>Ga0105048_10000077_pt1 | contig 117945 bp, 107 predicted proteins | sample MAT05_FD_78382 | JGI IMG/M metagenome (GOLD analysis project Ga0105048, IMG submission 78382) | Freshwater microbial communities from Lake Fryxell liftoff mats and glacier meltwater in Antarctica - MAT-05 | ecosystem: Environmental > Aquatic > Freshwater > Ice > Liftoff microbial mat | place...
ACTTTGTGTGGTGGCACCTGTGCTCCACAAATAAGTGGTGGCTAAGGTTGCAGTAAGTGTTACCGAACCACCTGCACAAAAGGTTGTAGCGCCGCTTGGTGTTATTGTAGCGGTTGGTAAAGGATTTACAGTTAGTACTGTTGTTATAATGCTATCGCAGCCAAGTGTAGTAGTAAGGTTAGCAATGTAAGTGCCTGCTATTTTGCGGAACAAGCCTGCTAATAATATACTATCACCACTACATATTGATGCGGCATTGTTTATGTGAAATGATGGTTTAACAGTTAGTACTGTTATTCGTAAACTATCGCACCCATTGCTGTTTAAGAGTGTATCGGTGTAAGTTCCTGCAATCTTGCGGAAAATGCCGACCAATAAAATACTATCACCATTACATATTGATGCTGTTAAATTTGTTGTGCTTGAAGGGAAAACGGTAACTGTAACGGTTGATGAAGTACTGTTACCTGTGCCTGCGCATTCATTGGCGACAGTAACTGAAAATGTACCTGATGCTTTTACAATAATGCTTTGTGTGGTAGCTCCATTGCTCCATGAGAAAGGTGCATTACCGCTTGCTGTAAGTTTTACTGAGTCTCCTTGGCAAAATGTTAGTGACCCGTCGGGTGTTATGCTTATTGTAGGTGATGGTATATTAATAATTACATCGTGCGTATTTACTGCACCTGTTGTTGATAATGCTCTGCCATCAAGTGTGTCGCCACCATTTAAAGTAATAGCACCATTGTTGGCTACTATAGTTCCCTGAAAATGTGCGCCACCTGCAATGCTTACCGCGCCTTCTACTCTCCAAAATACGTTCTTGGCTTGTGCGCCTCCGCGCAATATTACCTTAGGTGCAGGTCCAGTGGTTAATGCACCATTTATGCCAATAACAAATACTGCGTTGGCATTACCCAAGGCATCCAAAAAGATAGTATCGGTAAGTTGTGTAGCTGCGTTTAAACAATATACATGTGGCGTTAATACCAAACTATTTCCGAACTGTGCCGGAAACAACAATTGTATATCGCATGATAATGTGTTTAAATAGTTATATAAAACGTTTAAATCGCCAGTAGCGGTTACCGTTCCACCGTCAGGTGTTGCATGTATATTGCCTTGTACAAACAAAGGATTAAATCCGCCGAAAGGCCCGTTGTTAGTTCCTATGTCGCCTATAATGTGTGTGATTCCTGTGTTAGTCATTGCACCATCTTCGGTAAACAATGCCCAACAGTTTAATGAGCTTAATGTTGGTGGCAATGGCCCTGTAAGTATTGCGCTACCGCATCCATCAGGTTTAGTTGCTTTGGTATTTGAAACACCTACAGCACCTACAATTGATAATGCCCTACCATCTAAAATGTCATTTGAACCTAATGTTATTGCACCATTACAAACAACAGTTCCTTTAAAGGAAGCACCGCTTGCCATAGTTGTAGCACCATCAACTTTCCAAAATACATTACATGCCTGTGTTCCGTTTATAAGAACAACTTTGGCGGATGATGTAGCCGAGAATGCACCTGTTAATTGAAACACAAAACATGCGTTGGGGTCATTTTGCCCATCCAACGTAAGTATTCCATTTAAGGATGATACAGCAGGAACTGCATACACCGCAGGTGTTAAGGTTGTGTTATTACCCAACAATGTGCCAGGGAATTGTGTTGCAATTTGTCCACTTAAGTTAAGGTAAGCAATGTTCAAATCGAATGCTGCTGCGGCTGTTGTTGCGTCTTGGTCATGCATTTGTCCGTTTATGTTGCCAAAGCCAGTGCTTGAACCAACGTTGGTACCTACGTTACCTGTTATGTGCGATGCGCCTACATTAGACACAGCTCCGTTAGAGGTAAATAGCACAAACGAATCTGCCACACCCAAAGGTGGTGGTGTCTGTGCAAGTAAAACTGTTGGCAATAAAAATAGCATTAAAGCTATCAAAGCGTGGTGTAATTTCTTTTTCATTTTAGTTTATTATTAGTTTATTATTCAGAAGACAAAAATAGTGAGTAATTAGTAGCAGATTTTACATTCTTATTTAATTGAGTTATATTAATCACACTATTATGCTGAACAAAAATTACAAGTAACTGGCATGAGTTTGATGTTAGAAGTGCTTTAGGATAATAATGTATAGACGAACGTGGTTTTGCCACCTTCTGCGTTGTTATTGCAGCATGGTTTTGAGGAACTTGTTTGTAGGAAACAAAGCAATAACCAATAATAAGTATTGTGGTTTGGGCTATTTATAGCAGGAGGCTGTCTTAAAAGGAAATTTTATCCGAGATTGGCATCCTCGCCATGTGCGTCAACTTAGTATTCTGCTTTACCAAGCCCAATGGGGGCTACGTATTGGTAGCAATCAATAAACACATACAATACCCATGCCCCATAGTGGCGAAATATTTCGCCACTATGGGACATACCATTTTGCGAAAAAAGAATGCTTAAAAGCCGCTCTGCATGCGTGTACCGGAATAAATCCGTTAAGCGAAGTTTGTTACTTGCCTTTGCTTTACATCAATTATTAAAGAGTGCTCTTTTTTTATGTTAATGCTGCTTCGCGGTTCCAATTGATAATTATACATTTCAAATAATAAAACATACACCTCACACAAAGTCCCCCTTGTGTGGCATTGCGGTATTATAGCAATGTAAATAAGGACACTTATTAATTACTCTCTCCCATCATTTTATCGGTATTCATTCCAAGCCCTTTGGCTACAGCTATTCCAAGGTTTACATCGGCACTAAAGAAATGACTCACCTGTCGGTTGATAATCATTTCGCGTTTGTCGCCAGTAATGCCATGCATAGAAGCCTCAATGTTCGAAACTAAATTGTGTCTGTCAGTATCATTCATGGCTTTTGTATATACTACCAATTCTAATTATAAAATAGTCCAAACTATCTTATAATTTTCACCCGTTGTTTCAAACGGGAGTTATAATGCCGATACTATATGAAAATAGTACAATAGTCCCGTTTGAAACAACGGGAGAAATTGGACTATATTGAATGTACAATCTGTATTAGAAGGCGCAAAAGCACTTTGCTCACATTGGCAAAATAGTTTTTAGGTATTTAATTCAATTCCATTGTTCCCAAATCTATCAACGGAAAATCTCCAATCTTTAATTTATTAACATGTGAATTATGTGAATTATGTGAATTATGTGAATTATGTGAATTATGTAAACTTATTTAAAACTTTTATAACAACTAAAACAGTTATTCGTTTATATTTGTTTAATTATGGAACAAAAACCAATTAAATCCAGAGAAGAGGATGCAAGGCATCAAAAACAGGCTTCTCAATATGCACGGAGTTTAATAGAAGCATCACTTGACCCTTTGGTTACCATTAGCACCGAAGGGAAAATAACCGATATGAATCAGGCAACCGTGAATATTACTGGTATTGTACGCGAAAAACTTACGGGAACTGATTTTCTGGATTATTTTACTAAGCCGCAAAAGGCGCGTGAAGTATATCAGGAAGTTTTTGCGAAAGGCTCTGTTGCCGATTCTCCACTCACACTGCGTCATAAAAACGGAAAACTTACCGATGTATTATTTAACGGGTCGGTGTATAAAGATGATAAGGGAAATGTGTTGGGAGTGGTAATTGTAGCGCGAGATATTACTGCACAAAAAGCAAATGAATTAAATATTGCAAACATTGCCAATAAAGAACTTGCGTATCAAAACGAAGAAAAGGGAAAGCGTGCTGATGAATTAATTATTGCTGATAAAGAACTTGCGTATCAAGACATAGAAAAGGGAAAGCGTGCCGATGAATTAATTATTGCCAACAAGGAATTGTTATTTCAAAATGAAGAAAAAGAAAAGCGCGCTGCCGAATTAATTATTGCCAACAAAGAATTGTTGTTTCAAAACGAAGAAAAAGAAAAGCGCGCTGCCGAATTAATTATTGCCAACAAAGAATTGTTGTTTCAAAACGAAGAAAAAGAAAAGCGTGCTGCCGAATTAATTATTGCTAATAAAGAACTTTTATTTCAGAATGAGGAAAAAGAAAAGCGGGCAGCCGAATTAATTATTGCCAACAAAGAACTTGCATTTCAAAACGAAGAGAAAGAAAAGCGTGCAGCTGAATTAATCATTGCCAACAAAGTAATTTCGGATTATAAATATGCGCTTGATGAATCTTCAATTGTCGCAACCACTAATCAAAAGGGAATCATTAGCTATGCTAATAACAACTTATGCAAGATTTCAAAATACAGCCGAGAAGAATTAATCGGACAAGACCACCGTCTAATCAATTCGGGACATCACTCAAAGGAATTTATGCAAAATTTGTGGTCTACTATTGCCAGTGGTAAAGTGTGGAAAGGCGAATTGAAAAATAAAGCAAAAGATGGAACACTTTATTGGGTAGATAGTACTATTATTCCTATTCTAAATGATAAAGGTAAGCCGTATCAATACATAGCTATACGGATTGATATTACTTTTCAAAAAGAAATGCAGGAAAAACTTGCGTTTGAAAACGAAGAGAAAGGAAAACGGGCAGATGAATTAAGTGTTGCCAACAAAGAACTTTTATTTCAAAACGAAGAAAAAGAAAAGCGTGCTGCCGAATTAATTATTGCAAACAAAGAACTTATTTTTCAGAACGAAGAAAAAGAAAAACGTGCTGCCGAACTTGTAATTGCTGACATAGAGCTTGATTTTCAAAACAGAGAAAAAGAGAAACGCGAAATTGCAAACAAGGAATTGGAAGCTCTTAGCAATTCCGCAAAACGGGCTTCGCAATATGCACGGAGTTTAATTGAAGCATCAACTGACCCGCTTGTTACCATATCGCCCGAAGGAAAAATTACGGATGTGAATGAAGCATCTGTAAAAGTAACCGGAGTGTCGCGCGAAAAATTAATTGGAACCGATTTCTCGGATTATTTTACAGAACAAGAAAAAGCACGCGAGGGATATAAAAAAGTTTTTGAAAAATCATTTGTATCTGATTATCCGCTTACTATCAGACACCGCAATGGAAAATTAACTGATGTATTATACAATGCATCGGTTTATAAAGATGATAAAGGTAGTGTATTGGGCGTATTTGCAGCAGCCAGAGACGTTACGGCGCAAAAATTGCTTTCAAAATATTCGTTGAGTTTAATTGAAGCGAGCCGCGACCCATTAGTTACCATTAGCACCGAAGGGAAAATTACCGACATGAATGAAGCCACCGCTAACATTACAGGCATGACGCGCGAAGAGCTTAAAGGCAGCGACTTCTTTGATTATTTTACCGAACCGCAAAAAGCGCGCGAAGTTTATCAGAAAGTCTTTGCAAAAGGTTCTGTTGCCGATTCTCCACTTACACTTCGTCATAAAGAAGGCAAACTCACCGATGTATTATTTAATGGCTCGGTATATAAAGACGACCGTGGAAATGTACTAGGTGTAGTAATTGTTGCTCGCGATGTTACCGACCAGAAAAGAGTTGCTACCGAATTAAACGAATCGAAAGTATTTGCAGAAGAAGCAACCAGAATTGCAGAAGAGGCAAAAATAAAAGCTGAAAATGCAACACGCATTGCAGAGCATGCCGTAAATGCAAAACAGCAGTTTTTAAGCAATATGAGTCACGAAATTCGTACACCACTAAATGGAATTATTGGTTTCACTAAAATATTATTGCGCAACGAAACTACTGAGAAACAAAAGTATCAATTGGATGCTATTAAAACATCAAGTGATATTTTGCTGGTGCTGATAAACGACATACTTGACCTTGCAAAAATTGAAGCCGGCAAAATGAGTATTGAACAAACCGAACTCAAATTATCCGATTTAATAAACACCGTGCTGGGTACTTTTGAATTGCGTTTTCAAGAAAAAGAATTAAAAATAAATAAGCAATTTGATTCGCGCATTCCAACAATATTGATGGGCGACCCTGTGCGCATACATCAAATATTACTAAACCTGTTAAGCAACTCAGTTAAGTTTACAAAAAACACCGGACAAATTAGTATCAGTGTTAATTTATTGAATGAAGATGATGTAAATGCAAACATCGAATTTATTGTTTCGGATTCAGGCATCGGTATATCGGACGAAAAACTTGAAACCATTTTTCAACCTTTTATGCAAAGCGGAAGCGATACTGCGCGAAAATTTGGAGGAACAGGATTAGGGCTCAGCATTGTGAAGCGATTGGTGGATTTGATGGGCGGAACTATATCGGTAAAAAGCAAACTAGATTTAGGCAGTTTCTTTACCATCACATTGCCGTTTAAGAAAACTTCTGCTACCGAAATTTTGAAAAAAACTGAAATAAAAATTCATCAGGACGAACTCAAACGCTTGGGCATGCTGAAAATATTATTGGTAGAAGATATTCCAGTGAATCAATTTCTAGCACAAACTATTTTGCACGATTTCGGTTTTGAAACAGATACAGCCGAGAACGGAAAAATCGCAATTGAACTACTACAAAAAAATGAGTACGATATTGTATTAATGGATTTGATGATGCCCGAAATGACTGGCTTTGAAGCCACTCAGTATATCCGCAACAAAATGGAGCCCCCAAAATCTACCATTCCTATTATTGCTTTAACAGCAGATGTAACAAAGGCAGATGTGGACAAATGCAGCGAAGTAGGAATGAATGAATATGTGTCGAAACCGATTAATGAAACTGATTTACTTACTAAAATTGCGCGCCTCGTAAATAAAACAAGAGACACAGAAAGTAGCGCAATTGCAACGGAAGAAAAAATCATCAACTTGACTTATTTAAAAAGCCATTCGCCTAACAATCCGAAATTTTTGGCTGATATGATTGCAATGTTACTGAAAGAAACCCCGAATTATATTGCGGATATGAAACATTGTATTGCTGTGGAGGATTGGGAGGGCTTGCACAAGAGTGCGCACAAAATAAAACCTTCTATCAACTTTTTGGGATTTCCAACGCATATTTCAGATGCGGCAAAGCAAATGGATGATTATGCTTCCGACAAAATAAATCTTAATTTAATTAATGATTTATTTTTGAAAGTAGAAAATGCATTTAGGCAAGCTTATATAGAATTAGAAAAAGAATTAAAAAATATAAAATCATAAACTTTATACATGGAAGAGAAAAAGCTAATTACAAAAAACATGGAACACTTTTTAATTTTTCTTGTGGATGACGACCCTATATTCTTAAAAGTTTTGGAAACTCAGTTTACAGAACAAACAAGTTATACCGTTCAAACCTTTGCAACAGGCGAGGAATGTTTGAAAAATTTATCTTCTAACCCCAATATTATTTTTCTTGATTACTATCTCAGTCCGGCAAATGTAAAAGCTTTCAATGGCTTGCAAGTTTTAGATAAAATAAAAGAAGCCCACCCGAATATTCAGGTGGTAATGCTGTCGTCGCAAGACCGTATTGAGGTAGCTGTGAATTGCATGAAACACGATGCCTTTGATTATATCATAAAAAGTGAAGCCACTTTTATGCGCGCAAAAAAAGCCATCACTGTTCTTTTTTATCAGAAAGAATTGGAAAAAGAATTGGTATTTTATAAAACCTCGGCGGTGATTCTGGAAAAAATGGTGGAAGATAAAACACGCGAAGTGGTTGAACAAAGACATATCATAGAAGAAAAGCACAAAGAAATTACGGACAGTATTAATTATGCCGAACACATTCAAAGAAGTTTATTGCCTAACAATAGTTTACTGGAAGAAAATTTAAAAGACCATTTTGTTTTTTATCAACCCAAAGCAATTGTGAGTGGCGATTTTTATTGGGCAAGCAAATTAAGTAACAACAACTTTGCATTGTTAACAGGCGATAGCACAGGCCACGGTGTACCTGGCGCTATTTTAAGTATCTTAAATATTTCATGCATTGAGAAGGCAATTGAAGCAGAAAAATTAACTGAGCCAAGCGAAATATTAAATCATACAAGAGCAAAAATTATTGAAACGCTAAAAAAAGATGGCAGTGCCGAAGGTGGCAAAGATGGTATGGATTGCAGTCTAATAGCTTTTGATTTTAAAAATAATCAACTTACTTATTCGGCTGCCAATAATCCGGTTTGGATTATAAGAGACAAAAAAATGCTTGAGTTTGCTCCCAATCGTATGCCTATTGGCAAACATTTTAATGATGGAGTTACCTTTACTCAACACACCATTAACTTGAAGAAAGATGATGTGGTGTATGCCATAACCGATGGCATGAGTGACCAGTTTGGCGGACCCAACGGAAAAAAATTTATGAAAAAACAACTCAAAGATTTATTGGTTTCTATTTCTCATTTACCAATGGGAGTACAGAAAGAAAAACTATCTACTTCTTTTAATAACTGGAAAGCAGATTTGGAGCAGGTGGATGATGTAACTATTGTAGGCGTAAGAATTTGATGGAGTAAATTAAAACATAATAACCTTTTTACGGGTGCAGTCTGCTGCATACTTTGTTCTAACCCCAAATCGCCCTAGTTTAGCTCAGGGTTCTGCGATATGACAGCAGAATGTAGATGAAGCACAAAATTTTCGATTATTGATGCGCGTTTTTTCTACAGAATTAATGTTGCTTCGCGGCACAACGCACTCAACACTTCCCTAATTACTCTCTCCCATCATTTTATCAGTATTCATGCCAAGCCCTTTGGCCACAGCCATACCTAAATGCACATCGGCTCTAAAGAAATGACATACCTGTCGGTTGATAATCATGTCGCGTTTGTCGCTAGTAATGCCTTGCATAGAAGCCACAATGTTCGAAACCAAATTGTGTCTGTCAGTATCATTCATGGCTTTTGTATATAACAAACCAGGTTGAGTGTAATGGTCATCATCGCTTTCGCCGTTACGGTCATACCAGTCGGCTATGTTACTATCCAGCTTCATGGCTGGTTCTTTGTAGTTTTCGTCGGCGTACACTTCGTCAAAACTATTGGGCGAATAATTGGGCGCATCCTCTCCATTTCCATCAATAGACATTAATCCATCGCGCTGGTAATTGGTTACCGCATACGAACATTTATTTACGGGCAACTGTTCGTAGTTTACACCCAAGCGGTAACGGTGCGCATCGGGGTACGAAAGCAACCTGCCTTGCAATAATTTATCAGGCGAATAAGAAATACCATCAATGAGGTTAGACGGTGCAAACGCACTTTGCTCGACATCGGCAAAATAGTTTTTGGGTATTTGATTCAATTCCATTGTTCCCACATCTATCAATGGAAAATCTTTATGGCTCCACACTTTGGTTATGTCAAACGGATTGAAAGGAAATTCCTTTGCCTGCTTGTCTGTCATCACCTGTATCTGCATGGTCCATTTCGGAAAGTCTTTTTTATCAATGGCGTCCACCATGTCGCGTTGCGAAAAGTCAGGGTCTTTGCCTTTCATTTCGGCAGCTTCATCGTTGGTAAAATTCTTGATGCCCTGCATGGTTTTAAAATGAAATTTCACCCACACCTTTTCGTTGTTAGCATTAAACATACTAAACGTGTGCGAACCAAAACCGTGCATGTGGCGGTGTCCGTAAGGCGTGCCTCTGTCGCTAAACAAAATTAAAACCTGGTGTAAACTTTCCGGATTCAAACTAAAAAAGTCCCACATCATGGTTGGGCTTTTGCAATTGGTGCGCGGGTCGCGCTTTTGCGTATGAATAAAATCACTGAATTTCTTTGCATCTTTAATGAAGAAGATAGGCGTGTTGTTGCCCACCAAATCCCAGTTACCGTCTTCGGTATAAAACTTAATGGCAAAGCCACGCGGGTCGCGTTCGGTGTCGGCACTGCCTTTTTCGCCACCCACCTGCGAAAAGCGGGCAAACATTTTTGTTTCTTTTCCAATCATATTAAAGATTTTTGCTTTGGTATATTGGCTGATGTCGTGCGTAACGGTAAATGTACCGAAAGCAGCAGTGCCTTTGGCGTGCACCACCCTTTCGGGGATACGTTCGCGGTTAAAGTGCGCCATCTTTTCGTGCAAAATAAAATCTTGCAACAGCAATGGCCCACGTGCACCTACACTCATTGTATTTTCTTCTTCCACATACGGCCTGCCCGATGCGGTGGTAAGTTTCTTGGTTTGTTTCTTTTCGTTTTTCATGGCTTATAATTTATTTTATGCAAAGTATCATACAGTAGCCACAATAAGCATTATAAATGTTTGGATGGTTGTTGCAAATATCACACGTTGATGGTGTGAGGATGGATGATTAACTAGAGAAGTTTGAATGTATAAAATTATAAATTTGCGAATTATGAATTTGCGTTTAGCAAATACAAACACAAATCGTGGGAAGTTAAGGGTTACTGCCATAAGCAAAACAATTAGTGCCACTCGGCAAAGGGCAAGCGGCTGTGTAGATTAAAATATAAGAGAATTTTAATGCTGGTTTAGCAAGCATAACTGGAACTTCTACTCAGTACTTTTACCAATAAAAGTACTCATGATACTTGCAATGTTGTGTTGTTTAGCTTTATCAGTTAAGGTTTCTTTTTTGAGCAAAAACAAGCTATTGCATCCAGCTTTTATAAACAATTGTTTTAGCGTTTCATTATCATCAATATCTGAATTTAAAAAAGTGCTTAACTTATCTTTCTCCCAATATTTTTTATCTGTTTTCTGAATATGCACAATTCATTTATTTTTTTTCCTTCGGGTGTAGAGTTGTTGGTTAAAAACAAAAATGTTTTAATAAGTACCGCTCCTTCGGCAAGCACTGCTTTTAAGTATCCAATCTTGTGATTGTTTAATGTTACTACCAGCAAAGCTTCTCCTTTATCAACTATTGTAATTGCGGGCGAAATAATGGCATTTACAAAATACACAATGTGCAATTTGTTGTTATTTATCGTCAATACGTTCCGCAAATCGTTTTATGGCGTGTTCTTGCACATATACTGGCAGTGGCAATTCGGCAAAAGGCGATTTTAAACCCAAAGCACTAGGTTTAATGTTGGGGTAGCGCATACCCTCGTTGCATACGGCAAAGCCAAATCTAAAGGCACGGCGCGATATATTATCCTTATAAATTTCGGTGCTTTCGGCTACTGCTTTGTTTATTGTAAAGTCGAGTGGCACTTTATTATTTTCATTACAAATCATAAAAGACATCCAATACAATTGCTTAAGACTACCAATTGTAATTGATGTTATAGTAAGTATGCTTTGCAACTTTTCTAAAAATTTTATTCAAATTCCGGAAATTCATCATAATATTCTTTTGTTTGTGTTTGTATTCTCTGCAAATCGGGATAGTTGCGTATTTTTAGTCTTTTTAAAAAACAATAGAAATGCAAACCAAAATTCATGAACATCGCAAGGTTATGGTGTTGCCTATTGTTGCCAAGGCCCAAAGTAGTATCATTCAAAAACATGTGAATTAAAAATTTAACATCCGACAAAGCTTCTTTAGATATTTCGCAATCATCGGCCACATACACTTTTGGCAATGGAATGCGGCTTGCAAGTAAACTTTGTTGGTTAAAGTCCTCAAACTCCTCAAGTCCTTTTGTGAGGCCGATGCTTATAAGAAACTTGTTCATTTGCTGGCGATATTCGTTATGAAAATTCGCCATCATTTGCTGCTGCTGCTTGTTATTGTTTTTCTTTTTTTGTTTACCCATTGCAGAATAATGTAAAGCAAATATATATTTATTTTAAAGGCTCCCCAACTGGTACGGATTTAAAATCCGTATTTTTGTACTAAGGTTAAAAATATAATGAAGGTTTTATTTGATAGAGAAGGCAATTGAACTTAGCCCAACCTTACCTTCCTTTTTCTAAAACCTTAGTAGCGATATATACATGGTTCACATTACAACCTTATTACCATATTTATTCACATTCTCGTCCTTAATAAAAAAAAGTAACCGCACACAAAAAAGCCCCAACTTTCGCCGAGGCCTTTTCATCATGGAAACTATTCCCTTATCTAATTTATAATTGGCCCTTAGTGATTATATTCAATCCTAATTTTAAGCACCACCGTGCTGCTAAGGTTACGGATGTTGAGTGTTTTTTGGGTAACAAGGTCCACGTCAAAATTATCTACAACCCATTGTGCTGTGGTTTGGTGCAAGTTTTCTTGCATGGTTCTTTGTTATTGTCCTTCTGCTTCACACATAAAACCGCGGCAATCGGCATCGCTGGTGTTTACTCATCGTTTTTTGTTTTTAAAAATTAAAAAAAATATAGCAAAGAATGTATCTCGAATATGAAAATAATCTCTACGGAATAAAGTGATTTCACACTTTTTGCAAAAATTTTTTTCAAATAGAAACAGCAAATTATTCATTGATTCTTTTACATTCTAACCAGCAATTGGTAAGGGATAAATTTCTCCAACACTCTTTAGGTTTTGTTGCTACACACAATGTTAGATAATATTTTTTATTTTTTAAAATCATGGCAATTGGTATAAATTACCGCACCATTCATATCTTTCAATTCAATATCAATTTCGTTGATGCTATGGTTGATGTCGGTTTTAAATTTCTCCCACAATACTTTGGCATTTTCATTATACACGTCCATCTTTTTGCGCAAGTCTTTGTTATTTTGTTCTAGGCTACTTATTTTATTAGTTGCTTGGCACTAATATTTGGCACTAACTTAATAGCAGCTATGGTTACTTCGTTGGCAAAAATCTTTTTATCGGTTTCTACTTTAAAAACATCCCATTCGTTTACTACCACCTTCACTTTTTCAGTAGGTTTAGATTTTATTATAGCTTGCGCAGTGATAGCTGTCATACTGGTATCTCTTGCCATTTCTTTTTGGTTCTTCACATGCTCAAATGCATCATCCGCATTGGTTTCGTGGCTTTCGCACGATGCAAATAATAGCAATGCACAACAATAGTACTTGGCAGTAATTAATAATTTCTTCATGGCAATCATTTTATTTAATTGGTATTGTTTTGCTAAATGCGTTTGCTTCTTGCGTCCATTCCTCTAGCGTAAAAATTTGTTTTTACGCCTTTGGTTGTATAGCCAAGCTGCCACTAAACGGATGGTCAAGCAAGATGATGGTGAACAGAAATATTCCGATAAAAGTTCCTAACAATGAATTAAGTGCCATGTGCAAGCGTATGTGTTCAATATCAAGCATGCAGGCGCAAATAATAGTGAGGAATGCACCCAACTAATGGGCAGCCACATATAAGGCGATAGTTCGGCTTCTATGGATGAGGTGCGCAGCCCGCGGTAAGTTGCCAATTCATTCAAATGGTTAAACATGCCAGCTACCAATTGTATTTGAAAAGGTGTTTTAGGGTTTAGGTGTTCCATTTTATTGAACACTTGGCTGAACGATTCGGGCGTGCGGCGGCTGAGTTTCATGTGTTCCATGTTCGGAAATTCTTCGTCAATAACATTAAAAGCAAAGTTCATGTAAACGGCCATTAGTTGTTTGGCTTCAAGGGTGTCGGGGTAGTATTTAATATCGCGGTAAAGTCCCAAAGCCGAACTACCTTCTTTGCTAACTATGCTATGGGCGTCATTGTATTGTGTTCAGACCACCAACACAATAAAGCTAAGCAACAACGAATAAAAACTAGCTATGGCCAAAAAAGAAAGCCCGTAACCTCATTGTGCGAACGCATAACGGTTACCTTTATGAACTTGCGAAACAAAAAAGAAGTAAGCAAACCAAACAGCCCACCGCTTGTTATTATCAAAATAAAAAATAACCATGGCGGTATTTGCAGCATGTAATAGGTAATGGCCATCTTAAAATTATTTGGTTGTAATAATGCAACAAGTTTTACAATAAATGCTACATCAATTATAAATAGCAGTGTTTTAATGCGGCAATGCGCCACTATAATGTACTCCCATTATTTTTAATACGCACAATACAACTATTGCCATCAAACCAAATGTCAATAAAAACATACCCAACATTTTGCTAACGCCAAGTTCTGCCAGCAATATGCGCAAGGGTTGCGCAATTATGTTATCAACCATTTCGTTAATTCTAACCCACGAAGTTTTGTTTTTAACAATATATTGGCTTGCGCCTAATTTCATGGCATCAACAGCAGTTGTAATATTCTCGTTTGAGGTATGTATTAATACATCCATGTTTGGATACAATGCCTTTATATCTTTCAATAAAAGATTACCTTTTTTACTATCGTTAAAGTAATCAATTATAACCAAATGCACATTTTCATGAATCATGCGCAAGCAACTTTTACTGCTGAAATACATATATACATTTACCTTGTTTTGAAACCGTTCTTTTATGAATTTACGCAACATTCCTGCTTTCTTGGTGTCTTCATTTACCACAAAAATGTTATGCAGTTGTGTGCTTGCCGTTTGGGTGTTTTGTATTGCTTGCATTTGTTCAATAATTTAGATTGCACAAATGTGGTTTTAATAACTTTCTTTAAGTTATATAAGGCTCTTATAATATTATATAAATCACATCTTAGCAAAACAATTGTGCAATAAGTGCTTTGCCGCTTTCGCTGAGGGTATATTTGCGTTTGCCATCAACGGTAATAAAAAATCCTAAGCGTCTTACGCGAATAAATTGCTTGGCAAAACCACCTTCCGAGAGTTTTGCACCATGCCGTATTTCTATAAAAGAACATTTAGGATGGTTGTGCACATGCAACAACTCACGCGCAATGGCAAGCAAAACCCTGCTACGTCCCTTAGGTAAGTAGTGCAACCTTAAATGGAATTCTAACTTTAAAAGATTGAAGTCATTCACTTCTATAGGGTCGTTTTTATATATAGCAGTGGCATTATTGGTTGCAACCATACCATCTGACGAACTAGGGGAGGTATCCTTAAATTTATTTATGCCATCTGCCGAACTGTAGGAGGTGTCATCATTTACAATTGTGCCATCTGTATCTTGAAAAGAGGTATTATTTTTTATTTTTTTGACGATATAATTCCTCAAAAAGGCATTTTCTGACTTCAGAAATGAGTTTTCATTTTGCAATGACGCAATTTGTTTTTGCAAAAGTTCGGTGTTTGCGCGCATGTTAGCGGTATTTTCCATCATTTATACTGTTATCTATTTACAAATATCATTATTGAATAATAAATATGCAAATAGAGATGCCAATGCATTTAATTAACGAAATTACAAAAGGTATTTTTTATGCATTGCCGTTCGGCATTAGCCAACAGATTAAGGAATAAGTATTTTTGTGGCTTTACCGAAACCAACCCATTGTTTATTTTTACCCGAGGTTGGCATCCTCGCCATGTGCGTCAACTTAGTATTCTGCTTTACCAAGCCCTATTGTGGCTACCTATCGGTAACACACAATAAATAAACAAAACACCAAAGCGCCAATGGTTCGAAATATTTCGCCCAATTGGGGCTAACACTAACTCTTTTTGTTGCCCATTTTACCAATATTTTACCTCTATGAGACATTGCATATTGCAAAAAGAGGGGCATTCATATTTGTTCCATAATTAACCATTTCAATGGGCAATGTCATTTATTTAATGGTTGTCCCAACAAGACTTTCAATACGATTTGTTGTTTGTTAAGTTCACCCACATTGTGAGGACGTCAACCTTGGGTAATTTAAATGTGACAATTTGTTTACCACTTGCTGCAATGATATTATACAGACGGAACAATTGATTTGACAATTAACGAAGTGTTAAGCAATAAATGATTTCAAAATTAACTATAAGCTAGGTTGAAAAATCAATTATTTTCAATTTATTTTTCATTTCAAACTGAAAGCAATTATTAATTGTTAGCTTTGTTTCCCGATATTAATTACACAAATTTAGAGTCATGTCGGGTACCAAATACATTTTCGTTACGGGTGGTGTTACATCATCATTAGGCAAAGGAATAATTTCTGCATCATTAGCAAAACTGCTACAATCGAGGGGTTTTAAAGTAACCATTCAAAAACTTGACCCATACATTAACATTGACCCCGGAACGCTAAACCCATACGAACATGGCGAATGTTACGTTACCGATGATGGTGCCGAAACCGATTTGGATTTAGGACACTACGAAAGATTTTTGAACACCCCTACTTCGCAAGCCAACAATGTAACTACTGGCAAAATATACCAATCGGTTATTGACAAAGAACGCCAGGGTATTTTTTTAGGAAAAACCGTACAAGTTATTCCACATATCACTGACGAAATAAAATACAGAATTAGGTTGCTTGCCAAAGAAGGTGATTTTGATTTTGTAATTACCGAAATAGGCGGCACAGTTGGCGACATAGAATCATTGCCTTTTATAGAAGCTGTGCGCCAACTAAAATGGGAACTTGCCGAAAATGCACTTGTAATACACTTAACTTTAATACCTTATTTATCGGCGGCTGGCGAGTTAAAAACCAAACCTACACAACACTCCGTAAAAATGTTGTTGGAGTATGGTGTGCAGCCCGATATTCTGGTTTGCCGCACCGAACATCACCTCAATAAAGACTTACGTAGAAAAGTTGCTTTGTTCTGTAATGTTTCGCCAAATGCGGTTATTGAGAGTATTGATGCTGCTTCTATTTACGATGTGCCAGTATTGATGCGCGATGAAGAATTGGACAAAGTGGTGCTTCAAAAAATGAATATAAAAGAGTATCCCGAACTAAATATGGGCGAATGGGAATTGTTTTTAGATAGACTTAAAAATCCCGAAAGTACCATAAAAATTGGGTTGGTAGGAAAATACATTGAACTAAAAGATTCATATAAATCTATTATAGAAGCCTTTATACATGCAGGCGTTAGCAACAATTGTAAAGTACAAATTACGTGGTTGCACAGCGAAGAAATTGATGAAAAAAATGTAGCCAAAAAATTAAAAGATTTACACGGATTGCTTGTTGCACCGGGCTTTGGCGAACGTGGTATAGAAGGTAAAATAATTGCCATAAAATATGTACGCGAAAATAACATTCCTTTTTTAGGCATTTGTTTGGGCATGCAGTGCGCAGTTATTGAGTTTGCACGCAACGTAATTGGCTTAACAGATGCTCACTCATCCGAAATGAATGTAAATACACCACACCCAGTAATTGATTTATTAGAAAGTCAAAAAAAGGTACGTCGCAAAGGTGGTACAATGCGCTTAGGCAGCTACCCGTGCAGCATTAGCCCCAACACAAAAGCGTTTGAAATTTATGAATCAGAGGTAATAAAAGAACGTCATCGCCACCGCTATGAATTTAATAATGAGTATTTAGGCGACTTTGAAACCGCCGGCATGCACGCTTCGGGGCTTAACCCTGAGCTTGGTTTGGTAGAAATTATTGAAGTAAAAAACCATCCGTGGTTTGTTGGTGTGCAGTTTCATCCCGAATATAAAAGTACAGTTGCAAAACCACACCCATTGTTTGTGCATTTTGTGAAAGCTGCTTTAAAAAATTCGGTGAAAATAGAAGAGTTGAAAAAATTGCAAAACTCTAATTAGTTCTTTTTTGTGATGAAAGACATTACAAAAAAATACGCCAACAACGATATTACTATAATTTGGATACCTATATTGTGCGCACACTCCACAAAATGTTGGCAAGGCGAAGATGGTTTGCTCTCAGTATTTAACCCAGCCCAAAAACCGTGGATAAAACCAGAAAGCGCAAACACACAACTAATAATAACACAGATAACTCAATGCCCAAACGGTGCATTGAGTTACTTAGTATATAAGTAATAAAATTTCGTAATTTTTGAATGATGCAAGACAAACTTTCGGTAAAAAATTTAATAGCAATCAAAGATTTACAAAAATCAGATATTAGATTGATATTAGACACTGCAAAAACATTTAAAGAGGTTATAAATAGGCCAATTAAGAAAGTTCCGACATTGCGTGATTACACCATTGCAAATGTTTTTTTTGAAAACTCTACACGTACAAAATTGTCATTTGAATTGGCGCAAAAAAGACTAAGTGCCGATGTTATAAATTTTGCATCCTCATCTTCATCGGTTAACAAAGGCGAAACATTAATTGACACCGTAAATAATATTTTGGCAATGAAAGTGGACATGGTGGTAATGCGCCACCCAAGTGTAGGTGCTGCAAAATTTTTGAGTGAACGTGTAAATTGTGTAATAATAAATGCTGGCGACGGAACCCACGAACACCCCACGCAAGCCCTATTAGATGCATTTAGTATTGAAGATAAATTAGGAACTTGTGAGGGTAAAAAAGTTGTGATTGTAGGTGACATTATGCACTCACGCGTGGCACTGTCAAATATTTTTTGTTTACAAAAATTAGGTGCCGAAGTAATGGTTTGCGGCCCTACTACGCTAATACCAAAATACATTGAAAGTTTGGGCGTTAAAGTTTCGCACAACCTTATTGAAGCCCTTAACTGGTGCGATGTTGCAAACATGTTGCGCATACAAATGGAAAGGCAAAACGTAAGTTATTTTCCATCAACACGCGAGTATTCGAAGCAATACGGACTTACAAAAAATATCTTAGATAATTTGCAAAAAGAAATTATTGTAATGCATCCTGGGCCAATAAACAGAGGCGTAGAAATAAGTTCGGAAGTTGCTGATGGCATGCAATCCATTATTTTGCAGCAAGTAGAAAATGGTGTGGCAGTGCGCATGGCAGCAACCTATTTATTAGCAACGCACCAACAAAATTAATGCGCAAAACAATTTTCATTTTTCTATTTTTTATATTGATTGGCATTCCTGTAATAGCCCAAAACTACTATGTGTGGTGGGACAAATACCATAATTGGGATGGCAAAACACCTCAGCTTAATTATATAAAACGAAGCCCAAATTTTATGGGCCCTAATGCTTTGCCCGTGCCACAATTTAGAGGTACCAAAATTGGTTATAGAAGCTACTTTAATGTTGGTGCTGATTATTATTTTAGCAAGCAAGAAACTACTGTAAACCCTTATTTTCATTTGTATTTTCCGATGCAGAAAAACCGAATTGCATTTGAAATGTACACACGCCCAATTGAGTTTTACAAAACAAGTATTGCCATACGAGATAAACGTTTTATGCGTGATAGCGTGCCAGAGGGTTTTAATAAAGGGGATACTTATTTTGCAACACGAGTTAGAATTTGGGAACACCTTTTTTGGTTGCCCGATTTAACTTTAGAGTCAACATTAAAAACCACTACTGGCAAAAACCTTGAAAATGCAAGACATACAAATGCACCTGCCTATATTTTTAATGGTGTGTTGGGTAATTATTTTTATGGTTCGGATACTTCAAAAAATAATATTCGCTGGCACGTTACTTTGGGTACTTACATTTGGCAAGCCAATGACAACATACAAAACGACGCATTTTTATACGGAGCAGGTATTGAAAGTAAATACTACAAATGGAATTTCAATATTAACGGAGGTGGATATAGCGGCTACCGAAAGAATGGCGACAAGCCAATAATAGCAAGGGCTTCGGTACAATACAATACAAAAAATTTCGACTTCAGGATGCAGTATCAACGCGGAATTCAAAACTATATTACTAACAGCATTCACATTTCTTGTTCCTATAAAATAAACTATTTTGATAAATGGAATAAATACTAAGGCCGCTTGGTTAAATAAATGTGTAAAAGAAAAGCATCTCTTAACATTACCTTAACATTGGGCTTTTAGATTTGCCTAACAAATAAATACCATGACTTTAAATTCCATATTCCAATTCTTTGTACCAAAAGACAAAAAATTTTTCCCACTATTTGAAGAGGCAACTACCAATGTTGTAAAAATGGCTGAGTTAATGCTTGAAACAGTATCCACCAAAGACGATGACCGTAGAATAGAATTGGTAAAAGAAATTGATAAATTAGAACACGTTGGTGACCAATTATCGCACTCTATTTTTACTGAATTAAGTAGCAATTTTATTACTCCGTTTGATAGAGAGGATATACACTCACTAACATCGGCAATTGATGATGTGGCGGACTATATACACGGTACTGCCAACAGGATTATGATGTATAAAATAACTATTTTTAGTGAGTCTATTGTAAAACTTTCTGAACTTGTTTTGTACTCGGCACAAGAGTTAGACAAGGCTGTAAAAGAATTAAAAAACATAAAAAGTTTACGCAATATTACCGATGCTTTAGTACGAATTAATAGCATTGAAAACCAAGCCGATTATGTGTTCGACAAGGCTGTTGCCGATTTATTTGAATATGAAAAAGATGCTTTAACAGTAATAAAATACAAGGAAATTTTATCGGCATTAGAAACCGCAACTGACAAGGCCGAAGATGCAGCCAATGTTATTGAATCTATCATCATAAAATACTCATAATCCTTTATGGCATTATTAATTCTTATTATTTTCATGGCATTGGTATTTGATTATATCAATGGTTTTCATGATGCTGCAAACTCAATAGCAACGGTGGTTTCCACAAAAGTATTGTCGCCTGTACAAGCAGTATTGTGGGCAGCATTTTTTAATGCCATAGTATTGTTTCTTTGTCAAAATAAATTTTTAGGTTTTGAATTTAAAGTTGCCGATTCGGTTGCAAAAATTGTAAAAACAGAAGCCATAGATTTATATGTAATTTTAGCAGGTTTAATAGCAGCAATTTTCTGGAATTTACTTACTTGGTGGTTTGGTATTCCATCATCATCATCACACACGCTAATGGGCGGTTTTGCTGGTGCTGCAATAGCAAAAGCAGGCTTTGGCGTATTGGCCGATGTGGGTAAAATTTACACAACCATTTCTTTCATTTTCTTAGCACCTTTATTCGGATTAATTCTCTCGTATTTTATTACGGTACTCATTCTTAATATCTGTAAAAAATCTAATCCCTCCAAGGCCGAGGCGTGGTTTAAAAGGTTACAATTGGTTTCGTCGGCAGCCTTTAGTTTGGGGCATGGTAGCAATGATGCACAAAAGGTAATGGGTATTATTGCAGCGGCATTATTAGTATATGCCAACCAAATGAATATTGCTGGTACTCCCCTACCCGACTGGGCTGTTGTGCAAACAATGATTGACGAACATGGCAAATCTAAAATATCAACCATACCATTATGGGTACAATATAGTTGCTTTTTAGCCATTGCTTTGGGTACACTTTCGGGCGGGTGGCGCATTATAAAAACAATGGGAACGCGTATTACCAAAGTTACGCCCTTAGAAGGTGTGGCCGCAGAATCGGCAGGTGCTGTAACACTTTACTTAACACAAGCATTTGGTATTCCAGTATCAACCACACATACCATTACGGGTGCTATTATTGGTGTTGGTTTATCAAAGCGTGTATCGGCTGTGCGTTGGGGTGTAACTGTAAGTTTAATTTGGGCGTGGGTGCTTACTATACCAGTATCTGGTTTGCTTGCAGCCCTTTGCTATTGGTTGTTAGCGGCCGTTACTTAGTAATTATTTAAAATAGTAAAATGGTTATAACCTTTATAAGCTAACTTTTTGAACTATTTTATGAATAAGAACGGTATAAAAACTCAACCTATAAAGCTTGTGCCCCAAAATGGTTTCACACTTATAATTGAATATTAAATTTTGGTAAAGAATCCCTATTGCTCTTGTATGCTTTATCCCATTGTTAGCAAACGGTACAAGTATGGTTACTTTTTTGAAGCTAATTTGTTTTGGTATAAAACAGCATAAAACTATGGGGACGAGTTTATACCGATTGTATTGGTATAAATTCAAAATTTAATTACCTCACAATACTCAACTTTTGAACACCAATTGCTTCTCCATTACTTGTAACTATTTTTACAAAATAAATACCACTATTTAAGTTTGAAATTGAAAGTGTAAAGTTCAAAGTTTCGCTGTCATATTTTGGTTTAATATTCATAACTTCATTGCCTAATAAGTCACAAATAATTAGATTCCTGCCTGCGCAGGAATGACAAGCTGAACCAACCTCTATATTCAAAACATCATTGGCTGGATTTGGGTAAATAGTAAACGAATTTACTATATTATTTTCTTCAATTTTTGATGGTACGCCGTTGGGGCAATTTCCGAAAAGTGGGCGCATCATATAAGTTCCTTCAAACTGTGTGTTGCCCCAAACATTGGCAACTGGCGTAAAAAACATTTTTGTTTGGTTGTTACTATTTCTATCAAATCCAATGTTAATTCCAGTTGCATTTTCTTTATAAATACCAGCATAAAATTTACCAATTGGTAGCGCAAAACTTGCATCGAAAATATATTCGGCATACGCACTTTTGTTATCGGCATTTATATAGGTTGGGGTAAATGGTCCGTACTCTTTAAGCACATGCCCAGGGCGGTTAAATGGTACGCCATTTAGCAGTACCACGGTATCATTCCATACACGAATATAAAATTCGAGGCCTGTAAAATCATCGTTTACAGGGTCGAAAAATATACGCATACCATTTATGTTGTCGGCAGTGGTTAATTCAAATTGTGCAACCATATCGGCACCAGGGTTTGTAAGCAAATATCCCGATTCGGCACTACCATCATCATAAGCAAAATAATCGCTAAAGTGTTGTATAAAAACAGTGGTATCGTTTTCACGGATATTTTCGGCAAGGTTCAATGGTTGTATCCACTGTTTTACTTTATATTCGGTACACTCACTAAGCACAGGAATATTAATGTTTGCGGTACTTAGCGGGTTTAATACACTACCACAAAACTGACAATTATTTACTTCGTTTTGTGCAAAAGTAATGTTGCCAACATTGAATTGATAATTAATAATTTGCCCGTAAAAATCGGAAACCACATAATTGTAATTTGTATTTAATGAAGAAGTAGAAATGTTACTAATAAAATTTAGCGAAGAATTAGATATTAAACTTGGCGTGTATTGTGTGTAAGGCACGGCAGAATATCCATTCAACAGCGTATTTCCAAAATCGGCAAAAGCCAAATCTTTAAAAATAGTATCAATTGCATTTGGCACCAAGCGTACATAATCTAAGTGCCAGTGGTCGTTTGCTCCACTTAATGTTGCACGGTTTATAAACCTAAATTGAAAGCCCTGCACTTTCCAAAAAGCAGAATCTATTTTAATGGTTGTTTTATTAAAAATGGTATCGCCTTGTCCGCCTGCAAAAACTTTTATTGTTTCCCAATTAAGTGCTGGTGTTCTAAATTGTAAAATTAGTGAATCGGCAAATTCTGGCTCATCTCCAAGTCCTTTTCTTTGCCAATAAAAACTGAGGTATGGCGTGTTATTTAGGTTACTTAAATTTAATGGTTTCGATGTTAAATAATCGGCACGCCCGTTTGTTGATGGGGTACTAAAATTATAGGGCATCCCGTTGTAAGTAAGTCCATCAAACGTGGCTACTCCAATGGTAGGAGGGTTTATAGCAAATGTGTTGTTAATATTTACGCCCCGGTTCATGTCCATCCACAAACCTTTTAAATTGCTGTTTTTTATAGTAACAACTTCAATGTTTTCTGTAAATAAATTTACCTGTATTAGTGTCGAATCATTTTGAAATACTGGCGGATAACTAGTTGCCAAAGTATCTATTATTCCTCCTAAATAAATTTTAAAAGTACTATCGGGCACAAATGGTGATACGGGATAAATTTTATTATTAAAAGTATAAAAAGATAGATTAAATGAATCGGCTACTTGCCTAGTCCAGTTTGGGCTTACATAAATACTATCCCATTGTCGGGTGCGCGAATACACTAACGTACTTGGGTGAGGATTTACAGGTACAACTGTTATTGGCGTTAACTCAAAACTGTAAATTGTTTTAGTTGCAATTACATTTGTTGGATGAGCATAATAATAATATTCTTGAAATTTGTTAGATGAAAAATCATCAATAAAAGGCAAGTTCAACGTATCCATAACATAGTAAATACTGGGCGGATACACAGCACGTTCATCATGGTTTTTGATGTTTTCAATTAACTGTGCATTGTTGCGCAAAGGTACTAATTGCTCTTGTGCAAACATGTTATTTGTAGCAAGAAATAATATTGCAAATAGTAAAAATAAATTATTCTTCACTTGCTGGAGTGCTTGTGGTATCTGGTGTTTCAGGAATTTTGCTTTCATCGTCAGTATAATATAAATCAACCGAACTACCTTTGTTTATAGTAGCTCCGAGGCTAAAATTTGGTGTTTGTTTGTAAATTCGTGCAGCAGAAGAATCGGTAACGGAGGCATCAAAAACTTCGCCGCCGAGGGATAACGAAATTTCGCGTAATTTATTGCGAACCTGTTTTCTATTCATACCAAATAAACAAGGCAAAGTTATTTTATCGCCAGCCAAACCATTGCCCACGGTTAAATCTATTTTTGAACCAAATGGAACGTGTGTGCCAATGCTTACAGCCTCGCCAGCAAAGCTATAGCGCAATACTGCATTTTTTGCAATGTCGGGTGTGTAATGAATATTACCAACTACCAAGCCTACCACTTCTAACATTGCTTTTGCTTGTCGCAACGATGCATCTTTGAGGTTTGGCACTGTAACATCGGGTGCTTTAAAAGCATTTAGCGTTAAGTAAACGGTTCTGTGTTCTTTTACTTTTGCGCCTTTGCTGGGGCTTTGCTCAATAATGCTGCCTTTGGGTTTATCCATATCAAATACAGAATCCATGATGGCAACACGCAAATTCAAATTTTCTAAAACACTTTTTGCTTGTGCATAATTTTTGCCACGCATATCCGGAACGTCAACGTTTTCGCCATGGTCGGTGTAAGATGACAACCAAAAATAAACGCACGTTAACACAAATACGACAACCAAATTGGCGTAAATAAAATTTTTAATAAAGGTTTTACTTCTTAAAAAATTGCTAAGCGTGTACATCTATTTTTTTAGTTTTCTACCACAACACCCATATTGCAAAACTTCTCAATGCGTTGATTGATGCGTTCTTCAGGGTCAATGTTATCTATTTGGTCAAGGTATTTTTTAATTGCCAATTTCACCAATTGATGCGCTTCAGGAATATTATTATGTGCGCCACCAAGCGGTTCTTCAATAATTCCATCAATCAAACCATTTTGCAACATATCATTTGGTGTAAGTTTTAATGCTTCGGCAGCACGCTCTTTGTTATCCCAATTGCGCCATAATATTGACGAACATGATTCTGGAGAAATTACCGAATACCAAGTGTTTTCAAGCATTAGCACCTTATCGCCAATGCCAATACCCAATGCACCACCCGAAGCACCTTCTCCTAAAATAATACAAATAACGGGTACTTTTAATTGGCACATTTCTAATAAATTGCGTGCTATTGCTTCGCCTTGCCCGCGCTCTTCGGCCTCTAAACCTGGGTATGCGCCGGGTGTATCAATAAAAGTAACAATTGGTTTATTAAACTTTTCGGCCAGTTTCATCAAGCGCAAAGCCTTGCGATAACCTTCGGGGTTTGCCATTCCAAATTGGCGTAGTTGGCGCATTTTTGTATTTATACCTTTCTGTTGTCCTATAAACATAATGGTGCGTCCGTCAACCCTACCAAAACCGCCAATCATGGCTTTGCAGTCGCGCACATTGCGGTCACCGTACAATTCTATCCAAGTATTGTCGGTAACAGTATTCATATAACTTAGCGTATAAGGCCTTTCGGGATGACGCGATAATTGAACCCTTTGCCAAGCGGTAAGGTTTCCATAAATTTCTTTCTTTTTAAGGACAAGTTTTTCTTCAAGGTCAGTAATAGCAGCGGCAACGTCCACCTTATTTTTTTCACCCATTGTTTTCAATTTTTCAATCTCAGCCAACAACTCTTCAATGGGTTTTTCAAATTCTAAATATGTCATTTTTACAAATTAATAGTAAGGCAAAAGTAATTTTTTTTTAGAGGTAAAAAAGGGGATAGAAAATTGAGGTGGAATGATTTATTAACGATAACAAAGGAGTTATTGAAAAAAACAAGTTTCAACTTAAAAAGTAGCGTCTAATTCTAACACTTCTTTGCCACGCATAATTTTTACTTTAGTGGCTTCACCTTTGCTAAATTTTCCCAATGCTTTCATGTAGGTTTGCATATTATCAATGTCTATATCACCCATTTTAATAATAACATCACCCGCTTTTATTCCTGCTTTTGATGCTGTTTTTCCATCAGTTACACCATCGGCTTTTACTCCTTTTCCATCAAACATATAATCGGGCATTATGCCAAGTGTTACTTTAAATGATGTTTTGTTTTCACCAACATTGTCGCGTGTTTTTAAGTATTCGAGTTTAGGTAAATCGTCAATTTTTTTTAGTGTTGATATCACGTGATTTAGCACCAATGCTTCGCCGACAAAGTTTATTTTTTCAACGTCATCGCTTGGCTTGTGGTAATCCGAATGTTGCCCTGTAAAATAATGCAATACAGGAATGTTTTTCAAATAAAATGATGTTTGGTCACTTGGCCCAACGCCACTGCTATCTTGCTTTACAACTAGTTTTGATGGTATCGAATTTAATATTGAAACCAATTGTGGTGCTGTGCCAACCCCATAAATTACAATTTTTTTTGTGCTATCATTTAACCGTCCTATCATATCCATATTTAGCATAAAATTGATGCTGCTTAAATTGTATTGTGGCATTTCGCAAAATTGTTTGCTGCCAAATAAACCAAGCTCCTCACCCGAAAAACAAACGAATAAATAATTGTAATTTTCTGTGATTTTATTTTCTTTGAAGTATCGTGCAAGCTCAATTACACCTGCTGTACCCGAGGCGTTGTCATCGGCTCCGTTATGTATTTTTCCTTCGGGGTTAGGGTCTAAAGAATTGTGGTCGGTGCCCAATCCTAAATGGTCATAGTGCGCGCCAACAACAATTGTATGTTGCTTATTATTGTCTAAAAAACCAATTACATTTTCGCTTTGCTTCTCAATAGTACCGCTGTCTTGCACCGTTTTGTGGGCTATTGGGTTGTATTTAAAATTGTATTTGTACAAATAAGTATTGTTTTGTCCTTTGGCTTCTAATCCAATTTCCTTAAATTGTTTTGCAATATACTCGGCAGCTTCATGGCATTGCAGAGTAGCCGTACCGCGCCCTTTTAAAGAATCGGACGCTAAAAACGAAATGTGTTTCTTAATATTATTTTCCAAAATATTTTGTGCAAATACAGATGACTGTACTAGTAAAAATAGTAGAAAAAGTAATGAATAAAATGGGTTAATATTTTTTGAGGTATTCATTTGTAAGGGTATTAAATGGTGGGGAAAAGTAATTTTATTTTAGTGAATTCATTTTCTTGAGAGGCAATAATAATTTGTGCCTTGTGCATATCCATAATTCTTTTTGTTAAGGATAAACCTATGCCGTGCCCATTAAAACTTTGGGTATTACTCCCTCTATAAAACGGTTCAAATATTTTAGAAATTTCATTTTTGCTTATTCCAATACCGTTGTCCGAAACTGTAATAATTATTTTCCACGCTTCTACATTAAAGTCAATGATAGCCGTTTTGTTTTCAGAAAATTTGCAAGCATTTTCCACGAGGTTTGTTATGCCTGATTTTATTAATGTTTCGTCACCTTTTATAAATAACATTTGTTCATCATCGGGCAAATTATTAATATTTATATGCACATTAAATTGTGGTTTATTTTTTGAGATATCTTTTTTGAGGTTCCAAATCATTTCATCGGCCCTGAAGTTTTTCATGCGCTTGTCACTCAATTGAATTTCGGTTTGCATCAGTTCCAAAAGTCCATTTGATAAGCTATTCATGCTTTTAATATCATCTAAAACAGATGTAATTGTTTCTCTGTATTCATCGTTTTTCCTTTCTTTCATAAGTGCAACTTCTAGCTGCCCAGTTATAGATGTAAGTGGCGTTCTAAGTTCGTGAGATGCATTTGAAACAAAACTTTTTTGAAGTTGAAAAGCTATTTCAATTCGGTTTAGCATTTGGTTAAATGTTACAGCAAGTTGTGCAATTTCATCCGTTCCATTTCCCTCATTTACACGTTGACTAAGGTTTGAGGCTGTAATATTTTCAACCTCACTTACTACGCCAGAAATTGGCGTAAGGGCGCGCCCCGCGAATAACCAGCCAGCAAGCATTACTACAATAATTGAAATAAGTGCTGATACAAAGAGTACTATTTTTAAAAAGCCTAATTTTCTAATTCCAAATTTATCATAGGCACTAATTATTACAATTGCTTTTGTATTATTTGCTTTAAAATATAAACCCAAGGCTTCTAATTCTCCATCCCGAAATTCAAGTGTATTGTTTTTTTGAATATCCTTTAATATATTGCTTTTTAAAGAAACAAATTTTTGCTCTGTTGTATTAAAAATTTCATTTCCGTTGCCATCATAAATATGTATTTTTTCATTTTGCAGTGTGATGGTATTTCGCTGAATAGTTTTTAAAAGTTGCCCATTAATGTCATCAATTTCTACCAAAAGTTTGGCGGTATTTAATGCTTTTTCATTAAGTCTTTGGTAAAACTCTTGGGTACGAAAAGTAGCTGAGAAATAATAAATAGCAAGTGCGAATAGTAAAATAATAGCACTCACAATTATTGTAAATCTTAATGTAAGTTTGCTTCTTATATTCATCTTATCACTACTTTATTTTCATAATATAACCCATTCCTATTTGGGTATGAATAAGCTTTACAGCATGTTCCTTATCAATTTTTTTTCGTAAAAAATTTATGTAAACATCTACAAAATTGGTACCAGTATCAAAATTTATTTCCCAAATTTTCTCTGCAATTTCTTTTCGTGATATTAGCTTATTTTCATTTATCATCATGTATTCAAGCAACATAAATTCTTTGAGGGTTAGCTCAATATTTTTATTGTTTCGTTTTACAGTTTTTGATGTGGTGTCTAATTCAAGGTCTGCAATTTTATAAATTTTATTAATTTTTTTTTCAATTTTGCTTCGTTTTAATAACGATTTCACACGTGCAATTAACTCTCTAAACTCAAAAGGTTTTACAAGGTAATCGTCGGCACCACTCTCAAAACCTTGCAATTTATCATCGGTTGTGCTGAGTGCTGTTAGCATTAATATTGGCATTTGCAGGTTACTTTGGCGTACTTGCTTGCATACCTCGAAGCCACTTAATTTAGGAATATTCAAATCTAAAATTAGCAAATCAAAACCTCCTGTAAGTGCTTTGTTTAAGCCGTCTTCACCATTATTTGAAATTTCAGTAATGTAGTCGTTTTCTTCAAGTCCTTTTTTTATGAAAGTTGCAACTTTCAACTCATCTTCAATGATTAATACCTTGTGAATGTTCATGCCTAAAACTAATCAAAAATAATAATGTTGAAATTAATTCTTTATGAAATTTTTTAGCAATGTTTCCCTCTCTTGTTCACTCCATTTTTCTTGCAACGAAATTAAGTTTTTAGCGTCCACAAAAGGTGTGTATTTTGCTTTTACAGTTAAGCGTATGTAGTGATGATTAAACACACTCAAATCTATCATACATGGTTTAATATCACCATATTCGATACTGCGTTTTTTTATACGCATATATAAATCAAAATCGGCTTGCTGTATTCTTACATCCCATTTGCCGCAAAGCTGCAATGCACGTTTGGTAAGCAATACGCTATGACCCAAGCAGCCTTCAATGTATTTATTTCTGAATTGAATATTTCGTTTTTCATTAAACTTTTGCCAATTAAAATACATTAATTTGTGCATTAATTTTAATTGCAAATAGCCTTTAGGCAAATACTTAAATATGTTGCGAATAATATTCCATCGCAAGCGCAAATTTTTGGTTATTTGTATCGTTTCAACTCTTTCTATTCCGCAAGTTGTAACTGCATCTAAACCATTGTGCAGCATGTTTTCAATTAGTATTTTATCCCAATTGGGCGAAACAATAATATCATTATTTAAAAAAGCTATGTAATTGTATTTTGCTTTTTCTATGCCTTGGTTTTGTGTGTGCGGGTAAGAATAGTTTTCAGTGTTTTTTATAACATCTACGCATACACTTTCAAAGAATTGTGCGCTACCGTCTGTACTTGCATTATCAATAACAATAAGCTGAAACGGGTGAAAAGTATTTGCGCTTATTTGTTCAAAAAAAAGGCGGTTCATAGCCAATTGGTTATGAACCGCAGTTATAATGCTTATCAATGTAAATTAGTTTTTATTAAAAACTTTTACAACAAATACATAATCTTTTAGCTTATTTAATTGTTGCACTCGAGGTAGATTTTTTAAAGTATTTTTCTTGTTTAAAATTAATTTTGTAAAGGCAGTATCATCTTTTAATTCGCTTACCGATTGTAAAATACAATTAGATTTTATGGCAAATGCAGCACCTTCAGTTTCTGTTTGTTTGCCGCTAATTAATCCAACAATATTTCCTTTTTCGTCAACCAATGGCCCACCGCTATTGCCCGGATTTACAGGTATAGAAATTTGATAAGCCGCTGTGTCGCCATCATAGCCAGACTCCGAACTTATAGAGCCTTCGCCATACACAACGTCCTCACGCGGAAAGCCAAGTGTATAAACTTTTTCGCCCAGCATGTTGCCATTGCTTGCAAAAGTGTAAGGTAAGTTTCCGAAACCATCGAAATTAGAGTCCTGAATTTTTAATACCGAAATATCTGTTGCAGGGTTGCTATATACCTCAATGGCTTTTAAGCGTCCTACTTTTGCATTTTCTATAAATACAGAATCGTTGCCTTTTATTAAGTGATAACTTGTAATAATATAACCGGTGCTTGTAAGTGCAAAGCCTGTACCACCAAAGCGTTCAACAGCAATGTCTTCTTTTGCATTGTTGTTTATGTTGGTAATAATTGCGTGTTGCGACTTTTTTATTTTTTCTAAATCGCGTTTCAAAGCCCTAAAGCCACTGTTGCTGTTTTTGGTCTGAAAAAAATTGTAACTGCTTATTGCACCCACCGAAACCAAAATAGCTATTGAGGCCGCCGCCAAATAAATGCGGTACGGTTTTAAGATTTTTATTTTAGGCTCTGCAACATCTAAATCATTAATAAAATTAGGCTGCGCAGCGTTTAACTCCGATTTGTAATTTGAGTGTAAGGCTTCTAATTCGGCAACCAATTTAGTACGGTTTTGGTGCAATGCCATAGCATCAATTAATTTTTGGTGCTCTTCAATTTTCGCGAAAAAAGCCGGATTGTTTTCCAACAATTTTTCAAATTGAGTGGTTTCGTCAATCGTTAATTCACCAATAAGGTAGCGGTCAGCCCAATCAATAAATTCTACCGCATTTAATTTTAAATCGTCCATAATTACTCTTCCTCTTTATCCGTGCTAAAAAACATTTTTTTTAGCCTCATTAAACATTTATATTTCTGTGTCTTTGCTGTATCGGTGTTACTATATGCGTATTTTTCGGTGATGTTTGCAATGCTTAAATTTTTCATATAAAAATCGTCAATCAAACTGCGGCAAGGCTCACCTAAATTTACCAATGCTCCTTCTATTTGTGTAAATAATTTTTCGTTGTCAGTTGCATTCTCAAGGTCTGTGGCTAAATTTAAAAAACTTTCATGGTCAGTTATCGAAACATTTCCCTTCTGTTTTCCTTTTAGTTTTTTAAGCCACAGGTTGCGTGCAATAGAGTAGATAAATGTTTTTAAACTACAAGTAAGTTGCGTGTTGCCATACCTAAATTTTTCATACACAATAATGATGGTTTCTTGGTACAAATCTTTTGCATCGTGCTCATCGCCATTATTGCTAATTACTAAATGTAATACGCTGTTGTAATACTTTTTGTAAAGAACTTCCAGCGCGTCGCTTCTATCTAACTTTATGCCTTCTACAAGCACATCGTCGTTTGAATAAAGTGTTCTTACTATCGCTGACATTGTTTATACTATTTTTTGCTAAAAGTAACCCATTGCTTTTATTTTTAAAATAATTGCTGTTTTTTTATGAACAAAGCAGGGTTGATAGGTGGCTTTACCAATTGTAATTTAGAACTGTATAAACTTTTTTAAAATGGTTGATGTGGCCATTATTTCAATGAGAAATGATAATTTTCGGACTAAATAATAATTGCTAATCGAGTAATTTCTGAAAAAACTAAACATTCGTTTTTTAGAAATTTCCCATCATTTATTAACTCCTTCACAACAATCTTGTCACTATTATGAAGTGCATATTTTAGCGTTTTCCATTTTCCTATTATTTCGCCAACCCTTCTTTGCTTCCATTTGCTTTTGCTTAACCGCACCCTTTACCCTACAATTCCGTTTCAACTTTGATATTTTCCTCTATATTTGCCCCAATGAACTTCGAAGTAATCTTGAACACCAATAAAAAATAAAAGAGAGTGAAAAACTCTTTGCTTTCATATTCAGTTTTTACCTCTTGGCTTTGTCGTGTATGCCTTGCACCGACAAGGACAATTGTAAATATGAAATGCAAACCACGGTTTCAAATTTCGCTACCACCGACCACAGCCAACACCACAACGACACCGAAAACTGTTCTCCCTTTTGTGTTTGTGCTTGTTGCGGACAAAGTATAACAACACTTTTTTATCCTGTTGACTTTGTATGCTTTCCTCCCATTGCAACAAAGACATTTCCTGTTTACACCGCCTCTTTTGTAAGTGAGGTATCTTTTAGCATTTGGCAACCGCCAAAAATCAGTTAATCTATTTTTTTTTTGAATAAGCAATTTGCAAAGGGCAATAAGCAATAGACAATTTACATAATTGTTAGTTGCACGTTGCCAATTGCATATTGCCAATTGCTTATCGCAAATTGCTAAATGAAAAACACACATTCATCTATTAAACTGATTTAAAATAATGCTCAATAAAATAATTGCGTTCAGCATAAAGAACAAACTCATAATCGGGTTATTCATTTTAGCCCTCATTGGTTACGGCAGTTACCAACTTACACAACTACCTATTGATGCCGTGCCTGACATCACCGACAACCAAGTGCAGGTAATCACCACTCCATCTTCGTTGGGTGCGCCTGATGTGGAACGACTCATAACTTTTCCTATTGAACAAGCCAACAGCAACATTCCAGGGCTGAAAGAAATCAGAAGTTTTTCACGGTTTGGTTTGTCGTTAATCACCATTGTATTTGATGATGATGTAGATGTTTATTGGGCAAGACAACAAGTAACAGAGAGATTGAAATTAGCACAAGAGCAAATTCCAATGGGATTGGGTTCGCCAGAATTAGCACCTGTTACAACAGGGTTGGGAGAAATTTATCAGTATGTATTGAAACCAAAACACGGTTACGAAGCAAAGTATAACGCAACGGAGTTGAGAACAATTCAGGATTGGATTGTTCGCAGACAATTGATAGGTGTAAAAGGGGTGGCTGATGTGAGCAGCTTTGGCGGCAGAGTGAAGCAATATGAAATTGCGATTGATGCCAACAAATTAAAATCATACAACATCAACATTAATGATGTGTTCACCGCATTAGAAAATAATAATGAAAATACAGGCGGTGCATACATTGAAAAAAAATCAACCGTGCTGTATATCCGTAGCGAAGGGTTGATTGGAACAATTGACGACATAAAAAATATTGTGGTGAAAAACACAAGCAACGGAACACCGCTATTGATAAACGATGTAGCCGATGTGAGAATTGGCAGTGCCATTCGTTACGGTGCTATGACTTACAACGATGAAGGCGAAGCAGCAGGTGCAGTAGTAATGATGTTGAAAGGTGGAAATAGCAGTGCGGTAATTAAAAATGTAAAAGAACGCATCACTCAAATTGAAAAAACTTTGCCCGAAGGTGTAGTGATAGAACCTTTTTTAGACAGAACAAAAATGGTTAACAACGCTATTAGAACCGTTTCAAAAAATTTAATGGAAGGTGCTTTGATTGTAATTTTTGTATTGGTTTTATTTCTTGGAAATTTCACAGCAGGAATTTTAGTTGCTTCTGTAATTCCTTTGGCAATGCTGTTTGCAGTTATTATGATGAACATTTTTGGTGTAAGTGGAAACCTGATGAGTTTAGGTGCTTTGGATTTTGGGTTAATTGTGGACGGTGCAGTAATTATTGTAGAGGCTTGTATGTGCCAAATTGCAATGAGAAATGGGCAATTTGCAATGAGCAATGAGCAAAACGCAATGGGTAATGAGCAATTTGCAATGAGCAAAAAACAAAACACTTTTAATAACAAAGAAAATCCTTTGCCGATTGCCAATTTCCAATTGCCTGTTGATGAGGTTGTGCATATTGCGGCAAGCCGAATGATGAATAGTGCAGTGTTCGGACAAATAATTATTCTGATTGTGTATCTCCCACTATTTACGCTAGAAGGAATTGAAGGAAAAATGTTCAAGCCAATGGCTCAAACCGTTGCCTTTGCTTTGTTAGGTGCATTCATTCTCTCACTCACTTACTGACCAATGATGAGTGCTTTGTTTCTCAACAAAGATATTTCTCACAAGAAAAACTTTTCAGATAAAATGATGGATTTTTTTGTAAAAACTCACCAACGATTTTTGCTAAAGGTTTTAAATTTTCCTAAATCTATCATTGCGTTTGCTTGTTGCTTATTGCTTATTGCTGTCTTCGTTTTCTCACAAATGGGTGGCGAATTTATTCCCGAATTACCCGAAGGAGATTTTGCAGTAGAAACAAGAGTGTTGATAGGAAGCAACATCAACACAACGGTTGACGCTTGTTTAAAAGCATCACACATTTTGAAAAACAAATTTCCCGAAGTAGAAAAAATTATTGGCAAAGTAGGAAGCGGAGAGATTCCAACCGACCCAATGCCAATGGAGGCAGCCGACTTGATGATAATTTTAAAAGACAAAAGCGAATGGACTTCTGCCAAAACGTGGGACGAACTTTCAGCAAAAATGAGTGACGCGTTACAAGATGTGCCAGGCGTTACTTACAGCTTTCAATTTCCCGTTGCGATGCGTTTTAATGAATTGATGACAGGGGCAAAGCAAGATGTAGTATGTAAAATCTTTGGAGAAAATTTAGATACACTTTCAAAATATTCTAAAATATTGGGAGAGGTTGCAACGAAAATTGATGGTGCAGAAAATATTTATGTAGAGCCGATTGACGGACTTCCACAATTGATAATTACTTACAAACGAAATGCAATTGCCCAATACGGTTTGAATATTCAGGACATCAACAAAGTAGTGAACACTGCATTTGCAGGGCAAAGCAGCGGACAAGTTTTTGAAGATGAAAAACGGTTTGATTTGGTAGTTCGCCTGGCTGGTGAAAACCGGCAAGAGTTAGAAGATGTGCAAAATCTTTTAATCCCAACGCCACAGGGAACTCAAATTCCATTGTATCAAGTTGCTGATGTTTCTATTAAAGAAAGTGTAAATCAAATTCAAAGAGACGATGCAAAGCGAAGAATTATTGTTGGCTTTAATGTTCATGGCAGAGATGTGCAGAGCATTGTAAAAGATTTGCAAAACCAAATTGACACGCAATTGCATTTACCATCGGGCTATTATGTTTCGTATGGAGGGGCATTTGAAAATTTAATTGCAGCAAAAAAACGATTAGGTTTTGCCGTGCCACTTTCATTATTGCTGATTTTTCTTCTACTCTATTTTGCTTTCAATTCTGTAAAACAAGGATTGCTAATTTATTCCGCAATACCGCTTTCTGCCATTGGTGGCATTTTATTTTTAGCATTAAGAGGAATGCCTTTTAGCATTTCGGCAGGTGTCGGTTTCATTGCTTTGTTTGGTGTATCGGTGCTGAATGGAATTGTATTGATTGCAGAATTTAACCGTTTGAAGCAAATTTTAATTAGCAATAGGCAACAGGCAATAGGCAATGAGCAAAAGACAACAGAGAATGAACAACTGGCAATAGGCAATGAGCAACATGTAAAAGGTCAAGATTTGCAAAATGCAAATTGCGAATTGCCTTTTGCCGATTGCAAATTGCCAATTGCAGATTTGGAACAAATTGTTTTGCAGGGAACAAAAATTCGTTTGCGACCAGTTCTTATGACTGCCTTTGTTGCTTCGCTTGGTTTTTTACCAATGGCATTAAGCAACGATTCGGGTGCAGAAGTGCAGCGACCACTAGCAACCGTTGTAATTGGTGGTTTGCTGATTGCAACATTGCTAACACTTTTTGTTTTACCAGTGTTATATATTTTGTTTGAGAAAATAGGAAATAAGCAATCAACAACGGGCAATAGGCAATCGTCAAAGGGCAATATGCAATGAGCAAAAAAACATTTTGAAAAATGTAATCAATTAAATATTAAAATTAATTCATAAATCAACTTTAAACTCAATAGTCATTTTACGTATTGCATATTGCTAATTGCACATTGCTAATTGTCTATTGCTAATTCAAAACAACATGTCAGTTTACAATTTCAAACAATCAGCGGTTTATAAAAGGGCATTCTCCTTATCAATGGAAATTTTTGCAGTGAGTAATTCATTTCCAAAAGAAGAAAAATACTCACTTACAGACCAAGTGAGGAGAAGTTCAAGAAGTGTTTGTGCAAACCTTACAGAGTCATATCGTAAAAAGAGATATCCAGCTCATTTTATTTCTAAACTAACAGATTGCGATGCAGAAAACTCTGAAACAGGAGTTTGGCTTGATTTTGCTTTAGCATGTGAATACATCACTGAAAATATTTTCAAAGACCTTACTGCAAAAAACGAAGAAGTTGGGAAATTATTAAATCATATGTTGAACAATCCAGAAAAATATTAAAGGATGAAAAATATAATCACAAATAATTCAAGGAACAAAAATATGCAATATGTAATAGGCAATAAGAAACCCCTCTCCGCCATATCGCATATTACTCATTGCAAGTTGCATATTGCTAATTGCATATTGCCAATTTGCTTATTCGCAAAACACTATCACATTGCAAAGTGCTATTGATAGAGCATTGAAAAATAATCTCACCGTAAAAAATGAAATGCTCAATGCTGAATATCAAAAAAAACTAAAGGCAGCAGCCGTTGATATTCCACAAACAAACTTTACTGGTGAGTACGGGCAAATAAATTCTTTTTTCAAAGACACCAAATTTGGCATTGGACAAAGTATCAGTTTCCCAACGGTGTATGCAAAACAAAAATCATTGCAAAACGAAAGCTATAAAACCAGTGTATTAAACATTACAGTAAAAGAAGCCGAGTTGAAAAAACAAGTGAGTGAAGTTTTTTATTCTTTGATTTTTCTGCATCAGAAGGCAACTATTTTGTTGCAAAACGACAGTGTGTATGCTACATTTTTAGAAAAAGCAAACTTGCGTTTCACCAAAGGTGAAAGCAACATCTTAGAAAAAGCAACTGCCGAAACACAAAGAGGACAAATTTCAATTCAGCTAAAACAAGTGCAACAAGACATTGAAATTTTGCAACTGCAATTTCAATTACTCTTAAACAGCACAACTGTTTTTATACCTTCGGTAGAAAATCCGAAAATGAATTTTACTGCTTCGTTAGATACTTCATTATTCAGCAAACACCCATCAATACAGGTTTTGCAACAGCAAAAAAAATATTCTATTATCAATACACAATTGGAAAAATCAAAGTTGTTGCCTAACTTAAATTTGGGTTACAGCAACCAAAGTATTCAAGGCAACGGTGCTGATAATATGTTTTACAACAAGTCAAGTCGATTTAGTGCAGTGCAATTTGGGGTTGGCGTTCCATTGTTTTTTGGTTCGCAGAAAGCAAAAATAAATTCTGCAAAAACTTTGGAACTGATTAGCGAAAACAATTTTCAAATCGGATTGCAAACTATCAAAGTAGAATATGAAATCGCTTTCAAAAAATATGAAACGCAATTACTAACGGTAAAATATTTTGAAGAAACTGCTTTGCAAAACGCCAACATCATTACCAAAACCACCAACCAACAATATGCAAATGGTGACATTAATTATTCGGAATGGTCAATGCTAATCAACAGCGCAATCAGCATTCAAAGCAATTACACCGATGCCGTAAACGACTTAAATCAAACAATCATTCAACTCAATTTCCTTATAAATAAATAGCAATATGCAATAGGCAATATGCAACAAGCAATACGCAATATGCAATACGGAACAAGCAATACGGAATACGCAATATGCAATACGGAACAAGCAATACGGAATACGCAATATGCAACAAGCAATACGCAATATGCAATACGGAACAAGCAATACGGAATACGCAATATGCAACAAGCAATACGCAATATGCAATACGGAACAAGCAATACGGAATACGCAATATGCAACAAGCAATGAAAATAAAATCATAAATCAATAATAACTCAATAGTCATTTTGCATTTTGCTAATTGCCTATTGCCAATTAAACAACATGGCAGCATACAATTTCAAAGAAACAGCGGTTTATAAAAAAGCATTTGCTTTATCAATGGAAATATTTCAAATAAGCAAATCATTTCCTAAAGAAGAAAAATACTCACTAACTGACCAAGTTAGAAGAAGTTCAAGAAGTGTTTGTGCAAACCTTGCAGAGGCGTATCGTAAAAAAAGATACCCTGCTCATTTTATTTCCAAACTTACAGATTGCGATGCGGAGAATTCCGAAACAGGAGTTTGGATTGACTTTGCATTTGCTTGTGAATATATCAATGAGGAACAAAAACACTTGCTTCTAAATACGAACGAAGAAGTAGGTAAATTATTAAATCACATTATTAACAATCCAGAAAAATATTAATCAAATGAACAATTCAATCGAATATAAATTGGCAATGTGCAATGTGCAATATGCAATATGCAATGAGTAATATGCAATCATTCTCTACCAAATCATTAATTGCAAATTGTTTGTTGCTTGTTGCAAATTGCAAATTGCGTTTTGTAAATTGCAAGTTGCCTTTTGCCTATTGCGCATTGCCAATTGCGTGTTGCTTATTGCTTATTCAATCTTGCGGAAGCAAACAAACCAAAACAGAAACGGCAGAGGAAACGCCAGCGGAAACAACCGTTGAATTAACAGATGCACAACTAAAAAACTCTGAAATATAAACAGGAAAAATTGAACAACGCAATATTTCTTCACTTCTAAAAGTGAACGGAAAAATTGAAGTGCCACCGCAAAATATGGTTTCGGTAAGTGTGCCGATGGGTGGTTATTTAAAATCAACAAAACTGTTGGCAGGTATGCACATTAGCAAAGGTGAAATTATTGCAACAATGGAAGACCAACAATACATTCAACTGCAACAAGATTATTTAACTGCGAAAGCACATTACAATTCCATTGAAAAAGAATACTTGCGACAAAAAGATTTGAACCAAAGCAAAGCAAGTAGCGACAAAGTCTTTGAAGTAGCACAAACCGAATATTTATCACAAAAAATATTGCTGAAATCATTATCCGAAAAACTAAAACTCATCAATATCAATCCCGATAACTTGAATGAAAATAACATTTCACGAAGCATAAATATTCCATCGCCTATTGATGGTTTTGTATCGCAAGTGAAAATGAATATTGGAAAATATGTAACACCAACCGATGTATTATTTGAGTTGGTAAACCCTGCCGACATTCATTTGCAATTGACAATTTTTGAAAAAGATTTAGATAAAGTTTCCATCGGACAAAAAATATTTGCTTACAACAATACCAAGCCCGGCAAAAAATATACTTGCGAAATAATTTTAATTGGCAAAGATGTTTCTCCCGAAAGAACGGTGCAGGTGCAATGCCACTTTAAGCAATATGACAAATCACTCATTCCCGGAATGTATATGAATGCTGAAGTAGAAGTTTCCACCAACAACGCCTTTGTAATTTCAAACGATGGCTTGGTTCGCTTTGAAGGCAAGCAATATGTTTTCATTCAAAACGAAAACAAAAAATATCAGATGCAAGAAGTTACCACACAAAATAATGAGAACGGTTTCACACAAATAACTTTTGCAGACAGCACCGAAATGAGAAGCAAAAATTTTGTAACAAAAGGAGCTTATACTATTTTAATGAAAATGAAAAATACGGAAGAGGAATAATTTTTTATACTAAAACATAACTAATGAGCCACGAACAACACAACCATAGCCACTCACAACCCTTAACAAATGTGAACAAAGCATTTATTATTTGAACGAAGCATTTCATCACTTCCTGAATCCCGAACCAATGCAAGGAAAAATAATTGCAATAGTTGCAGCCATCGGAATTTTAATCAACACCGTAACAGCACTTTTATTTTTTCGTGATAGAGAAAAAGACATCAATATTAAAAGTGCATACCTACATTTAATGAGTGATGCAATAGTTTCTCTTGGGCTTGTTATTGGCGGTATTGTAATGCTTTACACAAATTGGTTTTGGTTCGATAGTTTGTTGAGTGTAGTAATTGCAGTAGTAATTTTATTAAGCACTTGGCGATTGCTAAAAGATAGTTTACGTTTATCACTTGATGGTGTTCCAGAAAATATTAGCATTGACAACATCAAAGCCACAGCAATAAAAGTAGAAGGTGTGCAAGACATACATCACATACATATTTGGGCAATAAGCACCACCGAAAACGCATTGACAGCCCACATAATTGTAGACGAAAAAATTTCGTTACCTGACACCGAAGAAATAAAACACAAACTCAAACATGAATTGCAACACATAAACATTCAACACATAACATTACAAATAGAAAGTAAAAATTGTGAGGAGAAAGATTGTTAGCAATTTCACATTCTACTTGACAAACACATTTCAAACAAGTGTGCGAGTTAGAGTTTAAGAAAGTGAAGTAATAGAAAGTTACTTCCATCGGATAGCATGTTGGCGACGTTGAAAAGGGAGTTGCGACTGCAAAAAATATTTTGAAAACAACGAAAAGAAAGACAGCAACCGCAGCGAAGCAAACTCACGAATACCTTAAAAAAATAATCATAAAGTGAGTTAAAATTCGCTTTCAAATTATGTAGTTTTTAACAACGGATTGCGTAATCAAACAGTTGTGTTTAATACTTTAAAGCTAGCACTTTTCTTCTTGTTTTTTAAAAATAATTTATACCTTAATTGCCTCGCAAAGCATTTACGGGGCTTATTTTTACTGCTCTTCGCGCTGGTATATAACCTGCCAATAAACCTCCTAAAACTAATATTAGTAATGATGTTAGGGCAACATTCAAATTAACTTCAGGATTGCGAAACATGCCATTTTCACCTTTCATGGCATCGGCTACCAAGCCAATAATACCAAGCCCTGCAAGCAAACCCATATACCCTGCTATTAATGTAAGAAACATACTTTCGGTAAGTATTTGGACTACTATTGAAAAGGGCGTTGCGCCTAAAGCGCGCTTAATTCCTATTTCGCGGGTGCGCTCCCTTACCACAATTAGCATTATATTACTAACGCCAATAACGCCTGCAAGCAAGGTGCCTGCGCCTACTATCCAAATTAAAATACGTATTCCCAAAAACAATCCTTTCATTTTATTAAGTTCTTCTTGCGGATTCCAACTTCCAATGGCTTGCTTATCGTCAGGCGCTATTTGGTGGCGTTGTTTTAAAAATGCTACTACCTTTTCTTGCGCAATAGCCGCTGGTACTTCGGGCTTTGATGTAATTGAAAACCAGCCCACTTTATTGCCAAAATTAAATGCACGTTGAAAGGTGGTAAATGGTATAAAAATACTTTCGGAAAGTTCACCGCCGTCGTTTGATTTTTCTGATTTAAAATTGCCTATTATCCTAAAATAAATACCATTAATTTTTATGTATTGCTCTAATGGATTTTCATTTTTGGTAAACAAAACTTCATGTACACGATTACCAATTATGGCTACTTTTCTTTTATCCAAAATATCCAATTGATTAATAAATCGGCCCTTTAAATTTTTGATTGGTTGTATAAAAGTAAATTCGGGAAAGTCGCCCATTACACTAAAACTGCCCGATTTACTATTGCGCACCACATTTGCCGCACTGCCATAATCGCCCAATTGGTTGCGTGCCGAAACAATTTCTACATCGCTTATATTTTGCTTGATTGCTGCAATGTCATCGTTAGTAAAATCAAATGTTCGGTTGCGTTTAAAACCCTTGTAAGGCTTGCTGGTACTTTGGCTCCACACATAGAAACTATTGGTGGCAAAACCGCTAAAATCGGCGGTTGCTCCATTCTCAAGCCCGGTGCCGCTGCCAAGCATAATTATAAGCATCAGTATTCCCCAAAAAACACCGAAGGCAGTTAATGCCGAACGTAGCTTATTTTTTTTGAGTGTGCTAAATATTTCTTGCCAATTGTCGTAGTCAAACATGTTTCAAAATAAAGAAAATAGTATTTGAATTCGATAATAAATTACAACTTTTTTTCAATAGACAACTTTCCAAATTAAATTTCTTAACACAGACTTGTGCTTAATTCAAATTATTGTTTCAATAGTTTAATTACTTTTTTAGTACCACCGATAGTGAGGTTTGCAAAGTAAATACCTGACGATAAATTGCTGGCATCAACAACAATATTGTAGTTGTCTAATAGATAAGGCAAATCTGATTTTTTGCCCGTTATGTCAATAATTTCAACGATGGGTGATGTGGCATTGTTGAGGTTGCTTTTGTTTAGTTTTATTGTGAAATTTGTTTGAACAGGATTCGGAAACAGCACAAACTCATTTTCATTTTTAGTGTTTTGCACATCAGTTATTGTGCTATTAAATAGGGTTGTTATTTCTTGCTGTGTTAATACGCGTTTGTAAATTAGTACGTCATCAATTTTACCTTTAAAAAATGAGCCGCTAATACCTTTGCCAATATACAACGGAATATTGACTGCAGTAGCACCAGTGAGGGTGTAATTGGCCGTACTTTGCCATACTCCATTTTTGTACAAATTCATTACACCTGCATAAGTTCCAACATAGTGGTCCCAAGCTAAAAGCGTTGGTACGCATGGTGCCCAAGCCCAGGCCGATTGTTGCTTGTTAGTGCCAAAATTAAATTGTGCATAGGACGATTGCATTATTGAAATAAAAACACCTACAGTATTTGTTCCCATCATAAAAATTACACCAGTCCCTGTTTGTGATGCTTTATAACCCACATTGAATAGCTAAACGAATCGGTTGAAGCCATTGTAAAACTTGGAGAAGATTTCTGACAATAATCAGAAACACCATCAAAACTGCCAGCGCTAGCAGCATAGCCAAATCTATCGGCCACAAAAGTAACACCTTGGTTTACCAAATCGTTACCATTGCCACTTGAGTCTAATGCATTATTATTGAACGCATACCATGCCTGCAATCCGTTGGTAGGTATTTAGTTTGGCACTTGTGCAATAGTAAAATTGATTATTGCAATAATGGCAACGAATGAAGTAAGTAATTTTTTAATCATGGAATAATTTATTAAATAGTTTATTTTTGTGATTTGAATTGTACCATATGTAGATTTTTTTTAATTCTTAAAACAAAAAAAATGTAGATACAACTTGGTGTTTATTGTTCACCTTTTTTGCTGTTCAAATTACACATTCAATATAGTGCTAATTCTACCTTTCTTTCAAACCCTACTATTGTTGTATTTTAATATATTGTAGGCATTAACCAATAAAAAAATTGTAAAAAGTAAGATATTTATAATTGCTTTAGTAGCATGGAATTCAATAGTGAATTTATCAATCTAAAATCATTATTTTTTCACTCATACTCGCTTTATTGTTTTGAAGTATATTTACAAAATAAACGCCACACGGCAATTCATCCCTCAATAATGTAAATGAATTTACGTTTATGTTTTCAATGTGTTTTACTTCTTTTCCGTGCATTGTGTAAATGGTAATAGTTGCATTGTCTAATGGTTTTTCAAATGAAAATATAGTTGAATTTCCAAAGGGGTTTGGCTGTATTTTTAGGATTTTTACATTTGAAGGTTCTTCAATATTATAAATTTTTTCAAGGCTACTTAAAGCAGCATCTAATTTATTTCCTCTTAGGTTTTTTGCAATAATAATTCCGTGTTCGTCAAGCAAAAAATTACTTGGAATAGAGTTTATATCGTACTTTCTTGCAGGCTCTGAATTCCAGCCTCCTAAATCACCCACATGTGATTCCCAATCTAATTTATCTTTCTTAATCCTATCAATTCAGCTTGTTCTATTTTGGTCTAACGAAACGCTATAAATTTCAAAACCATTTCCATTCTCAAATTGTATATTTTTAAACTTGTGGTAAGCAGCAACCAAATTGGGATTTTCCATTCGGCATGGCCCGCACCACGAAGCCCAAAAGTCAAGCAACACAACTTTCCCTAGCAATGACGACAACGCAATTTGCTGCGTGGTGTCTGGGTTCCAATAATTTAATTCGGGCGCTTTATCACCAATATTTAAACCTTCATTTTGCGCATTTGAATTAAAATATACAAATGAAAAAATTAAAAATATGAGAATGTTTTTTGACATTATTGGCATTGTTTATTAATCGGAAATTGTAATAAAACCTACTACGGTTTATTCTTTCACAAATTTACCTTGCTGCAAAGAAACATAAATATAGTTTATTGTATAAAAATATATGCCACTCGATAATAATTCCACATTTACTTTACTACTAATTGTAGAAATTAAATGAATGCCCGAAAGGTTGAAAATGGTAATAGAAGAGTACAGTTTGTATGTATTAAATTTTACAAAATCTTTGGCAGGATTTGGACTTACAGAAACTTTAAAATTATTATTTTCAAGGTTCTTTGTATCTAATAAAATGCTCAAAAACTCAATTGGTGCGCCTACTTCAACAGAACCTCTTTTATGGTAAACTGGGTAGAAAGAATTTACTCCAACGCCCCAATTTGGTATGGAGTAATAATAGTCGCCACCCATTTTGTATGCATAAAAATGATAAGGATAGCCATCTTGAATTAATTGATTAAGGCAATTGCTATTTGTATTAATGAACGATGGCGAACCATCATAATCTATTGTTGTTTTGGTTTTAAAAACATTGGTAACACCCTGCAAATAAGCATTTACAGCGTTGCAAAATTGCCCACTACAATTCGAAGAGTCTTTAAAATTTTCAAAACTTAATTTATCAAATTGTGCCAAATATTGTATTGTGTAAACTGTGGTGTCAATAATTGTAGTATCAATTAATATTCTGCTAACTGTAAATGGATTTGTATTAAAATAAGCATTTATTGTTTTGGTAATCCTATAAATAGAATCAACGACTGTTAAGCCTGTTGATGAATTTTGTACAGAAACAATATTGTGCTGTACATACCTTTTATAATCATAAAATTGATTGTTAGAACTTGGGTAACCATTATCGTAAACAGTATGATAAACATCTCCAACCTGAAAATCAAAAACATTGGAACTAGATAAATTTTGAACGCCTAATGTTGGATTTTTGATTCCAATAATAGCAGAAATATTATTGTTTTCATTCAAATTTAAAAACTTAATTAGTCCGTAGTTTTTACTTACTAAAATTTGACTCGAATTATATTGATTTGAATAGTACCAATAAATGGTTATTGACTTTACAGAATCGGTTACGCCCAAAAATGTGGTTGAATAAATACTATCAACACGCGCACTATCATTGGCTGTGAACAAAGAGCCAGCATACCATTTTACATCAATTGCTGCACTGGGTTTTATGGTTAATGTATCGCTACCATAATTAATAAATTGCCAATTATTATTTTGCTTTTTAATAATTTTATTGCCCAACCAACTATTATGCGAATACAAAAAACAACCTTGATAATTGCTAATTTGTTTGTAATTGTAAAACACAGAATCAGTATTGTTTACTGCTATTGAATCAATGCGTATACAATTAGAATTTTCGAAATAACATTCTCTATTTCTATTAATATGATTGTAGTTTTATGCCAACAATAATTGGCAACTTATTGTACAAAACATCAATAAAAATAGGTGTTTCACTTTAAAATACTTTCAATTATTTTATCATTTTATGATTTGCAATTACGCGGCTTAAACCTTGCTCCAAACTAACAAGCGGTCTTTCGCCGAGTAGTTGTTTCATCTTAGTGGTATCGGGGCGGCGGCGGGTCATGTCGCCTTCTACCAACGATGGCAAATGCACTATTTTTGATTCAGATTTTGTGAGTTTTATAATTGTTTTGGCCAATTCTAAAATAGGCACTTCAGTTTCGCCACCCACATTTACTACATCATTTATAAACATATTTTTGTAAAAAGCATTTGTAGTTGCTTCTATATTATCATCAATATAACAGAAGGTGCGGGTTTGGCTACCATCACCATAAATAGTAATATTTTTGCCTTTAAGTGCAGCAAAAATAAATTTACTTACCACAAAATCTTTGCTTTGTTTTGGACCATAAGTATTAAAGAAACGGAATACTGTATAATCTAAATCGTACTCCTGTTTGTATGATTTTAAAAATGCCTCGCCCACATTTTTTACAATGGCATAAGGCAACCGCGAGTTTAGCGGCGTAGTATCTTCGTTTTGCGGAAACTCAACTGGTTCGCCATATACCTCTGATGATGATGAGAAGTAAACACGCTTAACACCCGTGTTTTTGCTTAGACTTAAAATGTTACGAATACCAGTAATGTCATTCAATACTTTTACAGGATTGTCTAACGTGCGCAATACGCCAACCAATGCCGCGTAATGAAAAACATAGTCGAATTTAAAAGCATAAAATATACTTGAAACGTCTTTTAAATCGTTGCAATCCGCTTTTATAAAACGGATGTTATTGTGTTTCGATTTTGGTATTTTTTCTTTGTAGCCTGTTACAAAATTATCAACTAAAACTAAATTGTTTTCGGGGTTTTCGGCTAATTTTTCGGCTATGCAACTTGGTATAAATCCGGCACCGCCTGTTACTAAAATGTTTGTCATGATTTGTATTTTTTTTATATAATTATAATGTCATTAAATATGTGCCATAGCCACTTTTTACTAATGGTGCAGCCAATGCGTGTAATTGTTCTTTGCTAATGTATTTCATGCGATATGCAACTTCTTCAATACAACCAATTCTCATTCCTTGACGTTCTTCAATTACTTGCACAAATTGACCCGCTTGCATAAGAGATGCAAATGTGCCAGTATCTAACCAAGCTGTGCCACGGTCAAGTATGCCTACTTTTAGTTTTCCACGTTCTAAATAAACTTTGTTTACATCAGTAATTTCGTACTCGCCACGTGGGCTAGGTTTTAGGTTTGCTGCAATTGCTACAACTTCATTGTCATAAAAATATAAACCAGGTACAGCATAATTCGATTTTGGTTTTAAAGGTTTTTCTTCAATAGAAATAGCTTTTTTATTTGCATCAAACTCAACAACGCCATAGCGTTCAGGGTCGCATACGTGGTAAGCAAACACTACACCGCCATCTGGATTTTGATTTTCTTGTAACAAACGCCCCAAGCCAGCACCATAAAAAATATTGTCGCCCAATATCAATGCTGCTTTGTCATCACCAATAAAATCTTTGCCAATTACAAATGCTTGTGCAAGCCCATTGGGCACGTGCTGCACAGCGTATTGGAAATTGCAACCAAGGCTTTTGCCATCGCCTAACAATTTTTCGAAATGTGGCAAATCGTGTGGCGTGCTTATTATTAATATTTCATTAATACCAGCCATCATCAAAACTGATAATGGATAGTAAATCATTGGTTTGTCGTACACTGGCATTAGTTGTTTACTAACCGCCAACGTAAGCGGATGAAGCCTTGTACCGCTGCCTCCAGCCAAAATAATTCCTTTCATACGTGCGTTTTTTTCAAATATTTGGGCTAATATATAAATTTTGTATTTGTGTTATGTTGCGGGTGTATGACAAATTGTGCCAAAGAGTCAAATATAAATTGCCCGAAGCTGTTATCCTAACTAAAATTGGCAATTAAAGAATAAACTTTAGGTGTAAGCAAGTAAATAAAATCAATATCATTTTGGTTTCCAATTCAATATCTGTCCTACTCATCCTACAAACATATTTTTTTATAGATTTTTTTTTAAATTGTCTATACAAAAATTCGTTTAGGGCATCTAGTTATAAACGAGGACGTTTGCGGAAATTCTTTTTTTTCATTTTAATGATACCAATTGCATCGGTAAAGTATAATAAAAACGTCTCCCAGAAAGTCGGTACTTATTGAGATTATTGGTAAGAGTTTATTTCTTGCGTGAATGCGGCTTTTCGGGTGCTGATGAAGCCTGTAATGCTGCACGCACTCGGGCTTGAATACGTTAGTAAGCTATTGATTGATAAGGTAATTATACCAAAACGCGTTTGCTTTTCAAAAAATAACCATGTAAGACATATAAGAAAATATAAGGTTACACATATCGTTAATTCAAAAACCTAATTTGCTTTAGTATATATAAACTGGGGCAAGCTTTTCTGAAAGTTTTACTTACCAAGAGTCTGTTAAAACAGTATAGTAAATTCATATCAATTCGAACCATAATACTCCGCTATTTTTTGTTCAATATTTGTGGTGGAGTAACCAATTTCTAAAGGAATATTTTGCACCGTGCCACCATATTCTAACACCTCTTTATAACCAACTATTTGTTCTATTTGCCAATCGCCGCCTTTTACTAAAACATCGGGCCTTATCATTTTTATCAAATCTAGTGGTGTTTCATCATCAAATAAAACCACCAAATCAACTACTTGCAACGAGGCTAAAATAAGTGCTCGGCTTTCTTCATCTTGCAAGGGACGCAATTTTCCTTTGTCTAATTTTTTTACCGAACTATCCGTATTTACAGCTACTATAAGCCTATAGCCTAATGATGATGCCTTGGCTAAATAACTTACATGTCCCTTGTGCAACAAATCAAAACACCCATTTGTAAAAACAATTGTTTGCGATTTTAACCTGTAATGAGGCAACTTTGATATAAGTGTTTCGCGGGTTACAATTTTTAGTTTTATTTGTTCTAAGTAATCTAGCATTGCAATAATTTTTTAGTTTCTGCGTTACTACAAACATGACAAATATTAAGCATTTAAACAATATACTTTTTATCATTTTTATTGCAGTGGTTTCTTGCAAAAAAGATGGTAAAATTTTAACTGACCCAAAAGCATCATTGCAGTTTAGTGAAGATACAATTATCTTCGATACTGTATTTACCTCGGTGGGGACTGTAACTCACATTTTAAAAATTTATAACGACTACAATCAAAAATTGTCCATAGCTTCAATAGTTTTGGCTGGTGGTTCATCATCAAATTTTAGGTTAAATATTGATGGAGAAAAAACCACAAAAGCTACTGATGTTGAAATTGCACCACATGATAGTTTATACATTTTTGTGGCAGCCACCATTGACCCCAACAACGCCAATACACCGATGATTGTTACTGATTCTATTGTTTTTAATATTAATGGAAAACAGCAAGACGTGGACCTTGTGGCTTGGGGACAAGATGCTTATTACATAAAACCTACTTCACAATTGGCTAATATAAAGTACTCAATTATTGCGCATGAAAATGAGAACATTACTTTAAAAACCGACAAGCCTTATGTAGTATATGGCTACATGGTGGTTGATAGCGCGGGTTGCCTAACAATACCAGCGGGTGCTAAACTACATTTCCATAATAAATCGGGCTTGTGGGTGTATCGTTATGGTTGCTTAAATGTAGAAGGCACAAAAGATAGCCCTGTAGTTTTTCAGGGTGATAGGTTAGATTATCAATACCGTGACCAATCAAACCAATGGGATAGAATTTGGTTAAACGAGCACAGCAATACAAAAATAAATTACGCCAAAATATTAAATGCATTTGTTGGAATACAGCCTGATATACTTATTGATGCTGGCTTAGAGGATTCTAAACTAATACTAACTAATACAATAATTGCAAATATGAATGTGGCAGGAATACTTGCCCGCTATTTTAGTATAGAAGCATATAATAACTTAATCTACAATATTGGTGGCCCTTGTTTGGCATTAACTTATGGAGGAAATTATGAATTTAGAAACTCCACATTCGTAAGTTTTTGGACTTACCCTTCCAGAAAAGAATCGGCAATTATTTTAAATAATTTTAATGAAATACAAAATTTCAATTTAGAGAAAGCTATTTTTAAGAACTGTATTATTGCAGGCAATCAAACCGAAGAAGTAACGCTAAATAAGTGCGACAATTGCACAGAAACTTTTAATTATGAATTTAATAATTGCCTTATAAAATCTTCGGCTGATTTAGATTTCACACTCCCAAATTTTGTAAATTCAATTAAGTATGACAAGGATGCAACAATTGAAACAAATTATATTTTCAAAGATTATTCAAAAAATGATTATCATTTAATTGAAAATTCACCAGCAGTTGCAAAAGGTATTTCGGCTAACTTAACCACAACTTTTGAGTTAAATGATTTAGATGCAAAACCCCGATTAAGCCCGCCATCTATTGGCTGTTATGAGTATTGAGTATGCTATCTTGAATAGTCATTTTCTCCAGTTTTGCCATTGGGCAATGTTGGGCTTTCAATTTTCATTCCCTTTAATTTAAGGTTATTTTCATAAATCAATTCGCCCGATTCTGTTTGAATATAATTCATATAGTTTGTTACCACTGCAATACCTATCCACTGATGAAAGTAATAATTATAAATTTTGGTTCTACCAGGTTTTATTTGACGCATAAATAGGTAGTCATACTTGGTAAATAAATTTTTACTTAGGTTAAAATTATTTTTGAATGAAATCATTCTTAACATTTTACCCTTGTTATTAAACCCAAATTCTTTGGCCATATTGGGATGAAGTATAACAAGTTTTTGCGTTAATAAATCATATTATTTAACTTTTGATTGCAGCGAAATAAAGCTCGGATTCCTGTTGATTTCAAATGTTACAAAACAACTATCATTTGCATTATTTATATAGTATCCTGGTGTTTTTCCTGCATAGGTTTTTGAGGCAAAAAGTAAAAAAATGTGGCTAAAAAATGGCTTAATTTCACTCCTGAAAAATATTGATTTTCTATTTACAGACAAAATTCAATGTTAGTAATTTATTGAGAAAATAAACATAGTTTTACCAGCAAATATTTCAATATGTCTATTCACAAAGAAGTAAAAAAAGTTACCACACACACCTTGTTAGAAATGAAACGCAAGGGCGAAAAAATTTCGATGCTTACCGCCTATGATTACTCATTGGCGAAGGTTATTGACGATGCTGGTATTGATGTAATTTTGGTTGGCGACTCTGCATCAAACGTAATGAGTGGCAACGAAACCACCGTGCCTATTACGTTGGAGCAAATGATTTTTCACGGGCAATGGGTTGTAAAAGGTGTGAGCCGCGCCTTGGTGGTGGTTGATATGCCTTTTGGTTCTTACCAAGGCAATTCAAAAATAGCGTTGAGTTCGGCTATTCGCTTGATGAAGGAAGCAGGTGCACATGCGGTAAAAATGGAAGGCGGCGAAGAAATTATTGAATCAGTGAAACGAGTTGTAAACAGCGGTATTCCTGTAATGGGACATTTAGGATTAACGCCACAATCTATTTATAAATTTGGTACATATAGCGTAAGGGCAAAGGAGGAAGAAGAAGCCGACAAGTTGCGTGCCGATGCAAAATTATTAGAAGAAGCAGGATGCTTTTCGGTGGTGTTAGAAAAAATACCATCTGCATTAGCAACCGAAGTTGCAGCAAGTGTTGCCATACCCATTATAGGTATTGGTGCAGGCAGCGGCGTTGATGGACAAGTGCTGGTGTTGCACGATTTATTAGGATTAACGTATCAATTTCAACCACGTTTTTTGCGTAGGTATTTGAATTTGTACGATGATATAAAAGGGGCGGTTTCTCAATATATTACTGATGTAAAAAGTGTTGATTTCCCAAATGAAAAAGAACAATATTAATTTGTAGATTTTTTTATGTTCACCAAAAATTTAGACAAAGAAATAGTTTATAAGGCAAGCTTAAGCGGCGGTGCTGGCGGGCAAAACGTAAATAAAGTTTCAACAAAAATTGAAATTAGTTTCCATGTATTTGGTTCGATGCTCTTAAACGATTTTGAAAAAAATAAAATTGTAGAAAAACTTTCAGCCAAAATTAATGACGAAGGATTTTTAAAAGTTGTTTGTCAAACCGAACGTACACAATTAGGCAACAAAGAAAAAGCGCGAATTAAATTTTATAAAATGCTCACTATTGCATTTAAAGAAAAAAAGATACGCAAAGCTACAAAGCCGAGCAAGTCATCAGTTCAAGCACGCATTACAACCAAAAAAGTTACTTCCGAAAAAAAAGTAAACCGCAAAAAAGTGAATATTGAATAGCGCATAATCAATTTGAAAACCTCATTTTTAAAATATTTTTTAGCCTCAAAATAGTAACTATTGCAACTATCAATCATCATAGTAAATTATAATGTATGCTATTTTTTGGAGCATTGCTTACATTCTGTTTTGCAAGCTATCAAAAATGTAGATGCCGAGGTTTTTGTTGTAGATAACAATTCGGTTGATGATTCGGTGGCTATGGTAAAAGAAAAATTTAGCACCGTAAAGCTCATTGAAAATAAGAATAATACCGGTTTCTCTTTTGCAAATAACCAAGCAATAAAGCAAAGCAATGGGAAATATATTTTATTGCTAAACCCCGATACAGTTGTTGAAGAGGATACTTTTTCTAAAATAATTGAATTTATGGAAACGCATGAAAATGCAGGTGGTTTAGGTGTGAAAATGATTGATGGAAAAGGTAATTTTTTACCAGAAAGTAAGCGTGGTTTACCAACACCACGTGTTGCCTTTTACAAAATATTTGGGCTATCAGCTTTGTTTCCAAAATCAAAAATTTTTGGCAAGTACCATTTAGGATTTTTAGACAAAAACAAAACACATGAAGTAGAAATATTAAGTGGCGCATTTATGCTGTTGCGCAAAAGTGCTTTGGATAAAATTGGGTTGCTTGACGAAGAGTTTTTTATGTATGGCGAAGATATTGACCTTAGTTACCGATTAATAAAAGAAGGCTATAAAAATTATTATTTTTCGGAAACGCGAATTATTCATTACAAAGGAGAAAGCACTAAGAAAAGCAGTGTAAATTATGTATTCGTTTTTTACAGAGCTATGGTAATTTTTGCCCGAAAACATTTTTCGCAGGGAAATGCCAAAACATTTAGTTTTCTTATAAATATTGCAATTTATTTGAGAGCAGCAATTGCGGTATGTACAAGATTTGTCAAGCGAATATTGCTTCCAATTATTGACGCTGTATTTATTTTTGCAACACTTTATAGCATTAGTATTTTTTGGCAACGTTTTGCAAAACATGCCAACAATGAATTTTTTGAACCACGTTTTTATAAGTTTATACTCCCAGCCTACACACTTATTTATATTTTGTCGGGTGTTTTTAATGGCGCTTACGATAAGCCAATTAAAATTTTTAATACCATAAAATCTTTTATTATTGGCAGTTTTGGCATATTGGTTTTATACGCGTTGTTGCCCGAAAGCGCAAGGTATTCTCGTGCTGTTATTTTAGTAAGTGCACCAATAATTATTCTTGTATGCAGTATGGCTAGAGTGCTACTTAGCAGATTAAAATGCAAAGAGTTTGAATTGGAAAATCAAAAAAACAATCGTTTTGCAATTGTTGGCAATGAGGCAGAGGCAACACGTGTGGCCGATGTACTTTCTAAAACTTCTGTTGTACCCAACGAAATTTTATTTGTAAATCCTGATGTAAATGAAAATCAATCTAAGTTTTTTAAAGGTAGTTTGCATCAGTTAAAAGACATTGTAGAAATACATAAAATTGATGAAATTATTTTTTGTGCAGCCAATTTATCATCAAACCAAATAATCAATTTTATGGCTTTGTTAGGTAGCACAAATATTGATTTTAAAATTGCGCCACCTCAGAGTTTATACATCATTGGCAGCAATTCATTAAATACTGCTGGCGATTTATATATCATAGATTTCAAAACAATTACGAAGCCTAGTAACATCCGAAATAAAAGAGCATTAGATATTTTAGCGTCAATTATTTTACTTTCACTTTCGCCACTTATTATTTTGTTCATTGCGCAAAAAGCAAACTTTTTAATTAATGTTTTTAATGTATTAATTGGTAAATTATCTTGGGTAGGCTATGCACCAACCACTACAAATAATAGATTGCCAAAAATTAAAAAAGCTGTACTATCGCCTGCCGACGCCATTGTAAACGAAAAGTATGATGAAGAAACTTTGCGAATGATGAATGAACATTATGCAAAAAATTACAGTGCTTTAAATGATTTACAAATCATCACAAAAGCATTTAAAAAGTTAGGCAATCAAGAGTAAAGCATTACAAATCAAAACTTCCTACAAAGTAATTTTCTGGAAAATAAAAATCAGGAACATTGTCAAATATACCGTAAACAGTACTTCCGCTTCCACTCATACTCGCATATAAAGCTCCTTTTTTATACAACTCATTTTTAATTTTTTCTATTGCTGGTTCTTTCAAAAAAACTGAATCTTCAAAATCGTTTTTAATTAAATATTGCCATTCTGCAATTGGTTTTAAAATGGATTCTGCCAATGCATATTTTGGTTGCTTAGGAATAATTCCGCTATACGCATCCTGTGTGTTTATGTGTATTGCAGGATTTACAAGCACTATTTTTTTGCCTTTTAAGTTGAATGAAAACTTTTGTAAAACCTCTCCCCTGCCACTTGCAAAACAAGGTGTGTTGTGTATAAAAAATGAACAGTCGCTGCCTAATGTTGCTGCTATTTTAAGTTGTTTGGCAAGCGATAATTTAAGTTCAAATTTCTTATTTATTAGTTGTATGGCAAAAGCCGCATCGGCACTACCACCGCCCAAACCAGCCCCAATTGCAATGTTTTTTTTGAGTAGCATTTTTACTGCCGGAAGCGGGCTAATTGCATTAATTGCATAATATGCTTTTACACACAAATTGCCATCGTTTGTTCCAGGTATTTCTATTCCTACCGAAGTAAAATCAATATTACCATTGCCTTGTGTTTCAATAATTTCTAAACAATCATAATAGTTTATAATAGGGTAAAACACACTTTCAATATCATGATAACCATCGTTTCGTTTATTAGTAATATACAAACCAATATTTATTTTAGCGTTCGGAAAAGAAAGCATTCTTAAAATTTATTTAATGTTCAAAACCAATTATTTTGCAGTGCAAAGTTCTGTAATTTTATTTATACTTTTCAGTGCATTCTTAAACGATGCAGGTGCTAAAAGTATTATTTTAAAAAATAGTTCAAAGCCAACTATTGGTATAGATGCAAATGTACAATATGGTTTCATTTTAATACACAGAAGCACAATTCAACATTTTTCGCAAACACATTTTCCATTGTTTCAATTAGCAATATATAAAAGGGTAACAGGCACCAAGTCTTGGCACAATTTATACTACAAACCGTGTGTAGGTTTTAATTTATTGTACACAAATTTTAGTGGAAATACACTATTAAAAAGTGCTTTTGGTGGACAAGCATTTATTGATTTTTGTAAACGCAGTTACAATAAAAATAGTTTTCATTTTAGACTTGCAGGTGGTTTGGGTTATGTACAACAACCTTTTAACCGCGAAAATAATTTTAAAAATATTGCCATTGGTAGCCACTTAAATGGCTTAATACAGTTAGGCTATTATTTTGATAAAAACATTAGCAGAAAAATTGGGGCATCAGTTGGGGCATCAATTACGCACCTCTCAAATGGCGCAATTAAAGTCCCAAATTTGGGATTAAATATTCTTACCGCAGGTATTATTTTTCATTGTAGCAACAAAAATTTTGATGATATTAAAACTATTAAATTGATAGATACAATACCTCAAAAAAAGCATTTTGAAATTACAATTGGTGCAGGTATTAAACAAAATTATCCAGTTTCATCAATAAGCTATGTCGCGGTTTCTACACGGTTTCAATACTATTTTTATATCAAGCAAAAGTATAATGTAAGCGCAGGTACTGATTTGTTTTATGACAATGGAATTCGTGCTAAATTAAAGTTGGATAACGCCTATAATGACGCGAACAAAACGGCGGTACAAGTTGGTGTAAATATGCAGTATCAGCAAAACATTGGGCGATTTTCAATTCCATTATTTTTTGGTGCTTATGCTTTTTCTAATTATAAAGACAACGGATTATTTTATAGTGGATTAGGAATAAAACACAAAATTACAGAACATATTTCTGCAGCCATAATTTTAAAAACACACTTTGCACGCGCTGATTATTTTATGTGGAGTATTTGCTACCAATAACACATCTTTTTTTAGGCAGCCATCAGTTGATGGAATATTTTTTTGTATAAATTTAGTATTTGATATTTTTAAAAATACTCAAGCCATCAATACAAACACCGTGTTTTTTTTATGCAAATCAATTTTAATTTTACGCCAAGCATGTATACTTTTTGTGTAGCAAAATTGTTGCGGAGTTGTTATTTCAGTTGCAATACAAAGGCGCGTATCTTCTCTGCAAACGGAAAGTATATCAGCCAATAAATGGTTATTTCTAAATGGCGTTTCGATAAATATTTGCGATTGGTTTTGCTTGGCCGATGTTTGTTCTAAATTTTTTATCGCCTTTATTCTTTCGGTTTTTTCGATTGGTAAATAGCCCGTAAATGCAAAGTTTTGTCCATTAAAACCCGATGCCATCAACGCCAAAATTATTGACGATGGGCCAACTAAAGGCATTACATCAATATTTTTTTCGTGCGCAATTTCAACAATTTGTGCACCGGGGTCAGCTACTGCAGGGCAGCCTGCTTCGCTAAGCAAACCGATGCTTTCGCCCTTTTCAGCAACATCCAAATATTCTAATATTGTATCATAGTTTATGTGTTTATTCAGCAAATGAAATGTCATTCCATCAATATTAGCTTCCGCGAAAACTTTTTTAATGTAGCGCCTAGCCGTTCTAATATCTTCTACTATAAAAGTATTGAGCTGCGGAATAATCTGTAAAGTTTCTGCTGGTATAGTTTGTAAAGAATTATCCCAAATGCCCAACGGACATGGTATTAAGTATAGTTTGCCTTTAGCCATATTTTATACAATAATTTTAGTAGCAAAATTTACTATCTCATTTCCAACTAAAATAGGCAGGCTAATGCAACTATTTGGAGTAAGACAATAAGCAATGTCTTTTTCTAAATTCAAATTTTTTAATCGGTTGCGATGTGATGATTTTTCTAAAAATTGAAATAGGTTATCTTTTGCAATATCATGTAAATGCATTGCCGCAAAAGTAGAATCGCAATCAGTATCGAAATTATTTTTATTGATAAGTTGATTTGCCAAGGCACCGGCAAACAAAGTATCCTCGAGGTTAAATTTATTTTTCCAGCCAGCACAAAGTATTACTACATTTCTCTTTTCTGCTGCCAAATAATTGGCTACTACATCAATATTAATAAATGCCCCAATAACTACTTTATACGCTTTTTGTGCCGCGCTTATTGCCTTAGTTCCATTAGTGGTAGATATTACAATGGTTTTGTTTTTTAGGGTTTCATCCATATAATCAAATGGAGAGTTACCCAAATTAAAACCATCTACTATTTTTCCATCACGTTCGGCAGCTACAATGTAACCTTTGTTTTTATATTCAATTGCTTCGGCAACACTAGCAACAGGTATTATTTTTTCAACCCCAAAGTCAAGTGCTGCAGCCATTGCAGAGGTTGCACGTAAAATATCCGTTACAACTACAATAGAATCTTCGGCGTGAAATAGCGGATATTGAGATGGCGAAAAACAAGTTTGAATTTGCATATTTTTTTTGCGGTTATGCTATTATTTTGAATATCAAAAATCCCAAATTGTCCTTTTTCTTTTCAATTTCGGTTTGAAATAATTTTTATGCTCCAAAATAAATACCATTATAAAATAAATGATGATTGGCGAGCCTGCGGTAAAAAAAGAAAGATAAATAAAATACATCCTTATGGTATTGCTTTTGATGCCGAGTTTACTGCCCCACCAAGCACAAACGCCATAGGCTTTTTGCTCAAACCAAACTACAATATCACTAACAAATTTAACAAACATCACCTGCATTTTATATTACAAAATAAAGACTTTTTTTCGTTTTGAGAAATATTTTTTCAAAATATACTTTGCAAAAAAGCGCCACTTTTGAGAATGAAACTTGGTAAGTATCGTTATAAATAAAGTATATTTTTTAGATGCTTAAAATTTGTAATGTTTGAAATACACGAATGCAAAAAAATATTACAATGCTAGATTATACCAATTCTAATTATAAAATAGTTCAAACTACTTTATAATTTTATCCCGTTGTTTTAAACGGGAGTTATAATGCCGATACTACATGAAAATAGTACAATAGTCCCGTTTGAAACAACGGGAGAAATTGGACTATATTGAATGTATAATCGATATTACTTAGTTGTGTAGGTGCAACTACAACTTCACGTAATGTTGCATCTTTTTCTACCCTATTTTTGAAAACTGTAAAAAACTCTGGAATATCTTTTATGGAGAAGGGCAAGTCAACAGCGTGGTGCAACGTGCTTGTACTAAAAGTTTCGAAGGTGCAATTTATTTTCCATAATTTTTTTTAAGTTCTGCCTCTATATTTTTTTCTTCAAAGGCAACTTCTTTTTTTGCATACACTTTAGTAGCAACATATTCGGCGGCTATTCTGGCTATTTCTTGTTTCTGATTGCCACGCAAAATTAAAAGTCCTGAACCAATATTTTTTAAATTGCTTTCTAAATCTTGTAATGATTCTAATAGAAATTGTGCTCTAAAATTGCCAGTTTTTTTAAATCCAAATTTTGTTGTAGCATAATGACTATCGTCAAAACAATAAACGGGCAGCACTTCATCGCTGTTATTAATAGCTCCAATTAGCGTTTTATTGTCGTGCAAACGTAAATCTGTTTTGAACCAAACTATAGATTTTCTCATTTGTACATTTATTGTTGTTGCCGATACCATATTTTATGTGCGGGTTATTGGAGGCTTCACTTACAACCTAATACAGATTATTAGCCTGTGCATATTTCTCGCGCCAATGCAGCTTTGCGGTGCTGCATCTGCTACAATGGTTAAAGGTGAACCAAGGAATAAGAATAGATAAATATTACGAAAACAGTTTACGAATTTGGAATTTAAACTTGAAACGCACACTCAAAAAAAAATCCCTCCGAAACTCGGAAGGATTTTCAAAACTGATGTAAAACACCAATTATTTTTTCTTAGCCGGAGCTGCTGCTTTTTTTGCAGGTGCTGCTGCCTTCTTAACTGGAGCTGCTGCTTTTTTTGCAGGTGCCGCTTTCTTAGCTGGAGCTGCTGCTTTTTTTGCAGGTGCCGCTTTCTTAGCTGGAGCTGCTGCTTTTTTTGCAGGTGCTGCTTTCTTAGCTGGAGCTGCTGCTTTTTTTGCAGGTGCTGCTTTCTTAGCTGGAGCTGCTGCTTTTTTTGCAGGTGCTGCCGCTTTCTTTACTGGTGCCGCTGCTTTTTTCGCAGGAGCTGCTTTTTTTACTGTTGCCATGATAAATAATTTAAGTTATCCATTAATTGATTAGTTGATACAAAGAAAATTATAAACTCAACATCTGCAATAGTTACAGGGGTATTATTTATCAACACATTGTTGTTAGTTATTAACTATTTTACAATGAATTTGAAATTTAAAATATAAAATATAAAATTATTTCTAATTTAGAATGCCCTACACCACCAATAAAATCAATACTTACAGCCATTTAAAATCTTAAATATTAATTTATAAATTACAATATTTTAAAGCGTGTGCGTCATCACTACATCATCAAAAATTTTGTAAAATATTTTTTCTCTGCAAAAAAAAATGTCCGTTTTTATTTGAGAAGTAATTATTCCGTCACTATTTATTTCAAAATTTTCTATAAATATTTCGTTTGGAAAATTAAGATGCAACTGATTATATTTTTTAAATATACTTTCTTTCGCACTCCAAATAATATGTTGTTGCAATAAATTTATTTCTGAATTTTTTGCTAGAAAATTAAATTCATCAATATTCATAAAACGCCTGCTAATGTTAAGTATGCGGGGTGTTACTAACTCTACATCTACTCCCACAGGTTTTAAATTATTTGTAATAACAGCACACATTTTTTTGCAATGCGAAATAGAAATGTTTGCTAAATTATTTTTCAAAATAGGTGCACATTTTTCCTCTTTCTCATCAACAATAAAATTTTCTCCAAAAATTTTTAGTGCAATTCTACTCGCTAAATATTCATTGTGCTTTTGTTCATTCAAATAAAAATTTTGGCGCAAATCAATATTATGAGTGCTTGCAAAATTTTTCAATTCTATATTATTTTCTGTTATCAACCACAGTGCAATACGACTGTTGACGGTTGTTTTAAATTGTTTGTATAAAGGCATTTTTATTACAGATATATTTTTACTTTCGTTTACTCAATAATAATCTCAACATACTATTTTACTAATTTACAATGAAAAAAATAATTTTTACAACGGCATTTTTATTTACAGCCAACTTAGCTTTTAATCAAAGCAACCTCACAATAGAAAGTTTAATAAATTTAAAACGAATTTCTAAACCAGCAGTTAGCAGTGATGGTAGCAAAATTGTTTTTGATGTGAATGAAGTTTCTATTCAAGAAAATAAAGGTAACAAAGATTTGTACATCATCCCTGCAAAAGGCGCAACAGCAGCCAAACTAACCGATACCAAGTACAATGAATTTGCAGCAACATTTAATAACGATGCTTCGCAAATATATTTTTTAAGTACCGAACAAAACGGAAGCCAACTTTACAAAATGTCATTAGATGGCAAAACAAAAGTGCAACTAAGCAATTTAGAAAACGGAGTAAATGAATTTGCTTTTTCGGTAAAAGAAAATTTTGTGGTGCTATCAACCGATGTAAAAACTACGAAAGATATTCACGATATATTTCCAGATTTACCAAAAACAGACGCCAAAGTTATTGACGAATTAAACTACCGCCACTGGGATAGCTGGGATGATAACATGAGCACACACTTATATATATGTAATGTAGAAAATGGAAAAATTAGCGATACAAAATTAGATATTAATAATGCAGAAAACTTTGATGTAGAACAATTTGAAATTTCGCCAAACGGAAAATATATTATTTATACATCAAAAAAATTAGCAGGTACGGCTGCCGTTCAAAGTACAAATACCGATGTGTATTTATATGATGTGGAAACAAAAAACACACTGAATATTAGCAATGATAACAATGGGTATGACCGTAACGCAAAATTTAGCCCCGATGGTAAATTCGTGGCTTATGAAAGCATGGTAACACCAGGCTACGAAGCCGACCGTGCAAGGCTTATGCTATTTGATATGGAATTAAAAACAAAGAAAGATATTACATCGTCAATTGAAGAAAGTGCCGAAAATTTAACGTGGAGCAAAGACGCTAAATCAATATTTTTTACAAACCCCGTGCAAGCCACCGAACAGGTTTTTGAAGTAAATATTTTTACGCAAAAAATCACTCAAATTACAAAAGGAGAATTCGACTTTACTAATATTACAATTGTAGATGCTGAGAATTTATTGCTAACAAAAGTGAGTATAGGTATGCCTTCAACAATATTTTCAATCAACTTAAAAACAAAAGCAGAAACACAAATTTCGCATGTAAATGATGAAGCACTTGCCAAAATAAAAATGGGTAGAGTAGAAAAAAACTGGGTGAAAACGTCTGATGGAAAACAAGAATTGGTATGGGTAATTTATCCACCAGATTTTGATGCAACAAAAAAATATCCTGCATTATTATATTGTCAAGGTGGGCCGCAAAGTGCAGTATCACAGTTTTTTAGCTACCGTTGGAATTTTCAGATGATGGCTTCTAACGGATATATTGTAGTTGCGCCAAACCGCCGAGGCTTACCAGGTTTTGGTAAAAAATGGAACGATGACATAACCCAACAATGGGGCGCACAAAGTATCGACGATTATTTAAGCGCTATTGATAGTATTAGCAAGCGCACTTACGTGGATAAAAACAGATTGGGTTGTGTGGGTGCAAGCTATGGCGGATACAGTGCATATTGGTTGGCAGGACATCACAACAAACGTTTTAAAAGTTTTATTTCGCACTGCGGATTATATAATTTAGAAAGTTGGTACACCATGACGGATGAATTATTTTTTGCCAAACACGACATTGGAGAGCCATATTGGAAAAAACCTTTGCCAACAAGTTTCGAGAAATTTTCGCCACACAAATTTGTGGGTAATTGGGATACTCCTATATTGGTAATTCATGACGAAAAAGATTTCCGTGTGCCAATATCAGAAGGCATGCAAGCCTTTGGTGCTGCGCAATTGCAAGGTATTAAAAGTAAATTTTTATATATACCTGATGAGGGACATTGGGTGATGAAACCACAAAATTCGGTGGTGTGGCACAGGGTTTTTTATAGTTGGTTGGCGGAGACTTTGAAATAGGGAGTTTGTGAATAATTAAATTAAAAATTTACAGACATTTGTAAAATGAATATTGCACAATCAAAAATAGAATTAACACAACAATTATTAGCTACAAATATTCCTGCAATTATAAAACATTTGCAAGCTGCATTCGCGACACAAGCAAACGATTTGTGGGATGATATGCCAAAAGCATTGTAAGAGTCAATTGACAGGGGTTTACACGAAGCCAATAATAACCAACTCAAAAGCCATGCTGACGTAATGAAAAAATATAAATGACTACAAAAAAAATAAAAGCGTACAATCATCTATTGTTACTACCGCCCAAACAATCGTTTGTTGATACCATTAAAGTATTAAAACAAGAAAGTAAATCGGCAGTTGCATTAGCAGAACTAAAAGGACTTGCAAAGACATTGCCTAACCCCCAAATACTTATTAATGCAATAGTTTTAAAAGAAGCGCAGGCAAGTTCTGAAATTGAAAACGTAATTACCACGCACGATAAATTATACCAAGCATTATATGCAAAATCAGAAAAACCAGATGTTGCTACAAAAGAGGTTTTGCGTTACCGCGAAGCATTGCTTATGGGGCAACGATTAGTTAAAACAAAAGGATTTTTGCATACAAATGGTATTGTTGCAATTCAAAAAGAATTAGATGAGAACAACGCTGGTATTAGAAAACTTCCTGGCACATCGTTAGTAAATAAATTAAATAAAAAATAATATATACTCCTCCAGATAATTATGATACGATAAATAATTTGATGAAAAATTTGGAACAGTATCTAAATATCGACTCAGATGATGTTTCGCCATTAGTAAAACTAGCAATACAACATTATCAGTTCGAGAGTATTCATCCATTTTATGATGGTAATGGCAGAACAGGACGTATAATTAATGTGTTGTACCTAATACTTGAAAAATTATTAGACGAACCCATTTTATATTTAAGTGCTTACATTATTAAGCACAAAAGCGACTACTACAGATTGCTACAAGAAGTGAGAACAAAAAATAATTGGGAAGAATGGGTTTTGTTTATTTTAAACGGAATTGAAACTACTGCACTACAAACCATAAGGCAAATAAAACAAATAAATAAACTGTTTGAAACCACGCAAAAAATCGTACATAATAAGTTGCCCAAAATATATTCGAAAGACTTAATTGAACAACTATTCGTGAATCCATATTGCAAAATAGAATTCTTGGTTTCTAATTTGAAAATTGATAGAAAAACTGCCGCACGATACCTTGCAAATTTAGTTGAACAAAAAATTTTAAAGCCACAAGAAAAAGGAAAAGAGATTATTTATATTAATATTAAACTGTACGAATTGTTTAAAAAAGGGTAAATTTTTTCATGTACCAAAAGTACCCATGAAAAAATAACGTGTACCAAAAATGGCAAAAAGTACCCATGACAAAAAAACGTGTACCAAAAGCACCCATGACAAAAAACCTCTGTAGTACTTGTATTTATTAAGCAAACGGACAATTTTAGCAAATTACTTAAAAATTCAATTTTTTCACTTTTCTAAAAATGCATAAAAATAGGAATTTCTAAAAATTTTATTTTGAAAGAAAACACAATGCTTTAAATAAAATTTGCAACACCAATTGACCACGAAAAAATTTACAACTTATACAATGAAATTGCAAAAAAATTTGGAACAATTGCCCACCATGAAAACGAAATTACACACAACTACTTTACTAATAATTTGAACAAATTAATTTAAAATGGAATTTGTTTTGTAGTTGAAAATTTAGAAAATAAAAATGAAATAATTGTAGAAATTCACTCCTACAAATTGCAACCAATAACATTTAGTAATGTGCTTTCTGAACTAACAATTGCAGTGTATCAAAACCACCAAAGCAAAGGAATTGGCAAACAGTTATTCACTCATTTATTGCAACACATAAAGAAAAACAGAAAAGATATTTTGCATGTTGAATTAATGCCAATTCTAATTATAAAATAGTCCAAACTATTTTGTAATTTTAGAATGGTTTATGCCGCTTCTACATGAAAATATGAGTATAGTCCCAGCGGAAACAACGAGATAAATTGGACTATATTGAATGTATAATCGGTATTAGATGCTTATTTCCCAACCGATAATGCAAGCAATAAAAAGCACAATAAATTGGCAACATTGAGTAAAGACGCACACACAAAAGCAACAGAATACTTAGAAAAAAACAAACCAACCGAAGACTAGAATGCCATGTTATTAGGGCATTTGCGCACTTCTATAAAAAAATATTTGCACAGCGAACTTATTGTAATTGATAAAATTGTAGAGAAATTAGTTGAGTAAATTTGATAAACGACATCTTAATTTATATCTCTTATCAATGCTTCAAAATAGCGTTTGGCTTGCAACAATCTGTTGCCATACCAACTAAACATTTCGCCGTCAACCAACATTATTTTTGCATTTGGTAATAGCTGCTGAAAGTATGCAATATGCTTTTTGTTAAACGGAAATGGTTCTGACGATAGGAAGATGAAATCTGGATTCAACTCTATTAATTTATCTTCTTCAACACATGGATAACGTTCTGTTTTAATAGCATTATTAAGTTGCAAATAATAGAGCATTGAATTTATAAATGTACCTGTACCAGCCGTCATTATTGGATTATTCCAAATAATATAAACAACTTTTTTATTGGCTTTTACAATTTTTGTTTGAAAATTTTCGCTATTAAAACTTGTCGAAATTTCTTGCGAAAGTGCTATAGCTTCAGCTTCTCTATTGGTTATTTCACCAATACTTTCAATCATGTTAGTAGTATCTTTTAATGATACAATATCACTCATCCAAACCGGAAAATATTTTTGAAGTTCTGCAATTTGTGCATGTTCATTTTCTTCTTTGTTACCAATAATTAAATCGGGGTTTAGGTGTTTTATTTTTTTAATATTTAGATTTTTTGTGCCACCAATTCTTTGTTTGCCATTATACCAAATTTGTGGGTGAACACAAAATTTTGTAATACCAATTACTTCAACATCCAAACCTAAATAATGCAACAGTTCAGTTTGCGAAGGCACAATAGATACTATACGTTTGGGGTATTCTGTTAACTCTATTTTATTGTTTAATTGGTCAGTAAAAATCATTTAACCACGCAAAATTTGTAATGAACATTACTAGTCAAATCAACCAAAAAATATATGCCTATTGGCAAATGTGATACATTAAAACTAGTTGGCGTTACTTGCAATAAATTTATTGCTTCACCATTTGAATTAAAACATTTTATATTCAATTTTTCTCTATTTAATGATGCTATTTTTATCTCATTATTGTCATAAAAAAACAATGTTTCTTTTGAGATATTATTACCAGAAATATTCTCTAAAACAGAACTAATAGCAAAAGTTTTAGTACTTGCAAAACAATTGTTATTGGCTGTGAGCGTTACATTAACATTCGGATTTAAAATATTGTATTGATGTGTTACATCAATGATATTTGAAAAACTTCCATCACCAAAATTCCAAGTATAATTTGTTGCGTTGCTTGATGTGTTTTCAAAATAAAACTGGCTGTTCCCTAAATTGTTGATTGCAAAATTGGCATTGGGGTAATACACATTTGTGTTCCAAACATCAACACTATCAAGTACTGTAGAGCTTGCAATTTGCTGAATTGCCAATGCGTCATTCTGCGTTAATGTTGAAATAAAACTATTACCAACTGTTGAGTTTTTAAATATTGAACAGTAAAAAGTGCATGCTGCCAAATAAGAGCCCTCAATACTTGGGTGGCTTTCATCTGCATTATACAAATTTAAGTTCGGAAATAAATTACGTGTTCTTCTCCAAGCTTCGCCCACAGGGCTTACTAAGGCATTATTATCAAAAGCCATTTGCACATAACTTTGCCTTAATCGTTGCTGCATACCATTGTAAGTGCATATTGGCGGATAATTTGCACAATTGCTGGCATCGCCATTTTTGCGTCCCCATGTCATGTAAAAAATCGTTTGTGCACAAGGGCTGCCATCATGTATTAAGCTATCCAAAATATGGGCATAAGGCAACACCGAAGTTGCTACTTGTGAGGGTGAAAAAGCTGGCATTTGACTTTGTTCTTGCAACACCACATAGTCCCAATTGCCTTGCGCAATTTTTGATAAAGTAGTGCTTAAAGTTGAATGACTTTGCAACGTATATCCGCCTGGCGTGCTACTGTCAAATATAATAGTGTCGCCATTGGTTAAAGCCAAATCATGCAACAGTTGCGGCAAATCATTTACATAGGTATAACTATTACCAATAAACAAAATATGAATTTGAGAGGCAAATATTTTTTGCCAAAAAATTAAAATAGAAATAACTAAAATATACTTTTTCATATTTTTTCAAAATTATTAATTAACAACACTCCGTTAGTTTTAGAGAAAGATACTAACAACTAACACGTGATAAAAAAAGACTAACTACAAAAAAGGGAAAAAGAAAAGCGTTAAATTTTTGTGTACCAAAAAACAACGCTTTTCTTAACAATACCATTGCGCTTGCTAATGCAACATTAGCCAAACACAATGGTATTAGCAAGCCAGTTGCTAAATTTTTTTCAACATTTTTTACACAATGATTAAGCGTTAGCGGACGCTATAACTTTGTAAATATTGCACATTATGGTAGCTATTGTGAGCAAAGTATTCGCAATGCCTTTGAACGTGGATTTGACTTTTTCAACTTCTCCAAACTGCTTCATACTGATAAAAAAGCAGCTAAAATTGAACGAGAAATGCTTATTGTTTTTTGACCCTTCGCATATTAATAAAAGTGGTAAAAAAACGTATGGTTTAGGTAGTTTTTGGAGCGGAAAAGACCTGCGAAGTAAAAAAGGATTAGAGATTGGTTGTTTAGCAATGGTCGATGTTGCATAGCGAACAGCATATCACTTAGAGGCAATTCAAACTCCATCACAAACCGAACTAAAAGAGCACAATTTAAACTAAATAACTCATTACGTAAACATCATAAAGAATCATACCAATAAATTAATAGCTATCAGTAAATATCTAGTGGTAGATGCTTATTTTATGAAGAAAGATTTTATTGGGCCCGTTTTAAAAATGGATTTACAAGTAATTACTAAAACGCGAACTGACGCCAACATGATGTATCTTTTTACCGGAAAACAAAACGCAGGACGAGGACGTAAAAAAAAATACACAAAAAAGATAGACTTTAAGAAAATAGACAAGCGCATATTTAAACTCTTTAACACTGATATGCTTGCCCAATACTATGTTGCAAAGGTTTATAGCGTATCATTAAAATCAATTGTAAAAATAATATACATGCTTGATGTGAAAACAAAAAACATGAAATAATACTAAGTACCGACTTGGATTTAGAGCCAAGCAAAATTTTAGATTATTACCGTTTGAGGTTTCAAATAGAATTTTTGATTTGCGATGCAAAGCAACATTCGGGTTTAGAAGATTGCCAAGCCAGAGGTAAAAATAAGCTTCACTTTCACTTCAACATGTCACTTACGGTAGTCAGTATTTGTAAAAAAATGTCCTATTCAAAATTGGACAACAAAGATGCTCCTTTTTCTATGTTCACCTTCAAACGCCTATTCCACAACGATTTTATTACACAATTTATTTTCTTAAAGTTGGGTATTGACCTAAGTTGCAGAAAAATAAAACATATTTACAACCAATGCATAAATATTGGCAGTTTAGATTATTGATTTTCTAACGGAGTGTTTTATAATGAATTGGCAATAAAAATTACAATCTATGTATCCATATCTTGTAATAAAAAATTAGGAGCATAAATCAATTTGAAAAATTAAATAATTACACCTTACAACAAATTATACATTTGCTTAGTTTAATATCAACGAACAATGGTTCAAATTAAATTGAATTTGTAACCGACTTTTTACCAAAAAAAATGATGAATCTTGAAAATATCCGCGCCCAATTTCCTATTTTAAATAGAAATATTAATAAACACAAATTGGTTTATTTTGACAATGCCGCCACTTCGCAAAAACCAAAAGAGGTAATTAATTCGGTTACCAATTATTATTCAAACACCAATAGTAATGTGCATCGTGGCGTGCACACCCTTTCGCAAGAAGCATCATTAGCTTATGAATTGGCGCGCAAAAAAGTAGCTACATTTATTGGGGCTCCTAGTGAAAACGAAATAATTTTTACACAAGGTACTACTGCTGGTATTAATTTAGTTGCGAGTAGTTACGGTGCGAATTTTATTGACAAAGGCAATGAAATAATTGTTACGCACATGGAGCATCATAGCAATATTGTGCCTTGGCAAATGTTGTGCGAAAAAAATAAATTATCACTAAAAGTTGCACCCATTTTCGAGAATGGAGAATTGGATATTGAAGCACTTTACAAAATGTTTACGCCTAATGTAAAAATGCTTTGTATAACACATGTTTCCAATACATTGGGTACTATAAATCCAATAAAAAAAATAATACAAGAAGCGCATAAACATGGCATAATTGTATTGGTTGATGGTGCGCAAGCTGTGCCGCATTGCAGTGTAAATGTAGTTGATTTAGATGCTGACTTTTATGTTTTTAGTGGTCACAAAATGTATGCACCAACAGGCATAGGTGTATTATATGCAAAGCAAAAATTTATAACTATGATGCCGCCTTATCAGGGCGGTGGCGGTATTATTAAAACTGTAACTTTTGAGAAAACTGAGTATGTTGATGGCCCTTTAAAATTTGAAGCTGGTACACCAATAATTGCTGGTGCAATAGGCTTAGGTGCGGCTATTGATTTTATTGAAAAAATAGGCATTGAAAATATTTTTGAGCATGAGAAAATGTTACATGATTATGCAATTGAAAAGTTACATAAAATTAAAGACTTAAAAATTATTGGCACTGCAAAACACAAAGCGGGTGTAATTTCTTTTTCTGTAAAAAACATACATCCTTTTGATATTGGAACACTACTCGACAAAATGGGTATTGCTGTAAGAACGGGACATCATTGTACCCAACCTTTAATGCAATATTATGGTCTGCAAGGTACTGTAAGAGCCTCTTTTGCTATTTACAATACAACTGATGAAATAGATTATTTTATAGCTAGTTTAGAGAAATGTTTGGGCATGTTGGAATAGTGTAATATTTTTATTGAAAACTATTATCAAAATAAAAACCGCTTACGTAATTTAGCCGATAATATTTTGGTTTGTTAAACAAAAAATGTAATTCTACATTAGCACAATAATTAATTTATGAACAAAGAATTTCAGGCACACGAAACGGCAATCATTGGCGAAAACTGTACAATTGGAAAAGGTACAAAAATATGGCACTTTTCACATATTATGAGTAATTGCAAATTGGGCAACAACTGTAATATTGGCCAGAACGTAGTGGTATCGCCTGACGTAGTGTTGGGTAACAACGTAAAAGTGCAAAATAATGTTTCAATTTATACAGGTGTTACCTGTGACGATGATGTTTTTTTGGGCCCATCAATGGTATTTACAAATGTTACAAACCCACGCAGCGCCATTAACCGCAAAGGGCAATATGCCAAAACGCATGTTGGTAAAGGAGCAAGTATTGGCGCAAATGCAACCATCGTTTGCGGACATGATATTGGTGCTTACGCCTTTATTGGTGCGGGCGCGGTGGTAACAAAAAATGTTCCGCCATATAGTTTGTGGGTGGGTAATCCGGCCAAACAATTAGGTTTTATAAGCGAATACGGACATCGACTAAAGTTTGACGAAAACGGTATTGCAACATGTATTGAAAGCAATGAAAAATATGAATTAAAAAACGGAATGGTTCGAAAAATTAACGATTAACCATTAAGTCCTTTAAAACACAAACACTAAAATATATCTACCATTTACCATTTACTTTATTCTTAAAACTAAGCCCTAAAATCTATCTACTAAACACTAAAAAATATGGCATATAAAATATTAGTAGTTGATGATGAGCCTGATATGGAATTGCTTATTACGCAGCGGTTTCGTAAGCAAATACGCGAAGGTATTTTTACTTTTGAATTTGCCCATGACGGCAATGAAGCTCTCATAAAATTAGAAGAACACCAAGACATAAATTTAATGCTTACCGATATTAATATGCCCGGCATGGACGGCTTAACTTTATTGGGTAAAGTAAAGTTGATTGATAGGCCAATTAACTCATTGGTAGTATCAGCGTATGGCGATATTAAAAACATACGCACAGCCATGAACCAAGGGGCTTTCGACTTTTTAACCAAACCATTAGACTTTCAAGATTTTGAAATTACAATCTATAAGTCTATTGAAAACATAAAGTTTTTGCTACAAACTATTGAGATACAAAAACAACTTGACATTGAACGTGTAGAAAAAATAAAGGCACAAGAAGAAGCATTAAAAAACGCTGAAGAAAAAGCCATTTTAATTGCAGAACAAAACACCCTTTTAGAGCAAAAAGTAGAAGAAAGAACATTTCAATTAAAAGAGAAAAACGACATTATTACTATAGAAAAAGAACGTTCAGAAGATTTACTCTTAAATATTTTGCCATATCATGTAGCGCAAGAATTAAAAGAATTCGGAAAAAGCAAAGCCCGCAAATATGCTGATGTAACCGTTATATTTACTGATTTTAAAGACTTCACTAAAATAGCAGAACAGCTAACACCTGAAGACTTGGTTGAAGAAATTGATTTTTGTTTCCGTGCTTTTGATGACATTATTGAAAAAAATAAATTAGAAAAAATAAAAACAATTGGCGATGCTTATTTAGCCGTTTGCGGTTTGCCAATTGCTGATGAAAACCATGCAATAAACACCGTAAATTCAGCTATTGAAATTAGAAATTTTATGCAACAACGTGCATTAGATAATCACAGTGGCATTGGCTTAAAAGAAGTACGCATTGGCATAAATACAGGTTCGTTGGTAGCTGGTATTGTAGGCCACAAAAAATTTGCTTACGATATTTGGGGCGACACTGTAAACACCGCAGCACGCTTAGAACAAAACTCACTGCCAGGCAAAATAAATATTTCGGCAAGTACCTATGAGTTAGTAAAAAATAAATTTAGCTGCGAACATAGGGGTAAAATAGAAGCTAAAAACAAAGGTGAAATTGATATGTATTTTGTGAATGTGTAGCTGTAATTTTAAGTCATTAAAAACACCTCAATACAATTGCATTATAATCAACAATAAATGCTTAACTTGTTGTGAATTATAATGCAAAAAAAGATTCCAAATAGTGCAAAATTGCAATTATATTTTTATTGAAAAACGGTGTAACAATTCTAGGATAAAACGCCTATTTTTTCTTGAATTTTAATTGATACGTTTCGTATTCTTCTTTGGTTAAATCTTGGTTACCCACACCATTACCAAAATTAATATAGCCATGTGCTTTTTTGCCAGCAATAACACTTGTAGTAGTCGAATAAATGCCCATAACAGGTGTAAATTTGGCTTGTCGTATTTTGTATAATTCCTCTTGGTAAGCCAATTGTTCCTGTCGTTTTTTCTCACCATCCAAAGCATTTTCTTTGGCTTTCTCTTTCAAGTCGGCCATTTCTTTTTGTTTGCGCAAGGCATCTTCAGCTTCTTTGTCCTTTATTGCTTTTGCAGCTAATAATGCTTGTTCTTCTTTTTCCTTTTTTAACCTTTCGGCTTCATTGGCTTTTGCTTTTTCATCAGCCAATCGTTTTTCTTCTGCTTCTTTCAAAGCCTTGTCTTTAGCGGCTTTCGTGAGTGCAAGTTCATCAGCTTTCGCTTTTCCATCAATTAGCCTTTTTTCTTCGGCATCTTTCAATGCTTTGTCCTTAGCGGCTTTCACGCTTGCAAGTTCATCAACTTTCGCTTTTTCATCAATTAATCTTTTTTCTTCGGAAGCCTTCAATGCAACGTCTTTAGTCGCTTTTGCGGCGGCAAGTTCATCGGCTTTTATCTTTTCATCGGCCAAGCGTTTCGCTTCTTTTTCTTTAATGGTTTTGCCTTTCAATGTCTTTAAAACAGAGTCTTGCCTTAGTTGGTTTTTCAAATCTTCTAATCGTTGTTTTTCCAATGCCAGCTTTTCTTTTAGGGCGTCTTCCTCAATTTTGTCGTCTTCTATTTTTGCCAATCTCAGGGCTTCTAACTCCTGTTCATTTTCTAATTTTTTTCTGCGTTCGCGTTCAGCTTTTCGCTTGGCAGCTTCCTCGGCATTTAACTTTTCATCTTCTTGTTTTTGCAATGCAAGTTCCTGTGCAAGTTTTTCCTTGTCTAATTTTTGCTTTTCCAAGGCATCTTTCTTCGCCAATTCTTGCGCCAAACGCTTTTCATCAGCTTCCTTTTTTGCTTTCGCAGATAGTTCTACATTAGCGTTACCATTGAGTTTAGTTTGCGCAATTACCTCTTCCAAGGTTTGAATTTTCTGGCGCATATCAGCCGCATACACCTCATCATTATCAAAATCATATTGGTCTTCGTTATAGGCAAATTTCTCAACCGGTTCTTGCATCAAAGCAATGTCCACACCTTCCACTTTTTCAAACAAAACAATATTAATTTCTTTCGGATAAAAAGCCTCCTCAATTCTCCCTTTGGCAACAGTTGTGCTAAATTCAACAATTTGCTGCACCGAGCCTCTGCGACCATAAGTTAAAATATGGTCTTCCTGAAATGTAAGTTTTACATTGTAATTTCCCATCGAATCCATGTATTGTTTGTTGCCATCAACTGCAACGTAGGCGTCTTTAAACTTGCCATCTTTGGTTTTAACAGAACCTGTAATTCGGTAATTTTTGTCTTGCGCAAAAGCACTAAAACTTACAAGTAGAAAAAAATGTAAACAGATAAAAAATCGGAACATGAATATATTATTGATGCTAAAAAAGGAAATAAAAACGTACAATTGAATATATTATTGCGTATTTATAAAAAATTATGATTGCTGAATTTTTTGCTGATATCGTAATCATACAACTAGTTAAAATACATCAGTGAATTTACCTCCGCTTTTACCTTACCTTTTTGCTTACGCCAAAGTTAAAAACATTTTTGCTTCTTTGCCGTTTCAACAACATGCAAAAAAAGGTAGTAATAATAGGCTCAGGATTTGCTGGATTAAGCGCAGCTTGCCACTTAGCAAAGGCAGGATATGCAGTTACTGTAGTAGAAAAAAATGAAAGTTTTGGAGGACGTGCACGCAAATTTGAAACCGATGGTTTCACTTTCGATATGGGGCCAAGTTGGTATTGGATGCCTGATGTGTTTGAAAAATTTTTCGCAGCATTTGGCAAAAAGGTTTCTGATTTTTATGAACTTGTGCGCTTAGACCCTTCATACACAGTGGTATTCGACAAAAAAGATACCATGCAAATACCCGCCAACTTAGAACAATTAAAATTATTGTTTGATAGTATTGAGCCAAATGCGGGCAATCAATTACAAGCTTTTTTAGACGATGCTGCCTACAAATATAAAGTAGGAATAAATGATTTAGTTTATAAACCATCACTTTCTATAACCGAATTTTTTAGCGTAAAATTATTATATGATATTTTGAGGCTCAACACTTTTAAGAGTTTTTCTACCCACGTGCGAGAATATATAAAACACCCGAAACTATTGCATTTGTTGGAGTTTCCGGTTTTGTTTTTAGGCGCAACACCACAAAAAACGCCCGCATTGTATAGTCTCATGAATTATGCTGACATGCAACTGGGCACATGGTATCCGCAAGGTGGCATGCACAAAATTGTGGAGGCAATGCTAGAAATAGCAAATAATTTAGGTGTTACATTAATCAATAATACAACAGTAATTGGCGTAAATAGCAATAACGAATTGGTAAATAAAGTAATTACAAATAACGGCAGCTATGATTGTGATGCCGTAGTTGCCGCCGCCGATTACCAGCATATCGACACAAATGTATTAAGCCGCAATCATGCAAATTACAACGCCGATTATTGGAACAAACGCACAATGGCACCTAGCAGTTTATTGTACTATTTGGGTATTAATAAAAAAATAAAAAAACTAACACACCATACATTGTTTTTTGATGCTGATTTTAATTTGCACGCTTCCGAAATTTACGACACAAAACAATGGCCAAGTAATCCACTTTTTTATGTTTGTACACCATCGGTTACTGATAAAAGTGTTGCGCCTGAAGGGTATGAGAATATTTTTTTATTGATGCCTGTAGCTACTGGTTTAACTAACGATACAGAAATAATTAGAGAAAAATATTTTGATATGATGATGGATAGGTTGGAGGATTTTTGTGGTGAAAAATTACGTGAAAATATCGTTTTTAAAAGAAGTTATGCGCACAGAAATTTTATTGAAGATTATAACTCCTTTAAGGGAAATGCTTATGGTTTAGCTAATACACTTTCGCAAACTGCCATACTTAAGCCATCAATGAAAAATAAGCACCTCACCAATTTTTATTATGCAGGGCAATTAACTGTACCTGGGCCTGGTGTTCCGCCATCAATAATTTCGGGTGAAGTAGCAAGTAATTTAATAGCCAAAGAAATAGTTTAGTGAAACTTTCAAAATTACTTCCGCAAATTTAGTTAACGATATTTTGCTAATCAATGCTTTTAGCTATTGTGAATACTTTGTATCGGTTGCGTATGTCATTGCGGGCTTGACCCGCATCGCGAAGCAGCATGGCTCAAAAATAAACACATGCCATAATCTCAATTAGCCCCGATTTTTCGGGAGACACAGTTGTTAGAAGTACTTCGCTAAATGGAAAAACCTCAAGCCTCACTTCGAATTAACTGTATATAATACTTAATATTGCGGAAGTAATTTTGAAAGTTTTACTATGCGATTTTGGTGGTTGGAATTCTATTGCTGCTGCACAATATGGTGTAAGTTCAATACCTACAAATTTTTTATTAGACGCTAATGGTGTTATTGTTGCAAAAGCATTGCGCGGTTCTGATTTAGAAAAAGAATTAGATAAATTAGTTAAGAAATAACCTTAACAAATATTCTAAAGTATATTTGACTCTGATGAAAATTTTTCATCAGATTTTTTTTTGAATGTAGATGAAACAAGAACATAAACTTTTAATTATTGGTACCGTTTGGCCCGAACCAAATTCGTCGGCGGCGGGTAGCAGAATGATTCAGTTAATTGAACTTTTTCAAAAGCAAAATTGGCAAGTTAATTTTTGTAGTGCCGCTGCCCATAGTGAGTTTATGTTTGATTTAGAAAGCATTGGTGTAATCCGCCACAAGGTAGAATTAAACAACAATAGTTTTGATGATTTTATAAAGCATTTGAACCCTGCTGTTGTAATGTTTGACCGCTTTATGGCGGAAGAACAATTTGGTTGGCGTGTTGCAGAGCATTGCCCAAATGCAATTAGAATGTTGGATACTGAAGATTTACATTGCCTAAGATTGGCGCGTGAATTGGCGCACAAAGAAAATAGACTATTTATAGAAACCGATTTATTTCCTACTACCGCAAAACGAGAAATTGCAAGTATTTATAGGTGCGATATTTCACTAATAATTTCAGAATTTGAAATGAATTTGCTGCAAAATGTTTTTAAAATTCCGCAACAGCAATTACATTACTTGCCTTTTTTACTAAATGAAATTGACAACCAAACCCAAGCCAACTGGACTAAGTATGAAAACAGAAACGATTTTATTTTTATTGGAAACTTCTACCACCATCCAAATGTAGATGCTGTAAATTATTTGAAACAAAACATTTGGCCCATCATAAAAAAACAACTACCAACTGCACAGCTCAATGTTTACGGGGCTTATGCTTCATCGAAAATTACACAATTACACAATGCAAAAGAAGGTTTTAATATTTTAGGACGTGCAACAAATGTTTTTGAGGTGATGCAAAACGCAAAAATTTGTCTTGCTCCGTTACGTTTTGGTGCAGGCATAAAAGGTAAAATAACCGATGCTATGCAGTGCGGAACACCAACTGTAACAACAAGTATAGGTGCAGAATCAATGTACGGAGAAATGGATTGGTGCGGAGCAATTGAAAACGATGCCGCGCAATTTGCAAGTGCAGCAGTAGAGTTATGTAGTAATAAAAACTTATGGTTGCAATCGCAACTAAATGGAAAAAATATTATAAATAAAAGATACAACAAACATATATTTGAGTCTGATTTTATAACGAGAATTTTTGCTTTACAAAACAAGTTAGATACAGAAAGACAACACAACTTTATTGGTTCAATGCTATTGCATCACACCATGAATAGTACAAAATATATGGCACGCTGGATTGAAGAAAAAAATAAATAACTTTTAATTTACATTTCATTTCGCAAAAAATGTTTGGTGAAAGTTAGCAACACAATCAAAAATAAACTCATTTTTGGCACAGCTATTGCCAATACCACCGTCCGCTAAATTTGAAAGAAATTTTTCTTTTATCTTGCCAAAATGTATCAAATAAAAATTATTTACTGACAGTTTGACTATTATATAACAATGAACGAAACAGACAACCACATAAGCATTGGCTTTAGCGAAATTATTGACGAAGACACGGAGTTTATTCCGCTGCTTAGCGCAGATGATGAAACGCAAATGAACAACGAATCATTCCCAAAAGAATTAGCCATTTTGCCATTGCGCAATACTGTTCTTTTTCCGGGTGTGGTAATACCTATTACTGTTGGCCGCGACAAGAGTATTGAGCTTATAAAAGATGCCAACAAAGGCAACAAAATTATTGGCGTTGTGTCGCAAAAAGACGACAAAAACGAAGACCCTAAAATTGGCGATTTAAACACCGTTGGTACAATTGCGCAAGTGCTAAAAGTGCTGCGTATGCCCGAGGGCAACACCACCGTTATTATTCAAGGCAAACGCAAATTTGAAATTGTAAAAGAAACGCAATCGGAACCTTACATAAAAGCTACCGTAAAAAAAATAAAGGAAACGTCGCCAGACAAGGAAGACAAAGAGTTTGAAGCACTTGTAGGTTCTATTCGCGACAATGCTTTGCAAATTATAAAACTGTCGCCACACATACCATCTGAGGCTAGCTTTGCGCTGAAGAATATTGATAGCACTTCATTTCTCATCAATTTTATTGCGAGTAATATGAATGTGCCTGTTGCCGAAAAACAAAAATTGCTTGAAGAAAGTAATTTGAATGTTGCCGCAAACGCAATACTGGGGCATCTTACCAAAGAAATACAAATGCTTGAATTAAAAAACCAAATTCAAAGCAAAGTAAAAGTTGATTTAGATAAACAGCAACGCGATTATTTTTTAAATCAGCAATTAAAAACCATACAAGAAGAGTTGGGCGGCAATAGCAACGACCAACAATTGCACGACTTTGAGGCACGCGCCAAAGAAATGAAATGGAAGCACGAAGTAGAAAAAAACTTCCGCAAAGAGTTTGATAAAATGAAACGCATGCACCCTAATAGCCCCGAATACAGCGTGCAGGTAAATTATTTAGAAAACATTTTAGACTTGCCTTGGGATACTTTTTCGGCTGATAATTTTGATTTGAAACACGCACAAAAAGTATTGGATGCCGACCATTACGGACTAGAAAAAGTAAAAGAACGCATCATTGAATACCTTGCAGTTTTAAAACTAAAAGGCGATTTTAAATCACCAATAATATGCTTGTATGGCCCGCCAGGTGTGGGCAAAACCTCATTGGGCAAATCGGTTGCAAAAGCATTGGGGCGCAGTTTTGTACGAATGAGTTTGGGTGGTTTAAAAGATGAAAGCGAAATTCGCGGACACCGCAAAACATACATTGGCGCTATGCCTGGCCGTATTTTACAAAGCCTTAAAAAAGCAAAAACAAGTAATCCTGTTTTTATTTTAGATGAGATTGATAAGGTAGGAAATAATTTTCATGGCGACCCTTCATCGGCTTTGCTTGAAGTCCTTGACCCTGAACAAAACAGCACCTTCTACGACAATTATGTAGAGATGGATTATGATTTAAGCAAGGTGCTTTTTATTGCAACTGCCAACAGTTTGCAAACCATACAACCTGCCTTGCGTGATAGAATGGAAATTATAGATATAACAGGCTATACCATTGAAGAGAAAGTAGAAATTGCTAAAAAACACCTTATACCTAAACAAATTACTGACCATGGTTTAAACAAAAAACACATTGGTTTTGGTAATGATGTAATTGAGGTAATTGCTGACCGCTACACCCGCGAAAGTGGCGTGCGTGCGCTTGACAAGCAAATTGCAAAAGTAGTGCGCAACCGTGCAAAAGCAGTTGCCATGCGCGAAAAATATGATGTAAAACTAACTGTTGATGGCGTAAAAAATGTATTGGGTTCGGAGGTTTTTCATAAAGAAAAATATACCGATAACTCAGTAGCAGGCGTGGTTACAGGCTTAGCTTGGACACCCGTTGGTGGCGATATTTTATTTATTGAAGTAAGTTTAAGCAAAGGAAAAAGCGGCGGAAAGCTAACATTAACGGGCAACTTAGGCGCAGTTATGAAAGAAAGCGCAGTTATTGCGTTAGAATATTTAAAGGCACACACTACAAAATTTGGAATACTACCAAGCACTTTTGAAGACTGGAATGTGCATGTGCATGTGCCAGAAGGTGCAACACCTAAAGACGGCCCAAGTGCAGGTATTACAATGCTTACAGCACTTACATCGGCACTTACACAACGCAAAGTAAAAAACAAATTAGCTATGACTGGCGAAATTACTTTACGCGGAAAAGTATTGCCAGTAGGCGGAATAAAAGAAAAAATATTGGCGGCAAAACGTGCAGGTATTGAAGAAATTATTTTGTGTGCCGACAACCGCAAAGACATAGAAGAAATAAAGCAATCGTACATTGATAAAATGACGTTTCATTATGTTACCGACATGCACCAAGTAATTGATTTGGCTTTGATGCAAGAGTTAGTACCCAACGCAATAAACTTTAAAAAAGAAGTAGAAAGTGTGGTGAAGAAAGGGAAGAAGTAAAAGACTTTTCTCATACAATTTAACTGTAAAAAGTAATGAAACGAATAGAAATATTCGTTTCTTTTTGTTTGGATTAAATGAGAAATGATTTTGTGCTTGAACATTTTTCATGTACTTCAGTGGCAATTGAAAAACAATAATCACAACACAAAATTCTTTTAGGCCCACGTTTATTTATCGATAATTTAATTTTCTTTTTGGATGAGTGCTGCTAATCTATTCTGTTGCAATAGTTCAGAAGGTTCAAACGAACAATAAAAAATATTTATTATTTCTTTATGTGTTTTAAATAGAACATTCATTAAAAATAAAAGTCCGCAATTGCTATCGGAATTTGTTTTAGCGATGCGCGGTATTGTAAGTAACCGCAATTGGTGTCAGTAACAATTTGTTTACTAAAATGTGTGAATTAAGCAATCAAAACCTAAAATTATCTTATTCACACAGCAAGTCATTTGTGCATCTTTACCTTGTAATAATTAAATTCCAAACAAAAATTCAGACCAAAAATGATAAATGCAATTAGTACCCCGTTATTAAAAACAACACAGAAAATATGGATAGCTTTATTTGTAATAGTAGTGAATTTTAATACCAACAAAGTTCAAGCGCAAGTAAACGTTAATGTAAACATCGGCTCACAAGCTGTTTGGGGTCCAGTTGGTTATGATTATGTAGAATATTATTATTTGCCCGAAGCCGATGTGTTTTATTATGTTCCTACACACCAATTTATCTATTGGAATAATGGCCAACAAATTTTTGTGAACACGCTTCCTGCAAGTGACAACATCAATTTATATTCAACTTATAAAGTTGTGGTAAATAAACATAAGCCTTATTTGAATCACGGATATTATGTTTCAAATTATGCAAAATACAAACACAAAGGGTCATCGCAAATAATAATTAGAGATAGTGATGATAAAAGATATTTTGTAGTAAATGGTCATCCAAAACACCCACATGGTAACAATAAAAGTATGGGCAATGGTGGTAATGGCAAGCGCGAAATGAAATATGAAAACCACAGAGAAAAGAGTAATGGCAATTTTTCGCATGGTGACATGAAGCATGAGAGACGCCAAGAAGGTAAACATCAAGGTGGCGGAAAAGGCAAGCACGGGCGATAGTTTTCAATAAACTGCATCCATTTTTTGGACACTACCATGCATTATTAAAAAACAAAAGTTTGTACAACCCCCAGATAGTTAATCATTCATCGTTAATTGTTTTTCGGTATCAAATAATTCACATGGTAATCTACCAAACCGTAAATAGGTTTTTGAATTATATTACCTACTGTAATGCCCAATGAATCGGCTGCTTTGCGCAATGTTTCTTCATGATAAAAAGCTATTGAACCTATAAAATGAACAGGTAATTTTTTGTAGTTTGCAAAACAACAAACATGGTTTTGCATGAAATGTACCATACCATCAAAAATCATTTTTTGCACATATTCTAAATCTTTATTTTCTGAAATTGCTTTCATAAACGAAGCCAAGTAAACGTTGGCGTGCGGACGCATATACACATGTTCAAAAATTACATCCTTGTTTAAACCAAATTTTTCAACTAGGTTATCGTGCAATTGTTCAGGCAATTTTTTGTATAAAAAATCGGCCAATACTTTTTTGCCAAAATAACTTCCGCTGCCTTCATCGCCAAGTATATAGCCCAACGCAGGCACTTGTTCTTTTACAATATCACCATCAAAATAACATGAATTACTACCTGTACCAACAATGCAACTAATGCCTGGTTTGCCGCTATATGTTGCAAATGCTGCTGCTACCAAATCATGGTCCACATATATATTTGCTTTCGGGAAACACAAGCGCAAGCCACGTTCTACAACCAACTTAAGTTGTTTGCTGCTGCAACCTGCACTATATAAAAACAATAATTTTACATCGTTGCTGTGCGAATATAATTCAGTATTATTTTTTATTGCATTGCTAATTATTTCTTCGTTGTGAAAGAAAGGGTTGAAACCCATAGTGCTAAAATCGAGGCGTTTGTCGCCATCTACAAGTACCCAATCGCATTTTGTTGAGCCGCTGTCTGCTATTAAAACCATATTTTTTTGCTTAGTTGTTAGTGCTTAGTTGTTAGTATTTAGTATTTAGTGTTTAGTTCTTCAATGCTTGTAATTCCTGCGCAGGTAGGAATCTCTTTTTAAAAATGCCAATCAGTTATACAACTTAATTAATATTTTCAGATTTATTTTTTGCCACGGAAACACGAAATTTACGGAGTTTTACTCACAAAAATTTAATTTTGAAATACCGAATCAAACGGACAATCATAAATTATTTTTGTTCCTGTAAGAGGAAACCTCTCTAATTTATTGATTAGTAAATTAGATTCAATTTTACTTTCTCTGGTTAACAAAAAATCTACAAAGTCTTTTACTTCAACCCACTTTTCGGGCGGGAGAATTTGCATTTTAGAGTACAAATTAAAAAATTCAAGATTACTAAAATTTGCTTCCATCATTAATTTATTTTAAGCTACAAATATCAATTTATAATTCACAATCTAAAATCACTACAAAAGGTAATCGGTACTTAAAAAATTGGATGTTCTGTTTTCCATAATATCTGTAACAATTTGTTTGTTTAAATCGCCATCTTTAAAAGCAACCATGGTTCTTATGCTAAACACACGCAATGCATCGCCAACGCTAAGTGTGCCTTCAGCACTGTCTTTGCGGCCGTTGAACGGATAAATATCTGGCCCACGTTGGCACTGACTATTTACATTTACACGCCCAACCTGGTTTACCAAATGGTCAACCAATTGGCTAAGTTCGGCAGTATTTTTACCAAACAAACTTACTTGTTGTCCGTAATTACTATCTACCATATATTGTATAGGCTCTTCTATATTTTTGAATGAAGTAATAGGTACAACTGGCCCAAATTGTTCTTCATTATACACACGCATAGTACTGTTTACGGGGTAAAGCACGGTTGGATACACAAAGCTACCTTCAATATGTCCGCCGCCTTCATTCATAATTTTTGCACCTTTTGAAACTGCATCATCAATTAATTCTTTCAGATATTGAGGCTTGTCATGCTCTGGCAATGGCGTAATCATTACATCTTCATAAGGCATACCCATTTGCAGCGTGCCTAATTTTTGGTTGTATTGTTTTATAAATTCTTCGCTAATATTTTCGTGCACAAAAATAATTTTTAGTGCTGTACAACGTTGTCCGTTAAATGAAAGTGAGCCTGTAATGCACTCTTCAACAGCAACTTTCATATCGGCATCGGGCAAAATAATTGCCGGGTTCTTTGCTTCCAAACCCAAAACAGAACGCAACCTATTTGGTTTTGGATGCAATTTTTTAATAACATTTGCAGTTTTAGATGAGCCTATAAAGCCGAACACGTCTATCTTTCCGCATTCCATAAGTTTTGCTACGGTATCTTTTCCATGACCGTAAATAATATTTATTACGCCTTTCGGAAAACTTTCAGCGAAAGCTTTCAATAAAGGTTCTAACAATAAAATGCCATGTTTTGCAGGTTTTAAAATTACGGTGTTGCCCATAATTAAAGCAGGAATTAGCAATGCAAAAGTTTCGTTAAGCGGATAATTGTAAGGCCCCATGCAAAGTACCACACCCAAAGGCCCGCGGCGTATTTGCGCATAAATTCCTTGTTCTTTGTGCAGGCGCGACGAATCTCTGTCAAGTCTTTTTAAGGCTTCAATAGTGTCTAAAATATACTCCACCGTACGGTCAAATTCTTTTTCAGAATCTTTTACATTTTTGCCAATTTCCATTACCAAATAGTCCACCACGGCTTTGCGTTGTTCTTTCATTGCTTTGGTAAAACGCAACATGTGTTCCATTCGTTTTTTCACTGTCATGGTGGGCCACTCTCCCCTACCTTGTTGGTATGCAGCTTGTGCAGCAGCAAGTGCTTCCATGGCTTCATTTTCGCCAAGCACGGGTACCGAACCCAAACGCAAACGCTCCAACTTACCGCTGTGGTTGAATGATACCGCTGATAGTACATCTTCAACTGCGCCAGTCCAAGTTCTTAATTCGCCATTTATTAAATAGCTGCGTTGTTCTTTCACCAAATCTTGCGAATATTGGTGCGGTATTTTGTCGATTGTAGGAAAAGAAAATGATTTTGACATGGTTGTTAAATTCTTTGTTTATAAACTAATTGTCATTTTTACACTTTGCAAATGTAATTGAATAATTGAAAGTGCAAAATGCGAAATATTTTTTTGATTTGTATAGGACAATGATGTAAAATAAGAAGAAGTTTTTAAAAATATACCGTTCGTTTATTTCAAACTGCTTTATTCGTCGCCTTCGTAAGTAAAAGCTGCATTACGCTTCTCTAAAATAAATCTCTTTTATTTCTAAAAATTTTAGGTACAATAAAACATTCCCAAAAAAGTTGAACTTATTTAATATTTTTTATATTAGCCACCGTTATAAAAAAAAACTACATGAATATATTTACAAAATCTAAATTATTGATTGCTACTTTGGCAATATCCTCAATGGCTTCGGCGCAAACTTTAACTGGTGGTGTACGTTTAGGTGTAAACCTTTCAACGCTTTCGGGTATTGAGAATACATCACAAAATATAACTAAAGCTAAGCAAAAAATGAGCCCAGCAGGTGGAATTTTTTTTAGGTATGATGCCAATAAAAAGTGGGCAATTAGCATGGATTTATTGTATTCTCCGAAAGGCGCTACTTACAGTGGAAATGATAGTGTAAAAACAGATAGCCGTATTGGCACTGGTACTTATGAATATAATGATGTATTAAATTATATAGAAATTCCAATTTTGGTGCACTATAAATTTTTAGGTAACGAAAGTAAATTTCGTCCTTATGTATCATTGGGTATTGCTGGTGCAGTGCGCTATTCGGGCAAAACTAATTTAGATTACACCTTTAATGGTAAAGTTAATGGTAGCAAAAATGACACAACTATAACAGCAAAACCAGAGTTAAATAATTATTACCAACGTGGCAATATTGACTACGGTGTGGTAGGTGGCGCTGGCTTTACCTATGATATTAGTAAAAAATTAGGCCTTGGTGTAGACGCCCGTTTTACAAAAGGATTGGTTGATTTGCGTGAAAATAAAATTGAAGACATGGCAATTAAAAACACAGCAATTTCTGTTTGGCTAACCGTTGCATTCAAATTATGGGAAGACAAATAAATTTGAAACTTACAAAAAAAAGAGGCTACCAATATAAAGATAGTCTCTTTTTTTTTGCTTATTCTAAGCCAAATTTCCTTACATTTTTCTATAAGTAGGATATAAAAATAAACACCCAACTTGCCACGTTAAATTTAATTGATTGTTAAATTTCTGATAATTTCATTGCTTTAATATTTATGCTGTTTTTAGACTATTTTATTAATGCCAATAGTATAAAATATCAATCCAGCCTACCGCAGTAAACATAATAATAAACACATCCTCAATATTTGCTTTTCGCATTTCAGACAAAAGAAAATATCTTGTTTTTTGATGCAATATGCGCTAAAGCAAGTGCCTCCCGAAAGCAATCTGGAGGCACAGAGTAGAGCTACTGCGTAAGTATTACAAGCGACATTTCATTAAAATAAACTAATCGAAAAATAGAAAGTTTTACAACTAATTACTTACGCAAATTTAGCCTCAAATGCCTTCATTACTTCAATTAGTGCATTTACACTCTCTAATGGCAATGCGTTGTAAATTGAAGCCCTATAACCACCCACATCGCGGTGTCCGTTTATACCACTGATGCCAGCTTCTTTTGTCATTTTTGCAAATTCGGCTTCGTTGGCAATTCCTTTTTCGGTAGGTACAAAATTTACATTCATCCAACTACGGTCTTCAGTAGCTACTGTGCCCGTAAACATTGTATTGCGGTCAATTTCTGCGTATAACAATCGTTGTTTTTCTTCGTTTATTTTTTCAATCCAACTTATGCCACCATTCTCTTTCAGCCATTTTAGGGTAAGCATACTTACGTAGATGGGGAATACAGGGGGCGTGTTGTACATACTCTCGCCTTTTATGTGCACCGCATAGTCTAACATGCTTAACATTTTGCGTTCGGTTTTTCCTAAAACATCTTTGCGAATAGCAACCATAGTTGCACCTGCAGGCCCCATGTTTTTTTGCGCACCTGCATATATCAATGCAAATTTTTTACCATCTACAGTGCGGCTAAAAATATCGCTACTCATATCGCACACTAAGTTAACATCGGTTTTAGGAAATTCTTTTAATTGTGTACCATAAATGGTATTGTTTGATGTGATGTGCAAGTAATCTAAATCCGTTGGTATATCATATCCTTTAGGAATATAAGAAAAATTTTTGTCTTCGGATGATGCCAACACATTGGTGTTGCCAATCATTTTGGCTTCTTTTATTGCTTTACTTGCCCATACTCCAGTATTAAGGTAGCCCGCATTGCCATTGGTGCGTAGCAAATTGTAAGGTATCATTGCAAACTGCAAACTAGCGCCGCCACCTAAAAAAAGCACTTCATAATTATCATCTAAAAACAGCAATTCTTTTACCAAAGCGCGTGCTTCATCCATTACAGCAATAAAGTTTTTGCTGCGGTGCGATATTTCTATCAATGATAAATTCAAATTATCAAAATTAATTACTGCATCAGATGCTTGTTGCAATACGGATTGTGGCAATATACCTGGGCCAGCACTAAAGTTATGAGTTTTCATTATTTAAAATATTTGTTGCAAACCTAATGTAAAAAAATTATTTGCCGCATACCTTCAAAATATTTTCTGGTTTCAGTATCAAAAATAGTATAATAGCATAAAAATAGTATGCGTAAATTAAGCAACCAAGAGTTAAATAGAGTAGATGTTGATACATTTAAACAAATGCAAAAGCACCGTATTGTGCTTGTATTAGACAATGTTCGAAGCTTAAATAATGTAGGTTCGGCATTTAGAACTGCAGATGCTTTTGGTATTGAAGCTATTTATTTGTGCGGCATTACGGCAACACCACCAAACAAAGAAATACATAAAACAGCATTGGGCGCAGAGGAAACTGTAGAGTGGAAATATTTTGAAAACACTATGTTAGCAATTGAAAATTTAAAACTACAGAACTATAAAATTGCAAGTATTGAACAAGCAGAAAATGCTACGATGCTCAACGATTATCATACTGGAAAAATTGAGCCAATTGCATTAGTTTTTGGCAACGAAGTGTCGGGCGTTGAACAACAAGTAATTGATGAAAGTGATATGGTAATTGAAATACCGCAATGGGGTACAAAACATTCGTTAAATGTATCGGTAAGTATTGGCGTGGTTTTGTGGCAAATAATTAATGCGCAGCTATAAATTTTTAATCAACTATTTGGCATTTATAATTTTTTGTAATGCAATTGCGGTAGTGTTTTTGGCATTTATTTTTAGTAATTGCGCGATGGTTTTTTTAGCCATTAAATTTTCGCCTTTTTGTATTTGTAATTTTGCTTTGTTTTCCAATGCTTGTTCATAATCAGGGTCTAAACTCAAAGCTTTGTTTATATAAAATTCGCCCATTTTAAAATTTGATTGCAACAAATACATATAGCCTAAATTATTAATTGCAGGCACATAATTTGGGTTTTCATTTACAATTTCCTGAAACATTTGTTGTGCTTTTTCATTATTGTTTGTGGCGTTATACAATGCGCCTAATTTGTTTTTAAATTCGGAATAATGTGGCGCAAGAGTTACTGCTTTTTCAAAAAACAATAGTGCGTTTTTTGTATCCGCCAAAGCCAAAGAAGCATCTGCAATGTAGTATGCAGCCCAAGCATGTTTGTTTTCGAAAGATTTTTTTACTAAAATTTTTTGTAACAATTGCGTTTCGCCAATTGATGAAATCAAATTTTTAATTGCGCCATAATTAGACTTTAAAAAATAAAATTTAGTATATATAAATAGGTTGTTTTTTACTCCATCCGAGTTATTAATATTCAAATAATTTGCAGCAGAATCTAAGTACATTTCTTGTTTGCTAAATTTTTCATAATAATTAATGTAAGCGGCAGCTTTTGTAATGTGGTCTGGATTTTTTTCGTTGATGGCAACCAACCCAATAAACTTTATAATTGCATTTATTTTCTTCGTTTCAATAGGTACATGTATCCAATGGTCGTGCACTGTAACGTGCGGGATATCTATTGCACCCGACTTTGGCATGTGACAACTCACACAATTGTTTTCATTTTTCTTATTACGAATTTCAACACTTAAATCACAATTTTTTTCATCGTTTGAGGTGTGGCATTTTTTACACGCATCGTTAAAAATATTTTTGTTTGTTTCTCTTACGCTTACATGCGGATTGTGGCAACTAACACACGTTAAACCATTTTTGTAAGGGCGTAACTCTTTGCTGTTTTTTGCAGCATCAAACGTTTTTATAAAACACTTGCTTTGCTTTAATCTATCGGCATGGCTTGCCATAATAAACTCGTCATCGGCATTGGTATATTTTGGCAAAAAAACAGAAATATAATCTGACAGTTTGTAGCCTGGTTTAAAATCATAAAATGAATGGTCATTTTTTAATACAGCATCGCCTTGCAAGTGGCATCGTTGGCAAACATCAAACTGCAACTCAACCGAAAGTTTTGCGGGGTTTACAATGCTGTAATCAATGTATTTTGAAGTATCTACTATATCACCATTTTTCTTTTGTGCTACGTGCGCTTCGCCAGGGCCGTGGCATCTTTCGCAACCTATACCATTTGGCAAAGCATCAAATTTATTTTCGCTACCCATTGCAAAATCAGGGTATGAATTATGACAACTCATACACTCTAAACCAATGTTGCGGCTAAAGCGTGTGTTGGCGCCATCTTCAAAACCAGGTGGTAAATGCCATTCTTTTTTTTGTGTGTAAAATGTCATTGGCATTTGCGTAAGATACCCGTTGCGGTTGCATAAATGACTATTGGTGTGCTGCCCGCTACCAATAATAAAATTTACTTTTTCAATTCGTTTGTAAATTGTGTCTTTCCCACTTAGCCTATATTCATTGATGTATAGACTATCACCACGCCAAAAACTCTTGTAATAAAAGTTGCGGTATTTATCATAAACAATGGCATCCTTACCAAAAGTTGCAGATGATTTTTGATGTGTTGCCACATCAAAACTTTTGCCCATACCAGTTTTTATAAATGTTTCGTAAATGTTGCCGTGGCAATGTTTGCAGGTATTTATTCCCACATATTTTACAGTGTCGTTGTGGTTTAAATATTTACTATTTACTGCATTGATTTTGCTTTTTCTATCAGAATTATTGCAATAAAAATTAATGGCTACCAACACAAAAGCAAATGAAATTATGACTATATATTTTATGAATTTCATTTGTGTTAATTGCAATTATTGCGCATCAAAAAATTTAAAGAATTAGGTGTAACTATAAAAATAATTTTTTATCTAAACCAAGCCAAGATAAAGCCGCACCGTTAAGCAATAAATTTTTTGTTTCATCATCAAAATTACTGTTTTTAATTAGCGTTCCCGGTATATTTTCGCCTAATGGAAAAGGGTAATCGCTGCCCAAAGCAACTTTGCTTGCTCCCATTAAATCTACAATATAATCTAACATTTTAGGGTCGTGTACCAAACTATCTAACCAAAATTTCCCTAAATAGTTTCGCGGGTTTATTGGGTTGTCAATTGCAACCAAATCGGGCCTACAATCAAACCCGTGTTCTATTCGCCCTATGGTGCTCGGGAATGAGCCACCGCCGTGCGCGAAGGCGACTCTCAAATTTGGTAAACTTTCAAATACGCCACCGAATATCATACTACAAATAGCCAGCGACGTTTCGGCTGGCATACCTACCAACCATGGCAACCAATAACGTTTCATTTTTTCTTGGCCCATCATTTCCCACGGATGCACAAAAACCGCCATATCCAACGCTGCGCATGCTTCAAAAATAGGGAACAGGTTCTCATCATTTAAGTTCCAATCGTTTACGTGCGAACCAATTTGTACGCCTTTTAAACCAATACTTTTGCAACGCTCTAATTCTTTGATTGCCAACTCTGGTGCTTGCAATGGAATAGTGCCTAAGCCAACAAATCTTTTAGGATATTTTTGTACTATTTCCGCAATATGGTCATTCAAAAAAATAGAAAGTTCTAAGCAATCTTTTGGCTTTGCCCAATAGCTAAACATTACCGGAATGGTTGATAAAACCTGCACATCCACATGATGATGATTACACTCTTGCATGCGTTTCTCGGCACTCCAGCAATTGTCTTCTACCTCTCTAAAAAAAGTATCGTCAACCATCATTCGTGCGCAACAAGGTTTATTGTGTTGCAACGAAATAAAGCCTCCATACCCAAATTTTTCGCGGTAATTGGGAATGTTTTCGGGTAAAATATGGGTGTGAATATCTATTGTAAGCATGTTTGTATTTTATAGAAAGGCGAATCAACAATAGTAAAAACAAATGTTGAATTTTAGGAAAATAGGGGTACAAAAAAAATAGGTTACTCAAATTTGAGTAACCTATTTTTTTATAATTTAATCAAAATCATAAGTATAAATATCTTCTAATTTTTCATCATAATTCATGGTTACAATGTCTTTTAAAAGGCCATTGTCTAAACCATACACCCAGCCATGTAGCATTGGGCGTTGTTCATTTTTCCATGCTTTTTGTATAATACTTGTTTTGGCTAAATTGAGTACTTGTTCTGCAACATTTAACTCAACCAATCTATTTACTTTCTCGTCAGGGTTTTTTAAATTATCAATTTCATCTTTATGAAAACGATATACATCTTTTATGTTTCTCAACCATTTATTAATGAGTCCGAAATTTTTATTGCCAAGTGCAGCATTAACGCCACCACAGCCATAATGACCACATACAATTATGTGTTTCACTTTTAAAACTTCAACCGCATAGCTTAATACTGTTAGCAAATTCAAATCGGTATGCACAACCATGTTTGCAACATTGCGATGCACAAAAATTTCACCTGGTTTTGTTCCGGTAATTTCATTTGCTGGCACTCGGCTATCGCTGCAACCAATCCACAAAAAATCTGGTGTTTGTACTTTTGACAAGCGGTCAAAAAAATGTGGGTCAAACATTGTTTTTTCTTGTGCCCACGATTTATTTGCAAGCAATAACTTTTCTACTTCTTTCATTTTTTATTAAACTTTAATGGTGTTAAAATTATGATGGTAATCTTGTTCTATTTCTAAATTTATGCTTTTAGTTAGGGCTGTAGTTTTAAATTCCTGGATAACTTCAATAATGTCGTCATCAATAAATACAGGCTTTGTCATATCTATAGTTACATTAGAATTGGATGGTAAGTCTCTAAAAAAATTGCGTAAAAAACTTTTATTGAAAAATGTAACATCTTTAATAAAACGAACTAGGTAATTGTTTCCATCTTGCGTTACCAGAATAGCTAATTTAATGTTGCTTCTAAAAACAAAAATAATACCTACAAACATTCCAACAGCAATGCCTTTTAATAAATCGGAAAATATTATTGCCAATATCGTTACAATAAAAGGAATAAATGAGTCAAATCCTTTAGCGTAAACTTCTTTAAATACAGCTGGTTTAGCTAATTTATACCCTGTGAAAATTAAAATAATTGCCAAGGTTGATAGGGGAATATAATTAAGAATATGTGGAATAAACAATACTGAAAACAGAAGCATAAAACCATGAAATATCGCTGATTTTTTTGTTTGTGCACCACCAATAATATTTGCACTACTCCGCACAATAACAGCTGTAATTGGCAACCCGCCGAGGCTACCCGAAATAATGTTGCCAGCACCTTGTGCAAATAATTCGCGGTTAAGTGGTGTCATTCTTTTTTGTGGGTCTATTTTATCGGTAGCTTCTATGCTTAATAAACTTTCTAAACTAGCTACAATACTAATGGTGATAGCTGTAAACCAAACCCCAGAAAGTTTTAGCCCGTTAACAAAATCGGGTAGTATTATATTTTCAGAAAATTGTGCAAAATTTTTCGACTCTGGTAAGTTTACCAAATGCTTTGCCTCCAATTGAAAATCCAGCCCAAAAAATATAAACAAATAAGAAGCAAATGTACCCGAAAGCACCGCCAATAAAGCACCTGGCAAAATACTTAATTTAGATTTTTTGTAAAATTTAGAGTCGGAAAATAATATCACGGCAGCCGTAATAAGGCTAATAATAATACATCCTAGCGTTAAATTATCAAACAAATCAAAAAATTCGGAAAAGGTATTATGCCCATCAGGTTGCATAAATTCTTCATCACCTTCCACATCATTATCATATCCAAAAGCATGCGGTAATTGTTTTAAAATAAGTAAAATTCCGATTGCTGTTAGCATTCCTTTTATCACTGAATTCGGGAAGAAATTGCCTATCACTCCTCCTTTTAATAACCCGAAAATAATTTGTAAAAAGCCAGCTATTACTACTGCCACCAAAAAATATTGATAGTTAGGTAAAGCCGTAATGGAAGATGCCACAATTACTGTAAGCCCTGCCGCAGGGCCACTTACCGACAGTTGAGAGCCACTAATACAACCCGTAACTATGCCACCAACTATGCCTGCAATAATTCCAGAAAATAATGGTGCGCCCGATGCCAATGCAATGCCTAAACACAATGGTAGTGCAACTAAAAAAACTACAATTGATGACCCTAAGTCTTTTGATAAAGTATTGTTTTTCATAAGGCGACGAATTTAATATTTTTTTAATACCAAAGATTCTTAAAAATATTTTAATCGTTAAATTTTGCGATTGAAAAATAAGTATTACTTAATTCAAGAATTTGTCTTTCAATATTCTTTTAAGTTTTGTTTTAGGGATTGCAATTTCTAAAGGACCGTCGGCATAACATTGCACTTCATAATTATTATAAAAAAAATATACGTTGGCACTATCATACCAAAAGTTATTGCTCAAATAAAAAGTAGCATCATTAATAAACATTCCAGCATCGTCATCTAACTTTTGTGATGGTTTAATTTGTTTCATTTTGTGAAGCTCTTTAATTGCAATTTTTTTCAATGCTAATGTGTCATTATCTTTATTTAATAAATCAGTAATTGGCAACTGTTTCTTGCTATTAATATTTAATATTTGAGTTTCAAAAAGCGTATTGCTATGAGCGCCGCCACTAAATTCGTATAACTCAAAATTAAGTTGCAATAATGAATCATTCAAATATTTTGCGGTGTAATTGATGTCTCTTGCCCACTCAGCGTACATGTTACCGAGTGCAGACTCTTGGCTAAAGTGCTCAAGAAAATCAGCTGCAAATTTATTTATAGTCGTCGCATAAACACTGTCGAATGTGGTACTGGTAATAATTTTTTCAACTATAAAATTATTAATCCAATTAAGTGTTGAGTCTTTAAATACAGGATATTTTATATCGACTGTTGATAGTGCGTTGGTGTCAATATCATTTAATTTAGCATTTACTTTTTTCTCTAGATGCAACGAATCGTAATAGAATTCAAGGCTAATGGTTGATGGAACTAAATTAATTTTTTGTTGGCAGGATATAAAAAACACGATAAGAGTAAAAAGAAACAAAAGTTTTTTCATATAAATTTTCATTGTGTAATAATAGTTGATTTTTTCAGGAATTAAGCACTTGTTCATTCAATTATGTTTTAAAAAAAGCCAAATTTATATTGGATTTATTTTGTAGATATTCTCCACAAAAATAATTTGATTAGTGGGAGTCCAATTTTTAAAATATAAACTCTGCTTACTTTCGAATAACACTTTCATACAATTGGGTAAATTTTTCAACCACAATTTCTGGTGTAAATCTACTTTCCACAACATTGCGCAAATTCGTTTTATTATACGTTTTATATTGCGCTAACATTTTGATAATTGCATTTGCAAATTCTTCGGGTTCTGCGCTATTTACTAATATGCCTGTATTGTTGTTCACAATTTCATTTACAGCACCAACATTGCGCGCTACAATTGGTAATCCGCAAGCGAGTGCTTCAATTAGCACCACACAAAAAGTTTCATAATTACTTGTAAGTGCAAACAAATTATTTTGTTGATAAATGTCCGCCAATTCTACAGGTGTTTTTGCACCTAAAAATTTTACTTTATGTTCGATATTTAATTCAATAACCAAACTTTTAAAATAAGTTTTTTCAACACTATCACCTACAATATTTAACTGAAAATCAATTCCTTTACTGTGCACTATTTGCATGCTTTTTAGCAATAATGAAATGTTTTTTTCATTATCGTTTAGTGATGAAACATGCAAAATTTGAGGAACTAAATTAATTGTTTCAAGCGTTGGCAAAACAAATAAATTCAAATCAATAACATTTGGTATTACCGATATTTCAGTTGCCAAGCGTTTGCCTCTAATTGCATTACCTAAAGCCTGTGATACAGCAGTAGTAGCACTTGCACGCGCAAATACTTTTTTAGAAAAATATTTAATTACAAATTTATTGTATGAATTATCTTCAGGCAAATAACCACTCCATTGTTCCGAAACAATTAATGGTATGTTATATTTTTCACTTAATTTTTTACTAAATACACCTTGCGGAAACACAATGTTATGATGGATTATTTGCGGCTTTTCAAATTCTTTTAAAACAACACCATAAGCTTTCTCAAATGTACTTTGAAGGATATTAAATGAATTGAAAAATTTAAAAATACGGTTCGCTGGCTTTTTATAAGAAACTACAATTTCATTAAAATTACCATCCTTGTTAATTTCAATTTTGGAAGCATTGTCAGCGTATATATGCAGCACAACTACTTTGTGTTTTAATGCAATGGCTTGCGCATGGCGTTTTATAAAAATGCCATTATGTGTTGATTTAATTGGATACCAAGGTGCTACAAAAAGTATAGTCAATGTATTTTATGTGTTGATAAAAAATTGTTAAGAAAGTAATTTTGGAAATAACATTTGTAGTAAATTATACCAATTCTTTTAATAAAATAATCCAAATTATTTTATTATTTTAGAATGTTTAATGCCGATACTGCTTGAAAATAGTACAATATTCCCGTTTCAAACATCGGGAGAAATTGGACAATATTGAATGTACAATCGGTATTAATATTCAAAACTACCATGCTCACTTAATATACTTAACCGTTTTTTAGTTGATTGTTTTACCTCTCCAATAATTTTGGCAGCTACTCCAAAGCTGTTAGAAACTGCAATAATATCATCAGCAATATTTTTATCACAATAAATTTCCAACCTATGTCCCATATTAAATACTTTGTACATTTCATGCCAATCCGTACCCGATTGTTCTTTTATTATTTTAAATAAAGTTGGGGTTTCAAACATATTGTTTTTGATAATATGAACATCATCATTTACAAAATGCAAAACTTTGGTTTGCGCGCCGCCACTGCAATGCACCATGCCTGAAATATGCTTGCGTTTGGTTTTCAAAATTTCAAAAATAATAGGTGCATACGTTCGTGTTGGCGACAATACCAGTTTTCCTAAAGTAATGTTTTCATTGCCTACATTTATTTTATCTGTCAACAAACCACTGCCGCTGTAGATATATTTTTCATCAATTGCGTTATCAAAACTTTCAGGATATTTAGTAGCATAAATTTTTGAAAAAACATCGTGCCTCGCGCTAGTAAGCCCATTACTTCCCATTCCTCCATTGTATTCTGTTTCATAGGTTGCTTGGCCAAAACTTTCTAAACCAATAATTACATTACCCGCAGTAATATTGCTATTGTCAATTACGTCTTGTTTATTTATTTTAGCAATTATAGTAGAGTCCACAATTATGGTGCGCACCAAATCGCCCACATCAGCAGTTTCGCCGCCTGTGGTAAATATATTAATGCCGTGGCTTCGCATGTTTTCACAAAATGCCTCAGTTCCATTTATTATTTCGGCTATAACCTCGGCAGGAATTAAGTTTTTATTTCGCCCAATAGTTGACGACAATAGCATGTTTTTGGTAACGCCCACGCACAATAAATCATCTGTATTCATAACTATGGCATCTTGCGCAATACCACGCCAGACGCTTAAATCACCAGTTTCTCTCCAATACAAATATGCCAATGATGATTTTGTGCCAGCACCATCTGCATGCATTACAAGACAATCGTCAACATTATTGCTTAGCAAATCGGGTATTATTTTGCAAAAGGCTTTTGGAAATAATCCTTTGTCAATATTTTTTATTGCCTTGTGAACATCCTCTTTGCTTGCCGAAACGCCACGTGCAGCATATCTTTCCATTTTTTATTGTCTAAAATTTATATCGCAAAGTTAATTTTATGATTGAAAATTGCATTACCAAATTGCTAAATAGAAATGCTACAAGGATTCAATAAATCGTGTTTCCACAATTTTTCGCTAATTTATTATCTGCTATTCAAACTACCAGTTACTGCTGATAAAAGCTTAGTTGAGAATTAGATTATCAATGCGAAATACGAATGCTATATTTATTTTGTAACAGATTGCCGCATTATAAACCTTTCCAACATACAATATTGCTAAGTAAATTTTTTAATTGCCACACCTTTTATATCAAAAATAGATGTAACTATTATTAAGCTTAACAGCCATTTTTTTTTACTTTGGCAAAGTGAAAATTACAAACTTTAAAAATATTAATTTTAAAAAGCTATTACTAATTATTGGCTGCATTCCCCTTGCTGCAATACTCTTTTATTTTTTGTTTCGCAATGTGATATTACATAAAATAATTGAAAATAAAGTAGCGTACTACAAAGCAAAAAAGCATGTGAATTTGGCTTTTAATGAAATTAATTTTGCTGGTATTAGCGGCATAAAAGCTTCTAATTTATCAGTTGCAAGCATTGGCGTTGACACCCTTTTACAAGCGAAAAATTTATTTTTTCATGTAAGATTACTACCGCTGTTTATTGGCAAAATTCGTATTGATGAAATTGAAGTTGAAAATTCAAATATCATAATTTATAAAAATGATAGCGTAAATAATTATTCATTCCTAATTAAAAAGAGCGTAAAAAAAGATTCTGTTAAAACTGTTGTTAGTAATAATTTGGCGGACATTGCTGATAATTTATTAGATAATATTTTTGATAATATACCGTCAAAAATTTCAATAAAAAATACTCGAATTTTTGCAACAATTGACAGCGCAAAAGTAAATTGGCTCATACCCGAAATGAATTTAATGGACGGTAATTTTTCATCAACAGCAAAAATTACAGAAAACAACAAAGTAGTTGATTGGTCAGTGAATGCAACCATCAACAAAGGTAATAGAAGTTTAGATTTGAAATTATTTCATGCAAATAACCCTCATGCTTCGCTGCCATTTTTAATGAGTTTGTTTAAAATGAAATGTGGTTTCGACACATTAAAAATGAGTATTGAAAACGCTGGTTTTGAAGAGGATAATTTTTGTATTTCGGGCAATGCCTCAATTAGCAATGTCGCTATTAATCATTGGCGAATTGCCCCAAACGATGTGCAGGTAAAAAATGCAGAATTACAATACAAAATATTTTTTGGTGAGCATAATTTAGGTATTGATAGTACCACTACATGCGCCATTAATAATATAGTAATTCATCCATATTTTAATTACAGTTTATCGCCAACCAAAACATTGCAACTTCATGTGGACATGCCCAATTGCGAAGCCCAAACTTTTTTTACATCACTTCCAAAAGGTTTATTTTCAACCATTGAAGGCATTGAAGCAAAAGGCGATTTGGCTTATAAACTTCGTTTTAATATTGATACTGAAAAGCCCGACTCTTTAGAATTTTTTTCAACAATTATTCCTACTAAATTTAAAATTACAAAGTATGGTCAAAGTAATTTAGCAAAAATGAATGATGAGTTTTTATACACTGCGTATGAAAATAATATGCCTATGTCAACTTTCCATGTTGGGCCATCGAATCCAGATTTTGCTGCGCTTGAGCAAATTTCACCTTACTTACGCAACGCTGTATTAGTAAGTGAAGACGGCGATTTTTTTTGGCACAAAGGTTTTAATGAAAATGCCTTTAGAAAATCTATCGCAACGAATTTTAAAGAGAAAAAATTTAAACGCGGCGGTAGTACAATATCAATGCAACTTGTTAAGAATGTTTTTTTGACGCGCAAAAAAACAATTGCCCGAAAATTAGAAGAGGCGTTAATTGTATGGCTGATAGAAAACAACCGCATTACCAGCAAAGAAAGGATGTATGAAGTGTATTTGAATGTAATAGAATGGGGGCCAGGTGTATATGGGGCTACTGAAGCTTCTCGCTATTATTTTAATAAAAAAGCAAATGAATTATCACTATCCGAAAGTATATTTTTGGCAATGATTGTGCCGCGTCCAAAATATTTTTATTGGCAATTTGATGAAGATGGAAAATTAAAATCCCACACCGAAGGTTATTTTAAATTAATTGCAAACCACTTGCTAAGGCGTGAAATTATTACTGAGGATGAAAAAAACAATTTCGTACCAAGCATAAACTTGGTTGGCATAGCAAAAGAAAAATTAAAAATTAGAACAGATAGCATACCTTCAGATTCTTTGCAGTTAATGATTGAAGTAAATGAATAATTGGAGAGAAGGGCTGAGTTAATTTTTAAGTAGAATCTTTTTTTGCCTTACTGTAAGTATGCTGTATGTAAATACACTTCATTTTTGAAAATATCAAAATACTATCTGCATCTATATCAGGTTGATTGCTTAATCCATTAATATTAGCAATACTTGGTTGTTGAATAAGTACTGAAAAAAAAAAGGATTAGAATACAATTTAAAGCAACACATCAATATTTTGTATTTACCAAAATCAAATTTCAACCCCCTGTTACTTTAAAAAATATTTTAGACTTACAATCCGAGTTGCGCCGAAATATCTAACATTCTACGAATAGAAAGTTCTGCTTTTATACGTATGTTTTCTTCTAAAATAATTTCGGGGGTTTCATTTTTTAAACACAAATATAATTTCTCTAATGTGTTTAATTTCATGTGCGGACAATCGTTGCAAGCACAATTGTTTGTTGGTGGGCCAGGTATAAAAGTTTTATTAGGGCTTGCCTTTTGCATAGCGTGTATAATACCTGTTTCAGTAACAACTATAAATGCTTGGGCTTCGTTTTTTATTGTGTAGTTTAACAAAGCTGTAGTGCTTCCAATAAAATCAGCCAATTGCAGCACAGGCTCTTCGCACTCGGGGTGTGCAATAATTTTGGCTTCAGGGTTTTGGTGCTTTAAAAGTGCTATTTTTTTTTGCGAAAATATTTCGTGTACCATACAACTGCCATCCCACAAAAGCATATTACGCCCAGTTTTTTCATTTATATACCGGCCTAAATTTTTGTCGGGCGCAAAAATAATTGGTTGGTCAATGGGTAGGCTTTCCACTATTTGCACTGCGTTTGACGATGTACAAACAATATCGGTTAATGCTTTAATTTCGGCTGTGCAATTTACATACGATATTACAATATGATTTGGGTGAAACGCTTTAAAGGCAGCGAATTTATCAGGTGGGCAACTATCGGCAAGGCTACAACCAGCTTGCAAGTCAGGCAATAATACTTTTTTTTGAGGGCAAAGAATTTTTGCTGTTTCCGCCATAAAATGTACGCCAGCAAACACAATAATATCTGCTTCTGTTTTTGCAGCTTGTTGGGATAATCCTAAACTATCACCTAAGTAATCTGCCACATCTTGTATATCGGCATCTTGATAATAATGCGCAAGTATTACGGCATTTTTTTCTTTTTTAAGTTTTGATATTTCAGCGAATAAATCCATTGGTAACAATTAAAATAATGTACTTGCAAATGTAATAAATTTGAGAACGCATAGCATTCAAAAGTTAATACAGACTACTGATTAATAAATATTACCTCCCCACATAAAATCATCATAACCATTGGCAGGCAAATTACGACTTATCAAAATTGTTTTCTTTAACCCTATTGAAGTTGCCCGTTGCTTCAAGGTATTTTTATCTTGCTCTATTGCAGTTTCCTTTACTTCAACAGCTATATTATTTTTAAAAATGAAATCAATTTCTTGACCAGATTTTCGCTGATAATATTGTATATCCGACAATGGTTTTAGTTGGGTTGCAATTGCATTTTCAAATAGTTGACCGCCCGAAATAGACACACCACCCAACTCATTTAAAATACCAGAATCCGAAAAATACAATTTAGGTTGCGAAGAAATTTCCCTATCAATATTTGTAGTAAAAGGTTTAACCAAATAAATAAAATATGTAGCTTCGAGTAGTTGCATATAATTGGTTACTTTTTGCCTATTAATACCGAGTGCACTACCAATTTTTGTGTAGTCAACCTTACTGCCAACCCTTGCTGCCAATAATTTTATAAGTTTATACAACTCATCACCAACAGTATAATCAGCCAATAATTTTACGTCTAATTCAATGTATGAATTTATAATATCCTTTAATAATTCTCTTTTATCAATAATTCTTTTTTGTAGCACAACTTCCGGAAAGCCTCCAAAACGAATGTACTCCTCATATAAGTCTTTGCAGCGGTTGTACCAAGCTTTATTAAATTTTTGCAAGGCATATTTTTCAATATTGGGTATGTTTACTTTTTTAAATTGCAGAAATTCGAAAAAATTTAAAGGAAACATTTCAAATATTCTTTTTCGTCCCGCAAGGCTTTCACTAAAAAGATTTTTCATGTAATACGAACTTGAACCAGTAACAATAAATTTTATTTTGTATGTGTCATAAACATATTTAATAAAGCTTGGTAAATTTTCAACTAATTGAATTTCGTCAAAAGCAATTACGCAAGGCTTTGCAAAATCAATACCCATTAATTGCAGTTCATCAATAATGCTCTCATAGTTGGGGCGGTTTAATAAATTCCTAATTTCAATGCGTTCACAATCTATGTACAATTTATTATCGTGTTTCACTTCTTGCAATAGATATTTAACAGCAGTGCTTTTGCCCACGCGCCTCATGCCGGTGATAACAGTTACTTGTTTATTTTTGAGGTGAGGCAACAGTTGAGTGTAAGATTTTCTAAGAAACATGATAAGTAATATTACAAATAGTTGTACTATCTGATGAAATAATTATCAAATAGTTTTTACAAATTTACTTATATTTTGTAGTTGAGCAAACTTAATAAACTGATTTTTTTGTATTTATGATGCCATGTAGCAGTATCTAAAACATTACTAAAAGATTTTTTTTTAATCAAATAGTACAACTATTTGATTAAATATTTGAAAATACATAAAAATATTTAGTCGCCTATTTTGAGAATATTAATCAATCCATAGCTTTTTTAAACGCATGTATTGTTCAACCACATCGCGCACACAACCTTTGCCTCCGGCTTTTTGAGAAACGTAAATAGATAGGTTTTGGATTTCAGTTACAGCATCTGATGGACAAACAGCAACACCCACTTTTTTCATAATGTCATAATCGGGTAAATCGTCACCCATGTATAATATTTCATTATCTGTATAGCCGTAACTGTATTTGTAATCTTCGTACTTTTCAATTTTATTATGTATACCTAAATACACATCTTCAACACCTAAATAGTTTAGGCGTGCTTTTACAGCAAGGCTTCTTGCACCCGTAATTACCGCTATTTTTACACCTGCTTTTACGGCAAGTTGTATTGCATATCCGTCTTTAATATTAAAGATTCGCAATTGGTCTCCATTTTCCATTAGCAATAGTGAACCATCAGTAAAAACGCCATCTACATCGAACATTAATACTTTTACGTTATTTAATTTTTCTTTAAAATTTATTGACATAACTTAACTTTTATCTATTATTGACTTTGTAATAGCATCGTAAATAAAAGAAAAATTTTGTGGATAATTTTTTAGAAGAAATTTATGCTTTGCAATGGTTTCCAAATCGTTCCGCTTTGCAGGACCAGTTTGTGCTGCACTTGGCGAAATATTTTGCAACTTTGATATGGTTTCTAACAGTAACGGTTGTAATAAATTAAATTGTAATTTATTATTCTCAATAATGTTTGAGCTAATATTTAGTAAATGATTTACAAAGTTATTCGCAAAAACAGCAGCTAAATGAAGTGACTGCCTTTGTTCATAATTTGATTCAATAACCGTTTGAGAAATAAGTTGAGCTAAGTGGAAAAGTTTATTCAAATTTTCTGTGGAATTAGCCTCTACAAAAAGTGGAAAATCTATGTTTGTAAGTTCAATATCTTTTGTAAAGGTTTGCAAAGGATATAAAATACCGAAGCTCTTAAAACCATTAAATACATTAAGGCCAACGCTAGCAGTAGTGTGCAAAAATATTGCTTTACCGTGTTGGTTTAGTGGCGGTATTATTTTAGAAATTTCTGAATCGGTAACTGAAATAATTATAAAATCAACATCAGTATTTATATACTCAATTGCATTACACAATTTGGCAGAAACAGAATTTGCGAGTGTTTCGGCATGACAAATGTTTCTACTAAATACTTGTTGTATGGCAACTTTATTTTGAAATAGTTGCTGTGCAAAATATGTAGCAACATTGCCACTACCAATAAAAGAAACTGAAATGTTTTCCATTGAGAAAATCAAATATTTTTCCCAAAAGTATAATTAAAAAAATTATACAACCGATAATTCTAAGGCGACTTTTGCAGCTGTTACAACAGGGCGTGAACTACCAATAAAAACTTCATTACCAATAACCATTATTGGTCTTTTCATAAAAGTATATTCTTGTAAAATGTACTTTTTATACTCTTGCTCAGAAATTTGTTTTTCATGTAAACCTAAAATGCGGTATTTCATGGCAATTTTACTAAATATTTTTTCATAACTATCCGTTAGAGAATACAAGTGGTCAAGCTCGGCTTCAGTAATAGGTTGTTCTTTTATATCATGGAAAATAAAATCGTTCCCAAGCTTTAAATCATGTATTACTCTTTTACAAGTATCACAATTTTTCATGTAGTAAATTTTTTGCATTTTGTTAATTGACAAAAGGTTAAATTGTAAATATCTTTGACAATGTTAAACATACACTATTAAAATAAATACCTTGCACGACAATACAATAACAACATTCGACAAATGAAACAAAACAAAGAATTAATGGCTTTAGCAAAGCCCGCAAAACTTGCAATTCCTTTGCTTATTAGTTTATCAGTGATGATATATTTGTTTTATACCAATGTAAAGCAGAACCCATTTTTAGGTGTTGATTTTTCGGCTCATTTATTTTTTTGGTTATCAATGGCTTTGGTAATGATTGTAATTCGCGACTTGGCTTACATGATTAGAATTAGGGTGTTAACCAACAATGAACTTACATGGCGTAAAAGTTTTCAAGTAATAATGTTGTGGGAGTTTTGTAGTGCTATTGTGCCGCAATTGTTAGGTGGTGGCTTTGCATTTGCAATAATTATATTGAATGGCGAGAAAATCAAACTTGGCAAAAGCATTGCCGTTGTTCTATTCAGTTCGTTTTTAGATGGTCTTTTTTTCGCAATAGTAGCACCCCTTGTATATTTTACATTGGGCAAGCAACTATTGTTTAGCAACATAAATACAAACTCTACACAACAATTTGCAATGGGCAATGCTTTGTTTTACACATTTTGGTTTATTTATTTTGTCATTTTGGTGTATAAAATAATCGTTGCTTATATATTGTTTTTTAATGCCAAAGCAGTAAAAAAATTATCCTATAAATTATTCTCATTGCCAGTGCTAAACAAATGGAAGCGCAATGTTATAGGCACTATGCAAGAAATGGAAATTGCATCGGTTGAGCTTAAAAAAGCAACATTGTCATATTGGGTAAAATCTTTTGCCGCCACTTTATTAAGCTGGACAGCAAGATTTTTATTAATAAATTGTATAATTTCTGCTTTTAGCAATGTCGAAATTCATCATTATTTATTATATGCCAGGCAAAGTATTATGGGTATTTTAAATATTGCTACGCCAACACCAGGTGGTGCAGGGTTTGCAGAGTTTATGTTCAAAAATTTTTTGGGTGAATTTATTGCAACACCAGCACTTACCGTTACACTTGCCTTTGTGTGGCGATTGTTTAGCTATTATCCTTATTTAATTATTGGTGCAATTGTGCTGCCACGTTGGTTAATAAGAGTGTATGGTAAGCAAGATTCAGAATTAAAATAGCGGTTTTATTTTTTCTTAATTTGTATTACTAGCCTTGAATAGTGTTTCTTTTTCTTGCTTGCTTAAACTATCATAACCACTCTTTGAAATTTTATCTAATATAGAATCTATTACTTCTTGGTTTTGTTTTTTACTAGCGTTGAACGCTTCATCGTTTCTTGTTTTTTTTAAGGTTTCGGAGTAAACTAATTTGGGTTTTCTAGTATATAGTGATGCAAAATAATTTTTAATCTTATTTATAAAATTACCGGTTTCAATGCCACGTTTAAGCCTTTGTGTGTATATAAAACCGAATATTGCACCACCCAAATGCGCAATATTTCCACCTGCATTGGCACTATCAACGCTTATCAATGACAAAAAAACAAGTATAGCCGCTAAATATTTTATTCGCATTTCTAACACAAAAAATACGCGAACAATAAAGTTGGGCACATAGCTTGCAACAGCAATAAAGATAGCCATGGTGGCTGCACTTGCACCAAAATTAATAGAAGCTACATTGCTAAATTTTTGAAAAAATGGTAATGTATTAAAAGCAATTAAAAACAATACAGCACCTGCCAAGCCGCCCAAAATATAAACCTGCAATAACCTTTTAGTACCAATGTATTCGGCAAATAATTGCCCGCCAAAATAAAGTATAAGCATATTGCCCAAAAGGTGCATTAAATCAATATGCAGAAACATGTGCGTAATTAATGTCCAAGGCTTTTTTAGTATTAATATTCCATTGGCTGGCATTGCCAAAAAGTCTCTCAACATTTCGGTAATTCCATCAATATTAAACAAACCTAATATTGCGCCAAATACGCGAACTATTAAAAAAACACATACGTTAATTATGATAAGCTGTAAAATAGTATCACCATTTTTGAAAGCATTTTTTATATCGTTTATAAAACTATTGTTCATTTTCTATTACTATTTAGATAGCCCTTGTTTTTTGCCAATATTTTATGAGAATGAAACCAAACAACATTCCGCCTAAATGAGCAAAGTGCGCCACATTATCACCAGCAGAGCCGTTTATACCCGAAAATAATTCAATTGCACCATAGAGTGCAACAAAGTATTTGGCTTTCATAGGGATGATAAATTGTACGTAAATAACTTGATTTGGATACATCATACCATAAGCTAACAATAGGCCAAATACCGCGCCTGATGCGCCAATTGTAACTGGAATGTTCTTATAATATTCGGGCGGAACTGTAATATAAAATATTGCGTAGTGCACTATTGCAGCTCCAATACCGCAAACTATATAAAATATTAGAAACCTTTTAGCACCCCAAGCATTTTCGATGTTTGTACCAAACATATACAGAGCCAACATATTAAAAAATATGTGTGTAAAGCCTGCCGTACTATGCAGAAACATGTATGTAATAAATTGGTATGGCCTAAAATCATCTGCAAAAATAAAATGCAAACCCAAACTTTGTGCAAGGTCAATGCCAAATTTCATCTCAGCAATGTTCTGTCCAATAAAAAAAAGAACGTTTATTATAAGTAGGTTTTTAACAACCTCGGGCAATAAACTATATGGTTGTGGCTTAAAGTTATAATTACTCATGCCGCAAAGGTATTGCAAAAATTAATTGACAAAACATTTGATTACTAAATAATCAAAAATATTTGAAATATTATTTCAACAATAAACCTGAATACTCAACTATTGCAACATTACTAATTTCTCTAATTTTTCGGCAACTGTACCATCTTGGGCGGTTACTTTAAGTTTATAAATGTAAACTCCTTTACCAATTTTATCACCATAGTCATCTAAGCCATCCCACTTCAAATCTTCGCTTCTAAAACCAGTGGTTGCAATATTTTCAACAATGCTTTTAATTAATTTACCCGACACTGTAAAAATTTGAATTTGCACATCCAAGGCTTGGCATGGTTTGTTATGTTCAAACATAAATGTAGTGTTTGTGGTAAACGGATTTGGGTAATTTAAAACATGGTTAAGTGCAACAATTGCGTTTTTTGCTACCACAAAATCAATGCTTGCATCGCTTGAATTATTATACACATCCCAAACTTTAAATTGTATATTATGACTACCCTCGGCAAGTGTGCTGAAACCATATTGAACATTGCCTTTTTGATAACTATTGAGTTCTGATTGGTAATAATCATTTAGTACAATACTCTTATCTGTTTTTGCATCAATTACGGCGCTTATATCATGTCCAATGCCGCTACCTACTGTATTTATACCATTTTCATCTTCTATAACTGCAATAAGTTTCGGGTTTTCATCCGTTAGGCTACCGCTTACAAATTTTTCATCATTCATATACAGCTTCACTTCGGGGCCTTTGCTGTCGGCGGCGGCGTTTAAGTTTATCCCACCAATTGTAAAATTTTCGGTGTAACCAGCTGCATCTGTTGTATTCGTTTCTGCATAATAACTAATACGTCCTCCACCATATTGATAAGCAATATCTTTTGGCACAATAAATTCAAAAGTAAAGTCGCCTTTTGTAACACTAACCTTGCCTTTATAAATAATGTTTTTTCTTGTTTTTATATTTATTTTAGGGCTTCCTGCGTCATTACCAAGTGTTTTTATTGTACTTACCTTATCGTAAACTGTTGGGTAAACCAAGCCTGTAAAATTTGTAAGTTTTTGATTGTTTTTATCACATACAAAACCAGTAATTTTTACCTTGCTTAAAGCCCTAACGGTGTCAGGTGCATATACTTTTGGCATTACCTCAATTGCGGTTGTATTTATATAGTATTCCGGAAAATCAAGTGTTATGGCAGGGTCGCCCATCAATGCAAATTTGCGTGCGTTAGTTGGGCCCGATGAAATTACAGCACTACTATTTTTTACCAACCTTAAAATCTCACCAATTTTTAAGTGTTTATTTGTTACTGTATCTCTATTAAAAAGCACATGATAAAAATTATTGTTTAATACTTTATTTGATGATTGATAAACAAGACGTGTGGTAGTTGCTAAACCAATGCCGCCGCCGTCGGGTTGCAAAACAGTAAGTTCGCCTGCCGATGTTCGGGCAGGGTCATCATATCGTGTAAACTCACATGTAGCTGTAACAAAAAATGGATAGCGTCCTTTGTTTTTCCAATTTTTAATGTCCTCAATGCCCAAAACACGTTCGGCTGTTAAGCCAACTTCGCCGCCATGCCCTGAATAATTTACAATTAAGGCACCTTTATCCATTCGTGCATTAAATGCCGAATTAACATCTGGGTATCGCTGTCCGCCAGCATCAGTAACCTGCTTGTACATATCCAAATATAACTTTTCTACATTAATTTCTTTGGCATTTGCTCTAATTGAGTCGGTATTTGACTCGCCATCACCCACATGCAAATTACTATCTTCGTCATCAGCAACCATGCACATTACATTGCGCCAATCGCCTGTAATATTTGCCGCCACGCCATTGCTATTGCAGCAACCAATACAGTTTTGAGCTTCAGTTGGCAAAGGCTTTTTTGTTACATAGTCCATTATTTTATCAACCATAGCTTTTGCCTCGTCAGCTGTTTTTGCTGGCAAACGCCCAATAGCAAGGTCTATTGATGACGACGCTCCTTCACTTTCAGTGTCGTCTAACAATCCAAAAAAGTCATCTGTACAATACGAACTTATTAAATCTAATGAAGCCTTTGATTCATAAACGGGTACAAAATTTGTATTTCCATTTGTACTTCTAATTCTATTTACATAGGATGCATCTCCAAAAAGCAAAATATGTTTAGGTAAATCTTTTTCGGTTGAGGCACGGTCGTACAGCATTTTACCAAACATGCGCAAGCCCGCCAAATCCTGCATACCGCCCGAAAATTCATTATAAATTTGTTGAGGTGTTACCAAAACCACCCTAAAATTATCTTTCTGTTCGTGCATTTTTTTAAGCCTTAGTGCTTCATTGCTAAAAAGTGAATGTGAAATAATAATCATATCAACAGGCGCGGTGGCATGCAAATTTTGATTTTCAACTTTACCAAATGGCGTTGGTTCTTGCAAAGCGCCAGTGCCGGGGGTAAATGCCAAATATTCATTTATCGTACTGCAATCTGCCACAAATTCTAAATTATTATTGCTAAAATTACTGGCTTGTATTACTGGCGAAGTTGTGTTGGTTACATTTAAAACAATAGTACTTTGCTGCACATTGCCAATAATAAATTTACCAATATTATTTGCGCCAACACTTCTACTATCCCTAAAAATAACCATGTTTGAGCTAAGTTGTAACTGACGACGTGATATAACATCAATAAAATTTAAAAAACCAAAACCCGAACTATATTGAGGGTTTTTTATAAAATCAACTCCCACATTTACACTGCTTGCATTGGGTTTAAATTTCATACATAGCGAATCGTCCGAAGCCATATCTAAAATATAAGCAGAATTGCCAGAACCCAATGCCGGGGCAACTTTCGGACTTACTGATTTTTGTGAACCTACACAACTTACTGTAAAGGTGGCTGGCGGAGAAGATGTTGCGCAAAAACTTGCTTTTAGAACTGCTGAATCATTAATGTCAATATTTGGAACATTAAAATCGTAGTTTATATTTAATTGATTGTCAAATTTTTCTCCGTAAAACTCTCTGCCAGAAATTCGCAAATTTACTGCTTCATTTTCATGAAATTGCAAATCGTCGAAGCTAGTAATTGTTGATGTTGCAGGCGCAGTAGATTGCTGTATTGTGGACAATCTTAACCCCGTTCCTAAATCTGTATTTATAAAATAATAAGAAGTATCAGAGTAATCATTTAAAACATGGCGATAACCCGCGCAGTCATTTGTTTTGTGCCAAGCATGAGGGCCATGTGCATAAAACCAAAAATAATCAGTGCTATCTAAAACACCATCAGCCTCTCCTTCAACGTATATAGGATTTTCGGCAAGGTCATCAATGCGTGATGCCGAATTTAAAAACGGTATTTGCTTACCAGCATTACCATAAACTCTAATATTCTGAGGGTTTATGGTTGTGATATCGGCATCTAATTTTTTTAAGAATGATGCATTTACTTTATATATTCCATCTTTGGTAACACCCACTTTATACCAAGTGCCACTTGCTAATATTGAATTAGCAGCATAGCTATTAGCCATATTTCTTGATGCAGAATTATCATTCGTAAAATATGTTTCAACATCAAACGAAATTAATTTTTCAAAACCATTGCCCGACTTTTTAATTGGTACAATTGAAATTTTGGCAAAACGAATTTTCTTTTCCGTTACAATTTCAAAATTTATTTTTGGATTATCTGTAATGTTTAGTTTACTTATTAGCAACTCTTCTTCATTACTTAGTTTTGTATAAACCTGATTTTTTAATTGCACTTTTTCAACGGCATTTTTGCTTGCAGGAAGCTTTGCTATAAAGCTATAAACAGGCAGTGGCGAAGGCAAGTTCAAAACAGCACCATCAAAATCTAAATATGAAACATTGCTGTTTATAACAGTATTGTCATTACCTATTTCTTTCCAATTTAGCTTTACTTTATTAACTAAATTTTGAGCATTTGCGTAATTAGATGTAAGAGCAAATGTTATTGCTAAAACGATTTTTAAAATAATTTTCATTTTTATAAATTTATTTTTGTTGCTGTATCAAACACAGAAAAGTTAAATATATTGCATTTTCAAAAATAAAAAATAAATTTGTGAATAAGTTGTTAATATATAAGTTTGTAAAATATCTTTTTCATAAAAAATTACAATAAGTAATGTTAAAAAAAATATTCATTTTTACCTTTCTGGTTACCTTAATTTCTAGTGGCCAAACTACTGAGGCGCAAGACTTGCATTATTCGCAATTTTATGCAAATCCATTGTACTTGAATCCTGCGTATGCAGGCTCTGTGCGCTGTCCTCGGTTAGTAGCAAACTACCGTAATCAGTGGCCAGGTATTGCAGGTTCATTTGTAACCTACTCTGCATCATTTGACCGTCATTTAGATGACTTAAATGGTGGTATCGGCGTTATGTTTTACAGCGATAACATGGCTCAAAAAACCATTACTACAAATTCTATTAGTGCCTTTTACTCATATCAAATAAGTTTTAGCCGTAATTTTTCGGTACGCGCTGGCATACAATTTACCTATAACCAAACACGCATAGACCCTTCTAAGTTTTCTTTTGGCGATATGATAGACCCGCGATATGGTTTTGTGCTAAAAACCGCCGAACAATTTCCTACGCAGCTTAAATCATACCCAGATTTTTCGGCAGGCGCAATTGGTTTTAGCAAAAATTATTTTGGTGGCATTGCAGTGCACCACATAGGCCAACCAGACCAAGCATTTATAAGGTCCAATGCCAACAACAGTAAGTTGCCAATGAAATTAACGGTAAATGCAGGTGCAATTTTTCATATAGATGAGCAAACAACAGTTTCGCCCAATGTTATTTATCAACAGCAAGCGCAATTTCAAACCCTTAATTTAGGATTGTATTTTACAAAAGGGCCTTTTGTTTCTGGCTTGTGGTACCGTAACAAAGATGCTTTAATTGCATTAGTAGGTTTTCAAGTAGCTGGTTTTAAATTTGGGTATAGCTATGATATAACTATTTCGCAACTGCGTAACTCATTGGGTTCGCACGAAATATCTGCCATTTACAAGATATACTGTAAGCCAAAAAAGAAAATGTTTAATACAGTAAATTGTCCATCATTCTAAAAATAATAACCTTTTACTAATTTTAAAAGTACAAGGAGAAAATAAAATACAATAAATTTTCTATTTTTGTGTTCTTTTTAAATAACGAAAAATAATTAACCATGAATAAATTAAAAAAATCAGCTAAAGTAATTACAGGTTTAGCATTTGCTTTTTTTATAAGCTCTTGCAGCAAAGACTTGTCAAATTCAACCGGTTGGGAGTACAATAATTCTGACAATGGAGGTTTTGAAAAAGTACCTTACGTGGAGCAAGAAACTGGGCCAGGATTGGTGCTTATTGAAGGTGGCTCATTTACAATGGGACGTGTGGAGCAAGACGTTTTATTTGATTGGAATAGTATTCCACGCAAAATTACTGTTTCATCTTTTTACATGGATGAGTCGGAGGTTACCAACCTAAACTACCGCGAATACCTTTATTGGTTGCGCAATGTTTATGGCACGGATTACCCCGAAGTGCTAAAAAAAGCCTTGCCAGATACTTTGGTTTGGCGTGATAAGTTGGCTTTTAATGAGCCTTACGTAGAATATTATTTGCGTCATCCTGCTTACGCTGAATACCCTGTGGTTGGTGTAAACTGGTTGCAAGCGAATGACTATTGCTCATGGAGAACAGACCGTGTAAACGAAATGATTTTGATACGCGATGGTATCTTAACTTTTGACCCTGCCAACTGGAGCAACCAAAACAATTTTAACACTGATGCTTATTTAGCTGGACAATATGAAGGGACAGTAAATAAATTATTGCCCGACTACAATCCTAAAGGCAGTGGCGAAAGAAAAGTAAGAATGGAAGACGGTATAATATTGCCACGTTACAGACTCCCAACTGAAGCCGAGTGGGAATTTTCGGCACTTGCATTGGTTGGAAATAATACAGATGAAAATATTAGTGACCGTAGGTTATACCCTTGGAACGGACATTACGTGCGAAATGACCAAGAAGCTAACATTGGGCAAATGATGGCGAACTTTAAACGCGGACGTGGTGATAATATGGGTGTTGCGGGTAACCTAAATGACAATGCCGACGTTACAGCTCCAGTTCTTTCTTATTGGCCAAATGACTATGGTTTGTATAATATGGCGGGTAATGTTTCTGAGTGGGTTATGGATGTATATCGCCCATTGACCAACGAAGATAAAACCGATTTTCGTTCGTTCCGTGGCAACGTTTTTAAAACAAAAGTTTTGAATGATGAAGGCCAAGTTGATGCAAAATTAGAAGAGGTTTTAAAGGATACTGTTACAGGACAAATTTTAGGTTTGCCAGGGCAAATAAAATGGAGAAACGTGGATGTTGAAAAAGACAACTTAAATGACCGTAGAAACTACCGCCGTTCTGATAATATTAATGAATTAGATGGTGATATTCAAAGCCAAGTAAACGATGATTGGAAAGCCAAACCAGAGCCAGATAAACAAGAAAGTGATGGTATGTATAAATATGGTTTTACAAGTATGATTGATGACAAGGCACATGTTTATAAAGGAGCTTCATGGAAAGACAGGGTATATTATATGAACCTAGGAACACGTAGATTTTTGGATGAAAAATTAAGTAATGATTGTATAGGATTTAGATGTGCAATGACGCGCGTTGGTAGCCCTGTAGGATTAGGTTCTGGTAAAAAATAAATTTTATATTTTAACTGAAAAAGGTTGTCAATTTATTGGCAACCTTTTTTATTTCCGCAAGGTTTCTTCATTTTTTACCGATTGTACATTCAATATAATCTTCACTATAATTATCGTGATTTGGTTACACCTCATTGTACTATTTTCATGTAGTATCAGCATTAACAATTCTAACATTATAATATAGTTTTGACTATTTTATAAATATATTTGTATTAATACCAGCCTTCGTTATTTTGCTAGGATTTTAAACGATGCAAAAAACAATTACAAAGCACATTAAAAGCAAAATATACTTCAAAGTTTTATAATTAGTTTTATTAAATATATTTACAAATCATTAAAATAAATCTTCATGAAAAAAGCAATATTTCTAATTGTAGCAGTTGCATATTTAGGTTCAATAATTGCGAAAGCGCAAGAAAAAAACGAGCCATGCATAACACATAAAATGTATTTAGAAGCTATAAAAAACAATCCTGAATACATTACAAAGCAAGCGGAATTAGAGGCCGAAACCGATGCTTATATTGCTCAACAAAATAGTACGACTAAGAGTATTGCGATGGCCAAAATAATACCAGTTGTTTTTCATGTTATACATCAATACGGAGTTGAAAATATTACCCGCGCACAATGTTTAGACCAAATAAGAGTTTTGAATGAAGATTTTAGAAGATTGAATCTCGACACAGGCAATACACCTGCAGTGTTTAAGCCGCTTGCAGCCGACTGTAATATTGAATTTAAAATAGCACAATTAGACCCAAATGGCAATTGTACAGATGGCGTAAATAGAATATATTCGGGGATGACGGTTGGTGCACGCGATAATGTAAAAAGCCTTATTTATTGGGATAGAAGTAAATACTTAAATATTTGGGTTGTAAAGAATATTACAGGTGGCAGTGGTACTGGTTATGTTATTGGGTTTGCACAATTCCCTGGCGGCACAGCCAGTACTGATGGTGTAGTTGTAAAGTATGATTTTGTTGGCAATATAGGCGCTGCCGCTGAAAAAAAAGGACGCACAGCCACACACGAAGTTGGACATTGGCTTAACCTAAGGCACATTTGGGGTGATGATGGCACAGCTTGTACAGGCAGCGATAATGTAAGCGATACTCCTAACCAAGGTGCTGAAAATTTTAGTACATGCCCAACTTTTCCACATATAAGTTGCAACAATGGCCCTAATGGTGATATGTATAGCAATTATATGGACTATACTTCTGCAACTTGTCAGAATATGTTTTCGCAAGGGCAAAGTACACGCATGAATGCCTCATTATCTTCAAGTACAAGCGGTAGAAATAATTTGTGGAGTGCTGCAAATTTAGTTGCCACAGGGGTAAATCTAACACCTTCTTTATGCAAACCTATTGCTGATTTTACTCCGCATATTGCCACCTACATCTGCGCTGGGCAATCAGTGAGCATGGCTGATAAAAGTTGGGGTGGTGCGGCAAGCAGTCGTATTTGGTATTTTGAAGGAGGCACACCAGCAACATCAATTGCTATTAACCCTACAGTAACATACGCTTTACCTGGTACTTATAACATTAGTTTAAAGGTACTTAATGCAACAGGCACTGACAGTGTAACAAAAGCAGGCGTTGTAATAGTTATGCCAACAGATGCAAGCTATCAAACAACATTTATTGAAGGTTTTGAAAACAATGACATACCAAATAATGATTGGACTGTTGTAAATTTTGAACCTACATCAAGTAAATTTGAACGCTCAAGTTCTGCCGCTGCATCTGGCATATATTCATGCAAATTAGATATATCAAATAATAATTTACAAAATGATATTGACGAACTAATAAGCCCAAGTTTTAATTTAACAACTTACCAAACGCCTAAATTAATTTTTAAGCAAGCATACGCTCAAACAAGTGATGCTGATTCATCAAGTAATCAACTGCAAGTGTATTACTCTTCAAGTTGCGGCAAAACATGGTCGTTATTAAAATCATATACAGGTTTTACATTGGCAACTGCACCAGTTACTGATTTAGATTTTACACCAAACGCAAGCCAGTGGATTGAAAGAACAATAGCCCTTACTAACTTTAATATAATAAATAATATCCGTTTTAAATTCAAATTTACAGGTTCGTCAAGCGGTAATAATTTATATTTAGATGATATTAATTTAAGCGCAACAAATACGAGTTTACCTAATTATAACGAATCTCTTCAAGGGTTTTTAATTGTACCCAATCCTGCAAATAGTAGTGCATATATTGATATTTCAGGTGTACAAAGTGATAATATTAAAATTGAGATATTTGATGCAATAGGTAAAGGTATTTGCGCAAAAAACAACGTAAAACTCAGTGAAGGTAAAAACCAAATTGTATTATTTGATGCAAAAGAAAAATTGGCAAACGGTATTTATTTTGTAAAAGTTACTGGAAACAATACAAATGCAACTAAGAAATTAGTAGTTAGAGATTAAACTTATAATGTCGATAAAAACATTGATTATAGTTGCAGTGGGTGGCGGATTAGGCACCGCAATGCGCTATGCAATTTCTGTTTTAATGTCTTCAAAAACAATAAATACGTTTCCAGTTTCTACATTTTTAGTAAATATTTTAGGGTGCTTTTTTATTGGAGTTTTAGCCGCTGCATTTGCCAAAAACAATATGCTTACACAAAATACCTATCTATTTTTTGCAACGGGTTTTTGCGGCGGATTCACTACCTTTTCGGCCTTTGCCTATGAAAATTTAATGCTGCTTAAAAATGGTAATATTAGTACCTTTTTAATCTATATGATAGCAAGTTTTTCTGTTGGAATTATATCGGTTTTTGCAGGTTATAAATTAATTGGAACATTTAATGGTTAATAAAATGTTATGATTGAAAACCCAACAGTCAACTCCATTTCAAATCCTCAAACGTGGGTAAATTTATATTCAAATTACCTATTCAAATTTGCGATGATGCGACTACGAAACCGCGAAGTAGCGGAAGACATGGTGCAAGAAACTTTTTTATCTGCACTTAAAGCAATAAATAATTTTGAAGGCAAAAGCACCGAAAAAACTTGGCTAACCTCTATCCTTAAAAATAAAATACTCGACTATTGGAAAAAAAGCTCAACCAAAAATGAAACCCTTGTAAATAAAGTTTCGGATGACGATAGTTTTTACAATCATTTTTTTGAAATAGAAGAAAGAAAAGGACATTGGACGGAAAATAATTCACCACAAATGTGGCAAAGTCAAGGCGAAAATAAATTGGAGCAAAAAGAATTTTACAAAATTTTAGAATCTTGCATGGCAAAGTTAAACGATAAGCAAGGCGCAGTTTTTAAATTAAAATTTATTGAAGATTTAGAATCTAATTTTATTTGCAAGGAGTTAGATTTAACATCGTCTAACTATTGGGTTTTGATGCACCGTGCTAAATTATTGATACGTGAATGTATTGAAAAAAATTGGTTTTTAAGCAGCAAGAAATAGACAAAATGAAATTGAAAATACCTTTTAAAATTAGTTGTAAAGAAGCTACTTACTTGCATACTTTAGTGCAAGAAGGCAAGATGACTTTTGTACAGAAAATCGGATTTAATTTTCATTTGGTGTATTGTAAAGTATGCAAAAAATTTGTTGCCCAAATAGAATTTCTTCAATCAAAATTAAAAAATAACGAACAACTATTTGAACTTTCCGAATCGAAAAAAAAGGAAATGGAAAATGAAATATTAAAAAATATCACATCCTAAAATAATCTTGAAGTTATACTACTAAAGTTTATTAGTTTATACAAAATCAATAAAAAAAGGCTGGCAAATTGCCACCCTTTTTTTTAAGTATTCTTACAAATCTGTAAGCCTGCTGTATGTTTCGGGGCGTCTGTCTCTAAAAAATTGCCATGTGCTGCGTACTTCATCAATCATGTCTAAATCAAATTCGGCTATCAATAATTCGTCATCGTTTTCGCTTGCGGTAGCAAATATTTGTCCGCGTGGGTCCACAAAATATGATGTGCCATAAAATCGGCCTAAGTTCCATGGTTTCTCGGTACCTACACGGTTTATACAGCCCATAAAATAACCATTGGCGGCGGCATGTGCAGGTTGTTCTAGTTTCCATAAATATTGCGAAAGCCCAGCAACCGTTGCCGATGGATTATAAACTATTTCGGCACCATTTAAGCCAAGTATTCGTGCACCATCAGGGAAATGTCTGTCATAACAAATATACACACCTATTTTGGCGTAACGTGTTTGAAAAACAGGGTAACCCATGTTGCCCGGTTTAAAAAAGAATTTCTCCCAAAAACCTGTTGTGTGCGGTATATGATTTTTGCGGTACTTGCCTAAGTATGTGCCATCGGCATCAATAACTGCGGCAGTGTTGTACAAAACGCCAGGTTGTTCTTGTTCGTAAATAGGAACAATAATTACCATTTGGTATTTTTTTGCATACTCAGCCATGCGTTCGGTGGTAGGGCCAGGCACAGACTCTGCGCTTTTGTACCATTCTTTGTCTTGCCCAGGGCAAAAGTATGGCGTATTAAAAATTTCTTGCAAACACAATATTTGCACACCTTTTTTACCCGCCTCTTCAATGTAAGGAATATGTTTTTGTATCATTGCCTCACAAATTTCCGAAATAGTTCCTTCGCCCTCTGTCATAGGTAAACTCATTTGAATTAAACCCGATTTTACTTTTCTTGCCATGTGTAATTTATTTTAAGATTTTTGTAAATGTATAATTATTTCAATTCAAAAAAATGTTATGACCCAAGTTGCTAAATTTTTCTCCTACGTATTGCACCCTATGCTTATGCCAACTTATATGTTGGTGTTTCTGCTCAATGCAAATTCGTTTTATTTATTGCCAGTACCCACAATGCTTACTAAATATTTGTTTGCACTCATAATTATTTTCACAATAGTATTACCTGTTTTATTTTCAGTTTATCTAAAAAAGAATGGTGTAATACAATCGTTAACCATGAATACCAATGACGAACGCAAAGCCCCATTTTTATTTACTGCGGGCTGTTATTTTGCAGTGTATTATGTGTTGGCAAAAACACAACTAACATTGGTATTAAACATCATGATGTTGGGTGCAGTAATAAGTTTGCTGTTGCTGATATTGTTCAACTACAAAACAAAAATTTCGGCACACATGGTGGGCATTGGCGGCTGCTTGGGTACATTGTTGTGCTTGCAATTTTTTTTGAATATAAACCTATTGTATAGCATTATCTTTTGCATTTTACTTTGCGGCATTGCAGGTACTGGTAGGCTAATATTAAATGCACATACACACGCACAAATATACCTAGGTTTACTGGTTGGTTTAAGTGGGCAATTTGCTATATTTTCGGCACTTAAATATTTTGTGCATTAGCTTGTAATAAAGCCAAGCAAGGTTTGAATAATACCAATACTTTATGAAAATAGTACCATAGTCCAGTTTGAAACAACGGGAGAAATTAAACCTGAAATATTTATACAAAACCCAATTGATTTTAAGAATAAAATCCTAAGTTTGAATAATCAAATAATCGACTTTCATCAACAACCTTGTGAAACTTGACAATTAACTATTAATAAACGAGTTACCAATGCAGCACTTATTATTAATACCATTCCACTTTTTTTGTTTGAAGGTTAAACTGCCCTCTTTTTTTATTTATCTCTACCTGTACAAGCAAACTTTTGTTTGGCAATCCAATATAGTCATAGTCAAATGGAATTACAACATTTCCTTTCACGTCAATATACCCCCATTTATTTTCTTTTGTAAAACAATATAGCCCGACAAGCGTTTATTAAAGCGAGGTAATCATATCGTGCGTGATTTATTTACTAAACACGTACACTCTATTCGTCAACTTTCGCGTGACGATTCTGCCGCCAAAGGCTTTTACCGGTTTCTAAAAAATGAAAGTGTAAGTGAAGACTTGATTATTGATA
>Ga0105048_10000079_pt1 | contig 117865 bp, 101 predicted proteins | sample MAT05_FD_78382 | JGI IMG/M metagenome (GOLD analysis project Ga0105048, IMG submission 78382) | Freshwater microbial communities from Lake Fryxell liftoff mats and glacier meltwater in Antarctica - MAT-05 | ecosystem: Environmental > Aquatic > Freshwater > Ice > Liftoff microbial mat | place...
GACGTAGGCCTTGAGTTGAACCGGCGGGCCTTCAGGTCCTCGGGGGCCAAATTATTTGGCAAAAGTTTGGCTACCGGAACCGAATGGAAGCTTTCGGAAACGAGTGGAAACCGTTTTGGCCGGAAATCATGAACCGTGCCAGAAAAGCAAATAAGCCGCTGAAGGCCAGCGGCTTAAGTGGTTGCGCTGCAACGGAAACTGGGGGTGGGGTTTGGGCGTGTTTTCCGTGGCGTTAGGTTATGTTACCTGACGGTGAGTCGGCGGGGTTCACCCCTCGACAACTTCAATTCGCGCCGCGTAGCCAAGGCGCCGCAGAAGGACTTCGCAGTCCTCCCAGGTGAGTCCGAAGGCTCGGACGTCGGCGACACCGATTCGGGCGACTACCTCGGTCAGGGTCACAGCGTCGGCCGGATCAAAATCGCCGTCCATCACCGCGTCTTCGGCCCAACCAACAAGTTCGTCCAATCCAATGCGGTGGTGCAGGTAGGCGGCGATCCGGTCGGCGATTGCGTCCTTTGTGATCGTCATGGCGATATCCTAAACCTTCCTGTGTCCGCCATCCACGGGGTATTTCTCGTGGGTCTCGACCAGCGCGCCAGCATCGTCGTAAATCTCCTGGCGGAAGCGGATCGTCCTCTCCCCGGCGTCGACCTCCTTCACGTATCGCGCCAGCCAACCGTGTCGCCCGGGAACGTCCAACAGATAACGCCGTCCGTTGCCGGGCAGTTCAACCCAGCGTTGAAACCTGCGTTCATTCTGGGCGCGCGTGCCCATTGGCGGCGAACTTCTACATCGCTGTCTGGGTTTCGACAATCTCGCGAGAACATTTCGACGCGGGTGCTCCGGAGTTCCGAGGCTCGAAAGTTGGGTTCAAGTTTGGCTTCCGGCATTGAGCGGAACCTTTCGGAACCGAAGTCGAATCCGAGGAATGCCGCGAATCACGTTTCTGTCCCACCCCGTGGATTTCGCGCACCGACCAGAATCTTCCCACGGGGCAATTATCAGATCAGAGACCTCGCCGACTTGAACCTGCCGTTCTGAGGGCCCCGATTTGCGGCACAAAAGTTCTACAACGTTGCACAGTATCGCACTGTATTTCAATGAGTTGCACGGTTTGGGGTCGAATCGGAGAACCGTGCCAGAGAAGCAAATAAGCCGCTGAAGGCCAGCGGCTTAAGTCGTTGCAGTGCAACGGAAATTGGTTGCGGGGATAGGATTTGAACCTATGACCTTCAGGTTATGAGCCTGACGAGCTACCGGGCTGCTCCACCCCGCGTCTAAGTCCGCAGAGCATGCCGTTGCGCCCCTGCCTAAGGCAAGCGGTATTCCTTCGAATTCATGAGCCATGCTCCCAATCGGCAGATTCCCCTGCAAACCGACCTCTTTCGGCAGCCTTCCTCCAAGGCTTCGCCGTCGATCACCTGCCAGTTCCCCAGGTCCCGACTCCCCCTGCCTGGTCCGAATCATCGCTCGACCTGAATCCTGAAGAGGTAGGGGGTTCCGTTGGTGGGACCCGGTACCGTAGCTGTTTGCAGACTCGTCGCTGCACGGATCCAGTCGGTCATCGGCTGCCAGTTCCGTGCATCCGGGCTACCCCAAACTTTGTACGCGTGCCCAGCCGCGCTTTCCCACTTCAACGACAGGTTCCCCTGCCCCTCCAATGTGGGCGGCAACAGCACAAGCCGCGACAAGGCGTTGGTCGGGTTCGATCCTGCGACGAACTCGGCGTAGTCGCTGAAACCGTCGACGTCGCGATCGTCGCCGGGTTGATGACCAGGCGCGACGCCGCCGAGGAATCGTTCCTCCCAGGAATCGCTGATGCCGTCGCCGTTGGAGTCTGTCATGGTGTAGCGGCCTTCGACCACGAGGGTGGCACCCTCGGCGAGAACGTTGGTTCGCACGACGGGTGTGCCATAGAACGGAACGTCGCCATACTCGAACCGGTACTCGCCCGGTGGAGCATTGTTGATCACCGTCAGGCGTCCGCGATCGACTCGATTGAGCGGTCCGCGAACGGAGACGGTGGCCTGATGGAGATTGTTGGAGAGGATTAACGTGCCAGGAACGAAGGTGGCCATGGTCAGTTCGACCTCATCGACGAGCCAGCCGGGATGCTCGATGGTGTCGAGGGATAAGAGGGAATAAGCCCAACCCAAGCGCACGGTCTTGCCGAGGTACGCGCTGAGGTCGACTTCCTCGACTTCCCAGCCGTCGGAGGCTTCGCCATACGATCGGAGCGGGGTCCAGACGGCGCCGTTGTTGGTGGTGACGTAGAGCCCCCCGACTTCGATGATGTCGAGGTCTTCGGAACGGGGGAAGAAGTCATAGTTCTGGGCGAACTTCAGCGTGGCACGATTGCCACCGGAGAGCAGGATGGCGGGGCTGATAAGGGAGGCTTCGGAGAAGTCGTTGGCCTCTCCCCTGAGGTTGGTGCCCCAGCAGGCCACGCCGGCGAACGCGGTGGTGGCGAGTTCATTGGCCGGCAGGCCGAGTTCCCAGGTCGACGAGACCAGCAGGGACAAGGTTTCCTCATCAATGACGGTGGAGCCGACGGTCCAGTTGCCCGCTCCGCTCTCGCCTCCATCCCGAAACGGTGGGTTGATGGGCTTGAGGGTGCGGAACCGATGACGTTTTCCGGCATTGTCGTCGGTGCGGGTATTGCCGGCAGGATCGCGGCAGACCACTTCGACCTCGTATTCGCGGTCGGGTTCGAGGCCACTGAGGATGAGTTCGTGATCCTCGATGAACTCGGCGTGGTAGACGGTGAGGTTCGAGGGAAAACCCAGGTCACGGTACTTCACCAGCCCATCGGTGGGCTCGGACGTGAACCAGCGGATGGTGGCATCGGTGTAATCGGGTTCGATGACAATCTCGGTGATGACCGGGGCTTCGGTATCGACGTAGGCAGCGACCGAGATGGTTTGGCCGGGAGGGGCATCGGCATAGCTCACCTGGATGAGGTCGCCATGCCGGGCCGGAAACTCCCCGGCCTTCGGCGGGGGCGTTTCAGGCACCAAGAGAACATGACCCCGAACCAGGCCGGGCCGGCCGGCAGGGATGAGTTCGACGGATAATCCGGCTGGATTGCGGGATGAGGTGACGCGCACGGAGACGCTGGCGCTCGCGGCGAGATCCCGATCACTGACCTCGATAATCAGGCGAGCCGGGAGGGTATACTCCTCACGATCGAGTTGGAGTGAGGCCAATCCACTGGTTCCGGGGGCGAGAAAGGCGAGGACGCGCCGAAGGATCTCGACACGGTTGTTCGGGACGTCGCCATCGGCGGGAATGGCGTCGAACGGGAACGAGAAGAAGACCACCCGCCCCGAACCATCCCCGCCTGCCTTGGGATATCGGACACCGACGGGATAGCCGGTGGCCGAGTCGAAGAGGATGGGGGCTGCATCGGTCGTGGTGCGGAATGTGTCGGAGAGATCCGACGGAATGACGATCAGATCGGGAAATTCCGAAAAATCGAGGGGAGCATCGATGCCGCTGGTCATCGAGAGACTATCGCTGCCGAAGATTCCACCGAGTCCCGGATCAACGTCGTAGTCCTCGACGTGAAGGATATTCTTCCGAAAGTTCGTGAACCCTCCTTCGTCGAGTCGGCTGAGCAATTCCATGGACGCCATGAAGAGTCCCCCACCGGAGTTGACGTAATCGCGCATGGCCTGGATGTCCTTGGTCCCGAGCGAAACGAAGAACTCGCCGAGCCGCCAGATGACGACGGGATAATTCCGGAGTTCCTCGAAGCTTGGAGCTCGTCCCTCGGCGAAAACGTCCCAGACCTCGTAGGACGCTCCGACCGCGTCCAAAGCATCGGTGTAGGTGCCAATCGTCAGGTAGTCGTTGAGCAGCAGATCGTCGAACTGATCGACCAGCAGCACGGTGGCTGTCGCTGCGAGCTTGGTTTCGAAAGGCTTGCCGCCGTCATCGACGAAGGCTTCGTTACCGGCAGCGTCACGGGATCGGACGTGGAAATAGACCGTTTGGTCGCGGCTCAGGCTATCCACCTGGACGCGGTGCAACGTGTCCGGCCCGCGGTTCGTCACCGAACTTCCCAGCGCAGCCGAGGTTCCGAACTCGACGACCGCATCGGCGTCCTCGTCCGTTTCCCACGAAACCAGCAAACGGCCGAAACGAGTGGACGCGGCAACCCCCGAGATGACGGGCGGTACCTGATCAACGAGGGCGCTGCCCGAACGGGTTCCGGCGGGCGACGCGTCCTGATACGCGACGATTATTGCATCGTCGTGAGCGACCTGAAGTCGGCCGTCGGGGCTGGCGGGACCGATGGCGATGGCGACGTTCCCGGTAAAGACGCCGACCGAGCCGGCCCGATTGAGCAGGATCGGTTCGCCCAGCGGTTCCGTGCCGCTGCGGGCCCGGACTTCGACTGTCGACTCGGTGCGGAGATCGAAATCGATGAGGCGAACCAGCACCGTTGCGGGCGCGGCGTAGGCCGACCGATGTAAAATCACAACGCCCTCGCCCGGGAGTGGGATATCGCCGGAAGCGACCAGGGCAAAGTCCTGAACCGGGGCGATTCCGGCACGGCGATGGATGTCTTCGACCACCCGGGTGGCGCGAACCCGAAGGAGGTACTCACCGGAGATTGGGGTGGCGAGATGGATTCCCTCGACGTTGTTGATGGAGTCGGCGGCGAAGGCATTGGGGATGGACTCACCGTCCACGAAAGCATTGCCGCGGAACAGGGTGCCATCGGGTGCGATGACTTCGAGATCGAGATCGTTGACGAGTGCGGGGATGGCCGCGGGCAATCCAGGAACGTCGGTGTAAGTGAGGGTGATCTTGACGGGGAGGCGCGGATTTCCGACTAGGACCCGGCGCTCAAAGAGGGCTTGGTTGGTGAGGGAGACGGTTTGATCGACGTAATCAAATCGGCGGGCCGACGCCATGAGGTTCGTGAGAGTGACGCGGCCCCAACCTTCGTCGTTGTTGGGGATGGGGTCGGTGCCGCCAAGTTCGTCGTCGAGGTCGATGCTGGAATTGATCAAGGCGGCCTTGACCAAAGCGGGAGACGGCGTCAAGCCACCCCGCGTTTCGCGCCAGAATTGAACAAACACAGCGGCGGCTCCGGAGACGTGAGGTCCGGATTGGCTGGTGCCACCCTGAAACTGGTAGTTGGCGGAAATCGGGGTCCATGCGTTTTCGTCGGTGGCCGACGCCGACTGGAGCGAGGCGATCCAAGTGCCTGGGGCGACGACATCGGGTTTGATACGGCCGTCTTCACAGGGGCCGCGGCTGGAGAAGTCAGCCATGGCGTCGGTGCCGTCTTCGAAGAGGAAGAAGCCGTAGCGATCATTCTGCGATGCGCCCGACGCGATGACATTCTTGGCCACGGCGGGGCTGCCGATGGTTTGGGGACCGGGGCCGGAATTGCCGGCCGAGAATTCGAGGATGTACGGCTGTTCACCGGCCGAGAGTTCATCGGCGTCGCGCACCAGGGCGTCGAACTCAGCAGCGCTGAGGTCGTAGCGGCCCTGGGTGTCGTCGCCCCAGCTGTTCGAGCCGATCACCGCACCGGCACGGACGGCGTCGCGGGTGAGGGTTTCCATGGTAGGGGCGGGCTCATAATTGCCGATGCCATCGAAGATCCGTTGGGCCACGATGTGAACTCCGGGTGCGACGCCAAGACCGTAAAGGTTCCCGAAATCGTCCTCTTCACCGGTCGCGCCATCGCCGGCGACGATCCCGGTGACGTGGGTGCCGTGGCTGTGTTCGTCGGCAGCGTCGGTGAGCGACCCGTAGTGAAAGAAGGCATCGACGCGCCCGAGGAGGTCGGGGTGCATTGACTCGGCGTCGCCATTATGAAGTCCGCTGTCGGCGACAGCGACTACCACCCCGGTACCATCGAAGCCGAGCTGCTGGGTCATGGTCTGATGTTTCACCGAGGGCAAACCGTGGCGACCGATCCGGCGGCTGTTGAGGACGCCTCCAACGTCGTCATCATCGTCTTCTCCGCCGCCGCCGAGACCGGGGAGGTCATCCCCAGGTTCGCCCGTGAGGTAGTCGCCGCCGCCGACGATTTTGGAGGCAATTTCGTCGACGAGCCGCATCTGCGGGGCTGGTTCAATCCAGATGACGAGCGGTGAACGGGCGAGGAAGGCGAGTTGGGCGGCGGAGATTCTGCCTTGAAGGATGGCGCCCTGGCTCAGTGGGGCTTCGCGGTCAAAGCGTTGCATGGCCCGGCGGAGGGCGACGCGTTCGGCGGGGTTGGCGCCGGGAACAAGTTGAAGGCTGACGTTCAGGTCTTGTCCTGCCGCCGCCCACTCACGGAGGCGCGCCGCCACCTTATGGTCTGGCCTGTATTCGCCAACCCACTGGACAAAGTGGCGGGTTCGGAGCGCCGACAGGTCGGAACGGGACAAACGGGCGATGAACGCGTCATCGGGGACGTAGCGGAGCAGTTCGACCCCGGCAGCCTTCACGTCTTCGCGCCAGGCGAGTTGGGGAGGCGCAATGAATTGAATCAGGTACAAGCCGGAGACGCGCTCAGGGGCGGCCTGCAGGCGGAGGGCTGGAGGTGCGGGACGCTCGGTACGAATAGCTTCGTTGCGCAGTCGAATTGTCTTGGACTCCGCAAATGCGGGCCCGTGCACGAGAGCCAGCATCAAGGCGGCAAATCCACCCAAGGACCTATGCGAGAACACGCGGAACCATAGACGCGGGTGGGCTGGTCGACAAGGCACCGAGCGAACCGTTGGGACGTTCGGTTGGCAGCCCTGAGGAAGCCTGCTAGCCTAGCCCATGTTCGAAGGGACCGAGGAAGCCGAACTCCACTCCATGGGCCGCAACGACAGTCCACCGCAGCATTCAAAAAACGCTTTGCACGACAAACAGAGCGAACGCGACCACCGCAATCTGCGCATCGACAAGGTGGGGGTCCGTGGCCTGCGGTTTCCGATTCAGATCCGGGACAAGGCAAAGATTCTTCAGAACACCGTGGCGACGATCGGGATGTACGTTGACCTGCCCAAAGAGTTCAAGGGCACGCACATGAGTCGTTTCATCGAAGTGCTCAATGCCCACGGCGGCATCGTCCACGTGGAAAACATCCCGGACATCCTTCGGGCGATGCAATCGCGGCTCCATGCCCAATCGGCGCACTTGGAAATGGAGTTCCCATTCTTCCTGACCAAACGAGCGCCGGTGAGCGGGCAGGAAGGTGTACTGGACTACACGGTTCGTTTTGCAGCGACGGCGACGGGCACGGAGATCGATTTTTTGATGACGGTGGTGGTCGGACTGACAACGCTCTGCCCCTGTTCGAAAGCCATCAGCCGGTTCGGCGCCCACAATCAGCGTGGCTATGTCACCGTCAGCATCCGGGCCCGCGAGATCGTGTGGATCGAAGATCTGGTTGCCCTGGTGGAGAGTTGCGGGAGCAGCGAATTGTATTCGCTGCTCAAGCGCCCTGACGAAAAGGCGGTGACGGAACGGGCCTATGAAAACCCGGTGTTCGTGGAGGACTTGGTGCGAAACGTGGCCTTGAAGCTGAACGAGCACCCCGATGTCACGTGGTACAAAGTGGAAGCCGAAAACCACGAGAGCATCCACAATCACAACGCCTACGCCTGCATCGAGCGCGGCTAACCGCGCTGCGCCTCAGACCTGCTTGACCTTTGCGGACACCGCGAACAATCCGCTGCCTCCCTCACTTTCCACGTAAACCACCTGGTTGGCACCGGTTCCCTTGACCGACGTGCGGTCGGTGGATCCGCTTTCCGTGAGGGCGAAGGACCGAACCTCCCACGGTGCCGTCACCAAAGCGCGGCTGAGGACCTCGTAATCCACATTGGACATCGCCTGGAAACCCAGTGCCACGCGGGTCGCGCCTGGAGTGGCGACTTTCTGGATGGTTACCTCGAAACTGTCGATCTCGGGGAGCAGGATCTGGACCACGCCGGGAACCTCGGTGATCACGTCATAGCGTGGCAACGGGGCGTTGGCGGGACCGCGGATGACGCGGCCGTCGTGGCCAAACCGCGATCCATGACAGGGGCACGTAGACGTCTTAGTGGCTGCGAAGGCCGGAATCAGGCAGCCTTGGTGGGTGCACTCGGCTGAGACAGCGAAGAATTCGGTATCGTCGCGAGAGACGATGATCGGTTGCATGGGAGAAACCTGGCGCAGAGAGGCGAAGGCGAGACGCACGGCGCCGAAGGTCGCTTGAAGGGGTGGGAAGTCCGCGATTTTCAGCCGCAGAATGCCAGGCTCGCCGACGGTCTGAGTTTGGACGGAAGCCAGGACCGTTCCGCTCCAGGCATTTCCGAGCACCATGGATGTGGCGCTTCCCACGACCATGCACCGGAGGAAATCCCGACGGGATCCCGTTGAAATCGATATAGATCGGCTCACGGCGCGTGAAAATGTACGCAGAAGATGGAAGGTGCAAGGTGGCGGTTTTCGTGCGGCTTGCATCCCAACCTGCCCCCGCCCTATCGTAGGCGAAGAAGCCTCGGGCAACCTGTTTACTGCGTCACTGGGTCATGAAGAAGATCGAAGCCATTATTAAACCGTTCAAGCTGAACGACGTGAAGGACAGTCTCGCCGCCGAGGGTATCCAAGGGATGACCGTATCGGAAGTGAAGGGTTTCGGGCGTCAGAAGGGTCACACTGAGATTTACCGCGGGAGCGAGTACACCGTGGATTTCCTGCCCAAGATCAAGGTGGAGCTGGTGGTGGCTGACGGGCAGGCAGGTGCTGCCGTTGAGGCGATCGTCAAAGCGGCCAAGACGGGCAAGATCGGAGACGGCAAGATTTTCGTCTCCAACGTGGACGAGGCGATCCGGATTCGAACGGAGGAGCGCGGAGAACGGGCTGTTTAAGGTCCATCCGGGACAAACCCGTTGACGCTCGCGGTCGGCTGCCACAGCCTCCAAACCCGGGTCGGTCTTTGTGGGGGGCCTGCCCATTGCCTCCCCTCCGGCCCGCATTGGAAGCTCCTCAAATGCCAACTGCGAAATCGGAACCGGGACCCAGCCTGACGCTGGATGAAACCTACTCGAAGCTGCTCGTCAAGACGGACGCCAAACTGGCCTTGATCGTCTTGGATGGACTTGGAGACATCGCCACGCGCGAACAAGGCTACCTCACTCCACTGGAGGCGGCACGAACCCCCAACCTGGACGACCTTTCCAAGGACTCGGCCCAGGGACGCATGATCCCGGTCGCCCCAGGCATCACCCCGGGAAGCGGACCCGGACATCTGGCGCTCTTCGGTTATGATCCACTCGAATTCGAGGTGGGCCGAGGTGTGATCGAGGCCCTGGGTCTTGGATTGGAACTCAAAGGCGGTGACGTGGCGGTCCGTGGCAATTTCTGCAGCTTGGATGCGAACGGCCGCGTCTCGGACCGTCGGGCGGGCCGGATCCCGACCGAAAAGTGCGAAGAACTGTGCGCCATCCTGAGTCGCAATCTGACAGCGGTGGGTGACACGCAGGTGATTATTCAGCCCGGCAAGGAGCACCGATTCGTGGTGATTTTCCGTGGACCCGGGTTGGAAGGGCCCCTTTCGGACACCGATCCGGGACGTGAGGGCAAGCCGATCGCGGAAGCCAAGCCGGAGAACCCGGAGTCGGCCCAACAGAAAAAGGCGGCGACGGTCATCGCCGAGTTCTACAAGAAGGCATTGCCGTTGCTGGCCAAGCAGCATCCTGCGAACGCCTTTCTTCTCCGGGGCATCGCCCATCAGCCGCACATCCCAACTTTCGAGCAGCGCTACGGTCTCCGTCCGGCGGCTCTGGCTGTCTATCCAATGTACAAGGGACTTTCGCAACTGGTCGGGATGGCGAAAATCGAGGGGCCCCAGACGATTGCCGAACAGTTCCGGACCTACCTGGACTTGCACGCCCAGCACGATTTTTTCTTCATCCACTACAAGTATACCGACAAGTACGGTGAGGACGGGAACTTCGAAGCCAAGGTCAGGGCCATCGAGGACTTCGATGCCGCGCTTCCGATCCTGATGCAGAAGAAGCCGGACGTCATTGCCATCACTGGCGACCATTCGACCCCGTGCGCGATCAAGGGCCATTCGTGGCATCCGCAACCGGTCCTGCTCCACTCCGCGTACTCGGGCTGGGACAAGCTGGATCGCTTCACGGAAACCGGAGCCAATCTCGGTTCGTTGGGGATCTTCGAGGCGAAGTATCTGATCCGCCTGATGCAGGCGAATGCGAAGATGTTCGCGAAGTTCGGCGCCTGAGACCCACCCCATCTGGCCTCGATCACTTTCGACGACTTACCCCGTGCCGGCTTTGCCTGGCGCGGGGAGGTTGGTTCGAGTCTTCCAACCCCCTTCAGCGATCCTCCGGACCACCCACCGTGAAAGCTGTCATTCTTGCCGCAGGCAAAGGTACCCGCATGCGGGACCTCACCCAGGAAATGCCGAAACCCATGCTCCGGGTCCACGGCAAACCCATTCTCCAACACATCGTGGATGGACTCTCCGGGACCGGAATCCGCGAGATCTGCATCATCACAGGCTGGCGGGCGGATGTCATCGAGCGCCATTTTGGCGACGGCGCGCCCTACGGTGTTCACATCACCTATGCCCGACAGGAGGTCCAGGATGGAACAGGTCGCGCCCCCGACTACGCGAAGGCGTTCGTTGGTCAGGACGACTTCCTGCTGACCTACGGCGACATTTTGGTCAAACCCGAGACGTACGGCCGCATGGTCCGACGCTTCGAGAGCGGCACGTACGGCGGCGTTATCACCGTCACGGTGGGCGAGGACGTCACCCAAGGCGGGCTGAATTTCTTCGATGAAGACTTTTGCCTCACCCGATTGGTGGAGAAGCCGTCCGCGGCCCAGGTGGAGGCCCTGAAGTCGGAAGGCCTGCTGCGTCCGGGTCAACCGCTCTACTACAACGCCGGCATCTACATCTTCCGCCCTTCACTCTACGAGTTCACCGCCCGGATCGGGAAATCCCCGCGCGGCGAGTACGAACTGACCGATGCGATCAGCATGCTGATTGCCGCCGGGCATCGCATGGCAGGCGTCGAAATCGAAGGACGCTGGGTGGATGTTCGCGATCCTGAAGTCCTGCATCGCCTGGAACGTGGCGAAGGGCTTTAGGGTTGAGAGCCACCGGAACCGTTGGCGGCGTGGGCCTTTAGGTCCTCCCGATCGACGAACTCCAGGGCCGACGTGTGGGTGGCTTCGAGAACGACAGGCGGGGCACAGCCCTCATCCGCCGCCTCTTTCCAGCGAGTTACGCACAGGCACCAACGGTCTCCGGGTTCGAGACCTGGAAAATCGTGTTCCGGGGCGGGCGAGATGAGGTCGTTGCCATGCGCCGCGGAGAACGCGAGGAACTCGGCGGTCATCTCCGCACACACCACGTGTACCCCATGATCGCCGGGACCGGTCCGGCAGTAGCCATCCCGATAGAACCCGGTCCGTGGTGTCCGGCAACAAATCTGCAACTCTCCCCCGAGGACGTTGGTAGGCATGGGGCGGCAGCATAGCAGATCGACAATCGTCCGACAACGCGGACACAGGATTCCAGCTTGCGAGAGGTGGTTGGATTGGCCGACCTTTCCCCCCGCAGCTCGATCCGGAAGGAACGCATGTACAAAATCATTGGCGGCGACCAGAAGGAATACGGTCCGGTCCCCTTGGACGGAATCGTGGAGTGGATACGCGGGAACCAAGCCAACGCCCTGACGTTGGTCCAAAAGGAAGGCGGCCCCTGGGTGCCCGTGGGGACGCTGCCCGAGTTCGCGCCCTACCTGCCGGCCGCTCCCGGGATTGGCAGCACGCCACCCCCTGGAGTGGGAAGCGGTCCCGGGCCGACATCTTCGGCCTTTTCGCCCGTCCCGGGCCCTGCCCCGACGTACGCAATGGCGGGCAGCGATCGGGATCGGGCGCGGGAGATGGTTTCGGGACCGGCGACCGGGCTCCTGGTGACGGGGATCATTTGTTTGATCGTTTCGATCATCAACACGGTCATGAGCTTGACCGGTGCGGGCTTCCAACCTCCGGCGGGCGAGATTCCACCGGAGATGCAGCCGATCTTTGACATGCTCCAGAAGATGCAGGGGCCAGTGGCCATCATCACTTCGATCCTGGGTATCGGCATCAGCGCCTTGATCATCTTCGCCGCCCAGAAGCTTCGGGCGCTCCAGAACTACGCCATGGTCGTGACCGGCGCAGTGCTGGCCATCGTACCGTGCATTTCACCCTGCTGCTGCATTGGAATTCCGATCGGCATTTGGGTCCTCGTGGTGATCTTCAAGCCCGAGGTGAAGTCGATGTTCCAGTAACACACGGCTGCGGCCTGGACACCCATCCATGACACCCCCACCGAGCTCCACGCACCTACCGGGGTGGAGCCAGACCCAACGTTGGGCGTTGGCGGGTCTGGTCGCGGTCGGTGCTGTGTCGATGGCGTTGCTCTACTTCCATCGCCCGGAAGGTCAGTTTTTTTTTCCGCGCTGCACCTTCCATCAGACGACGGGCCTTCTTTGCCCAGGTTGCGGCAGCCTGCGCGCCGCCCATGCCCTCCTGCACGGACGCCTGATGGAAGCGCTGCAGTGCAACCTCCTGCTGGTCGTCGGCCTGCCATCTGCAGTGGCCGGATGGTTCTGGGGCCGTCGGCGAGGCCGGCCCCTGAACTTCGACACCACCCTTGTCTGGTGGCTGTTTGGTATCTCGACGGCCTTTACCGTGGCTCGCAATCTCCCATTTGCCGCGTCCCGCTGGCTTTGTCCCTGAGTCGCGCCCACCCGCTTGATCAAGACTTGTTGATGCGGATGAAGCCCGCGCTGGAGCGGAGCTTGATGTTGGGACCGCCGCCGTTCACAGGGCCTTTCAGGGCACTGCGATCGCCCGATTGATTCACCGAGACGGGAAACTCGCTTCGAACATTCCCGGCGCTCGTGGAAGCATCCAGCTGGAAGCCGGATTTTTCAGGAAGCCCGAGGGAGACGCCACCTGCCGAACTGCGCAATTCGATGCTCCCCTTGGGGATGTCGGTCAGGCGGGCTTCGATCGAACCGCCGCTGGTGGTGGCGAAGATCGGCGTTGCAGAGGTTTCGATGCGGATGCTGCCACCGGAGGTTCGAGCCTCTAGAGGGCCGGCGATGCCGATCAAGCGGAGGGAGCCACCGGAAGTGCCGACCTTGATGGGCCCTTCTGAGACGCCGTCGAGCTCCACCGATCCACCGGAAGTCGACACGTCCACGGGACCCTTCAAATGGAGACCGTGGATGGATCCTCCAGCGGTCCGGCCGTTCAGGCGGCCCGTCAGATCCTCGAAATGGAGAGAGCCGCCGGAAGTGCGGGTGGCGACATCGCCATTCAATCCGCCAACTCGCACCGAACCGCCGGCCGTTCGTGCGTCGAGATGGAACCGTCTTGGGACGAGGACGTGGATAGCGACCTCCAGTTGGGGGCCCCGGAAGCTCCAGCGATCGTCTCCCTCGAGGTCCGCCGTCAGCCGAAACGTTCCGGAATCCTCCACCAGCTCGACCCGATGCCGTTCAAGGAGTTCGATTGCCTTTTTGCCAGAGCCACGGGTCACTTTGCGGGTGATCTCGATCGCCACTTCGTTCTCGCGACCGCCGGATACGGTGATGGCTCCGCGGTCGGTGTCGATGACCAGTTTGCCTCCGGGCTGGGCGGGAAGCGTTTTGCGAACGATGTCTGAAGTGGCGTCGGCAGCATGCGAAGCGACGGTCAGCAGACATGCAACCCAAAGCCCGAGGGGGATAACCAGAAAGCGCATGGGCTGACCACACGTCAAAACCAAGCCCTGTTGCAACCGTTTTGCCGGCTACAGGGCGGCGTACACGTGGTGAACGTCGTCATGATCGTCGATGGCGTTCAGGAAATCCGCCACGTCCTTACGCTGGTTGTCCGTCAGCTGGGGGCCGTTCTTGCCGATGTAACGCATCTCGCTCGCGGTGACTTTCCATCCGGCCTTGGCGAGCCACTTGGAGACCGCGGCGAGATCTTTGAGTCCGGTATAAAACCGGACTCCAAATTCGCCCTCGCCCAATTCCTCGGCCGTCATGACCTCGACGTTTTGGGCACCGGCTTCGATGGCATCGGATTCCGGGTCGCGCTTGGAGTCGGTATGCGTGGCCTCGACAACGCCCAGGTGATCGAAGAAGAACGCGACGCTGCCCGGGTTACCCAAGGCTCCCGCCTTGAACAAGTTGCGAATGTCGGGTGCTGTGCGATTCCGATTGTCTGTCAAACATTCGACGATCACCGGGACTTTGTGAGGCGCGTATCCCTCATACACCACCGTTTCGTATTCAATCTTCTCATCGAGCAGCCCGGCGCCCTTCTTGATGGCCCGCTCGATGGTGTCCTTGTTGACGCTGGCTTTCTTCGCCTTCTCGACTGCGGCGGCGAGGCGGGGATTGAGATCAGGGTCCGCCCCGCCGAGTTTGGCCGAGACCATGATTTCGCGGGTCAATTTGCTGACCAGCTGCCCTTTTTTCTGTGCATTGGCCTCGCGGCCAGCCTGCTTCCATTGAGCGCCCATGAGGTGAAAAGGCTAACGTGGACCCAGTCGAGTTGGCGAGTCTGTCGCGTCGCGGGTGGGATTAGTCGGCCACCGATTCCGCCTTGAGGCGTTGGTAGGTCTCGCGGGCATGTGCATAGGCCGTCTTAGCATCCGCCATCTCGCCGGCAGCAATGAAGCGTTCCTTGTTCTGCCAGCAGCGCTCCACCCCCTGGAGGCACCAATCGGCGCTGGCTCGAGAGGCGCGGACGGGTTTTCCAGCGACGGTGACCCAGATCGGGTTGGTGTGTGAACTGGGAAGAATCCGAAGGGCCACCCAACTGCTCTGCTCGATGGGCACCTCAAATTTCACGTCATGCACCGTTCCGTCCGCCAGCAGGTCGCGTTTGGCCACGGGACGGCCATTGACGAGGACCTCCACCGGAACCTCACGGCTTCGGCCGACGCGGGCGCGTTCGATGTGCCAGTACGGTTGATCCGAGTACTTGCGCCCCCGGATCGCGTTGTCTGGTTCCTCCGGAAGACGTGCCGCCACACGCGCGGTGACGGTGACATTGCCTGGTGCCCCCAACGACAACTCGCTGGCGCCCTTGCCCACGTCGACGTCGTTCACGCGGAAATCCAGAAGATGACTTCGACCATCCCCGACATAATTCCGTCCGGAGCGAACCCCTTCGCACCACGCGTCATAATCGAGCGCCCCGTCCAGATGGACGTAACTCCGGCCAAGCCCGACCCGTTCGCCGTAGATGCAGGGAAAGTCGGTTTCGCCGCTGATCCGAGTTCGGAAACCGCAATTCAGCGTGTGATACCAGATGTTCAACTCCCAGACGTAGGGCGTGTCGACGGTGCTGATGAAGTCCACCGCCGGGACCTGTTTCCCGTCAGGCCCAGGCACGGTGTGAGTCACGTCGACGATGTATTCGTTGGCGCCGATGCCGTCGAAGGGAGGGATGACGAGGTTTGGGAGTTCCGAGGTTTCCACCTGCAAACCCCAACCGCTGTGGGCGGGGCCGCAAACGGCGCCCTGCTTCTTGGCCCAGCGCAGAGTGTTCAGTCCCAAGGTGGGCCAGTGGTTCTTGGAATCTCCGCCGGGCGGCAGCTGATCCTTGAGTCGCAGCAGGCATAGGTGCCCGGATTGGTGAGACCCGAAGCCACTGACCTCGACGTCGTAGCGGAGCAGGTAGGGATACTTGGAAACCTTGTCGATCTTCCCGGTGAAGAACTGCTTCTGATAGTCAAAGCAAGGTCCCCAGGTCAGGTTGGCGCCCACCTTCAAGTCTTCGCCGACGCAATGCCGGAACATGTCGGGCGCGTGCACGCCTTCCGACGGCTTGGTGTAGTGGGCACAACCGGCGGCATGAATGTGGTGATCGCCGGACCACCATCCCCACCGGGACGGGTCAATCCAACGTTCCGCCTTGAAACGCACGGTCAGAGGGGCGCGATCCACCGAAACCCATTCGGTTTTGGCGATCGATTCCGGGCCGCGCATGAAGTGAAACGAGTAGTTGCCCGGTGGCAGCGGGATCTTCTCCCCATGAGCGCGATACACCTGGGGATGAAACGAGAAATCCGGTGCCAGGCGTTTGGACTGCGCTGGATAGACACGGCCGTGGGCATCACGGACGAGGAACGCCCCCACGGTGGGTTCCCCGTTCTCATCGAGCACTTCGAGAGTGACCGGGGTGGCGGCCCGGCACTCGAAGAGACGATCCACCTCATTTCGGAAGCCCAGATCCTGGCTCCCCTGCCCCACATTGAACGACAACCGCGCGTCACGTCGGCCTGAATCACGGCTGTAGAGTTGAAGCAATCGATACTCCAACCCCAGACCGCTGAGGGTCGGGGTCAGGGGCGGTTTGTCGAACATCTCGAGGTCCAACCATCGGTCGGCGACTTCTTCCGGCGGAGACTCGTGCAACCGGCGGGCGTTCGGACTCACCGCCCGCAACGACGCCGTTGTTCCCGCTTCATTCAGGACCTTGACCAGGAAGACCCGCCATCCGCCCTCGTCGAGTTCGGCCTTGGCGGGACCTGCGGTGACCTTGACCCGCATTTCGGGATTCACATGGACGACGTACAGACACTTGGGGTCCAGGATCGCCTGAACCCGATCGGCGACCTGCCCCGGGTTGCCATGGATTGCTTGCGTGAGCGCCTCGCGGTCGGCGGACGAAAGAGCGACACCCAGAGCACTGGTCGCCTCCAGGAGGCGCCGCACCTGGGCCGAGAGGGGCTGGGCTTCCACGGCGGAAACCTGCGGCACGTCCGCGCCCCAGGCTCGACCCAGCATCATCCATCCAAGAATCAATACACGCGAAGTCATGGGTTTCATGGTCCGTTTCAGAAGGGCTACTCCGGGAAGCTAGGGGGTCCACGGACGAACGACAATACCGGACCTGGCAGCCTGTTCTCGGTGAGCGGATCTAAGAAAGAACGATTGCACCACGAAGACTCGAAGGACAGGAAGCGGTCGCGAGAGATGAAACGCGCTCCGTCACTCCATCTCTCCCGGGGGGGAGGGAGTCGCGAATCACCCGCGGCAACGCGCCGGAGTCTCGTGTGCACGAGCCGTCGCGACTCGTTCCAGCCAACGCCACGCTGCACCCTCCGAAACCCGCGGCGCATGTTCTCCTTCTCCCTCCGGAAGAGGACAGGGCTGAGGGCCTCCTACTCCACTCCTCGCGCCCCGGTTCATGGTCCTTGAGGAGGTCATTCTTGAACTGGCGGTTCTCCCTGATCCTTTCTTCGTGGTCTTCGTGCGCCCGAAAACATCCACTCTGTTTTTTCGGGTTAAAGCCCCTGGCATGGGCGGGTGACGTGGTCGCACGAATGGCCTCAGGCAGCGAGCGCTTCGGCAGCTTTGGCCGAGACCCGGGGCGCCCCGACCGCTAGGTCTTCCGGGACGGAGACGAATTCGCTGATGGCGGCCCAAAGGCGGGAAAAATCCTTGTTCAGATCTCCACTCAGGCAGTCGGTGATGTCTGCCGCGAGTTCGGGCCGTCGATCGACGACCTGCTTGAAGGAGAAGTCCGGTTCGTAGAACGCGTAGACCAGCTTGCGCATGTTCTCTACCCCCTGGCGAATCTGGGCGGCGTAGTCGGTGAACCTCTCGGGTGACAGGTCATTTGCCACCAGAGCTTCATGGACGGCGTCCCCGGCGGCGACGCCACTCTTCAGGGCCAGCATCAGCCCTGACGAAAAGACGGGATCGAGAAAGCAGAAGGCGTCCCCGGCGAGGAGCAGTCCCTCGCAGCCGCAATGCTTGGCATGGAAGGAATACTCGCTGGTGATGAAGTGCGGACCGACGGGGGTGCCGGGCGCCAGGTGTTCTTCGATCCACTTATTCTCGAGGATCTCCCTTTCGAAAATCGCCCTGGGATCCTTCACGCCGTCCCGGGACAGGTATTTGCCCTCCGCCACGACCCCCACGCTCACCATGTTGTCATGTTGAGGGATGTACCAAAACCAACCCTTGTCCGGAACGAAGGCGACGGTTGTCGCGCCGGCATCGATTCCATCATCCCGTTGTGCGCCTCGATAGTAGGTCCAGACCGCCACCTTGTTCAGCTTGGGGTCCTTGATCCGCCAGCCGTTGCGCACGGCGGTGAATGCCTCCTTGCCGGTGCAATCGATGGTGATCCGTGCACGGAGTTCGCTTTCCTTGCCCGCCTTGTTGCGAATCCGGACTCCGGCCACCCGTTCCCCTTCCCAGACCAACGACAGTACCTCCACCTCCTCCTGGACGGCGGCCCCTTTCGAGCGGGCGTGGTCCATCAGGATCTGGTCGAACTCCGACCGCAGCACCTGCCAGGTCTGGGCGACCTCGGTGCCGTACCGGGTGAAGAAGTAGAAAGGCTGGCTTGCCCGGCCGTTGGGCTGGACGAACTGCACGCTGAATTTCCGTACGAACGCCGAACGTTCCATGCGCTCGGTGAGGCCCAGGCGCTTGAGCGGGACATTGGTGAAGGGGATCATGGATTCGCCGATGTGGTATCGGGGAAACCGCTCCCGCTCCAGGACGAGAACACGGTGATCGTTCTCCGCGAGAATCGAGGCCGTGGCACAGCCCGCTGGACCGCCTCCGATGACAATCGCGTCCCAGACCGCTGTTCCGTTCGAATTCATACGTGTTCGTACCTTTCGGGCCGCCGTCAGCTGTAGCGGAACCCGGTCGTTCCGCAAGGCACGGCCTTGTTTGGTCAAGGGGGAAGAATCTCCACCACCTCACTCAACGGCCGGCCTTCGAGATTGCGCAGGGTGTTTCGACGCCCGTAGAGGACGTGTTTTCCCGTCAGCCCAAACGCCCGGTTCATGAGAGGATCGGTTTCCACCCGGAAAAAGGCGCTCGGATGGCCCACATGCGGAACTTCGTGCGCTTTCAGAATATGGCCGAAGGGCAGTTGCTCCTGAAGCACCAGGCGGCGCACCACAGCCGGCAGACGTTCGAGGGCGATCCGGTTGGCGCCGAATTCGACGGGACGATGGTCCCGATCGAGTCGCAGGATCACCTCGCGAAAGTAGGCATCGCCCCGACGTTCCCGCCCCAGGACCTCGATATGAATCTCGCCGGCGTGATGCGCTTCCAGTGTCGGCGTCATGTCATCGTCGTGAACCAGGAGTTTCCTCCAGGGTTCCGGGACCGCGTCCCCCGATAACAATTCGAACCGGGGCAGAGGCACACCCGCGCGCGCGTAAAACTCGTTCAGAGGGAAGACCGCATCCGCGAGGTCTCCGGCGGTCCCGTTCCAACCCGTGCCCACAACCGCTGGCGAACTCATCGCGAGCCCTCCTTGGATCGGCCCGGACCATTCGGTTGCAAGCCGATCCGATCCACGGAGATCTCGGTGCCGCTCACGCAATCATCCATGTACGCCCCCATCGACCCCATGCCCACGCCACCAAGGTGGTGAATGTAGTTATGTCGAATCCGATTCCCCCGAAAGGTGTAGTCCCGGCCGGTGTAAATCGCGCCAACGTCGCCAGTCTCCAGAGCCACGTGATGAATTTCATTCAACTCGATGACGTGGTCGTTGCCCCAATAAAGAATGCCGCAATGCGGGTGGTGGCGGATCAGGTTCTGAGTCGCGAGCATGCCCACGCCTTGAAGATGGATGGCAGGCACATAGCACTTGGACCAACGCCCCTGGCGCTCAAAGAGGCAATTCATTGGCAGAGGCATCGAGTCGGCTCAGCACTTCAGGATCGGCCAAAGGGACGAAGGACAGCGGGCGACCTCCCAGGATGCGAACTTCTTGCCCCGTCGCGCCACGCCAGACCACGGGCGACGTCTCGGTGCGAGAATCCTCCGCCCCCAGTTCGAATGTGTTCGTCCGGACATGGTCCCCGGCCGAAAGCCATACCGTCACCCCACCCACAGGCCAACGGCTGTCGGCCTTCGGTTGTCTTACCGCGGTCCGGGCCCGCTCCATAGTGGCGAACGGGGTCGCACGAGAACCGTCCGGGGCGTCACTGCCTTTCGGGTTGACAAAATAATCGCCTGCCGCCGACGCCACCCACGCTGCGAACACAACGATCGAAAGCCGCGCGCGATCAAGCATACCGGGTTCCTCGATGTTCCGGTTTGAAGAATTCGTGCAGGAGACGGTCGACCTGGAGCAACCCTTCGCGATTGATCCGAAGCATGCCTTCGGACTCGGTCAAAAAACCCCAGTCCTGGAGGGTTTTCAGGGGCATCGCGAATGTCTGGCGCGGGTCTGTTCCGAATTTTTGGGTGAAGTAGTCCGCCCGCACACTGCCCAGCTTGAGTTGGAGGATGAACTCCCGGATGTACCGCTCGTCCGCTTTCGGCGTGAGGGCGCGGTAGACCGGGAATTTCCCGGCGTTGACCGCCTCCACATAGGGCGCGAAGTCGTGGTGGTTCTGATAATGGGTGCCGCCGATATGTCCAAAACTGGCCACACCGTTCGACAGGAGATCGGCACCGGCCCACAGGTAATCGCGATAGACGAAACGGGTCTTGGCCTTGTCCTTCACCGCGGTGTAGGCGCTACCCACCGTGTAGCCAGCCTTCTCCAATTCGCTGAAGGCATAGTCGACCCATCGCCGCTTCGTGTCCCAGTCCGCGACGGGCGCCACAAGTTTTCCGTCCTTCTTCATTTGCTGATAGATGCCCGTGTTAAAAGGCACTTCCATCTGATAAATGGTCACCGAATCCGGCTCGAGTTCCAGCGTCCTGGCCACAGCCATCCGCCACTTTTCCTCGGTCTCCTCCACCATGCCGGCGATCAAATCGATGTTGATCTGGGGGAAGCCGATTTGACGCGCGAATGCATACGCCCGGAGGATTTCCTTGGAACGGTGCGCCCGCCCGTTGATCTCCAAAATATGGTCGTCGAAGTGCTCGATACCGAGGCTGAGACGCGTGACACCCAGTTCACGGATCACGGCCAATTTGTGGTCGGTCAACGTCCCCGGTTCGCATTCGAAAGCCACCTCCTCGACGTCGTCCCAGGGGAGGAGTCGCTTCATGCCATCCAACAGGTACTTCAACTGGCTTTCCGAGAGATAACTGGGGGTGCCGCCGCCGAAATAGACGAACGCCGGTTTCCGACCTCCGACGAACGGCCGCGACGCGTACAGCGCCATCTCGTTCAGGACGGCGTCAAGGTAGCCGCGGATCTCCGCGGAATCTTTGTCGGTGTAAACCTTGAAATAGCAGAAATGGCAGCGCTTCCGGCAGAACGGAATGTGGACGTAAATCCCCAACGGGGTGCCTGGAACCGGCGGTCGATTGAGGGCGGCTTCGAAATCCGGCACCTGATCCGCCTTCCAGTACGAGAATGGCGGGTAGTTGGAGACAAAGTAGTTGCCCACGGTCGTCTCCTTTTGCAGGGGAGGGGCTGCCGTGGTGGTGCTGGGGGGCGCATCGCCCGAGGTCATGATCATGATGGGTGAAGAGGTTGCCGCCGAGAATCCGCCTAAGCTCAAGGTTTGCCCGAAAAACAATAGATCACGCCGTCGTCCGCGCCGATGACCACGTGCCCGTCCACCACGGCCGCGGAGGACTGCACCGCCTGGCCGATCTCGTAGTTCCAGCGTTCGGAACCGTCGGCCAACGACAGCAGGTACACCCGGCCGTCATCCGACCCGAACACGACTTTGTCGCCTGCCACCACCGGCGAGCTTTCGACACCCCCGCGGGTGGCGAATACCCAGGAGGGTTTGCCGGTGGCACGTTCAACGGCGTGCAACCGCTTGTCGCGCCCGCCAAACAGCACGCGATCGCGGGTAACCGCGGGAGAAGCGCCATAGGGGAAGTTACGATCCCGGTACCGCCAGAGGACCTCGCCCTTCTTCAGGTCAACCGCCAGGAACTCGTTCTTGTAATGGCCGACGTACGCCACCGCTCCCAGGACCGCTGCCGAGCCGATGATGTAGGCCCCTGCTTCGATCTCCCTGGATTGGGTGCCGTCGGCGAGGCTGATCACGTGGACAATCTCGTCGCAGCCTCCGAAAGCGGTCACCCCATCGCCGACGGCCGGCGCTCCGTTGATGAAGTTGGAAGTCTCGTAGGTCCAGTTGGTCCGCCCCGTGGCGGCCGAAACGCAATGCAACCGATTGTCATACCCGCCGATCACCAGCCAGGTCTCGTCCCCTTTGGGTGAACGAAACGGGGTCGGACTGCTCTTGATTTCGCCTTCCGTTCCATACGCCCAAACCGGCGCACCGGTCTTGGCGTTCAACGCGTACAGGTTGGTTCCTGCCGACCCGATGTACACCCGACCCTCGAGGACGAGTGGCGAGGACACCACCGGGCCGTCCGCGGCGAACTCCCACACCGGCGAACCGTCGGCAAGCTTGAGCGCCCGCACTTTGCCGTCATCCGAGCCGACGAAGACCACGCCATCCACGATTGCCGCGGCGCCCTTGATCGGGCCGGATGTCTTGGCCGACCACTTGAGTTGGAGGGAGTCAGGCAATCGGGCAGCGCTGACGCCGTTGAGCGAAGGCGTGCCGCGATACATGGGCCACGCGTGCGCCGGAGCGGTGGGTTCGGTGTCTGCGGCCCACCCTGTTGACGCCATCGCGAATGCAGAGGCGACGGCCCTGAAATACAACCGGCCAAGAATCATCGAAGATGTCCTCATAATGAACGCGATCCGAACTGACCAGGGAATATTTGACCGGACACGCCGAATGGCAACCCGTTGTTACCTGTACGTACTAATTTCGGGCAGAATTCGCCTTGAGAGAACCGGATAAAATGCCGTATACACACGTGTGCGGTAGGAGCGTTCTTTCAAAGCCAGATTTCGGATTTTGCCCTGCCCATGCTCGTGATTGGCACAAAGTCCTTGAACCGTAAGCTCAATATTAAGGGACCTTAGCCGCCGATGGTGGCCGACAGGCCTTCACTGGAAGTCGAAAGCTACCGGGCGGGTCCCATCTTGTCCCTCGCAGTTCAAAAGGAACTGTCTACACACGGCATTTACGGTGGGGCATCTCTTCGGCCCGGCGCTCCTGCGTCGGGCCATTTTTTGTTATTCTTTGGCACCCTCGTGCCATTCCTTTGGTCTGGGTCACCCCGCCGTCCCACGCTAACGTCACGGCATGGCGCAGGCCGACCTCTTTTCGACGCCACCGGGGCCAAGACCAAACCCGGCCCCTGAATCGTCGGCGAAGGAGCACGGCTTGCCAACGGTCGCCTCCCCCACCCTTTCGCAGCCCGCGCGATGCGCCCCGCTCGCCGCCCGCCTCCGACCCCGGTCCCTCGACGAGTACGTCGGGCAGCAGCACATCCTCGCGCCCGGCCAACTCCTTCGCCGTGCCATCGAGGCCGATCGCATCCAGTCGGTCATCTTCTTCGGCCCGCCCGGGACGGGGAAGACCTCGCTGGCGCAGATCATCGCGCGCCATACCCGCTGCCGGTTCGAGCGCCTGAGTGGGGTGGAATCGAACGTCGCGGACATGCGCCGGGTTCTCGCCAGCGCCGCCAACCGGCTCGAAAACACCGGCCAACCCACCCTCGTCTTCATCGACGAGATCCATCGTTTCAACAAATCCCAGCAGGACGTCCTGCTCCCCGACGTCGAAGCCGGTGTGATCCGTCTGGTGGGGGCCACCACCCACAACCCGTTCTTTTTCGTCAACGCGCCGTTGGTCTCCCGCTCCCAGATCTTTGAACTGCGCCCCCTCGGTGAAACCGACATTCTCGCTCTTCTTCAGCGGGCCCTGGCCGATGCCGATCGCGGCTTGGGCCACCTGCGGATCACGGTGGTCCCGGAGGCGCTCGAACACCTGGCCCGGGTTTCCGATGGCGACGGAAGAAAGGCCCTGAGTTCGCTGGAAATCGCCGCCCTCACCACCCCACCCCAACCGGACGGCACGATCGAGATCACGCTTTCGGTCGCCGAGCAGTGCATCCAAAAGAAGGCCGTCGTCTACGATGGGGACGGCGATGCCCACTACGACACCATCTCCGCGTTCATCAAATCGGTGCGGGGAAGCGATGCCGATGCCGCTCTCTATTGGCTGGCCAAGATGGTCCATGCGGGAGAAGATCCGCGGTTCATCACCCGTCGCCTGATGATTCTGGCAGCCGAAGATGTCGGACTGGCTGACCCCTTGGCCTTGGTCGTGACGGTCGCCGCCCATCAGGCCGCGGAATTCGTCGGCTGGCCCGAAGCGCGCATCCCGGTTGCCGAGGCGACGGTCTACCTGGCCACCGCCCATAAGAGCAACTCCGCCATCGTCGCCATCGACGCCGCCTTGGAGGACGTGCGAAGCGGGCGAACCCTCCCCGTTCCCGAGTCCCTACGCGACGGTCACTATCGTGGTGCCAGCCAGTTGGGCCATGGCGTTGGCTACGAGTACGCCCACAGCCACCCCGGCCACTTCGTGGCGCAAGATTACCTGGGCGCCCATCGCCAGTATTACCAACCAGGCGAACTGGGCTTCGAGAAGAAGATCCGCGACCGCGTGGAGCAATGGCGGGCCCAATTGGCGGCCGCCCGATCGGCTCCGCCGCCATGACCGAGCCCCTGGCGATCGCCGAGCTTAAAGCCCGTCTCCGGAAGGAAATACGACAGAGGCTATCAGCCCTTGCCCCGGAGACGCGGAGACGCGACTCGGCCCGTATTTGTCACGAGATTCAGGCTTCGAGCGCCTGGGGCTCGGCGGAGAGGATCCTGGGATTCGTGCCCCTCGCGTCGGAACCGGCTCTCCTGCCGCTGCTCCGGGCCGCATCGGCCGCCGGCCGCACGGTCTGCGTCCCAAGGTGGAGCCCCGCTTCCGAGACCTATGAGGCGGCCGTGCTTCGGGAAGCCGAGGGGCTGGTGCCGGGTCCGTTCGCGGTTTTGGAGCCTTCCCCCTTTCTTCCAGCGCTTTCCTTGGAACGTCTGGACTTGATCCTCGTTCCTGGTCTAGCGTTCGACCGACATGGATGGCGCCTCGGTCGTGGCCGTGGATTTTACGACCGCCTTCTACGCCAAGCCGTGTCAGCCCATCGTTGGGGCGTAGCGTTCGACCTGCAAATCGTCGATTCAGTCCCCCACGAGACCCATGACGTGAACGTGCACACACTTGTGACGCCGCAACTCGGTTTGACAGCGTCAACTTAACACCCTGCGGTCGATGGACCCCACCACCCCCATCTACCTGCTGACCGGAGGCGCCACACTTCTGGCGGCCGCCTCCGTGCTCGTCGTCGCACATCACCGCCGGGTAGGCACACGCCTTCGCCAGGAAGCCGACCAACGGGCCGCGCAACTTCTCTCCGACGCCCGACGCCAAGCCGACGATCTCGTCCGCGAATCCCGCCTGCTCGCCAACGAGGAAGTGCTGAAGCTTCGCGAGCAGACTGAGCAGTACATGTCGCGGCGGCGCCTTGAGATTGATGAGACCGAAAAGCGCGTCAGCGACCGCGAACGTCTCGTCAATCACCAACTGGAGCGTCTGGTCGGCGACGAGGAACGCCTCCGCCAACGGGCCGATCACCTTCAGGAACAACGCTCGGAACTCGAACGTCAAATCGCCGAGCAAATTCGCCAACGAGCGGATCTCCGCGAGGAACTCGCCCGCATCGCCCGGCTTTCCCACGACGAAGCGAAGACTCTCCTGCTCCGTCAGGCTGCCGACGACACCAAGCGCGATGCCGCCGAACTCACCCGGCACATCGTGGAAGATGCCCAGATGCGCGCCGAGGAACGAGCCCGCCACATCCTGGCCACGGTCGTGCAGCGGTACGCGGGCGAATACACCTTCGAAAGCACCACCGCCTCGGTGGCGATCAACAGCGACGAAATCAAGGGGCGCATCATCGGCCGGGAGGGCCGGAACATCCGCGCCTTTGAGACCGCTACCGGCGTCACGGTTCTGATCGACGACACGCCCAACGCGGTGGTCATCTCCGGCTTCGATCCCGTCCGCCGCGCCATCGCCCGCGAGGCCATGGCAAGGCTTATTGCCGACGGCCGGATTCACCCGACCCGGATCGAGGAAATCGTGGCTCAAGTCCAACGCGAGATGGAGGATTCCATTCTGCGCCTCGGCGAAGAAGCAGTCGCCAAACTCGGCCTCGCCCCCGTCCATGTGGAAACCGCCCGACTGCTCGGCCGGCTGCGTTTCCGCCATAGTTATTCTCAAAACATTCTCGATCATTCGATCGAAGTCGCCCGACTCGCCGGCCTCATTGCCGCCGAACTGGGCGACGACATTGAAGGCGCCAAGCGGGCAGGCTTGCTCCACGACATCGGCAAAGCCGTGACGCACGAGATCGAAGGCCCCCACGCCATCGTCGGCGCCGATCTCCTCCGACAACACGGCGAGGACGCCCGCATTGTCAACGGGGTGGCCTCCCATCACCAGGAAGTCGATTCCGAAGGCCCGCTGGGGGTGATCGTCAGCGCCGCCGACGCCATCAGCGCCTCGCGTCCGGGGGCGCGATCCGAGACGATGACCTCCTATCTGAAACGAATCGAGAGTCTCGAACGTCTGGGAGCCTCGTTCCGCGGGGTGGAGAAGTGCTTTGCGGTTCAGGCAGGGCGCGAACTTCGGGTGTTGGTGCGTCCCGACGAACTGGACGACGACGAATGCCTGCATCTCGCCCGAGCCATCTGCCGGCGGATCGAGGATGAACTTCAGTACCCCGGCCAGATCCGCGTCACGCTCGTTCGGGAAACCCGCTGCATCGAGTACGCGAAGTAGAAGAGTGGGTGGCTTGCTGCGAACGTCTGAGATGCGCCCAACGGCCACTCAAAGTTCCATGCGCCATCCGCCGTCCACCAACCGCGCCGTGATCTCCGCCCCTTCCATTCCAGGCGCGATCTCGACGGACAGTTCGACCTGAGTCGCATCGATAGGAGTGACCTTTCGAATCAGGAACCCAGGGATGCGCTCCACGGATTTCCAAAGTCCCTCCGGGCCGGAATGCGCCAGGTTGTTGGCGAGGCGCTCGCGCATTTCAGGAACGACTGAGGCAAAGAGCGTCTCCTGGTCGCGTTGGGCCACGGACCACACCCACGTTTCAAACGCGGCCTCGGGCGTGCTGAACCCTCGGTTGCGTGCCGCGGCACGTTTCAACCAGCCCGGCGGAAAAGGTTTGGCCAGCCGATGGCTCACGTTGGCGAGTTGTCCGCGAAGCGCCGTGTTTTCGTCCGTGACCCGGGCGGTCCGGCGTTTGATATCGGACAGCTCCGTGACCTTTCGACGCAGGGTCATCAATTCCAGGCGTTCCTCCACACCGAGGGGTTGGGTCTTGCCATCGGCAACCGGCGGTCGCGACCCAGCTTTCTCGTCTGCTTGAGTGACTTCCTCGAAACGGAGGCGATCCCGCTCCACACCGAGCGCCGACAGAGTTTGGCCCTGGCGGACTACGGCGACGCCTCCCATACCGACGAGGAGCAAGGCCGCCAAGATCCCGAGCTTCGAAAGCTGAGAGGCTTTCACGGCTTGGGCTCCTGGGTCGATCCGGGTTCTTTCCCGTTCTCCGCCGGCACGACGACCGAGTCCGGAACGATTTCGCCCGTACCGAAGACTCCGATGACGTTTCCGTTGGCATCGATGATAGGCAGCAGCTCCCCCTTGATCGTGTTTCCAGTCATATCCATGGCGAGCCCGAACGATTGGGTTCCTGCGGCTTGGCCGGGGATGGGGCCGTCGATGTGGACGCCCGCGGTTGCCGGCACCAATCCATAACGTTTTGCCAGCTCACCGGGCAGCCCGGCTAGTGCCGCGGCATCGCCCTTTGTCTCCACCGATATCAGCCTCCTCTCAGGCACCACGGCATCCTGCCCGCCATCCACAGCCGGCCCGGGTGTGGGCTCCTGACGCCCTTCGAGGTAAAGCGCGCCATTGCGCGACACCAACCACTCCGGATGCTCCTTGGCGACGCCCATCTGCACAGAACCATCACACATCCCTATATTGCCGTGGATCGGGCAGCGGAACAAAACCCGCGCCGGCTCGAATTCATGCTTCCCAGGGCCCGGCGACATGAACTCGTAGGAGAGGTTGGCCGGCGAATAGTGGGTCCAGGAATCCGCGGCCGATCGCGCGGTGTCCGACGGACACACGAGCATTTTCGGCGTCGACAAGGCGTCCTTCATGGCCAGCACGTCGGGAGGAAACTCGTCCCCGTTGTCCGTCGCATAAACCCGCGCGGCGACACCCAGATGCTTCAGATTGTTGACGCACTGGATGGCCGTGGCGCGGTCGCGGGCTTGGACCATCTCCTGGATCTCGGGGGGCATGGATGCCCACGTTGCCGCGATGTCCACTTTGAGCTTCACGTTTTCCGCCTCCAACCGTGCCACCGTGGCGGCGTCCGGTTCCATGAGGGACAGCAACTCCCGCAGGCGGGCGATCTCACTGCGCTCGTCTGGAAGCTCCAAAGCCGTGCGTCGCGAATCCATCGCAGACCCATCCGTCGCCGGCACCGTCAATCGTTGCTCGGCGGCAAGGCCTTGAAGTTCGGCCTTCATTTCGCGGATCTGGTCGTGCTGCACCACCGCGAACGTGCCCAACGCCGCCGCCACGCCCGTCGGGACGAGCAGGAGCAGCCAGCGACGCCAGCCGGCGCCCATTCCGCTCAAGAGGGTCGCGCGGCCACCTGCCTCGTGGCGGGTTCCCCCGCCCGCCACGGCCTCGCCACGCGCAGCGCGCAGGAGTCTTGCCTTCAAATCAGCGGGGGGACGGGGTGACGGCGCGCTTCGCAACACCGTTTCAAGATTCTCGGAGTTCGGTTGCATAGGTCAAAGGGTCAAAGGGTCAAAGGGTCAAAGGGTGGAACTTGGGTTGGCTGGCGAGAAAGGGACATTGGGGTTCACCGCACGCTGGACTTGGGCGAGCGCTTCCCGCAGGCGGTACTTCACCGTGCTGGTCGCGATCCCCAAGGCCTCTGCCGTTTCCGCCAACGTCAGGCCCTGGTAGTAGTGCAGGTGAACAGTGTCACGGAGGTCGTCTTCCAGCCGTTCCACCGCCAAAAAGACCACCGCCGCCGAATCCACCTGCGACAATGATTCGTCCGGCGCGGCCCCGCCGCAGGGGAGCTGTTCCCACCAAGCATCGGAACGAGCCTCGAAGCGGCCATTCTTCCGACGCCAATCCAGCCAGACGTGGTGGGCAATCCCGTGCAGCCAGGAAAGCACGGACGAGCGCCCCTCGAAGCGGTCTTGAACGCCCCACGCACGGGTGAACGTCTGCTGCGTCAATTCCACCGCGTCCGCATCACCGCCCGTCCGACGCCTGAGGTAGGCATAGATCCGGGCATGATGGTCCTCGATCCAGCGCTCGATCGCGGGTGGGTCCGGATCGCTACCACGGGTCGCGGAGGCTGGGGCTTCGGTGGTTTTTTTCATGAGCGGCTATTGATGAGTCGCGCCAAACCCCCCGGGTGGACAACACTATCTTCGCTCCGACCAAACCAACGCGTCCCACTCGGCCGCCCCGACCTCGCCGTTCATGAAGCCCATTGCGCCCGAGTCCCTCGTCGAACACCTGTGCACCACCTGCGGCCTCTGCTGCAATGGGGTGCTGTTCCGCAATGTCCGGCTTCGCCAAGCCGACGACCCGAAACGCCTGCGCCGACTCGGACTGACGATGGAAACGAAGGGGACCCTTTCGTGCCTGCTCCAACCCTGCTCGGCCTTCGACGGCTCCCACTGCTCCCTCTATGCCGACCGCCCGTCCCGGTGCCGGGAGTTCGAATGCCACCTGTTGCGTCGCGCTGCGGATGGAGCGATCAACCTGCCGACGGCCCGACGGCTGATCCACCGCGCCCAAAAGCTCGCCACCAAAATTCAGAACGACCTCGAAGCCCTCGGAAACCGCGACACCTCCCGCCCCCTTCTCGAGCGTTATGCCGCAGTGATGGCGTCACCCATCGACCTCCAGGCCGGGCCCACCCCTTCACGCTTACGCGGTCGCCTTCTGACCCGCGTCGACACCTTCATGCGCTTCGCCCAGACCGAGTTTCTTGGCGTGAGCTCCGATGGACTTCGCCGCATCGCTGCTGCCGGCGCCCTTGGAGACTCGCCAGAAACCCAACGCAATCGCGCAACTCCCGCGTTGTCAGGATGTCAGCCAAACCTTCCGGCACCGCCGAAAGGCCGCGTCGGTGATCCACGATCTCGGCTTGCTTGATGATCCGCTGCCCGGCGTCGGGCGGGTACAACACCCGTCGAGGGGCACCCACCTACCCGTCCGTAGCAGCGACCCGCCCCAAGTGCAGTCGCCCGCGAATCAGTGCAGCGGGCTCAACGCGGAACCGCTTTTTTCCAGATCGGTACCACCTGCTTCATCTCGTCGATCAACCACTGGCACGCTTGAAAGGCTTCAGCGCGGTGAGGAGACACGATTTCGACCCACAACGACGCCTCACCCACCGCCACCGATCCCATCCGGTGCACCAATCGCACCGACTCCACCTCCGGCCAGCGTCGTTCCAGCGCGTCGAAGAGCTTCTCGAACTGATGCACCGCCATCGGTTCGAACGTCTCGTAGTCCAAAGCGCGGATCGACTCGTCGCCCTCGCTACCCCGGACGACCCCCAGGAATTGCAGGACCGCCCCCGCACCGGTGGAAGCCGAGCGACCGCGCCTCAACGCTTCCTCGTCGAGGGGTTCCTTCACCATCTGAAGTTCGCGTCGCATGCTTCGGATTCTTGCGCGATCAACCGCCTTGGACCGGCGGAAAGAGCGAGACTTCGTCGCCGTTCTTCAGCCGATGATCGGCGTTTTGATACTCCACGCCCACCGCCACCAGGGTGGATTTCCTGACCTCTTCGAACTTGGGATGACGCTGCCGAATTAACGCCAGCAGATCGCTTAGGGAAAGGTCGTCAGCCAAGTCAAAAGTCTCACGTTCCGACCCGGCGAGGTCCCTGAACCAGGACCAGTAGCGTACCGAGACCGTCATGCCGACTTTGGGGGGCGTGCCGTCGGTCGCTGCACGTCCCCGGCCAGAAAAATTTCTGACTTCAGCACGGCGACAAAGGGGAGATTCCGGTAGCGCTCGGCAAAATCCAGGCCGTAACCCACCACGAACTCGTTGGGAATCTGGAAACCTGTGTAGTCGGCCTTGATCTTGACCTGTCGCCGCGCCTTTTTGTCCAGCAACACGCAGGTGCGCAGCCGGCGCGGTTTGAACTGACGCAACTGCAGCGTCACCCGGTCCAATGTCTTTCCGGTGTCCAGAATGTCGTCCACCACCAGCACGTCCTTTCCCCGAACATCAGCGGAAGTCTGCTTGGTCAGGAGCGCTTCGCCGGAAGTCGTCCCAGCCCTGTAACTGGAGACCCCCATGAAATCGAGTTTCAGTGGAAAATCGAGATGTCGGATCAGGTCGGCCAGGAACAGGACGGTGCCATTCAAGATGGCGACGACGATGGTTTCCCGCCCGGCGAAGTCCCGGCGGATTTCGCGTCCCAGCTGTTCGACACGGCGGGCGATCTGGTCCGAGGTCAACAGGATCCGATCCAGGTCAGGTCTCCAGGCCGCGGGGATAGGGGACGGTGGCGATGCGGGCGACTTCGGCATGATTCCTTTTCGTCCTAACGCAGCTTGGTCAATTCGGCCGAGATCTGCTGCCCCATGGAGGACTGGGTGGCGAGTCCCAAGCCGGTTTGCCAGACCCGCCGCGCGTCGTCGTTCTTCGATTGGCGCTTGAGTCGGCGCCCCCAATGCAGGGCGACCTCCTGGCGCTGCGCCACCGTCATTGTGTCAGGTTCCTTCTCCACCCTCGCCCAGAGCCACTGGAGATCGGCGATCACGGTCTCGCTTCTACCCAGGAAATCGGGCATGTGGGCGTTGTTAAACGCCCGGGTCAACCGCGTCTGGAGGTCGTCTGGGGCAAGTTTCACCGCCCGATCCATGTAGTCATTGCCCTCCCGCACCAGCTTGATCTGGGTGGTTGGCCAGAAGGCATCACGCCCCTTGATTGTGTAGACCGATCCAAGCAGCGCCAGCGCCGGGGCGTTGGTCGGCACGATGGCCAGCAACTGCCGGAGATACTTCTCGGCCCGGCCGACGGCATGCTTGTCCCCATCCACCCCGGCATCATGACAGGCGTCCCCGAGCGAATACAAAATCGCTACATTGGTGCCTTCGCGGGTCATCCGCTCGAGCCATTGCGGTTCCGTCCCGGACACGGCCGCGGCGGCCTGCGCTTGGAGTGACGCGCAGCCGACCCAGAACGCCACGACCCACATCATCGCTGCTGGATTTCGGGTTCGTTGCATGAGCGCTTGAGTCGTTATTCTCCGAACCGGGTTCGATGACGTCAGACTGTGTCAAATATGGCGCGAGTCACTGTCGTCCTTCGAAACATACCCTGTGTCCTGACGCCGGAGATTCACCTCGTTCTTCTTCAGGTACGCCTGATAGACGTCGTCTGAGCTCATCCCCAGGACTTGGGCGAGGCTGATCAGAAAGTGAAACAGGTCGACCACTTCGACCCGGGCGTTCTGTTGGTCAAACTGCTGGTACTTGGCCCACCACTTCCAGGGCACGCTGTCGGTCAATTCAGCCAGTTCCTGGGTCATCGCCCGAGTGTAGTTCAGAATCCACTTCACCTTGTCTTCGTCCGACATTCCGTCGGTTTGTACTCCGATGCGCGCATTGAGCGCCTTTTGCATCTGGAAGAGCTCCTGCAATGGGTCGGGCGACGTCACGAGAACTACAATTTTGATCCCCGGCCCGGCCAAGCAAGCAGAATCCCGCTTTCCAACGACCGCCCGACACCTTGACCCCCCTTGAAACCACGGCATAGCTTTCGCCGTCCGCTGTTGGAGTTACTTCATCTTGCCATGGCCAAAGTCACCGTCCTACCCGCCGACGTCTCTGCCGAAGTTCCCGCCGGTGCACTCCTGATCGAGGGAGGCGAGGCCGCAGGCGTCGACATGGAGGCAGGATGCTTCAACTGCTCCTGTGGCACCTGCGTTGTCGAGGTCGTCCAAGGCATGGAGAACATGGACGAACCCTCGCCCGAGGAACTCGACGTTCTCGACCAGTGGAGCAAGGACCCTGAGAAGTTCCGGCTCACCTGCTGCGTCAAGGTCCGCGACGGCGACATCGTCATCCGACAACCGGCTCATTAGCGCTTGCTGAAGCCTCGCCCATCGACCGGGCGGCAACGGCGCCACGTCCTCAGAAACCCGCGGTCTCCTCGCAGCATTCTTGTCCCCCATGCCGAATCCCGCCCCCCGATCCACCCCGTCGCCACCCCTGCACGAGGATCGTTTGTGGGCGGCCGTTGGCGCGGAATGGAAGCAACTGGGCGGTAGTTTTCGCCGGCACGGCTTCAGTTTCGAATGGCACGATCTCGAGCCAGAACAGGAAGTGGACTGGGGCCGGACATTCCACGAAAGCAGCGTCGAGATTTGCTTGAACTTCGCCGGTGAAGGCCACGTCGCCGCCGGGGACGAGCGCATTGAACTGCGTCCGCGCATGGCCGGCTTTTATGCCCGTGGCACCGAACCGCTCCAGGCCCGTCGACGAGCCCACCAGCACCATTCCTTCATCACCGTCGAACTCGCCCGTCCGTTTCTTCGCGACAATCTGGAAGCCTATCGCACCTGGCTGCATCCGATCGTCACGGCCATTCTCGACAATGCCAACGCCCGTTCGGCCGTTGGAAACACCCTGCCGCTGACGCTTCGTCAACAGGAGTTACTCGCTAGCCTTCGCAACCCGCCGGTTCTGCTCGAAGCCCAGGTGCTTTGGTACCGCTCCAAAGCCATCGAACTCGTCGTCGAACTCCTGTTCCAACCCCCCGGCGACCGTGAATTGTTCTGCGCCCGGGCCAAGCGCATCGCCCATCACCGGGTCGAAAAGGTCATCGCCTTGCTTCGCGAGCGCCTGGCGGAACCGCCTACCCTGGAGGAACTCGGACGACTGGTAGGTTGCAGCCCGTTCTACCTCAGCCGCACTTTTTCGTCGGAAATGGGGCTGACCATTCAGCAGTTCCTGCGCCAAGTCCGCCTGGAACGCGCCGCGGAACTCCTCCGTTCCGGCCGTTTCAATGTCACCGAAGCCGCCATGGAGGTCGGCTATTCGAGCCTCAGTCACTTCAGCCAGGCCTTTCATGAACAGTTCGGTTGTTGCCCCGGCCTGTACCCGGTCAGCACCGTCCCCTTGCGCAACCTGCGCGCGAGAAAGCTCTGATTTGCGTCAAGGCATCGTCCGCTGAACCTGTGCTCCGATCACCCGTGCCGATGCCCATTCCATCCCAGACCCAGTCGTCGGACCGTTTTCGTTTCCTTGGACGATTTCTCCGTGCTTCCGCCGCGGTGTTCCTTGCCGGAATCGCCTTACACCCTGCGGCCCATGGTCAAGGAAGCCCGGATTACGAGCTTCCGCCCATCGAATACAGCGCATCCGAGGCGTCGAACCGCATCACCCGCCTCACCGCCAAGCTCAATGCCACCCGGCCTCCGGTCACCGAGGGCCGTTTCCTCCGCTGGCTGCTCCAGGAAACCCAAGTTCCTGTCGACTCGCAGGTGCTCGTCTTCTCCAAGACCAGCCTCCAGCGCGACCTCATCTTCCCCCGACAACCCCGGTCCCTCTACTTCAACGACGATCTCTACATCGGCTGGGTCCCCGGTGGCCTCATGGAAGTCACCGTCACCGACCCGAAGCTCGGCATGGTCTTTTACGCTCTCGATTCCCGGGATACCCAGGCGCCGCTCCGATTTCAGCGCGACGGCGACTGCCTTTCCTGCCACGGCGGTTCGATGACCCGGAACTGGCCGGGTCTCATGATCCGGTCCGTCTATCCGGACGGGCGCGGGGAACCCATCACGTCGGCCGGTTCCACCCTGGTGACCCACGACACCCCCATCGAGCAACGCTGGGGCGGTTGGTACGTCACCGGCCAACACGGCAGCGCTCGCCATCTCGGCAACGTGACCGCCCGAGACGGTGGTCGGGACGCCATTCTGGATCGGGAAGCCGGAGCCAACCTGACCTCGCTCGAAAAATTCTTCCCTACCGCCACGTACCTACGTCCCGATAGCGACATCGTCGCACTCATGGTTCTCGAGCATCAGGTCTTCATGCACAACCGCCTCTGCGAAGGCGCTTTGCGCGTCCGAAAGTGGTCCCATTACCAGCGTCAATTGCAGAAGGAAATGGGCGAACCCATCCTGGATCATCCCGTCGGAACAGCCCTCCGCGTGCTCACCCACGAGACCGATCGCATCGTTGATGCCCTCCTGTTTTCCGATGAAATCCAACTGCCCGAATCCGGCATCCAGGGGGCCGGCGATTTCGAAAAGGCCTTCGCCAAAAACCGTCGCCCTGATGGGTCCGGACGCAGCTTGAAGGACTTCGACCTGCGCACCCGTCTCTTCGCCTTCCGCTGCAGTTACATGATCTATTCGGAAGCCTTCGACTCCCTCCCAACCGATCTGAAAACCAGTGTTCTACGAAAACTGGACGGGATCCTGACGGCTCCTGAGCCGCCGCCGAAGTTCGCGCATCTGCCCGCCGCCGAGCGCACCACCATCCGCGAGATCCTTTTCGCCACCCTCCCGGCATATCCGCGGTAGGACCACATCGCTTCCGTTGGAAGGCCGGAGACGGTATTGGCTAAGCAGCCGCAATCTTCGCCGCATGCGCCTGGATCTTGCGGATCGCCTCGGCGATCTGGTCCATGTCGTTGCGGGTGCCGAGAAACTGGGTCTGGGTGAACCAAACCGCCTCGCGACAGAGTTGGTCGTTCGCCGGGCACTGATTGCGCTCGGCCCAGGATTCCAGGACTTCGGGGGGGTAGATCTTTCGGTACGCCCGGCTCTTCAGGGAGGCCTGGACGAAGTCCTCCTTATTCAATGGGGCGTAGCCGATGGAACCTGGAATCCCCTCGGCGGACAATGCCTTCAAGAACCCCGCCCGGGTGAGCCCTGCGAACGCCGCGGGATCGTACCGGAACATGTACAGGTGGTAGGCATTCTTGGTGCACCCCGAATACATCCGGGCCGGACGGATTCCCGGAATCTCCGACAACTGCCGGGTCAGGTAGGCGGCATTCTCCTCGCGCGTGTTCGACTGCGCCTCGACCCGCGCCATCTGGGTCATCAGAAGCGCCCCCTGAAATTCGGTCAGGCGAAGATTGGATCCGCGACAACCCGAACGAGTGGCGTCGAAGCCCCCGATCCCGCGCCCACGCCCGTTGTTGTGGAAGGCGTGGCAGCGCTCAGCGATCTCCGGGTCCTGGGTCAGCACCGCGCCGCCTTCCCCGCAATTGAGGTTCTTGCTCGCCTGGAAACTGAAGCACCCCGCGTCCCCCCAGGTGCCCACCTTCCGCCCCCGCCACTCCGCCAGGTGCGCCTGACATGCGTCTTCCACCAACCGGACCTTCCGTCGGCGCGCAATCTCCAGCAGCGTGTCCAGATCCGCCGAGCTTCCCCCCAAATGAACGGGCAGAATCATCGTGGTCCGATCCGTCATCGACGCCTCCACCTTGCGCGCATCGATTTGGAAGGTCTCAGGATCCGAATCAACGAACACGGGCAGCGCGTATTGCAATAGGATCACATTGAGGGTCGCCACAAACGTGTAGGGGGGAAGGATCACTTCATCGCCCGGGCCTGCCTCCAACCCTCCCACGGCCGCAAACAGGGCGCTGGTCCCGTTCGCCGTGGCCACGCAGTACTTGGAACCGGTCAATTGCGCGTACGCTTCCTCGAACCGGTTCACCCGGTCTCCGGAGCCCCGAAACCATCGACCGCTCTTCAAAGCCTCCATCCAACCGCGCTCGTCCGAGTCATCCATCACCGGCCAGCGCGGGAAGGGCGCCGTCCGCACCGGCTTTCCGCCCAGCACGGCCGGGCTTTCCGCGCCTCGTGCCACCTGCGGCACGCCGGTCGCTGAAACCAGCGCAGCGACCCCGGCACCGCGTAACGCCATGCCCGCGCTGGAGCCCACGGTTGCCTGGAGAAATCGCCGTCGGGTAAGAGAGCTTTTCATGGGAGGTTTTCCGGAAGCAGATGTCCCCAGTCCTTATCCGTCCCACCCATCCCCGTCAAACCTCCACTGTCTCGTTCCGATAGGTTCCGGGCCGAACCGTCCGCGGCTCAGAGGAGGCATTGCGGAATGTCACGGTGCCTTCGCACACCACGCCCCCATCGAAACGCACCGGCCCTTCCACCTTCATGGCGTCACACCGGATCAACGACGGCGCCGCGCCCGGAAAGAGCATCTGAAATCCCGCCAACATCCGATAGTGCCTGGGATCCAGATCGACCATCGGAGGCACGCCCTCCCGGGCCGGAGCCAGAACCAACCGATGATCGGCCGTCGTTTCGTAAGCGTCGGATTGCAGGGCCACCAGGTCGTTCGTCGATTTCACCGGGGAGAACCGCGACCGCGGCACCACCACCGCGCCGGTCCGCTCGAAGGCTTCGATCGCCGCGCCCATGGCCGACTCCAACTGCACCACCTTGCGTGATGCCGGATCCTTCGGATCGACCGTTTTCGTGTTGGTGATCAGCGGCAACCGGATCGCGCCCCCTTGCTCCCGCAACGCCGCTGCGAGGTGATCCAGCCGAACCCAGAGGTTGTTGGTGTTGAAGAAACAATGCCGGGCAATGTCCTGAAACGCCTCTTCATCCTCTTTCCGACACTGCGCTGATTCCCGGAGCAACAGGCGTCCGCTGGAAAGCCTGCGCGCCAGATGTCCTCCCTTCCGGTCCGCCGCCGTGCGTTCCGCCACTTCCATCACAAAGGACAGGTCACTCCCGGCGAAGTACCGGAGCAGACGCAGGTCCACCGTGGCCCCCAGATTGTCGGAGTTGGACACGAACCCGTAGCGGACGCCCTGCGCCAACAGCGCCTCGAGCATGCCCGAATTCAACAGAGACGGATAAAAGTCGCCGTGCCCGGGCGGACACCATTCCAGATCCGGGTCGGCCGGCCAGAGAGCGGGTTCCCAGGTGTCGATCCAAAGCTTCGGCACCATGCTCTGCAGGAAGTCCACCGGCCCTCCGGACACCAGGGCCGGGTATTTCCTTAGAAATTCCAGGGTCTCATCGCGGGTGGTGAAGCTGTTCATCAGTACAAACCGAGGCGTCGCTTCTCCCGTCTGCCCACGCAGGTGGAGGATCTGTCGGGCGATGAAATCCAGGAACGTCTCGCCATCCCGCACCGGCAAAAGCGACTTGGTCCGGTCCAACCCCATCCCCGTTCCCAAGCCTCCGTTCAGCTTGAAGACCGCCAATTGTCGAAGGACCGAAATGCCGTCCCCCGCTTCCTCGGGCAGTTCGTCCAGTCGAGGAAGCCGCTCAATGGGCTCGATCTCCAGCTCCGGAACCATCCCTCGTTCGCCAGCACAAACACGTCGGTGGGCGTCCAAGAATGCCGTGATCGTCGCTTCACCCACGCGGGCCGTGCGCATTCTTTCCGTAATGATGGTCTCCAACCGTGCGTCGCTCATAAGTGGTTGTCCCTACTCCGAACCGGGGGCTTCGCGCCACCCGGACCCCTGTCCGACCCAGACACTCCGATTCCGATCTTGGGTTGTGTTGGGCACAGCAGCCTGCTGGTCCGCCCGTCAGCGTCAATCTTCCGAATGGGCGATCTAAGCCTAAAGGCCCATGGCTTTCTTCTCGAAGCCCGTGCTCAACTAACGATTGACACGCGAGGTTCCCCCACAATCTCGAATGCGACCTTATTCACGGTGATATGAGTACCCTAGGCACCATCGCTCTCGCGCTCGCCGTTCCCCTCTATCTTCTGGTCCTGCACGCCCTGTTCAGCGTCCCCAGATCCCCATCCCCGGACGGTGCCGTCTCCGACGCCACCCTCATGGCCATGCTGGCCTTCGTGATTCTCTGGTTCTGCCTCGCGATCGCCCTGGCCTCCGCCACGGTCTCAGGCCGGTTCGGATGGGTCGCCCACTCCCGTCCCATTCAGTTTGTCTTCATCATTTCCGCCCATCTCGCCATCGGTTTCATCACTTGGGCCAGTATCCGCCGACGCCATCACCCCGCTAGTTCGGTTCCCGTGTGCCTGCGGCCGATCGCTCCCTGGGCTGCCTTCGTCCTGCCTCCCGTGGTTCTGCTCATCGCGCTTTTCGCCCTCCACCCACCCCTCGGGTACACCATTCCTCCGGGCTGGCTTCGGGCGGCTTTCGGTTCCATCGGAGTTTTTTCCATCGTCGCCACCGCTGCGCTCCTCATCGAATCCTTCGCCCGAAAAAGCCGACCACCGTCGGCCTGAACTCGGCGCAACAACACCTTCGACAACGTTCTCCCACCTCATGACGATCCGGAAACCAAGCCCCGCCTTGACCGGCTCCCATCAAGAGTGCCTTAAGCCCCGCACCGTCGTTCAGCTCTAGCACGACTGAGCCCGCCCGTCGCCGAGCGCTTCCCGGACGATGCCTACGTCAACCGCCATCTCGATCGCGAGCGCGGCAAGCCTTGGACGCTGGATCGTGGTGCCTGACCACAGCGCTTGCCGCGGCACCCCCGGGCTCCGTACCCTCCCCGGCCCGGTTCCTTTTCCAAACCGAGCATACCATGGCCCAACCGATCCAGAGCTTCACGGTCGACGCACTGCCCGTCCGCGTCTTCGCCAATCAGGACGACCTTTCGCTGGCCGTTGCCACCGAAGTCCGCGACTACCTCGATGCCACTCTCGCCCGCCAGGGCAGCGCCGCCGCGATCCTCGCCACCGGCAATTCCCAAATTCGGTTTCTGGAACGGCTGGTTCAAGGCGGAGGTGTCGACTGGTCCAAGATCACGCTCTTCCACATGGACGAGTACCTCGGTCTCCCCGCCACCCACAAAGCCAGCTTCCGCCGTTACATGAAGGAACGCGTGGAATCGTTGGTCCACCCGCGCGCCTTTAATTACCTCGATGGCGATTGCGACCTGCCGCTCGATGAAATCGCCCGCTACACCGCCCTCCTCAAGGCCCAACCCATCGATCTGTGCTGCCTTGGCATCGGCGAAAACGGACATATCGCCTTCAACGACCCTCCGGTCGCCCGCTTCGACGACGCCCATTGGGTCAAGCTCGTGAAGCTGGATGACGGCTGCAAACTCCAGCAGGTCAAGGAAGGGCACTTCGCCTCACTCGAGACCGTTCCACCTTACGCCCTGACTTTGACGATCCCGGCCCTTTGTTCGGCCAAGAAGATGATGTGCGTGGCCCCGGAAGCCCGCAAAGCCACCGCCGTGCGCGACGCCCTTCGCGGCCCGGTCGCCACGTCCTGCCCGGCGTCCTACCTGCGGACCCAATCGCAGTGTTCCCTTCTGCTCGACCGCGACTCGGCGACCTTGCTCTGAGACCCTGACTGAGTGCGCTGTGGTGGGCACACTCAGAGAGGCTCTAAGCCATCCGCAGGGCCGTCACCGCCGCTTCGAAGTCGGCCGGCATGGGGGCTTCGAAGTTCAGGCGTTTTCCGGTGGTCGGGTGGGTGAACGCCAGACGCCACGCATGCAGCATCTGCCGCGCCGCATGGAAGCCGGTTTCCTCCAGCAACCGCGCGTTCGCGCGCTTCCCGTAGGTCTCGTCCCCGACCAACGGATGACCGATATGGAGAAAATGCACCCGGATCTGGTGGGTCCGTCCGGTGTGCAAGGTGGCCGATACCAAGGCGGATCCGGTCAGCCGCTCGTCCATGCGGTAAGAGGTCCAGGCATCCCGCCCCCCCGAACCCTCGCACACGGCCATTCGTTTCCGATGGCTCGGATGCCGGATGATCGCGGCCCGAATCTCGCCGGCGTTCGTTTTCAGGTCACCACACACCAACGCCCGGTAGGTCTTCTCCAGGGTCCGACCGGCAAACTGACCCGCCAAGGCGGCGTGCGCCGCGTCATGCCGGGCCACCACCAGACATCCGCTGGTGTCCTTGTCCAACCGGTGCACGATTCCAGGACGCGCCACGCCCCCGATCCCGCTCAAACGCCCGACGCAATGATGCAATAAGGCGTTCACCAACGTGCCCTCCGCATGGCCCACGGCCGGATGCACCACCAACCCGGCCGCTTTGTTGATCACCAGCAGATCGTCGTCCTCATACAACACATTCAGCGGAATCGCCTCCGCCTGCGCTTCCGCCGGTACCGGTTCAGGCCACGACACATCAATCCGATCCCCCAAACGTGGCGTCTGAGTCACCTTCGCCTGCGCACCGTTCACTAGGATGGCCCCCGATTCGATCAATCGCTGGATCGCACCCCGCGAAACCGCGGGGAGGTGCTCCCTCAGGTAGCTGTCGAGCCGCGCATCCGGCTGCGAACGGTCCACCGTCCATCCGGTCGGTTCTCGGCTTGGAATACTCAAACGGTTGCCTTTTCGGCCGGCCTGCCCGAGCGACGCCGGATCGCATAGAGAACAATTCCCATCATCAGAATGCCGACACTCACCCAATGTGCCGGCGTGAACACGCCCAATGTCAGCGCCGAGGCCGGATAATCGCCGCGATACAGTTCCACCAGGCTCCTCAGAATCCCGTACGCCACCAGATAGAGCGCGAAGATCTGCCCCTCGAACCGACGCCGACCAAACCCCCAGGCCAGGAGGCCGGCCAATGCCAGGCACAGCGCCGCTTCGTACAGTTGGGTCGGATGCACCGGCATCCCATGGGTTTCATGCGCCGAGGGATAACGCCATGCCCAGGGCAGGTCGCAGCGCCGGCCAAAACAACAGCCGTTGATCAGGCATCCGATCCGCCCCAGCGCATGCCCTAGGGCCAACCCCGGAGCCAGAATGTCGGCCATCGTCCAACTCGGCGCCTTCTTCCAGGCGCACCAAAGGAACCCCGCCGCCGTCGCCACCAAAAAACCGCCGTGAAACACCAAACCGCCATGGTGAACCATGAAGATCTCGCTCCAGGGTTGGTTCTGAAAATCCCGCTCCCAGTAGGTCAACACGTACAGCAGGCGAGCCCCCACGATCCCACCCACAATCAGCACCCACAGCAAATCCCAGACCGTGTCCGACGACACCCCGGCCTTCGGCGCCCGCCGCGCTGAAGTCCAGGCACCCAGCCAAAAACCAGCCGCCACAAAAATCCCGTACCAGGTCACCACGGCCGGCCCGATTTGAAACGCGACTCTATCCACGTGCCGGCCAGCCTACCTCGGTTCAGCCATCACTCAGAAGCCAAAACCCGACACCCGCCGACAGCCCCAAAAGTTCCGGTTGTGCCCAGCGCCCAGCCGCCGCCACGATTCCTTGCCATGAGCCGATCGCTCTCTGGAGGGGCACCCTCCCTCCCATGAAATGGCGAATGGCGAATAGGGGACGCCGGCTCATGGCCACAATACGTGTCCCGATTTTGGAAAACTTCACTTCCCATGAACTGTCCATCTCTTCCTCCCTCTCTCTCCGCAGCAAAGCGAAGGTGGGAGAGGGTCGGGGTGAGGGCTCCCCTCCCCGGTTCATGGTCCCAATGCGTGTCCATGCTTTGGAAAACTTGCCTTCCCATGAACCCGGCTTTCACCACGGAGACACAGAGGTGGAATGGATCTGCTCCTTCTCTCCGTGCCTCGGTGTCTTCGTGGTGATCCCCAATGCCCTGTTCATGGTCCCAATGCGTGTCCGAAATCCGGAAATCCCCGCTCCCCATGAGCCCACTTCCTGCCGCTGATGGTGCCGCACCCGGCATTCCCGATCCTCGGGTTTCCCAACCTCGCCACGTCCTCCATGTCTGCGCCGGCAATCAGTTCGGAGGCGTCGAATCGATGCTCGTCAACCTTGCCCGCGGGCATTCCATCGACCGCCAACTCCGGCACACGTTCGCCTCTTGTTTCGATTCCCGATTCTCCCGCGAACTCCTCCAGACGGGCGCGCCCCTTCATCGTCTGCCCGCCGTTCGACTCTCCCGACCCTGGGAAATCCTGCGGGCCCGCACGGCCCTTCGCCGTGTGCTCACCGCGTCGCCACCCGTGATCGTCGTCACGCATTCCGCGTGGACGCGTCTCGTGTTCGGACGCTCCCTCCTCCACGCCGGAACCCCCACCGTCGCCTGGATTCACGGGGCCGGTTCCCCCCTATCACGCATGGACCGATGGGGACAACGCCCCACGCCCTCCCTCGTGATCCTGAACAGTCACCACACCGGCGACCTTGTCCAAAACCTCTTTTCCGGTACTCCCCGCGCGGTCGTCTATTGCCCCGTTTCACGTCCGCCGACCGTCAGTCCACAAGCCCGCCAGACGCTCCGGGAATCCCTTGGCGCCGACCCATGCCAGACGGTGATTCTGATGGCCGCCCGACTCGAACCCTGGAAAGGACACGAACTCCTGCTCCAAGGCCTCTCCCGGATTGCGGCATCGACCCCTTGGACCTGCTGGATTGCCGGTGGACCGCAAACCGCTGAACAACGCCTTCACCGGGACACACTCATTCAAGGCGCCAAGCGTCTCGGAATCGCCGGGCGAATCGTTTTCCTGGGCGAACGCAACGACGTGCCCCAACTGATGGGTGCCGCCGACCTTTACTGCCAACCCAACCTCGGTCCCGAACCCTTCGGCGTGGTGTTCATCGAAGCCCTGTATGCCGGCCTTCCGGTCGTCACGACCGGCCAGGGAGGCGCCCTGGAGATTATCCGGGACGATTGTGGTCGACTGGTTCCTCTCGCCGATGCCAACGCCCTGAGCCAGGCGTTGGGCTCCCTCATCGCAGACCCGGGGCTCCGCGCCCGCCTGGGGGCTCGCGGGCCCGCCCGGGCGGCTGAACTCTGCGATCCCGCCGAGCGAATCCGGCAATTGGACGAGTGTCTTTCCCAGCTCCTGCCCGGCTCGCCTACCGAGCGTTCCGCCCTGTAACCTCCCGCCGTCGGTGGTGTCGTTCAGGTTGGAACCAGCGGTTCAAAGCCTCCGCGCCGACGTTCCGTAGTCTCCTTAGCGCCGTGTCCTCCCGCGAACGAGCCCGCCTGCTCGAACCCAAAATTCTCCGGATTCCCCATCGCGACGAATCGAAATTGGACCTCAGCCAACTGCGCTGGCGGATCGCCCTGCTCAAGGACCTTAGACTGCTCGACCTCTTCAACCCCGAAGCCTTGATCTCACTGTTGCGGCACCACTCGGTGCTTCCCGGAAAACCCCTGCCTAACGGCCGGAAAACGCTCCTCGATCCGAAGGCGTGGAAGGGACTCTTCCGCACCCACGGAACCGATCCGCCGGACCTCGCCAACGCCCACCGTGGACTCGGCGCCTGGCCTCGGGTCGAAGCCGTCCTGCTCCGGGAAGCGTCGGCCACGCCCTAATCCCACGTCTCAACTGCGGATGCGCCCCGTCAGCATCAGGTCATCGCCCAACCGTCTCCAGTGCACTTCCTCCAACCGGGTGATTTCGGCGAGCGACCGCGCACCCTCTCCGGCCACACCTTTGCGCGAGTTCGCACCTCCCAGAATCTTGGGTGCGAAAAAGAAGGCCACCCGACAAGCCAGTCGACCGTCTAGAAACGAACCATTCACCTCCCCGCCCCCTTCCACCAGCAACCGCGTCACGCCTTCCTTGCCGAGTTCCGCCATCAGCCATGCGAGATCAATACCGCCCTGCTTCGAGGTCGGCGCCTCGATCACCCGCACGCGACGTTCCAGAACTGAACGTCGTCGAGTTGGCGCAGCGTCCGTCACCACCACCGTGGTGTCCCCGGCTTGGGCGTCCGTCACCAACTGGGATGTCAGTGGAGTCCTGGCCCTGGAATCGAGAACGATGCGTCGAAGAGGGCGGGATGCGCGACTGCGGATCCAGGTTCCACGCACCGTCAGACTCGGGTCATCCGCCAACACCGTGTTGACTCCCACCAGGATCGCATCCGACTCACACCGCAGCCGCATGCCAGCGTTGCGGGCCGCTTCGCCCGTGATCCATTTCGAATCCCCGGAAGCCGTCGCGATCTTTCCGTCCAGAGTCATCGCCGCCTTCAAGGTCACCCAGGGCGTGCGATGCACGATCCAATGGTTGAAGGCCTCGTTCAACGCCTCGGCTGCCAGACCTTCGATGCCGGACACCACGTGAGCCCCGCCGGAACGTAGGATCTCGAAGCCGCGCCCCCCATGGAGCGGGTTGGGATCGCTGGCTGCCACCACCACTCGCCGGACGCCCTGGGCGAGGATGGCTTCCGTGCAGGGAGGCGTTCGACCGTGGGTGCAGCAGGGCTCGAGCGTGACGTACAAGGTGGCGCCTTTCGCCGAGTTCCCCTGACGCTTGGCGTCGTCGAAGGCCTCGACCTCGGCGTGTGGCTTTCCCGCCTGATGATGCCAGCCTTCACCGAGCACCCGGCCGCCCCGCACGAGGACCGCACCGACCATCGGGTTCGGCGACGTGCGCGCCCAACCGCGCCGAGCAAGCGTCAGTGCCCTGCGCATGAACCCGCGATCGGCGGCGGCTGGGGTCTCGGCCTTGAGCGCCGACGACTGCTTCGATGCGGGATCGGCGGGCATGGGCCGACTCCCTAATCCGAGAAGAGCGCCTCGGCGAACTGCTTGGCATCGAAGGGCTGAAGGTCATCCGCCTGTTCGCCCACCCCGATGAACTTCACGGGCAGACCGAGTTCCTTGCGAATCGCCACCACCATCCCGCCCTTGCTCGTGCCATCGAGTTTGGTGATCACCAAACCCGTCAAGGGAACGGCCTTATGGAATTCACGGGCCTGGTTCATGGCGTTCATGCCGGTGGAGGCGTCCAGCACCAGCAACACCTCGTGCGGCGCACCGGGCGCCTGTTTGCCGATCACCCGATGCAGCTTCTGAAGTTCCTGCATCAGGTTGTGCTTGGTGTGCAACCGGCCCGCCGTGTCCACCAGGAGATAGTCCGCCTTCCGCGCGCGCGCGGCCGAGACGGCGTCGTGCCCCACCGACGCCGCATCGGCACCATAGGCTCCCGAAATCACCGCCACATCCAAACGCTCACCCCACACCTTCAACTGCTCGATCGCCGCCGCCCGAAACGTGTCACACGCCGCGATCACCGCCGTCTGCCCGCGACCCCGGATGTAGTGGGCCAGTTTTGCCGTCGTGGTCGTCTTGCCCGTGCCGTTCACCCCGACGATGGAGACCACCGTGACGCCTTCGGGCTCCTGGCGAAGCTCCGCGGGATTTCCCTCGAACGCCCGTTCGACCTCGCGCCGGGCCACGGTCAGAACATCTTCACCGCCACGTCCCTGGGATTCATACGCCTGCTTCACCGCGGCGACGATCTGCTGGGTCATCGCCATACCCAGATCCGCCGACATCAACACGGTTTCAATGTCGGAAAGGGAGGTTTCCGAAAGTTTGGGCGAGAGCGTGACGATGCGCTTCAGCTCGTGAACCAGCTTTTGCTGGGTCTTCTGAAGGCCTGCTTTGATTTTTGCGAAAAAACCCATGTCGAATTCAACAGGTTGATGTCCCCGGAACAGGGGCAATCCACAGCGCCCGATTCCGTTGGGGTGCGGTCATTGAAAAGGCTTTCGGCACCGTCATGAGGCCGGACCGGAAACGGCGGCGGTGGTTGTCGCCGGCCTCGTGATGGTCTCGGGCCCACCGCTGACTGGCGCGAACGGCTTTCCTTCCCGACGTTGCGCGAGGCGTTCCCGCAAGGCGTCGACGCGCGTCATCGGGAGCTTCACGGTGCCGATCGTCGGTCGCGCCTTGCTCGTCCCATGGCAATCCGAACCACCGGTCACCACCAGACCGAGCTCCCGCGCCATCTCTTCATAGCGGACCACCGCTGCCGGACCGTGCTTGGGGTGATGGCATTCCAGTCCATCGAGGCCCATCCGCCCCAGCCGGTACACCATCCGATCGTCGTGATTCAATCCGGGGTGTGCCATGACCGCCACACCGCCTGCCCCATGGATAAGTTCGAGAGCCCGGGCCGCGGACATCTTCCGCTTGGGCACCCATCCTGGACGGTCCTTCTTCAGAAAACGTTCGAAAGCCTCGTCCAGACTCGCGCAATAACCTGCCGCAACCAGAGCTCGCGCGACATGCGGTCGCCCCGGTGCACTGCATTTCGCCATCTCCAACACCGCGTCCACCGACAACGGAATCTCCCGTGCATTCAACCGTGCGACCATGTCCCGGACCCGCTTCTGGCGGATGTCCTGCGCCAAGCGCAATTCACGGGCCAATTCGGGATGCTGCTTGTTCACGAAATAACCCAATATATGCAGCTCCCGACCGTCCAGTTCCGCCGTGATCTCTGTCCCGGGAATGAACCTGATGCCCGCGTTGACCGTCAAGACCTCCACCTCGTCGCAGCCGTCCAGCGTGTCGTGGTCGGTCAGTGCGATCTCCGACAATCCGACACTCCGCGCCGCAGCCACCAACTCGGCCGGCGTGTAGGTGCCGTCCGAGTAACGCGTGTGGAGATGCAGGTCGGCGAACATCATCGTCGCGAAAAATGATTCTGGACGAAACGCGCCCTAGGCACCCGCCGGCTCACGCGCCGGACGGCTCAACTCACCCTTGATCCGGTCCAGAATCCCGTTCACGAACTTGCCGCTGTCCGCCGTCGAGAATTTTCGCGCAATGTCAATCGCCTCATTGATGGTCACCACGGGAGGAATGTCGTCCCGGAATCGCATTTCGTAGACGGCCATCCGAAGGATATTCCGGTCCACCGCGGCCAACCGGTGCAGCGACCAGTTGATCATCACCCGGCTCAATTCCGCGTCGATGTCTGCCAACCGGGACAGGGTTCCCTCCACCAAACCATCAGCAAACGACCGAATCGCCGCCTCGTCCACGGTTGGCGCTGGCGCCGGTTCTCCTTCAACCGCCGGCTTTTCAGAACGTTCCTCGCGCATGGCCTGGAACTGTTCCACCCAAAAGGCGTCCAATTCCCGCGCGAGAGTCTCCGTCGGATTCACCTCGTGCTGGAACAGGAACTGAAGCGCCTTTTCGCGCGCAATACGTCTCAACCGCATGTCCGAGACGATGCCGGACGGTGAGCCCCCCCGTCAAACGCCGTGCCGAGCTTCCTGCCCGCCCCTTTTTCCGCGCATTGCCCATTGGCCCAAGAGGGTTTACAAGCTGTGCATGCTGGATGCCGCCGACGCCCTGGCCTCGGGCGTGGATCGTTTCGCGACCCGCCCCGCCCTGCCGCCCGAACGTCTCGATTCTCTCGGGAGGGAGATCCTGGCGCTCAAGAAACGCCTTAACGCCGTCATTCTCGCGCACAATTATCAGGTGCCGGAAATCCAGGATGTCGCGGATTACGTTGGCGACTCCCTTGGGCTCTCCCAGCAGGCCGCAAAAACCTCCGCCGAAGTCATCGTCTTTTGCGGCGTCCATTTCATGGCCGAGACCGCCAAGATCCTGAATCCAGGCAAGATCGTCGTCCTTCCCGACCGGGATGCCGGCTGTTCCCTCGAGGAAAGCTGCCCTGCGGACAAGCTCGCCGCGGTTCAGAAGACCAATCCGAAGTTCTACACGATCGCTTACATCAACTGTTCGGCCGCCGTGAAGGCCATCAGCGACGTGATTTGCACCAGCGGCAACGCCGTCAAAATTGTCCAGGCCGCCCCCAAGGATCGCGATCTGCTCTTCGTTCCCGATGAAAACCTCGGCAGCTGGGTCATCGAGCAGACCGGCCGCCCCATGACGTTGTGGAAGGGTAACTGCTACGTCCACGTCGAGTGGACCCACTCCGTCATCACCCGAATCCGCCGTGAGTATCCCGACGCCCCCCTGGTCGCGCATCCTGAGTGCACCAAAGCCGTCCGCATGCTCGCCGACGAGGTCTGCTCGACCGAAAAGATGGTGACGTGGTGCAAGACATCCGCCGCGCCAGCCATCATCATCGCCACCGAAGCCGGCATGCTTCACCGCCTCCAGAAGGAGTGCCCCGACAAAACATTCATCGCCGCGCCCACCGAGAATTGCCGTTGCAATGAATGCCGGTTCATGAAGCTCAACACCCTCGAGAAACTCCACGATTGCATGGCCAACCTGGCCCCGCGTGTCGAACTCGATCCCGAAACCATCCGGCGCGCCCGCCTGCCCATCGAACGTATGCTCGAGATCTCCCAGCGCCCGCTCGAAAACGCCGGCTGATGCTCTGCCCTCCCAACATGAAAAGGCCACGGATCCATGAGCCTGAATCGAAGGTCGATGCCTTCAACCGCACCTCCCCAGCCTTCTGGCTTGCCCTTTCCCGATTCGTTGTCTCGGCCGCGCTCGCCCTATTCTGCCTGCAAGTCTCCAGCCCCGAGGTCTCCGCCGCGTCGAAACCCAAGTCCAAAGCAAAGCCCACCGCCGCCCGCATTCTCAAGGTCCTGCCCCACTTCCTCGACCGCCAGGGACGCCACACCGTCAATCCCAGCCTCTTCGATCGCGACGCCTACCAGTTCGAGCTCCGCCAGAATCCCCAGCTCCGCTCGGGCATGCGCTTCGATGTCCTCTGGAAGGGCCTCCGCGGCACACCGTCCGCCGTGCTCAAAATCAAGGCCGAGCTGCGTGGCTCGAAAGCCACCGCCCAAAACCCCGTCGTCGTCAGCCAACAGGTGTTCGCCGCCAGTGACTTCAGCCAATGGACCCGCATGCCCATCCTCGGAGCGGACTATGCGAATCTCGGCGAACTGCTCTCCTGGCGGGTTTCCCTCTGGAAGGACGAGGAATTGGTCGGCGAACAGACCTCGTTCCTCTGGTAGACTCGTAGGCTCGGGTCGAGCTTCCGCCGCTTGTCCGAACCGCCACACCGTCCCATCCTCCGGCCGACATGCATGCCCGGAGTCAGCGAGGGAATCCACCCGCCTTTCTCGGAATCGAAGCCGGAGGAACTCGAACATCGGCGTGTTGGATGGACGAATCCGGCCATGCCACCCCTCCCGCATCGTTCGGCCCCGCCAACCTGAAGCTGCTCTCCGATCGGCAGTTGCTCGAACACCTGCGCAGCATCGCCGTTGCCTTTCCACAGCCGACGGCGGTGGGCATCGGAATGGCCGGCGCTCGCACGCTCAGCGACCAATCCCGCCTGCGCAAGGTTGCCCAAACCATCTGGCCCCATGCTGCCTGCGTGGCCACCCACGATCTCGACACCGCACTCGCGGCAGCCGATGCCGACCCCGCCCTACCCCGTGTCCTCGTCCTCAGCGGCACCGGATCCTGCTGCTACGGTCGCGGCCCCGCCGATCGGACCGAGCGCGTGGGCGGCTGGGGTCACCTTTTGGGAGATCAGGGCAGCGGCTACGACATCGGGCTCCAAGCCCTCCGGCGGGTGGTGGAAACCTGGGATCTCACCCAACGCTGGGGAACGCTCGGACGTTTCATTCTCGAACATCTTCACCTCAACGAACCGGACCAACTCGTCGGCTGGATTCATGCCACCATGGGCAAGGGGCCCATCGCCGCCCTCACACCCGTCGTCTTCCGTGCCGCCACCCGGCGGGACCCTCTCGCGCGCGCCATCATCGACCTCACGGTCCTCAGCCTCGCCAATGCCGCCCTCGCCTGCGCCCATCGACTCGCCCCCCCGGGCAGTCCCATGCAGTTCGTTGCTGCTGGCGGCGTGTTGGTAGAGCAACCGGGATTCGCTCGGAGAGTACAACGGGAGATCCTGAAACACTGGCCCGCCGCCACCGTCACCCGCCTCAGGTCATCGGGGTCGCTCGGCGCCGCCCGCCTCGCTTTCGAAGCCTGGCGTACAGGCCACCCGTCGGCCGCGAAAACCCCTTGCGAAACGGCCGACGTCCCGCCCGGCGGATTGCCCGGGTCATGGCCCTGGAGCATGACGCCTGCGTCTAGGGGTCTTCCCAAGAACCGCCCCGGACACAACCCTCCAAAACCCGCGGAGCGGATTCTCCCTCTCCTTCCGGGAGAGGGTCGGGGTGAGGGCCGCTCGCGGTCTTCCTCGCTTCCCGGTTCATGGCCCGTGAGCGGGCCAGTTTTGAACAGGGCCCTTCCCAAGCACCTTCGTTCCGCCCCGCCCAACTCCCCCGCCCCACCGGTCTCGACGGCCGATACCAGTGTGCTTCCGACGTCCACCCGCCTTTCTCCGACCGAGGAACGCCACCCCCGCTCCATGCGCCTCGATCGGCTCGGTTCCGGCGCGGCCATCGATCTCCTTCTGGATGAGGACGCACGGATTCCCGATGCCATTCGCCGCATGAAACCCCAGTTACAGCGCGCCCTGCGCCTGATCCATCAGGCCCTGTCGACAGGCGGACGGTTGTTGTATGTCGGTGCCGGCACCAGCGGGCGGCTAGGGGTGTTGGATGCCAGTGAATGCCCGCCCACCTTTCGAACCCCGCCCGAATGGGTTCAGGGCATCATCGCCGGTGGCGCCGAAGCGGTGTTCCGCGCGGTGGAGGGTGCGGAAGACGACGTCGCCGCCGGTCGTCGCTCCCTTGAGTTTCGGGAAGTCACCAGCCGCGATGTCATCGTCGGCATTGCCGCCAGCGGTCGCACCCCCTTCGTGTGGGGTGCCCTGGCTGAGGCGCGCGGCCGGGGTGCGCGCACGGTCCTGATTTGTTTCAATCCGCACCTCAAGTTCGCGCCCGGGCATCGCCCCGATGTGGTGATCGCGCCCCGGATCGGTCCGGAACTTCTGACCGGATCCACCCGCCTCAAGGCCGGCACTGCGACGAAGCTCATCCTGAATCTCCTGACCACGTTGACCATGGTCCGTCTTGGCAAGGTGGTTTCGAATCTCATGGTCGACCTCAATCCCGCCAACGCGAAGCTTCGTGATCGAGCCGTGCGCATCACGCAGGAACTGACGGGAGCCGATGAGGCCACCACGCGGGTGCAACTCCTCCGGAGCGGTTGGATTGTGAAGGACGCCGTGAAAGTTCTGAACCAGCGAAGGCGCCCTCAACGCCAGACGTAACCATTGGCGCGGAACCAAGACACCGCGTCAGCCAGGGCCTGTCGCGGAGGCGTTTGCGGCAAACCCAGTTCCCGGATCGCCTTGGCTGGATCGAAATACATTTTGTAGCGGGCCATCCGCACCCCTCCCAAAGGTGCCTTGGGGGGAAACCCGGTCATCTTCGCCAGCGCTTCGTTGGCCACCGCTCCGACCCAGGCCAAGGTATAAGGAACCCGAAATTTCGGGGCCGGCACGTGGGTGGTTTCCTCCAGGACCTTCAACATCTCCCGCATGGTCCAGTTTCCCTCGCCGTGGCCCAGGATGTAACGCTCACCGATCCGGCCCTTCTCCGCGGCGAGGATATGACCGACCGCCACATCCCGGACATGCACGTAGTTCAATCCGGTATCCATGTAGGCCGGAAGGGCCCGGTTCAGGTAATCGAGAATCACCTGCCCAGTGGGGGTTGGCTTCGCGTCCCGCGGTCCAATCGGGGCACTGGGATTGACGATGACCACTGGCGCCCCACGCGCCGCCCACTCGCGTGCGACCAACTCCGCGCGCCACTTGGAGATCTTGTAGTGATTGGACATCTGGCCTTCGTTGACCGGCGTGTCCTCATGGGTCGGAACAATGTGTCCGGTGGCGTCGGCCTTGGGCAAGCCGATGCAACCCACCGTGCTGGTGTAGACGATACGCTGGCAGCCTGCCGCATGGGCCGCCTCAATGACACACCGGGTGCCCTCCACATTCGCCCGGTACATGGGAACGTAGTCGGGCAGCCAAAGGTGATAACTCGCGGCCACATGGAAGCACCAATCACATCCGGCCAACCCCCGCCCCAACGCCGCGCGATCCTCGACATCGCCACGGACGGTCTCGTACTGGGCGTCGCGCAGACCTAGCTGGACCCCATCGCCACGCAGGAGAACCCGGACTTTGTGTCCACGCTCCAGCAACTCATGGACCAGATTCGCCCCCACGAATCCGGATCCCCCCGTCACAAAACACATCATCGCAGTCCTCAGCAACATCCGCAAAAACCTCGGCTTCCTTTAAGGAAGCAACTGACCCACTAAGGCGCTGATCGCGCGGCCATCCGCGCGCCCGGCCGCCTTCGCCTGTACCGCCTTGATCACGACGCCCATCTCCTTCTTCGAGACGGCTCCCGCCGCAGCAATCGCCTCCTTCACCAAAACCTCCAGTTCCTCGGCGGACAACATCTTCGGCAGAAAAGCCTCCAATACGGTGATCTCCGCCTTTTCCTTCGCCGCCAACTCCGGGCGTCCGCCTTTTTCGAACTGCTCCGAAGCGTCCCGACGCTTCTTCACTTCCTTTTGAACGACGCTCACGAACTCAGAGTCGCCAAGACTGTCCACCTTTTTTTCCATCGCGGCATAGCCGAGGGCCGACTTCAACATCCGCAGTGCCCCCAACCGATCGGCGTCCTTGGCCAGCATCGCCGCTTTCACTTCTTGCGCTAGCCGCTCATTCAATGACATCGCGAAACCCTGCCACGAACCCAAACCCCACGCCACAACTCCAAACGATTCCACCACGAAATCTTCCCTTCATTATTTCACCTAGCTTAAATACGCGGATCGCGAGAATAGAGCCGTACGAGCGTTTGACCAGGCGCCGCCCCAGTCCTCGATTTACGCACGCTCGCGATGAGAAGCCGTAGGCCCACCCGCATGAACACTCGGATTCAACGCCCCAGACTCTCCTCGAGTCGGTCCTTCGGAAACCTCGATCATCGCGCTCAACGCCTTCGAAATGCTCTCTGGGGCGCCTTTGTCGGCGATGCCTTGGCCATGCCAGTCCATTGGTACTATGACCGCGGGGCCCTCCGACGCGACTACGGCACCGTCGCGAACTACCTCGCCCCCAAAAACCCGCACCCCGATTCCATCCTCTGGCGGAGCCGCTGCGATCTTCTTCAACCGCAGTACGATATCCTTCACGACCAGCGCCCGTACTGGGGCCGCCGGGATGTCCATTACCACCAGTTCCTTGTTCCCGGCGAAAATACCCTGAACCTCAAGCTCGCCGAAGTGCTTCTGGCCTCCATCCAGGACAAGTCCGGCTACGACGTCGATGCCTACCTGGATCGTTACATCGACTTCCTCCGACAACCCGGCCGGCACAACGACACGTACATCGAGGAGTGCCACCGTCATTTCTTCGAAAACCTCGCGCGTGGCATGTCGCCCCGGGCCGCCGGCAAATCGGATTCGCATATTGGCGGCCTCGTCGCCGTGCCCATCATCGCCGCCCTGCACCATGAGAACCCCTCGGCCGCCCGCGCTGCGGTCCGAACCCACGTCGGCCTGACCCACTGCTGCCCCGAAACCCTCGCCTTCGCCGACGCCCTCACCTGCCTACTCCTCGCCGTCTTCGACGGCACCTCCATGCTGGAGGCCGCCGAGGACGTCGCCCATGCCGTCCCGGACGCGCGCCTCGTCCCAGCCCGCCTCGTCGACTGGGCAGCCGAACCCGACGCACAAGTGGTGGGCGGACGCCTGAGCAACGCCTGCTACGTCGATGAAGCCTTCCCGTCCGTCCTGTACCTGGCGCTGAAATACGCCGGGAACTTCGAACAGGGCCTGATCGCCAACACCAACCTGGGAGGCGACAACTGCCATCGGGGCGCCGTGCTGGGCGCGCTTCTTGGGGCCGCATCGGATTCCGACCCGATCCCCGCCCGCTGGCGCGCCGACCTCGAAGCGCGTGCGCGACTCGAACCCCTGATTGAATCGCTCGTTCGGCTTATGGTTTGATGCGTCCGGATGAATCGCCGCCTTTTTCTCGCCGTCACCGCCGGGATGGGAGCCACGGGGTGCTCGCCTGCCGGCGGCCGGCGACTCGTCGTTGGCATGGAGCTGAGTTATCCGCCGTTCGAGATGACCGACGAACAAGGCCGCCCCGCCGGTGTCAGCGTCGACCTGGCCCGGGCGCTCGCCCTGGATCTCCAACGCGATCTCGTCATCGAGAACATCGCCTTCGACGGACTGATTCCGGCCCTGAAGACCGGCAGGATTGATCTGATTCTTTCCTCGTTGACCCGCACCGACGAACGCGCGGAGTCGATCGATTTTTCGGATCCTTACCTCGAAACCGGCCTCTGCCTCCTGGCTGGAAAGGCATCGCCCGTGCAGTCGGTCGCCGACCTGAATCACCCGGATCGGACGATCGCCGTGAAAAAGGGAACCACGGGCCACACCTACGCCGTCGCCCAGCTGAAACAGGCCTCGCTCGTGGTCCTCGACAAGGAAGCCTCGGCCGTCCTTGAGGTGGTCCAGGGAAAAGCCGACGCCTTTCTCTACGACCAGTTCTCCGTCTTCCAGCACTGGACCCGCAATTCGGAGACCACGCGCGCGATCCTCCAGCCCTTTCAGAAGGAGCGTTGGGCCATCGGCGCCCGAAAAGGAAACACCCAACTCGTCGCCTCGGTGAACCAGTTCCTGAGCCGTTTCAGGAAGGACGGCGGTTTCGAACGCCTCGGCGATCAGTGGCTTCGTGAGCCCAAGGAAGGCTTTAGGAAACTCGGCCTCGATTTCGTCTTCTAACCCGGCGTTCGCTCCATCCTTGTGCGTCGCTTTTTTCTGGCCCCGGCCAGCCCCTCCTCACCCCCGACGCCACCCGGGATTCTCGCCGCCCATTTTCTCCTCGTCCTCGGCATCCTGACGTTCGGCTTCACGCTCACGTTTCACCAACTCCAGTATCACTGGAACTGGGAGGGACCTTGGCGCTACCGCGCCTTGTTCTGGAAAGGCTGGCTCACCACACTCGCCCTGGCCCTTGCCTCGCTGGCCCTGAGTTCGATCATCGGTGCCGCCGCCGCATTGGCCGCCCAATCGCGCTGGCTGACGGCCCGTGCCGCCAGCCGACTCTACGTGGAGCTCGTGCGCGGCACACCGTTCCTCGTCCAGATCCTTGTGCTGTTCTACGTCGTCGCACCGGCGATCCGCCTCGATAACCGATTCGTCGCCGGGACCCTCGCCCTCGCCCTCTTCGCGGGCGCCTACATCACCGAGATCATCCGGGCCGGCATCAACAGCGTCGGCACTTCCCAATGGGAAACCGCCCGCTCCCTCGGGCTGACCTCCGCCCAAACCTATCGCCTGATCGTCGCACCCCAGGCCCTCCGACAAACCCTCCCACCCCTCGCCGGACAGTTCGTCTCGCTGGTCAAGGATTCCTCCCTCCTCTCGGTGATCGGGATCGGCGAATTCGCCCTGAATGCCCAGCAGGTCAACGCCCTCACTTACGGAACTCTCGAAAGCTACCTGCCCCTTGCGGTCGGCTACCTGATCTTGACCCTGCCCATCTCGCTCTGGGCGCGCCACCTGGAGCGCGGAGCCCACTTCGACACCTAGGCCGGCCATGAACCTTCGCCTGCATGATCTCTCCAAGGCCTTCGACCGTCGGACCGTACTCCACCAGGTCCAACTCGATCTCAGCGACGTCCATGCCCTTGTCCTGATCGGCCCTTCCGGCGGCGGCAAGTCCACCTTGCTCCGCCTCCTCGCAGGACTCGAATCACCGGACTCGGGCACCATCGAAATCGATGGTGCCACCCTTCCTTTCGGCAACGAGGCCGCCCTGCGCCGTCATCGCCTTCAAACGGGGTTTATGTTCCAGGCCCACAATCTGTTCCCTCACCTGACCGCCCTCGAAAATGTGGCCCTCCCCCTCATCCACGTGCATGGCGTCCCCCATCCCCAGGCCCGGCAACAAGCGATGGATCTCCTGGCCCGCTTCAAACTCGACAGCCATGCCCATCAGCGCCCGTTCGAACTCTCGGGCGGCCAACGCCAACGCGTCGCCATCGCCCGTTCCCTCGCCGTCAAACCACGCCTGCTCCTCTTCGACGAACCTACGTCGGCGCTTGACCCCGAAATGACCGCCGAAGTCCTCGACACGATCGCTGCCCTGCGATCCGAAGGCCGTGATTTTGTTCTGGTCACCCACCAGATGGGGTTCGCCCGGCGCGTCGCCGACCACCTGGCGTTCGTCGACAACGGAGGCATCGCCGCCCATGGCCCCGGCACGTCCCTGCTCGATTCCCCGCCCACTCCCGCGATCGGTAAGTTCCTTGAGCGCGTTCTCCGTTACTGAGGCTGCGCGATTCCAACCAAAAGCGGAGGGGAACAACCACGGAAGCAAAACGCCAAGATCTGGCGTTGGTGAAACCGTCACTTATCGGTTGAAGCTCGACGGCGACACGAATCCCCCTGCTTTCGTGTGTTCCCTGCCATCCGTGGCTGCCGCTCTAAGCTCCCCGCCTCAGGCAGGCTCTCAGGGCTTGGGTGCCGGCAGCCGCGCCAGTTGATGGGTGAGGTACGGCAGCAGTTGCTTCTTGCGCGACACGATGCCCGCCATCTCGAAGATCCCCGGCTCCACTTCCGGATAGTCGATGGTCTCCACGAACGCCGCGTCGCCGGCCAGCAGAAGCAAGGACGTCTGCTCCACCACGTCCGTCACCAGCAACGCCGAAAAAAGATAGGCGTGACGCTCCCGGTACGTCGACAACGCCTCCTGCACCGTCACTTTCCGCTGCCGGAAATTGTCAAAACCGAGTTCCTCAATCTGCGCCACCGAATAGCGCCACGGACCCTCGACGTATTCCTTGCAGTCGGCCGTGATGGCCTGGGCCGGCGCCCGCGACACCAGGATCGATCCCGAGGCGAAGAGTTTGTCGGTGAAATCCTTCGCGTTCACCCCCGCAAGTTTCTCCAGGCGCGCCAAGACCTCCGCATCCCGCGCAGTGGTCGTTGGGGAGGTCAGATTCAGCGTGTCCGCCACCAACCCCGACAACAGCACACCGGCGATCGACGATGGCAGTTCCACGCCGTAACGCAGGAAACAATCGGCCACGATTGTGCTGGTGGATCCCACGGGTTCGTTTCGGAAGAGGATCGGCTGCTGAGTCCGCAACGCCCCGATCCGGTGGTGATCGATGATCTCCAGAATCTCCACCTGATCAGCGCCGGTTACCGCCTGCGACAGCTCGTTGTGATCCACCAGGATCAGCTTGCGATCCACCGGCTTCAAAAAGTCCGATTTCGTCAGGATTCCCACCACCCGCTTTTCGTCGTCCACCACCGGAAAAGCGCCGAACGCGGATGCGGTCGCCACATCCCGCACCCGGGCAATCGGCTCGTCCTTATGGAACGACAGGAAGTGCTCTTCCTGCACGTGCCGGACCGGGATCGCCGCACGGCACAGCATCGCCGACGTCGCCGTGTCGAAGGGTGAGATGAGCAACGAAACCTCATTGGCGCGCGCCGCCGCCGAGATCTCGTCCTCCACCGCCAACCCGCCCGTCACCACCAGGGCGCGGACCCGGGCCTGCACCGCATGGGTTTGGATGTCGGACCGATCCCCCACCAGCACGATCAGTTTCTCCGGCGGATAACTCTGCAGCCGTTGGAGGAACGACGAACTCTTCATCGCCCCGATCATGAGGATCAGGTCGTCCTCCCGATCCGGTTCAAATGCGCAGATCATCCGCCCCTTGAGCGCCCGGGTCAGACCGCGCAGCGTGCCGATCACCCGTCGCGAATCAAACGCGCGGCCTGCTGCCGGAAAGAAGAACTTGCTCGCCTTGAACACCGACACCAATGCCCGGCACCGGCGCTCCGCATCCAGGATCGGCAGAACCCGAACATTGGCGTTGTCCATCATCGCCAGCGCCTCCGTCGCCGTCGCCTCCGGCCCTACGCTTAACACATGGGTCTCCATCACGTCGGAAACCCGTGGCGAGACGTCCGCAACGAACTTCGGCGACGGCACACAAAACGTGTTCAGGATGAAATCGATGCGCTCGTTGGTGTCCCCACACCGCGCCGCCACCGCTTCCCTCAAGCCGGTGCGACGCTTGAACTCGGCGTATCCGATCGCCGAACAAATCGCGTCCGGATCCGGATTCCGATGCCCAATGACAAGTACCTCCCTCATGAATTCGGCCGCGACGCTAACGACGCCACGCCACCCCCGCAAGGTTGGTCCGGCTTCCGAAACCCCGGATTTGCTTCGCCTCCTCTGAACCGGCATGGTTGCCAGGTGCCCGAATGCCATCCAGACCTCGGCCACTCGCCATCGGCCCTTCACATGAACCGTCGGCGAATTGAGCCACGGGGTTTTTACCGCCCCCCTCACCCCCGCCCTCTGCCGACGGGAGAGAGAGTTGCGTATCATCCGCAACTCCATGCGGGAGCCCCATGGTCCGGGCCGTCGCGATCCGCTCTGACAATCGTCCTACCCATCCCTCCGAAACCCGCTCTGCGATCTCTCCCTCTCACTCTGGGTGAGGGCCGCTTGCGACTCACCTCGCTCCACGGCTCATGGCCCGCAAGCAGTTCAATTCTGGACAGGCGACTCCCCACGGTACGGCCCTCCATCACGGGCGGTTCCTTCGTCGTTCTCGTCCTCCTCGTCCTTGGAATTCTCTCGTTCCCTACCCAGGCCGAACCCCCACCGTTCACGACCGGCATTCTTCCCATCCTCACCAAGGCCGGCTGCAACACGGGCGGCTGTCATGGCGCCGCCACCGGCCAGGGAGGCTTCCGTCTCAGTCTGCTCGGTTATGATCCCGACGAAGACTTCCTGCGCATCACCCGCGAGCATGCCGGACGACGCATCGATCCCGATCGACCGGTGGAAAGCCTTTTTCTGCGCAAACCAGCCCGGCAACTGGAGCACGAAGGCGGTCGCCGTCTGCCGCTCGATTCCGAGGAGTACCGGATCGTCCGCGACTGGATTGCCGCGGGCGCTCCTCGCGGCCCCGCGAACCTGCGGGTTGAGTCCGTCGAAGTCACCCCCAACGACATTCTCCTCTCGGCCCCCGGCGACACGACGCCCCTGCGCGTCACCGCTCAGCTTTCCACCGGCGAACATCAGGACGTCACTCGACTCGCAATTTACACCTCCAACGACGACGCCATCGCCGACGTCTCCAAACACGGCGCCATCACCTCGCGAGGCCCTGGCCTCACGAGCATCATGATCCGGTATTCCGGTCAGGTGACCGCCGCCCGGGTCGCCATTCCCTACGCCGGTTCCCGCCCCGCACGTGTCCTCGGCGGCGACCACTTCATCGACACCCACATCGGTGCCGAACTCCAGCGCCTCGGTCTCGAACCTTCCCCCCAAGCCTCCGCCACCACATTCCTTCGGCGAGTCTGCCTCGATCTCATCGGCCGTCTGCCCACCCTCGACGAGACCCGTGAATTCACCCGCGAATCGGATTCAGCGGAGCACCGCGGGCAATGGATCGAGGCGCTCCTCAACCGGCCCGAATGGGTCGACTATTGGACCCTTCAGCTCGCTGACCTCCTGCTGCTGGGCGGTAAAGGCTCGAATGAAACCGCCACCCGCCGCTACCACGCCTGGCTCCGGGATCAGGTCGCCGGACACACCCCTCTGGACCAACTCGTTCGCTCGCTTCTGACCGCCCAAGGCAATGTTCAGGAGGTGGGGCCCGCCAATTTCCTCACGCTCGCCAACGATCCCCGCGACCTCTCCGAGCATGTCGGGCGCATGTTCCTTGGCACCCGGATTGCCTGCGCCCGATGCCATACCCATCCCAGCGACCGCTGGACCCAGGACGATTACCATCGGTTCGCCGCTTACTTTGCCCGGGTCGGGCGTTCCGGCGACCTCATCCAGGTGCGCCAACGCGGTGAAGTGGACCACCCCAAAACCGGTCAACCCGTCTCGCCCAAACCCCTCGGGGGAGCACGCCCCGCTTCCACCTTGAACTCGAACGTCGACCCGGAGCCGGATCGCCGCCTCGAACTCGCCCAATGGCTCACTTCCCGCGACAACCCGCTCTTCCCTCGTTCCCTGGTTAACCGGGTCTGGAAACACTGCTTCGGCCGCGGCCTCGTCGAGCCGGTGGACGATCTGCGCCCCACCAACCCCGCTACCCACCCCGCCCTGCTCGATGCCCTGACCCGCGATTTCGTGGCGCATCAGTTCGACCTCCGACACGTCCTTCGGACGATCACCACCTCCGAAACCTATCAACTCACGTCGACCGCCAGCCCGTCGAACCGCCTCGATGACCGACTCTTCTCCCATGCGTCGGCCCGAGAACTGCCGGCGCCTGTCTTCCTCGACGCCGTGGTTCAGGTCACCGGGGTGCCCCATCGGTTTGAAGGTCAGACTGAGGACCTCCGCGCCGTCCAACTCGTCGGCCCCCAAGTGCCGTCCGCATCGCTGGATGTCCTGGGTCGCTGCAACCGCGAGCGCCCCTGCGACACGTCCAGCCAGAGTGGTGGAGGGCTGGCACGCACCCTTCACTTGATCCAGGGATCCACCCTTCAGGACAAGCTCTCCGGCGGGATCGTTGATCGACTGCTCGCCGCCAAGGTTTCCGACCCGGGGATCGTCACCGAACTTTATCAAAGCGCTCTGGCCCGTGGTCCTGAGCCCGGGGAAATGACCGAGTGGTCTGCCCTGCTTGCGGGCGCTGCCAACCGGCGGGAAGCGGTCGAGGATCTGCTCTGGGCGCTCCTCAACAGCCGTGAATTCGGTTTCAATCACTGAACCCCGACGTCGCCCCATGGAACCTAGAGATTTGTCCTCGCAGCGTTGCGACGGTGTTTCCCGCCGCGATTTTCTCCACCTGGGCGCCCTTGCCCCGTTGGGCCTGAGTCTTGCCGGAGCACTTCGACTTCGTGCTCAATCAGCCTCCAACCCGGCGAAAGCGAACGCCTGCATCATCGTCTGGCTCGATGGCGGCCCAAGTCACCTGGATACGTTCGATCTCAAGCCCGACGCGCCGTCCGAGGTGCGCAGTCCGTTCAAGGACATCCCCACGTCGATCCCCGGCCTGCGGATTTGCGAACACCTTCCCCGCACCGCCCTGTTGATGCGGGAGATCGCGTTGATCCGGTCCGTCACCCACGAACTAGGCAACCACGACACCGGTACCCGCTTTCTCCTGACCGGACATCGACCGACTCCCGCCCTGGAGTACCCCAGCCTGGGAAGCGTCGTCGCCCGGTTGCGTGCATCGGATTCGCCGATGCCTCCGTACATCGCCATTCCCAATGACGCCGTGGGTGGCGACTCGAATGCCGCCCGGTCCGGCTATCTCCCGGGCGCTTATTCCGCCTTCAGTGTCGGCAAGGATCCGTCCAGGGTTCAGGACCTTCACCCGCCTCCCGGCATCACGTTCGAACGTCATGAGCATCGGCGGGCGATGCTCGCCAAAATGGACGCGTTCTCCCGCCACGTCGAAGAAGGGCCTGCCACCCGCAACCGGGACGCCTTCTATCAGCAGGCTTACCGCCTGATCGGATCACCCGAGGCCAAGAAAGCCTTCGCCCTGGGTCAGGAATCCACTGCGGTTCGCGAACGGTACGGTTCCTCAAGCATCGGCAACGGTTGCTTGCTCGCCCGTCGCCTGGTGGAAGCTGGTTCGCGATTCGTCACCGTGGTCGATTCCGGCTGGGATACCCACCAGCAGATCGCCAAGGAATTGCCCGACTCCCGATTCCCCGGCAGCGGCAAGCTCCCCAGTCTCGACCGGGCCTACTCCGCCTTGATCGAAGATCTACGGCAACGCGGTCTGCTCGACTCCACACTCGTCGTGCTGATGGGCGAGTTTGGCCGGACCCCGAAACTCAACGCGCTCGGCGGTCGCGATCATTGGCCTCGCGCGGGGTTCGCCTGTCTCGCCGGCGGTGGCGTCCAGGGAGGCCGGGTCGTCGGCGCCACCAATCCGTTCGGCGAGTTCCCGGTGGAGCGCCCCGTCACCCCACCCGACCTCGCCTTCACCGTGCTCCAACTTCTCGGCATTGATCCTTCCCGCGAACTGACCACCCCCGACGGCCGCCCCATGAAGGTCCTCGCCGAGGGTTCCTTCATTCACGAACTGGCATGCACGTAGCCAACCGGTAAAGGGAGGGGGTCTAGGAGATCGGCCCACCATGAACTCAATGTCCCCGCCAACCGTTGGTGGCCGACCTTTTGCCAGACGGAATCCATTCCAGCGTCATCGCACCCAGTCGCCGACCCTTCCTTGAAAACGTCGCCCGCACCGCACCGCCTCTCCCCCACCTTCCCGGCGGCACCGAGACTCCAACTGCTCCTCGCCCTGCTCGTGGTCTTGCCCGCCCAGGCGACCCCCATCACCGCGCTGGCCTTCAGCCCCGATGGCCGGGCGCTCGTGTCCAGCCGCTCCCGGGTCGTGGAGGTTCGTTCGCCCACTGATGCCGTCGTCCGGCACCGGTGGGATATTCCCCTGCCCAAGATCACAGCCTTGCGCTTCGATTCCATGGGACGCCATCTCGCCCTCACCGGCGGGACGCCAGGCGAACGGGGCGAGGCCCTGGTTCTCACCTGGCCTGACGGCAAGCCGATCCTGCGCGTCAACCTCCCGGGGGATCTCGCCACCAGCCTGGACTTCAGTCCGGACGGCAGCCGTCTGGCGGTCGCCGGCGCCCATCATCTGGCTTACCTCTGGAACATCCCGAAGCACGCCAGCCCAGCAACCCACGTTCCGACGGGCCCACCCCTTGTCACGCTCTCGGGTCATGCAGGTCCCGTCCTCGCCGTCGCGTGGGATCCCGCGGGCGGCCTCATCACCACCGCCAGTGCCGATCGATCGCTCAAGGTCTGGTCGTCCGAGGACGGGCATCTGATTCGTACTTTCACCCATCACACCGAACCCCCGAACGCCCTCGCCTTTCGGCCCAAGGAAAGGAAATCCGATCCCGGCGCACCTTCGGTGTGCGCTTCCGGTGGCGACGACCGGACCGTCCGCATCTGGCAACCGGGGCTGGGCCGCATGGTACGGATTGTCCGCCAACACCACGGTCCGATCCTGAGCCTGGCCTGGATGCCCGACGCCACGGCCTTGTTCTCGGCGGGATCGGAAGGGGTTCTTCGCCGTCTCGATGCGGAGAGTGATCAGGTGCTGGCCGAGTGGCGAGGAGCCGACGATTGGATTCTGGCGCTCGCGGTCAGTCCGGACGGCACCCGCCTCGCGTCGGGCGATGCTTCCGGCCAGATCCGGATCTGGGACACTAGGGAAAAGAAGCCGGCGGTCCACTTTCGCGGACCGCCGGGACCATGACATTAGTCAGTTTGGAGGTACGCCATCAACCCGATAGCGCTTTCAGGCAGGAGTAGGATGGGCCGGTTGCTCCCACAAGGTTGGCAGGAGCGGTTGGCAATTTCCTCATCGCCAAAACAAGCTGCGATGTTTTCCACATGCCAGAGTAACAGCATCACTCATGCCAACGGCACCACATCCCCTCTCCCGCCGCCGTTGCCACTTCTCGCCCATTCCTTGTTCCCCCGACTGCTGAAGGCCCGGCTGTTTTTGCCCAGCCTGACCAGATCTTACCCACCCCTCCGTCTCTCCGGGCGGACTTGGGCCCTTTCTTCAGGAACCTCCCGTCCATAGCGGCGGACGTCTCGCGCAGCAGCCTCCCCGGTTCATGGCCCCTGAGCAGGTCGATTTTGAACAGGGCGCTTCCCCTGGATCGTCCGAGTGCACCCCGGGTTGAAAGCGGGCTTGTTGCCCGGTCAATCTGCAACCTGCCACCCCCTCCCGGCGATCGGGCGAGGCAGCCCAGGCCCGACGCTCGCTAGCGATTCGCGACCGACAGGAAGTCCACTTTGGCGCTCAGTTCTGGGGTCAGAAAACGATCGGGATTCCGGATCTGCACCTTGATTTGAAGGGTCCCCTTCTGCCGGCTCGCTTCCGGAGCGATCTCCGCCACCACCCCCTGATAGGACTTGTCCAAGTAGGCCTCGGGCGTCACCCGGCAGTTCTGCCCCAGGGAAACCTTCGAGAGATCAGCCTCGTTCAAGTCGATCTCGACCTGAAGGTCGTTGGGGTCGCCCACCGACATCAGAGCCGTGCTCGGACCGCGCGTCCCGCCAAAGCTCTGCGGGGTCACCAGCTCGTTCGGGTCCACGAGCTTCTCCAGAACCACCCCGTTGATTGGGGATCGAATGATCGTCCAATCGATCCAGGTGTTGATCCGGGACAACTGGCCCTCCAGGGACGCCACCTCCGCCATGGCTGCCTCCACATCCAGACGGGTCAAATCCAGAGCCCGCTGGGATTCGATGAGGGCATCGGCCAACTGAAGGGTTCGGTTCAACTCCAGTTCTGCCCGCCGCACCTGAACCTTGGCGGCATCGAGCCGACCGCTGAGTTCCTGCTTCTGGGCCCGATACTCGGCGTCATCCAGCAACACCACCACCTGCCCGTTGGTCACGGCATCGCCTTTCTTCACGCCGATCCAGCGCACCTGCCCCATGAACCTCGGACTCAGTTCGATCCGCTCCCGATTGATGATGTACCCGCTCACGGTCAGAACCACTCCGTCGGCCGGAGCCGGCTTCGATGCCCCACCCGAACCCTGGGACCCTTTTTCAAGAACGGCACTCCCCGATCCCGCTGACGGCGCTGGCGTCGCCACCGTGGTCGGCTTCTGGCCTGAGCTGTCGCCGACCCGCGCCCCTGTTGAGCCATCGCTTTTTAACACGCGCGACGTTTCCGCCTCCCACGGACGCCACAAGCCGACCGCGACCACCGCCACCGCGGCCACCACCCCAAAAATGGTCCACAGGGTCCCCTGGGACCGGCGCTTGGCGCTCGGGTCGATGCGGAGCTGGGCCACCTGGGATCGGCGGGCGTCGTTCATAGGGATTTAAGCGCGGAAATGACCGGGAGCCGGGAAGCCCGAATGGCAGGAAACAACGTACCCAGGAGCCCCACCAGGATGGAGAAAAGCAACCCCTTGGCCATCAACCAGGGCGTCACACGGAATTCGAAAACGGTCTCGCTGAAGGTCGAAAAACTCAGGGTGCCGACGGCATACCCGTTCATGAATAGGGAAAGCATGCAACCCAGCACACCGCCTAAACTCGCCAGAATGGCACCTTCAATCAGGAAGCTCATCACCACCGAACGCCGCCTGAATCCCAGCACACGCAAGGTCCCGATCTCCCGCGTCCGCGCCCCAACCGAGGCGTACATCGTGTTCATCGCAGCGAAAATGGCACCCACCGACATGGCGATTGCCAGGAAGTTCCCGAGCCATTTGATGGGACCTGCGGTCGAGGTTTGTTCGGCGTAGTACTCGCTCTCCACCCGCGCCAGAAGTTGAAGCCGTTTGTCGGTCTCGATCCGGTTGACCAGGTTGGACGCCGCCGCAGCATCCACAGGTCGCACCAGCAGGCTGGAATACTGGTCCCGATCAAAGATCGCTCGAGCCTCGTCGGCATCCATCCAGATCTCCGAATCGAAGGCGCTCCCGCCTCCGTCCGAATGACCCACCACGGTGTACTCGGCCGGACCACTTCGAAACCGTCCACCCAGCTCAAAATTCGCGAAACGGGCCGCCAACCGCCGGCTCACCACCACTTCGCGTTTCCCCCCTTCGAACCACCGGCCCTCGATCAACCTGACTTGCGGCCGCAACTCACGCCCGCGAGGCGAAATCCCCCGCATCAGCACATTCGCCTCACCTCCACCCTCCCGACGCGGCTGATTCAGTAGGATCAGAACATCTGCTGACACCAGGGGTTCCCCGGCTGCATTCCGGGCAATCTCCGGACTGTAGAGCAATGACCGCAATTGTTCGCGGGAGACGATGCTGCTGGATTCGGAGGTGGACCCTTTGCGAGTCACCAGCAGGTTGTCTTCCGAGCCGGTGTTCGCGCTGCTTTTCTCGATGCCCGCCGCCATGGCCTGCATCAGCACGTACACCCCCACGACCAGGCCGATGCCGAGAATGGTCGCCAGCGTGGATCGCCAGCGGACCAGAACGTTCTGGAGATTGTATTTCAGGGGCAGAGCCATGGGGAGCGTCGGAGAGTTTGCCGCTCAATCGAGGGTTTTCAGCCCATCCACCACGCTCGTCCTGGCCACCGCCAGCGACGGCGGCACCGCCGCAATAATGCCCAAGGCCGCCGCCACCGTTGCGGCAGAGGCGAGAATGCGCGGAGTCACCTCGAAATGGAGCAGCATGCCGCCCGTCAGTTTCTCGATGTCCAACGAATGAAAGAGGGCGTATGCCCCGCCGGCTCCCACCAGTGCACCCACCATGGCCAGACCGAAACTCTCGGCCAGAATAAACCCGAACAACTCGCGCCTCCGGTAGCCGAGTGCCTTGAGAATGGCTAATTCACGGAACCGCTCCCGGATGGCCATGCTCATGGTGCTCACGGCCACGAGCAGGAGGGTGAATACCACGACGCTGCTGATCGAGCCGATCAGGAGCTTCACGTTGCCCCACATCGACACGAACCCCATCTGAAAGGCGCTCTCCGTCTCCGCCCTGACCTCCGCCGAGGTATTCGCGAAGGTGTCGTTCAGCGTCGAGATCACCCCCGGCGCTTCCTCGGACGACGCCGCACGCACCCACCAGCATCCCACCGTCTGGCTGCCCCCCAGCATCTCATCCAGGTGCTTGTGATGAAAAAAGACCGACCGATCGTCGAGTGTCCCGGAATAAATCCCCACCAGGCGCAGATCGAGGTCCACTGGATAGAATGTCCCCGCCAGCTTGATCTTCTCGCCCAGTTTCAGGCCATAACGTTCCACGGTGTCCTCCCCGACGATGCAGGTGTTCCGGTCCTTGACCCACGCGTCCAACTGATCGAGGGGCAGCTTGGCATCGACAAACACGTTGGTGAAAGTGACCGGATCGACCGCGAACTGGGCGAACGGCGTGAACTCCATGTCCTTGAACCGGCCGCCAAAGAAGGTGAAGGGGGTCACCGCCGCAATGCCGGGCATCTTCTCGATGATCGGCCGTTGCCGTGCCGGCAGAGGCTGCCCCAGCGACACCTTGTTCCGCACCGCGATCCGCAACGACGCCCCCACGTCCTCAGGGGGCAGGGTGAACTCGCGCTGAAACGTTTGAAGCACCACCAGCAGAAACAGGCTCGCCGCCACACTGAGCGTCGACAACAACGCGCGACGCTTGTTGCGGAAGGCGTTGCGGATCACGAATCCAGGGAGGGTCATACGCGGCTTAGGGTGCCTCGGTCAGTGAGTCAGCTCACCCTTTTCCAGGTGGATCTGACGCGAACCAAACGCCGCCGCCTTCGGATCGTGGGTCACCATGATCACCGTCTTTCCATGGTCGCGGCTCAGCGATTGAAGAATCCCGAGTACGTCGTGGGCCGACTGTGAATCGAGATTGCCCGTCGGCTCATCCGCCACAATCAGACTGGGATCGGTCACCAGGGCCCGGGCAATCGCCACCCGCTGCTCCTGCCCGCCCGACATCTGCTTGGGGAGATGATGCATACGGTCGGCCAAGCCCACCAAGTCCAGCGCTATCGAAACCAACCGCTTCCGCTCCTTGCGACCCAACCGCGTCAGCAGCAGCGGCAACTCCACGTTCTCGAAGGCCGTCAGCACCGGCACCAGATTGAAGCTCTGAAAGACGAACCCGACGTTCTGATTGCGCCAATCCGCCAACTGCGACTCGTTCAAACGGGAGATGTCGATGCCCTGGACGTGCAGCGCGCCCGAGGTCGGCCGGTCGATGCCCGCGATCAAGTGAAGCAGGGTGGATTTTCCCGAACCGGACGGCCCCATCAGCACCAGGAACTCCCCGGGAATGATGTTCAGCGAAACTCGGTTCAACGCCGTCACGTTGATTTCCCCCTGCTGATAGACTTTCGACAGCTCCTGAATGTCCACAATCGGCTCCGATGGCCGGGTCCCCTGCCCCACCCCAATCTCCGGTATCGCCGCCGCGTTGGTCATGACCACGAGTAATAAGCCAGGACCATGGTAGGCGGCAATACCCCAAAAGTGACATCGCCTCGGTCTTCACAGAATCCCCGACCCTCGTCACACTGAGTCCCCGAATGGATCCCACCCGACGATGGACCCCGGGCACGCTGGTGCTGGTGACCCTGGTCGTCGCGTTCTTCGCCATCTTCCTGATCTACCCCGTCGGGTACATGCTCCAGGAGGCCTTCCTCGTCGAAGGCCGGTTCACCCTGCGTTACTTCGGACTCCTGCTCAGCAACCCGGTCATCGTCCGGTCTCTCGGCAACAGTCTGATGCTGGCCACCCTCACCACGCTGATCACCACCCTGATCACCCTGCCGCTCGCCCAGGTCCTGACCCGGTTCACCTTCCGCGGCCAGAGCTTGCTGAACGGCCTCCTCCTCGTCCCGATGGTCATGCCTCCCTTCGTCGGCGCCATCGGACTGAAGCAACTGCTCGCCCGCTACGGATCCATCAACCTGCTGCTGATCGATCTCGGACTCGTCGACCCTGCCCATCCGCCGGACTGGCTCGGGGCCGGCGGCTTCTGGGGCATGGTGATTCTGCAGGTGTTGAATCTCTACCCCGTGATGTTCCTCAACGTCTCGGCGGCGCTCGCCAACGTCGACCCCTCGCTTCGGGAAGCCGCCCAAAACCTGGGCGCCAGCCCGTGGCGCCTCTTTCGCACGGTCACTCTTCCCCTCATCCTTCCCGGCTGGTTCGCCGGCGCGATCATCGTCTTCATCTGGGCGTTCACCGACCTCGGAACGCCGCTCATCTTCGGGTTCTCCCCCGTCGTACCGGTGCAAATCTTCGACTCAATCAACGATCTCAACACGAATCCCGTCGGTTACGCCCTGGTGGTGTTCGTGGTCGTCCTGACGCTTGCACTCTTCCTGATCTCCAAGCGGGTGCTCGCCCGACGTAGCTACGCGATGATCACCCGTGGACACACCTCGGGCACCTCCGCTCGGGCCACTCCGCGCCAGGCCGCCTGGATCTGGGCCGGAGCTGGCCTTCTGGTGCTGGCGGGGCTGCTTCCCCATCTGGCCGTCATTCTCCAGTCGTTCTCGGGGCGTTGGTTTTTCTCAGTCCTGCCCACCGAGTTCACCACCGACAACTTCACCGAACTCCAGGCCCAGGGCGCCATCGCTGGAAGCATTCGCAACAGCCTCTTCTACGCTTCCGTCAGCGCCGCCATCGATCTCGTGCTCGGGGTCGCCATCGCCTGGCTTCTCACCCGGCGTCGCATTCCGTTCGCCTCGGTGTTGGACGCCCTGGCCATGCTTCCACTCGCCCTCCCTGGACTGGTCATTGCCTTCGGGTACGTGGCTGCGTTTGACTTCAAGATCGCTTGGCTGAATCCCCGCGAAAACCCTACCCTCCTCCTCATCATCAGCTACGCCGTCCGACGACTGCCCTACATCGTCCGTTCCGCCTACGCCGGGTTCCAACAGACAAGTATCACCCTTGAGGAAGCTTCCGCCAACCTGGGCGCCTCACCGTTTCGGACTCTCCGGCGCATCACCCTTCCGCTCGTCGCCGCCAATCTCATTGCTGGAACCATTCTCACCTTCTCCCTCGCGATGCTCGAGGTCAGCGACGGCCTGATCCTGGCCATGAAGGAGAGCTACTACCCGATCACCAAGATGATCTGGCTCATCATGGGCCGCATCGATCCCAATGCCGCCGGTGTCGCTTGCGCCCTGGGCGTCGTCGGAATGGCCATTCTCACCGCCAGCCTCCTGGTCGCGAGCCGGATTCTCGGACGCCGGCTTGGACAGCTCTTCCGCTCCTAGAAAAGCGTTCCAATCACCGTGCCGATCACCGAGATCGGACCGGTGTCTTCCAGGCCGTCGGTTGCCTTCTCTACCTTCTGCAAGGTCCCCTTCACGTTCTTGAAGAAGGTTTCGTCGTTCACGACCTTTCCGGCCAATCCGTTGCCCTTGTTGATCTTCTCGAGGATCTCACGCAATTGCGTCATCGCCGTCGTCGTCTCCCGGTACAACGTCTCGTCCCGGGTCAGCTTGCCCAACGACCCCTGGCCCGCGCCGACGTCCGTGATGATCCGGCGCGCCTCGGCCACCGTCGCTTTGGCGTCGTCGGTGATGCCCTGAATCTGGGTCGCTGCATGGCTCAGGTTGGTGACCGTCTCCACGGCCGCGGTGTAAAGCTTGTCGTCGTTGACCATCATGCCGATGGAACCTTTGCCATCGGCGATCTGCTTGGAGATCAACTGCATGTTGCCCAGGATGGCCGTCAGACGCGGACTATTGTCCTTCAGGAAATCGGTGAACGGCCCAAGGAGGTTCTGAAAATTGTCGCCCCCGAACAGATTGGTGATGTTGCCGACGCTTCCCGCCGCGGCGTCGAGCTTGGCCATGATCTGGCCGAGATCCGGGAGCGTCTCGGCCTCCAACTCCGTGCCGGCGGTGACGATGGGAGCTCCGGGGCTGCCGAAGGTAAGTTCCACGTAGTTCTGGCCCATCAACCCGGCGAAACGGACCACGGCCTTGCTGTCGGTCTTCACCTGGGCGGTGGTGCGCACCCGCAAGGTCACCAGGACCTTGTTGCCCTCGATGGCGATCCGTCGGACATCTCCGACCGGGACCCCCGCGAGCTTCACCATCGCTCCCACCTGCAGTTCATTGATCGCATCGAATCGCGCCTTGATCTCGACGCCTTTCCGGAAGAAATCGAAGCCGCTCGCCAGTTCCAGCAGGACCAACCCCGCGATGAACACCATGGCGAAGAAAATGCCCAACCGTGTTTCGAGCGAGTTTTTCATGGGATCTCCGATGTGCTCCGGTTCGAATTAAAATCGATGGTCAAAAAATCGCGGATCAACGGGTCCGTCGTTTCGCGCAGTTCGGCGGGCGTGCCGACGAAGCTCACCAGTCCGTCGGACATGAAGGCCACCCGGTGGGCCACGCCACACGCAAGATCCCGGTCGTGGGTCACCAGGATCGATGTCACCCCCAGCCGGCGGTTCAACGCCAGAATCTCCCGCCCGATCGTGACCGACCGCAACGGATCCAGTTCGCTGGTCGGCTCGTCGTACAACAGCAACTGCGGTTCCGACACCAACGCCCGCGCGATCGCCACCCGCTTCTTCATGCCGCCGGACAACTCGGACGGCATCTTGTCGCCGGCACCCTTCAATCCCACCAGCTCAAGCTTCTCCGCCACAATCCGCTGAATGATATGCGGCGGATGAACCCGATGCTCTTCGAGATAGAGGCCGACGTTCTCCGACACCGTCAGCGAGTTCAGCAAGGCGGCGGACTGGAAAACCATCCCCATGCGCACCCCGCCCGGCTCCGACCCCTCCGGCAGCGGCTTGCCATCCACCAGCACCTCGCCAGCGTCCGGACGTTCCAGACCAATGATGTGCCGCAGCAACACCGTCTTGCCGCTGCCGCTCGGCCCCATCATCACGAAGATCTCGGCCGCCGCGATGTCCAGGTCGATGCCACGCAGAACTTCCACGCCCCGAAACGACTTTCGGAGGCCCCGCAATCGAACGGACACGCCCTGGGGGTGCTCACTCATCGTTGAAACACCAGCAACACGCGGGTGAGGAAATAGTCCAGAATCAGGATCAGCACGATCGAGTTGACGACCGCCTTGGTCACGGACTGCCCGATGCCCCGCGGGCCACCCATGGTCGCCAATCCCTGCTGACACGAAACCAGACCGACCACGACCGCGAACACGATGCTCTTGATGAAACCCTTCGCGACGTCGAAGGCCTCCACGTTCAGCCGCAGATCATTGAAGTACTCGGCCGAGGTCAGGCCAATGTCGCGGTTCAACACCGCCACCAGCGCGCCACCCCCCCATCCCACGATCATCGAGAAAATCACCAACGACGGCAGCCCCACTGTGATGCCCACCACGCGCGGGAGGACCAGGTAATGCACCGGATTGATGTTCATCGTCCGCAAAGCATCGATCTCCTGGTACACCCGCATCGACCCGATCTCCGCCGCCATCGCGGAACCGATCCGGCCCGCGATCAGGATCGACATCATCACAGGAGCCAATTCTTCAGCCACGGACAGCCCGATCAACCCGCCCAACATCCCTCCAATGCCCCGCTCGGCAAGCCTCGGCCCGCTCTGGAGCGCCACCACCCCGCCGATGAACAGAGACAACAGACAGGCCATGAAAAGGCTCGCGTTGCCAATTTCAAACAATTGGTCCGCCACCTTGCGCCGCTGCCGCCATGTGTAGGGAAGCGCAACCAAGGTCTGCCAGCCCAACAGGGCGACTTCACCGATGCTTCGAAACATCGCTTTCGGAGGCCGCCGGAGGTTCGGGTTTTTTCGAATCGAGACGGGGTCCCCCATGAAACCACCGCCACCGGGTCCCGGCGGAAGACTTGTGATACTGGACGAGTCCGAACAGGAGCGAGCCCTTTATCAGTTCAGGTGTCGAGTCGCGCCGATAGAGGTTCCACAGCAGCGACTTGCTGGAGGCGCCGGTGGAGGGATTTGATTCCTGCCGCCAGATCGACCACAGGGGCGACCAATTTCGCGTCATCCCGCTCCCCCGCCCAAACGGCTCGATGACCGTCAAGGCCTGCAATCGCTCCTTCCCTTCCGGATCCCGCGTCCAATGGAAAAACGGCCATATTTCGACCCGGCGTGACGTCTTCCCGGTCTCCAAGTTCCGGTCCCGCTGATCGGAATAGAGAAAAATCGCAAACTGCTTCCGGTCGCGATCAAACGACTCGGTATGCAGGTGTCGCCGACGGTACAGCGGCCACATGTACGTCTGGGCATCGAGCGTCGCGGTGTGCCCCACACTGAAGAACGGCAAGACCCGGTCCAGCGTCTTGCCCTCGCCGCGCGCAAACCCCACCAACGGCCAGGGCGCATTCCATTGCGTGTACTTCGCCCCTCGGTCATCCGTCCACGAGATGATCGGCCAGAGAACCGAGGTGTGGTCCCGCAACGGCGATCGCTCCCTGTAGTACAGCGGTATCGCCGCATCCACACGGCCGGCGTTCTCCGTGCCGATCCCGGTCCGGTTCCGGAACAGAATCGGCCACAGCGCAAACTTCTTGTCGTGCCCAGCCACCACCTCCACGTCGTCCATTAGGTTGGTACGGGTCGTCGCCTCCCGATGTTCATGCCCCAACAACGGCCAGAATTGCCACCCCTTCAACCCAGGACCCTCCCGGAAATGAATGAATGGGAAGGCCACGTTCCGGGTCGTAACCGTCCTTTCCAACGTCTTCAGCCACAACGGGAACAACACAAATTCTGATTCATCCCGGAACAGCCGGTTCTTCAGTGTGCCGTACAGGGGGAAGACTGCCCAATAATCCCGCTTCGGATCCGGCGCGTCCTGGTAAAAGAAGATGGGGAACAGGTTGAATCGTTTCAGCTCCTTGTCCGCCATGCTGTCCACGTGGGAACCGTTGATCCATTGGCTCAATTGCCAGCGCCAATCCTCCCCGTATTTCCGGTAGCTGAACACCGGTGGCAACACGAAGATCTGCCCCTTTTCCCCATCGTGGGATGAAAACGAGGACACCAACGGCGGTACCGCCCAAAGGTGCCCATCTTCGGTTTCCTGTTCGTAATAAAACGGCCCCACTGCCTCCAAACCACGCCCTCCCGGCTCCAAGGTCATGGAGAACGTCTGGAACAACGGTCCCAACACCGTGTCGAAGCCCGAACCTGCCTTCGGTCCCCGCACTCCTTCCTCGCCGACCGCTTCCTCCGCTCTTCCTCCCACCCCGCCCAGCAGGAATCCGCTCGCGATGCCCACGACCAAAGCAGTGCTTGCGCAGGCAGCCCCATGGAGCCGGCGCACGCGACGGAACGTTCTTGAAGGTGTCCAGCGCATCCGAGACGTCGGCATTCAACCCGTCCCCACTCCGCCGCTCAAGCCTCCCTCTTCACCTTTCGCCCACCACCCGGCACACTGTCCCCATGCGCCACGCGCCCATCGACCCGCAGTTCTTCATCGGAAATCGTCGCCGGCTGATGCGTCTCCTGCAACCGGGCTCCCTCGCCATAATCAACGCCAACGACATTCCACCCACCAACTCCGACGGCACCCTCCGCCCCGTCCCTAGTTCGGATCTCTTCCACCTGACCGGCGTCGAACAGGAGGAATCCATCCTCCTTCTCTTCCCCGACGCCGATGACGAACGCCATCGCGAAATCCTGTTTCTCCGTGAAACCAGTGAGCTCATCTCCATTTGGGAAGGGCACAAACTCACCCGCGAAGCCGCTCGCGAAGCCACCGGCATTCGCAACATCCAGTGGGTCTCCGAGTTCCCGAAATTCCTTCACCGCCTCGTGTGTGAGGCCGATCACGTGTGGCTCAATTCCAACGAGCACAAACGCGCTGACATCGTGGTCGAATCACGCGAAGCCCGCTTCGTTCGTGAACTCCTGGAACGTTACCCGCTGCACCAATACCACCGCCTCGCCCGCCTTATGCACCGACTGCGCATCGTCAAACAGCCGGTTGAGGTGAATCTGCTCAAGCAGGCCTGCGCCATCACACGCGACGGCTTCGAACGCGTCTGCCGCTTCGTCCAACCCGGCGTCTACGAACATGAAGTCGAGGCCGAGCTCGCCCACGAATTCATCCGGCAACGCGGTAATTTCGCCTACAACCCGATCATCGCCTCCGGTTCCAACGCCTGTATCCTGCACTACAACGATAACGATCGCCCCTGCCGCGACGGCGATCTCCTCCTGCTCGACGTCGCCGCAAATTACGCCAACTACAACGCCGACCTCACCCGCACCATCCCGGTAAACGGCCGCTTCACCCAACGGCAACGCCAGGTCTACGAGGCCGTCCTGCGCGTCCTTCGCGCCTCGATCGCCGGCCTGAAACCCGGCACCAAGACCAAACACTGGCAGGAAGCCGCTGAGGAGTTGATGGCCAAGGAATGCGTCGATCTCGGCCTGCTCAAGCCGTCCGACCTCCGAGAAACACACGAAGACCCGATGAAGCGACCGGTGAAGAAATACTTCATGCACGGCCTCGGTCACCCGCTCGGCTTGGATGTCCACGATGTCGGCTTCACCACCGAACCGTTTGCGGCCGGTTGGGTGATGACCGTTGAACCCGGGCTCTACCTCCGTGACGAAGGGTTCGGTGTCCGGCTCGAGAACGATGTGCTCATCACCGACCGCGGCCCCGTCGACCTGATGGCCGACATTCCCATCGAACCCGGCGACATTGAGACGCTCATGGCCTGAGATGGTTACGGCGGTTCCCCGGTTGACCGGGGAACGGTCGCTCCCGGGCGCTGGATCGCAATCACCTGGGACAGCGCTCGCTTGGCCGATTCATTCCGGGGGTCGAGTCGGATGGATTCCGAAAGATGGGTGGCGGCTTCCGACCATCGGGTCAGCCGCGCGTACGCGATACCCAGGTTGAATCGGCCCAGGGCGTGATCGGGCTTGAGACGAACCACGGCTTCGAACTGCGGCAGCGCCAACTCCACCTTGCCGGCAACCGCGTGTTCGACGCCGAGCAGATACCGCGCCTCCCAAAGCCCCGGATCGAGGCGAACCGCCTCTTCCAGGCTCGCCATCGCCTTCGCGGGCTGTTGGTCGGCCGCCTGTGCGTTCGCCAGCCGCAAGTGGGCGCGAGCGTGGTCCGGCTGAAGTCGTATGGCTTCTTCACAGGACGCGATGGCCTCCGCCGGACGCCCGCGGGCGAGGAAGTTGTCAGCCAACTCCAGCCGCGCTTCGACCCAATCCGGCTGCATCGCAACACCTTGTTCCAGCAGCGGTCCCGCTTCCTCAAACTGGCCCAATCGCCGAAGCAGACTGCCGGCTTGCACAGACGCGAAGGGATGATGCGGAAACCATTCCTTCACCTGCTGCCACTGGACGACCGCTTCCTTCAGGTGGCCCGTGGCGTCGAGAAACTCGGCATACACGCGGCGGAGATGCGGATCGCTTGGCGCCCCCGCGATCGCGTTGGTGTACACCCCGTTCGCGGCGCGCGCCGAGGCTGGGGTCTGCAATCGCCGCTGGCGCGAGATCTCGCCCGCCAGAGCGACGACCTGCACCGCCTGGTCCAGACGGTTGGTGAACGGGGCGTCCAGACAGCGTTGAAGCATCAACTCGGCGCAGGTCGCCCGCCCCCAGGGCGTCAGAGCCAGCCGGGTCGCGCACACCTCCGCCGAAGCCCAGTCGCTGGCTGCCCCGGAGCGTACCGACTCAGGCAACAGCCCCGCCACCTGTTCGCCGAAACACCGCGCCAGCGCGTGATTTCCCTCTGGAGTCAGGTGGACGTGTTCATAAAAGAACTCCCGCCCGGCTACTCCCTGCGCCGCCTCCCCATCGAACACGGCCTCCGCATCCACCAGCACAGAACCCGTCCCGGTCGCCACCCGGCGGAGGATCGCGTTGAGACGTGAATCGGTCCTCAGGGGAAGGGTGTCCAGATCCCGGGCCATGGAAAATGACTCGAGCGCCCGGCTCCCGTTTGTCTCCGACTGATGCACCCAACCCTGGAGGAACTGTACCCCGGCATGTTCAGGATCCAGTCCCGCCGCCCGCCGGATCGCCGCCCCATCCAGAACGGGTTCGGCGTTGGTCATCGCCCGGCGCGCCACCTCAACGATCTGCCCCACTTCGGCCCGATCCGAAGGGCTCACATTCATGCCGAAGGCCGCGCCAAACGGGCCGCTATCCCTGAGATTCACGGCAACCGTGCTCAACAGGACCCGCGAGCCCGCCGCCTGCCCCAACCGCGCGATGTCGCGCAGGTTTCTCTCAAAGGCGTCGTAGACCGGCCGACGACGAAACGAATCGTGGGGCACATGTTCCCGGGCAAGCACCTTGGGCCCCGCCCACCGGGTGCTGCCCACCGGACGTCGTCCAGCCCACACCGCGAGTTCCTCGATGGCCTGCCCCAAACGGGTCGCCTTGGCCGCCAGGACGCATCGCACCCAACCCACCGAGATCGCCCGCCCACCCAGGGCACTCCCTGCCCCGAACGGTCCCAGCAGCTCGTTGTTCCCAGCGAAAACAATCCAGAAATCAGCCTCCAACCCAGCCGCCTCCCGCGCCATCGGAAGCAAGGCGTGGGAGTTGATGGCGGTCATCGCGACGACCACGACTTCAAAGGTGGCGCCGGGGTAGCGGTCCCGGAGGAGAACCTCAAGGTAGCGGCCCACCCCGAATGCCGGCTTGGGATCGCCCATCGCCGCCGATTCACCGAAGAGCAGGATTCGAATCGTTCCCGGCGCCTTCCGCACCGTCACCCGGGTGGGAGGCGGAACGCGCAATAGACCCGGGGGAAAGAACCGCCGGCCAAAGGCCGGATTCTCCACCCAGACCTCAGGAGACGGCCCTGGAACGAAGTAACTCGCGGGATGTCCAAAGCCCGCCAACCGCAACAGCAGCTCCAAGAGCGCCAGAGTCAGCGCCGGTGCGATGACGGCAGAGGAGCATCGCAGCCACCAAGCGGATCGTCGTTCACCCATCCGGGTCCGAGAACGCCGCTCGTCGTGGCCATCCCATGCCAAGGTGGAACGGGTGTCCTTCAACTCGCCGACGATAGACCGCACGCCAAAACAGAACGACGAAAAAGCCGCGACCCAGGCGCAACCGATCGGTGAGTCGATCCTCCCGAAAGAAGCCTTGGTCAGTCACCGGTCGTCCACGGATGGATCTACGGGCTCCATGACGGCCTGATCGATGACCTCAAGGTGAGCGTGACCGGATTCCCAGAAGCGACTGGCGTCTACGACGCGCCGCGATCGCAGCGCTCCTGAATTGGCCCCCGAAGGAACGGCATAAGGCGCGAGGTTCGCCGAAGCCGTCCGAACCTTCACGGTAGGAGCCGAAGCGGTGCCGAGGGCCCCATCGGGAGATTCAACCCGATCCAGATCAGAAGCAGGAGGATCCAGCTGATCAAGAAGGCGAGCGAGTAAGGAAGCATCAGCGCCATCATCGTTCCGACTCCAGCCTTCGGTTCGTACTTCTGCGCAAAGGTCAGGATCAGGGGAAAATAGCTCAGGAGCGGGGTTACGATGTTGGTGACGCTATCGCCCACCCGGAAGGCGCCCTGAACCAGTTCCGGTGAATAACCCAACAACATGAACATCGGCACGAAGACCGGAGCGAGAAGCGCCCATTTGGCCGAGGCGCTGGAGATGAGAAGATTCACCATCGCGGCGAAAAAGACCACGGCCACCATCAGCACCATGGGGAGTTCTTGCAGACGAAGATGCTCGATCAACCGGGCACCACTCACCGCGGTAATCACCCCGAGGTTGGTCCAGGTGAAGTAGGCGATGAACTGAGCCGCGAAAAAGGCCAGCACGATGAAGGAAGCCATCGATTTCATCGTCGCGATCATGCCCGCCACCACGTCGTGGTCGTTGCGCAGTGTCCCCGCCACGAAGCCGTAGACGACACCCGGCAGAAATCCGAAGAGGAAAATAAACGTGGCAATCCCCACCATGAACGCCGACTGGGCGAAGGCCGGCGTCTGGCGGTTGACCAGGAACCCGTCGACCGGCAACACCCCCCAGAGCACGACGACGATCAGGCCCAACAGGGTGATCCCGGCAGCCCGCAGGCCCCGCCGCTCCAGGGGCATCAGGGGCTTCAGCTCGTCGCGGTCCATCGCTCCCTGATAGGAGCCGAGCCGAGGTGCCACGATTCGCTCCGTCACCCAGGTCCCCGCCGCGGTGATGACGAATGTCGAAACGAACATGAAGTAGTAGTTTGCCGTCGCATTCACCTGCCTCGCCGGATCGACGATCTGAGCCGCCGCCTGGGAAAGCCCGGCGAGAAGCACGTCGACCGAACCGATGAGAAGATTGGCGCTGTATCCACCAGAAACCCCGGCGAAAGCGGCCGCGAGCCCCAGCAAAGGATGCCGTCCCAGCGCGTGGTAGAGCGAGGCTGCAAGGGGAATGAGCAACACGTAACCCACCTCACTGCCGGTGTTCGACATCACAGCCGCGAAGACCACCATGGGCGTGACGAGACGACGCGGGGCACCGAGCACCACCAGCCGCAATGCCGCCCCAAGAAGCCCCGAATGCTCCGCCAGACCAATCCCCATCAGGCAAGCCAGCGAAATCCCCAGGGGCGGATATCCCAGAAAATTCCGCACCAGCTCCGTGATCATCCGTTGCCCGCCCTCGACCGTCACCAGATTGACCACACCCACCGCTTTGCCGGTGGCCGGATGAACGACCTGAAGTCCCAGAGCCGATCCGATCGCCGAAGCCAGAATCACCAAGCCGGCGAGGAGAATGAACAGAGTGACCGGATGAGGCAGCGCATTGCCGGCCCGTTCCACACCGCCCAGAAAACGCTGAAATCTTGAGACCGTTTTGGGGCCTAACGGAGAAACCACGGAGGCGGCGGACATCGGCGCCCAAAATGAACCGACATCCGTCAGGCAGCAATGCCCGGGAACACGTCTTCCACTCCAAGTTCCATGTCGCCAGGGTCCAGGTGGGCGACAGGGCCTAAACCCACTCCATCACAGCGGCACCGAACGTGAAGCCTCCCCCAAAGGCACACAGACCGGCCTTACCTTTGGGATTCTCGCGAAGCAACTCGGCCAGCACCATCGGGATCGTGCTGCTGCTGGTGTTTCCGCTGTGCGCCACCCGGTTCACCAACCGGCCCTTCGGCAGCTTCAAGCGCTGATCCACGGCGTCCAGGATTCGGCCGTTGGCCTGGTGCGGGACGATGTAGTCCAAGTCCTCCACCGCAATCTCGCCCTCCTCACACGCTTGCTTCAGCAACGCAATCAGTTGGCGGACCGCCATCGGAAACACCTTCAATCCATCCATGTTCACGTTCGGATTCCCCGGCCGACCATGATGCAGGATCGTCCCGTCCTCGCCCCGCGCGCTCAATACTGGCCGATGCAGATGTGCCCGTGCCGATCCAAACCGCGCCGACGACGGTCCATGAATCAACGTCGCCGTCGCCGCATCGCCGAACACGATCGCCGTGTCGAAATCGTTCGGGTCCGTGTACTCGCTCATCGCCTCGGCGGTCACCACCAGGATGTTGGCGTCGGGCTTGGATCGGCAGAAATCGAAGGCCGTCTGGAGCGCGTATAAATATCCCGTGCAGGCGGCCAGAATGTCGCTTGCCGCGATATCCCGCGCCCCGCCGTCCCGGCTCAGCGCATGGTGCACTAGACAGGCCATGCTCGGGCTGATGGACATCGGCGTGCTCGTGCTGACGAAGATTGCATCCAGGTCGCTGAGCTTCATTCCCGCCCCGGCCAAGGCTCCCCGGGATGCCGTCACCGCCAGCGAAAGGGCTGTCTCACCCGGAGCCAGAAGCCGCCGCGACTGAATGCCGGTCCGCTGCAGGATGTCGTCGGCCGTGCGTCCAGGAAACCGCTGGATCATCTCTTCGTTCGTCACCACCCGGCCCGCGGGAACCGCAACGATCGCGGACAGCCCCACCACCACGTCCCGTCCCAGGGCCGGCGCAGGCACGAACACGTTCGAGGGCCAAACTACGGCATGGGCAGCGCCCAGTGCCGGTGTGGCAGGCACAGCTCGTCGGGTCAGTCGGGGCGTCTGGTTAACTGGAACCCGGCGCACCTTCGCCGGACCGTCCGACTTCACGGTTTGGATCTCGGCCAACCGACTGCCGACCGGGACCTTTTCATCCACCGCCAAAAGATTGCGAATCACCCCGCCCACCGGTGCGCGAAGCTCGAACGTGGCCTTGTCGGCTTCGCAATCGGCAATCATATCTCCGGCGCGAATCGTATCGCCGCTCTTCACCCGCCATTCGACCACCGAAACAGTCTGGTCCGCCGGACTGGATCCCACCGCCTCCAGGACGTGCAGTCCATCCACGCGGGCTTCCTCGTGTTCCCACGACAAATCCAGGTCGCACAATTCGGCGGCGGCTTCGAGGATGCGGGCAAGACCGGGAAGCAACTCGAGTTGGTTCAGGTAGTTGAACGGGACATGCGTATCCGCTCGTGCCACCCGTTTGCAGCGCACCGGGGCCTTTGCGGATTCAACCACGGCCGCCACCACCTCGCCGCCAAACCCGCCGGTAAGATTGTCCTCGTGAACAACGATCAGACGCCCGGTTCTCTCGGCGCTGGCCGTGACCGTCTCGGGATCCCAGGGGCTCAACGACATCAAGTCGATGACCTCGGCACTCACCCCAACACTCTCCAACGCGCGGGCCGCCTCGAGACAGGGCGGAACCGTGCTGCCCCAACCCACCAGGGTCACCGACTCACCGCGTCGAAGAATCTTCGCCTTGCCGGGCTGTACCACTTCCCCGAGCGCCGAACGGGTCGTCGCCACTTCGGGATCGTTCAAACAAACCTTCGGATACAGAAAAACAGTCGGACGGCCGGTCGCCTGGTTGGCAAACGCCGCGTTCAACAAGCCCGCTGCGTCCGCCGCCGTGCTCGGCACCACCACGTCGATGCCCGGTAGATGCGCCAGGGTGCTGTCGAAGGTCTGGGAATGGAACGGTCCGAGGCCCGGACGATAGCCGCCGCACGGCGCCAGGACGATCACCGGCGATTTCCATTCCCCGTTGCTCCGCCAGTACACCGTTGAGAGTTCCGCGGCGATCTGGTTGAAAGCCAGCGGCAGATAGTCCGCGAACTGGATGAACGCAACCGGTCGGCCCCCCGCCATCGCCCTGCCAATGCTGACCCCTACAATCGTGGATTCAGTCAGCGCCGAATTCTTGACCTGCCCCGGAAACGCTCGCGTCAACCCGCGGGTCAACCCGAACACGTCCCCTTTCGGGTCTTCAATGTCCTCCCCAAAAAGGGAGACGGTCTCATCACTCGCCAACTGGCGTCGCAAGACCTCCCGCATGGCTTCCAACATCGTCAACGGAGCATCTTCGGCGATCTCCGAACCCCCCGCAGGTGGTGGGGCTTTCGCATCCAGGGCCGCCGGCGGTCGCGCGTCCCGATTCGTGACCGGATTGGGAGTCACCAAGGATCGATCGGCCGCCGCCCGAACCTGTTGTTCAACCTCGGCTTCAATGCCACTCAACTCCGCTTCCGCTACCCCGCTCGCCACCAAACGATCTCGCAGCCGCGCGATCGGGTCGGCGACACGTCGAACCTTCTGCAATTCAACTGGATCACGATAGACACGCTCGTCGTCGGCATTGGTGTGGTGCGTCAATCGCTCCATCTCCATCACCACGATTGCCGGCTTGCTGGTTCGAACCTCAGCCATGACAACACCGAGGGCTGCCGAACACGCCATCACATCCCGGCCATCCATCCGATGCACCGTGAGTCCGTAGTATTCCGCCTGGGGCCCGGACGGCAGGTGGTAGCACGTATTGCCCGCGGTTCGGGTCGAAATCCCATACCCGTTGTCTTCGATCACGAACAACACCGGCAAATGCGATCGAACAGCCTCCGCAACCGCCTCCAGAAACTCACCCTGCTGGGATGCGCTGTCTCCGAGGGCGCAAACCACCACTGGAAAGTCCGAAGTCCTCCTGGGATGTCCCGACCCGTTGCGTGCCGGCGATCGGCGGTTGCGCCGCGCCACCAGTTCTTGGGCAACACCCACCGATTGAAGGGAGCTGTTTCCGACCGGTCCGGCCATGGTCAGAATGTTCAAGGCTGGCGAACTCAGGTGGGCGCACATCTGGCGACCCTTCGATGCCGAACCCTCCGTCGCGAGCAGGCCGTGGAAGAACTCTTCGGCAGGGAGACCCCGCGCAAGCATCAGTGCCTTGTCGCGATAATGCGGATGCAGCCAGTCTTCCGGCCCCAGGTGGCCGATCAACGCCACCGTCGATTCGTGGCCGGCACCGCCCACGTGGAAGAAACCTTCCCCGCGGTTGACCAATTCCATCTCCACACGGTCAACCTCCCGGCTCATTTGCATGAACCGGAACAGCATAAGCGCATGAGAGACTTCAGTACGGGGAATCGAAGTCGTCGTTCGTGCGACGACAACTCTCTCCTCGGCGCGAGTAACGGGCGCGGAATCCACGGACGAAGCTTGCCCGTTTTCAGGCCTTCGCGAAAGACAAACGTGCGCCGCGCCTCAGGGCCTAACTTTGACTTAACCGCTTGACTGGGCCTTCGAAGAGCATTCCGTGAGCCTCGGCTAGAATCCCGGGGATCCGAGCCGCAAACGGACTCCCCCGGAGGGATTCCTGCAGGTTGGCACCGTCGGACTTCCCCCAATGCTCACCCGGGAACCAATGATCGGCGGTGCCCAGCATGTTGTACCGCATCTGGCCCCAGCCGACGATGTCGAGCGACTTCGCGTAGGTCCAAAGTCTTAGTATCTCCAGCACATTGATTTCGCCGGGCACAGCGACGTATTCCGGCAGTCCCTCGGACCAATGCAGGCACCAATCCCGACCCAGGGCCTTTTCCATTTCAGCCCGAAGTCGAGCCTCGATCGGAGGCAGGATCTCGTGCATTCGGTCGTAGTGCTCCAGCGCCGCCACGTGCGCATCAAAGTCCAAGGGCTTCGCCGCCCCCAGGCTTAAGGTATGAACCTGGGGATTCGCAAGGCACCAGAGGTCATTGAACTGCATCGGGGATAGCGGACGGCACAACTCCACCAACTTGAGCGGCGGGTCGTAAAGTTTCCCCCCCTTGTCGTTCGGGCTGATGATGAAGACGCCCATGTCCCGCCTCCTTGCTTCCGGGATGGCTTCGGCGTTCAGCTCGTTGACGAAGTACCAATGCAGGTTCACGTGATCGAAGCCATCGCTGCGGATCGCCTCGAGAATGACGTCCGGCGTTGCGTGGGTCGAAAAACCAACGTGCCGACATCTCCCCTCCTTCTGGAGCTGCCGCGCAGCGTCCAAGCTGCCACCCTTGCGCAGCGACCAGTCGAGCAGGGTCCGATTGTTGATCCCGTGCAGCGACAGGAGATCCACGTGGGCCAATTGGAGGTACTTCATCGACCGATCGAAGGTCTTTAGGAACTCCTCGGAGGTCGCCATCGGAGCCACCTTCGTCTGTACGATCAATTTTTCCCGGGGAAATTGCTTCAAGACCGGCCCCAACTGCATTTCGCTCGAGCCGTACCCGCGCGCCGTCTCGATGTGGTGGATCCCAAGTTCCACCGAGCGTTGAATGGTGGCTTCCAGGTTGGATTGTCCGTCCGGAGGCACCTCCGACCACGGGACATCCTGCCACTTGTGCTGGTAGCGCATGCCCCCGCACGAAAACACGGGAAGTTGGAGTTCTGTCCGGCCGAAACGCCGATAGCGCATGTCTGGCTTATGCCAAGACCGGCGCCGAGGGCGAAGCCCCAACTTCGCGGAAGTCACAAACAAAACGAGGCTGAGCCATGGCCCAACCTCGTCGTCCGATCCTAAAATCCGAAGAATTCTGGGAACAAATCACCGACCGCATCACGGAGCGGGCGCCGGTGTCGCCGCAGCCGCCTGCAACTCGGCGTTCCACTCAAAAATGAGCTTCACGTCATCGGCCGTCTTGATGGCGCCCAACGCCACCTTCGGAGCGGGTGGCGGAATCTCGAAGTCCGACATTTTAACACCGACCGTTCCCTTGACCTTCAGTTTCTTGGCATCCACCCGTTCGATCTGGACGGGCAAGGTGACTTCCTTGGTTTTGCCGCGGGCGGTGACGTCGCCCTTGGAGTCGAAGATCAGGACGCCATCCTTGGCCTCTTTGAAGGAGAACTCCTTGAGCTTGAACTCAATCTTGGGGTACTTGTCGGCGTCCATGCTCTCCAGCATCACCGCGTTCATCGGCGCGCCCCACTGGCACTGAAAAGTCCGGGCGAAGATGGTAATGGTCGCCGTGGCGGGCAGTGGTCCCGGCTTCAAATCCATCTTCGCCGGATCGGTCGGAAAGGACGGGTCGATTTCCATGCGCCCGGAGACCTGCACGCTCTCCGACCACCAATCGTGGATCGTGGAGGTGCCTTCGATACGCATCTTGCTGCCGGGTTTGCCCCGGTACTTGAGCATGTCGGCAGCCATCGCATTCAACGAAACGGCGAACAGAGCGCCTAGCAGCGCCACTCGGGTGATGTGCTTTATGGTCATGGAATTCTTGTGCGGTTGACGGTTGAAAATGCCTCAGGGTTGACAACGGGGTTCGACGGGTTGCTCCACGCCGAACCGTTCCCCTTCAATTTTGATTGCCCATTGGACCGCCCAGGCGAGGCGGTTTCTTCAAACCAAAAAGCGCAGAGGGGCCCGGGGCCGCCGTCTGCGCTGGATGTCGCCTTCAAGGGATGAATGGGCTCGTCGCGGTGAAAGACTTCCCCCTACACCTCGAACAGTGACGCAGGGATTTCAACGCGCCCCTTCTTCATGACGGCCTCGTTGCCCTTCAGCGCCATCACGGTGGCCTCGTAACCGTCGCGCCAGGAGGCCGAAGGATGGTTGTTCAGCGACGCCGCCCTCAAGGCGTCCGCCAGCGCTTCCTTGTCGTCGTCCCCGAACTGCTCGACGAAATCCTTGGCGGCCGTCCAGATCACGTCGGTGTTGTAGGCAAACGATTCGAGCGCGTAAAAGAGCGGCGTGTTGGTGTAGGGCGCATCTTCAACCGGCTTGTCGCCCTGAGCGATGAGCTTGGTGGCGTTGGCCACCAAGGCGATGCCTATCTCCTTGTAGAAGCTGTCTTTCCGGGCGTAGACCTCCCAGCCCAACAGCGGAGCGTCCACCTCCTTGAACATCCAAGCCTTGTTCCCCCGCAGCATCACGGCGGCATCCGACCCATAAATCATCTCGTACTCGGCATCGAAAGAGTTCGCGAGGCTCACCTCGCAGTTCACCAACGCTCCCTTCGGAAATTCGTACACCGCCTCCACCGAGTCCGGCACTTCACGCCCGTCCTCCCACAGGATCGTGCTGCCAAAACCCGTCACGGCCGTCGGACGTGCTCCCAGGTACCAGACAATGTTGTCGAGCGCATGGATCGAAATCTCGCCAATCAGGCCCGGCGAGGTCTCCGCCTCAAGGCGCCAATTCAATTCCCTCTCCCGATCCGGATTGGGCGAGGTCCGGCGCCAGCTCTGTTTCTTGTGCGATTGGGCCCGCGCCTTGACGGTCCGGCCGGCCGCTCCCGCCCGGATAAAATCAAGCAGGAAGCGACGCTGGGGATCTGACCGCAATCCGAGACCCACCTGGAAATTCTGCGACATCGCAGCCTTCGCCGCCGAGGCGATAGCACGGGCGTCCTCGACCGTGTGCGCCAGGGGCGCCTCGCAATAGACATGTTTGCCCGCCTGGAGGGCTGCCATGACCACGTCCTTATGCTGGTGCGAGGGGGTGGCTACGATCACTCCCTGGATGTCCTTGTTCTCAAGGATCTTCGTGTAATCGGTGACGGATTCCGCACCGGGTGCCGCTTCTTTGGCCCGACGGATCATCGCCGGGTACGTGTCCGCAAGGGCTACAACGTCTACCGAGGGCAGACGGGCCAGAGTGTTCAGGATCTCTCGCCCCCAGGCCCCGCATCCGATCACGGCGAGTTTAATCTTCTGACCGGATTGGGTTTTCACCTTGGCGGGCTCTTCGGCACTCGCCGTCGGCATGACCAGTGGCGCGCCTCCCACCAAGGCGGCCAGCGTCGCCACCGACGATCCCTTCAGGAAGTCTCGGCGGTTGAAGTCGGATAGTTCGGCGGGATTCCGGAAGGGCTGAGGTTTCATCACCAAGTATTAGAATGCGTTGGCGAAAAGTTGGGCCGACAGCAGGTGAAGTCAAGGACGGCGGGCTGGAAAGCCAGTGTCCGAAACACCGACCGCCGGTTGCGATCGGAGTACAAAAAAGGCGGTGGCATGTCCAACAGCCCACCGCCTTGGGAATAACCTGTGAATAACCCGGACCGGGGATCACCCGGCCCTGCTCCATACCGCCCGATCCAAACCACTAAGAAACCACTCAGGCCGGAGCCGCGGGCTTCTCGGTCTTGGTCGTCGTTTTCCGAGCATCCGCCTTGCGTCGAACATAACGCTCACGCCGACGACGCTTTTGTACTTTGTTGTGCTGTTTGCCCATATCGATCTTTACAAAACGAGTCAGCCTCCGTTTGGCTGGTTTCGTATTATGCAAGGTGCCGTGTCGTGGTTCAATATTCTTCTCGTCGCTGTGTCCATGCTGGCACTCTCCCGGCCGTCAGCCGCAGCGGAAACGCCAACAAAACCCGCCTACGAGGCTCCGTCGGAGAGCGAAATCAGGAAGGCGAAGAAGGAGAAACCCAAGCTCAACAAGAGCCTCCGGGTCTACGTGGAAACCAAGCACGACATCGAGGAACGCAGCCTCCCCGCGGTGGTGGGGCGCTCAACCCCCATGAAGTTCATGGTTGAGAAATTGCCCATCCTCAATGAGGTCCATGTCGAGAGCGCCGCACTTCTGGACCAACCCGGCAGCTTCCAGGTTCAGGTCAAGTTCAACTCCCTTGGATCTCGAATCCTCGAAAGCTACACCGCCGCAGCGGCAGGCCGGCACCTCCTGATCATGACGGAGATCAATAAGGAAGGCCGCTGGATTGCCGCACCCTTGATCCGTCGACGGTTGGGTGCTGGAATCCTGATCTTCACTCCCGATGCAACCCGCGAAGACATGGACCTGCTTGTGAGGGGACTTAATCAAATGGTCGAAAAGAACCGCAAACAGTGGCTCAACTAGTCTTCCGCTCCCCATTCCCAATTTTCCCCTGCGTGTCGCACCGGTGCTACGGGGGATTTCGCCATCGCCGAGCAGCCCTGGCGGCGGTCGCCATCGCCCTGCTGGGAGCGTTAACGGCCGGGGCGGCCCCAGCGTTTCGACTCCCAACCGACAATCGTTCCCTGCTGCAACCCGGTAACGAGGCCAAATTCTTTGCCCACACGCCAGGGCGCTCCTGGACCGCCGGCCAGTTCGGATGCGTACGTTCCGAAGGCACTCAGATGCACGAGGGCGTCGACATTCTCTCGATCCAAAAGGACAAGAAGGGGGAACCCACCGACGACGTCCGAGCCGCAGCCTCCGGGCAGGTCGCCTACGTCAGTCGCAAGGCGGGCCTGTCCAATTACGGCATCTACCTCGTCTTGAAGCATCGCATCGAGGGAATCCAAGTGTTCACGCTTTATGCGCATCTCCGGGAGGTGCGACGCGATCTCGCCCCCGGCACCGCCATCAAGGCAGGGGAATCCATTGGCAAGGTCGGACGCACCACCAACACCCGGACGCCCATCACCCGGGACCGAGCCCATCTTCACTTCGAGATCGATCTCCTTATCAACGAGTCCTTCTCCGCCTGGCTCAAGAAGCACGATCCCGGCACACGGGACGACCACGGACCTTGGAACGGCAGAAACCTGCTGGGACTCGATCCCTCCGAGATCTACCGCGCCCAGCAGAAAAAAAACGAAAACTTCAGTCTGCTCACCCATCTCCGCAATCAGCGCGAAATGTGCAGCGTTCTGGTCGCCCACACCTCCTTTCCCTGGCTGAAGCGTTACCCGTCGCTGATTCGCCGAAACCCCGTTGCGGAACGCGAGGGCATTGCGGCTTATGAGATTTCCCTGAATTACAACGGCGTTCCTTTTCGCTTGGTCCCCCGCGCCCGCAGCGAGATTAAAGGCTCGGTGACCACCCGGCTTCTGGACGTCAACGAATCGGAATTCGTCAATCACCGCTGTCGGAAACTTATCTTCAAACGCGGTCAGAGTTGGACCCTGACGGCGCGCGGCCAGGAACTGATCCAGTTGCTCACCCACTGACAGGCCGGTTCACGGTACCGCTGACGGCATGCGCACCCCGCCCATGGCCTGGAGGTCGAGTTGTCCCGTTCGTCGCACCCGAATGGTCCGATCGCCTCTTCCCGGGCGCGCGACGTACACGATGCTTTCAAGTTCGTAGTCCACCCAACGGCTCCGGCTCAAATCGTGAATCGAACGGGCCATCGAAAGGTTCTTCAGATGGAATTCCACCGGTTGAACCGCGGAAGCCAATCGAGGCACGGGCAATGTCTCGCCGGTCAAACCTCGCCCCAGTTTGATGCCGTTGACGGTGACCCGATGGGATCCACCCGTCACCCGGATCTCTCCCGGTGAGAGGTTGTCCAGGCGGATGTCGAGGACGGCCGTGGTCTCGAAGACGGTCAATTGGGTGAATCGCAGGTTCGCCAGGCCCACCTCAAGGACCGGTTCGTCCGGCGCACGGGCGCACCCGGCGCCGAACACCAGGGCCAGGAGTCCCAACACGCCCGAGATCCGCGCCTGGAAGACCTTCATTGCAGTGTCTTGACGAAGGCATCCGCGCGGGCAATCGACGCGTTCATCTCGCCGATCAGTTTTCCAATGTCGTTCTGGATGTTGACGGCTTCACCCTTCAGAGACGCGATGGCCTGGGCATTCAGGCTGTGCTTCAAGGACAGCGAGTAATCACGGAACTGGGCGAGCACGGGATCCATACTGTCCTCCGCCTTCAGCAGCGCGGCATGCATTTCTCCATACCGGCTGCGCGTTTCCTGGAGCTTTTGACGACTCGATGACGCCATCCCCGCGTTCGAAATCTGGCCGATCTCTTTCTCCCATTCAGTGAAGAGGTCGGTGGCCACGGTTTCCATCGACCGAATCCGCTTCTTCACGGCATCGGCCTGGGCCTGGGAGGCGTCGAACTCGCCCTGAAGTTGCTTGTAGGGCTTTTCCAGGTTCCCGCCGTCGAAGGCGTACACTTCCTTCAGTTTCGTCAGGGCATCCTTGAACTGCTCGCTGGCTGCTTGTTGTTCGTCCCTGGCCTCGACCACGCGTTCCTTCAGGATGTCCCGCTTGGCGTAACCCAGCTTTTCCCATGCGGCGTAGTAGGCGGTGCTGCACCCAGTGATCCAGAGCATCAGGCCCGCCGCCAACACACGAAGGGTCAACGAGATTGGTTTCATGACTTGATTAAGGACTGAAATCCGTCGATGCCGTTCAACCTACCGCCTCACCACAACCTTGAGTACAACCAAAAAGAGAGTCCCGGTCGCTTTCGCGTCCGGGACCCATCGTTTCAAGGCACCCTTTCCGGCCATTGGCCTGGGGCAGAGTACGATGGATTAGAACTTGTAATTCACACCGGCAACCAGCCTCAGGTCGTTGCTCTCGCGGTCCGGCGCCGGATTGCTGACGTACCAGTCCTGCACCATGACCCGAAGGGACATCTTCTTGGTCAGGTCGGCTTCCGCACCCAATTCACCGGTCAGGAAGTACTCGGACCATTCGTCGATCCTCGGCTGGTATTCAAACGACTGCCACAAACGGGCGCGGTCGTTGAGTTTCCAAGTGAACTTTTCACCGAAGCGGATGGTCGCGAAATCGCGGGAATCGCCACCGATCTTTTCAAAGACGTAGCCGGGACCCGCTTCCGCGCTTAGCGTCATCTTGTCGTTCTTAATGAGGTAGTAACCCGTACCGACCGAGATCGGCACGCGGTAGGCGATGTCGGCGATCGAGTCATGGAGGCCTTCGGCCCGCCCGAAGAGATACCAGCGATCGGTCAACAGGTAGTTGTACTGGCCGAATCCCTTGAGGTACCCGATGTTCTGGGTCCCGTCGTTTTCACCGTACCCGGCGTCGAGACCCGCGGCGAACTCACCGGTGTCCCACTTGCGGAGGGTCGCTGCATTCAGCGTGAACAGCAAGGTGTCGGCATTGCCATCCGTCACGCTCAACCCGACACCCGCGGACGTCTCCCATGCCGGCTTCGGGGGAACGGCTGCGGCCACGGCCGCGGCACCCGCATCGGTCGACGGTTGCGGCGCCGGGACATTGGCTTCCTGAGCCATCACACTCGCAGCACCCGCAAAGGCGATCGCCGCACCAAGGACCTGTTTGGACATCTGATTCATGCTTCGTTCGTCGTTCGACGTTCGTCGTGTTGTTTGACACCGGAGACGGCCACTGCCCAAAAAAAGGGGCAAACCCGCTTTCCGAAAATACGTTGGTCTTGCGAAATCCGGGTCAGCCTGGCGCGACCCTTCCGGGTGTGGAACCGTCACCGCACCTCGACTGCACCCAGCCAAAAAAAGTTGGCTCCAGAGGCAGGACTCGAACCTGCAACCCCACGGTTAACAGCCGCGTGCTCTACCATTGAGCTACTCTGGAACCCAGAACCGGGGCCGGAAAGACTATCGACCGAGGCCCAACCGTCAACGGGTTTTCCAGGCTTTTGAAATCCAACTCCCACGGTGCTCCCGACCCATGGTCCAGACAGGTCCCTGCCCACTTGCCCCAAAATTGAGGAACTGCCGTGCAAAAGTCGTGGCCCAATCCCGGCTTCCCGCTAGCCTGCCCCCGCGATATGCCACGACGTTCCGCGTCCTCCCCCCAGGTCCCCGCCAGCCCACCTCCCGCCCCGGCTGCTGTTGCCCCATTCCGCAAGCTGATGGCGGCCAACCGGTCCGAAATCGCCATCCGGATCTTCCGCGCCGCCAACGAGCTCGGCATCCCGACGGTCGCCATCTTCGCCCAGGAGGACCGATTCTGCATGCACCGGTTCAAGGCCGACGAATCCTACCTCGTCGGTCAGGGCAAGGGACCCGTCGCCGCCTACCTCGACATCGAAGGCATCGTCACGCTCGCCAAAGACAAAGGCGTCGACGCCATCCACCCAGGCTACGGCTTCCTCAGCGAAAACGCCGCCTTCGCCCGCGCCTGCGCCGATGCCGGAATCACATTCGTCGGACCGCGCCCTGAACTTCTGGACCGAATGGGCGATAAGACCGCCGCCCGCGCCGTCGCCGAGCGCCTGGGTGTTCCCACCCTTCCCGGCACCCGGGAACCTCTGACCCAACGCGACGATGCCCTTAAAGCCGCCCGAGCCATCGGTTTTCCCCTCATCATCAAGGCCGCCTTCGGTGGCGGCGGGCGCGGCATGCGGGTCGTCCTGAAACCGGCCGACCTCGCCCCACTGCTCGACGAAGCCCAGACCGAAGCCGGTCGGGCTTTCGGCAATCCTGCGGTCTTCCTCGAAAAATACATCCCCCGTGCCAAACACCTCGAGGTTCAAATCCTCGGCGACCAGCACGGCAACGTCATGCACCTGCATGAACGGGATTGCTCGGTCCAGCGTCGCCACCAGAAGGTCATTGAGGTCGCCCCCAGCTACGGCCTCGCCGATGGCGTCGTCCGCGAACTTTGCGACGCCGCCTCGCGTATGGCTCAGGAGATTCGTTACGACAACGCCGGGACCATCGAATTCCTGTACGACCTCGACCGACACGAGTGGTTCTTCATCGAGATGAACCCCCGCATCCAGGTCGAACACACCGTCACCGAGCAGATCACGGGTATCGACCTGGTGCAGTCCCAGATCCTCATCGCACAAGGCCATAGCCTGAACTCTCGCGAGCTTGGCCTCCCCGCCCAGGGACAGGTGCCTCGCAATGGTTACGCCATCCAATGCCGCGTCACCACCGAGGACCCCGGCAACAAGTTCATGCCGGACTACGGCAAGATTCTCGCCTATCGATCCTCCGGCGGCTTCGGTCTGCGCCTCGACGGCGGCATGGGTTATTCCGGTGCCGTCATCACGCCGTTCTACGACTCGCTCCTCGTCAAAGTCATTTCCAGTGGCCAGACGTTCGACCTGGCGTGTCAGCGCGCCGACCGGGCTCTTCGGGAATTCCGCATCCGTGGCGTCAAGACGAACATCCCATTTCTCGAGAATGTCATTGCCCATGCCGATTTCCGCGCCGGCCTTGCCACCACCACCCTGATCGACACCACGCCCGATCTTTTTACGTTCATCCCCCGCCGCGACCGCGCCACCAAAGTCCTCAATTTCATCGGAAACGTCATCGTCAACGGCAACCCGCACGCCAAGGGCTTCGTCCCACCCCGTCCCCTCACTCCCGCCCGCCTCCCCCCGTGGGACCCACGTCAGGCCCCACCGGAGGGCACCCGCAACCTGCTCCTGCAACTGGGGCCCAAGGGTTTCGCCGAGTGGACCCTCAAGCAGAAACGCCTGCTTCTCACCGACACCACCCTGCGCGATGCCCATCAATCCCTCCTGGCCACCCGCGTCCGTACCTACGACATGCTTGCCCCCGCCGACGCCCTCGCGCGCCGCATGTCAGGCCTGTTCTCCCTCGAAATGTGGGGAGGAGCCACCTTCGACACGTCGATGCGGTTCCTGAACGAGGATCCGTGGGAACGCCTCCGCCAACTCCGGGCCCGCATTCCCAATATCTGCTTTCAGATGCTCCTCCGAGGCTCCAATGCCGTCGGCTACTCAAACTATCCCGACAACGTCGTCACCGGCTTCGTCCGACACGCCGCGGTCTCGGGCATCGACATCTTTCGAGTCTTCGATTCCCTCAACTACCTTCCCAACATCCGCGTCGCGCTGGAGGCCATTCAGGGAACTCACGCCATCGCCGAAGCCGCCATCTGCTACACCGGCGACATCCTGGACCCGAAGCGCGACAAGTACTCGCTCCAGTACTACGTCAAACTCGCCAAGGAAGTCGCACGCATGGGCGCCCATTTCCTCGCCATCAAAGACATGGCGGGGCTACTCCGTCCTTACGCGGCCCACAAGCTGATCAAGGCGCTCCGCGACGAGATCGACCTACCGATCCACCTCCACACCCACGACAGCAGCGGCATCAATGCCAGCTCCATTCTCCGCGCCGCCGACGCCGGTGTGAACATCGCCGACGCCGCCATCTCGTCCATGAGCGGCAGCACCTCACAGCCGAACCTCAATTCCATCGTCGCCGCCCTTCAACATCACCCACGCGACACCCAACTCGACCTCGCCGCACTAGGCGAGTACTCCGACTACTGGGAACACATCCGCGAGTACTACACCCCGTTCGATACCGCGCCCCGCACAGGTAGCGCCGAGGTCTACCTGCACGAGATGCCGGGTGGTCAGTACACCAATCTTAAGGAACAGGCCGCCTCCATGGGCCTTTCCCATCACTGGCCCGAAATCGCCCTCACCTACGCCGCGGTCAATCAACTCTTCGGCGACATCGTCAAAGTTACCCCGTCCAGCAAGGTCGTCGGCGACATGACCATGTTCCTGGTCACCCGCGGCATACGACCGGCGGACGTGCTCAACCTGGAGCCCGGTTCCACGCCGTTCCCGGAAAGTGTCGTCGACATGCTCGCTGGCGGTCTCGGATGGCCGCCTGGCGGCTGGCCAGCCGACCTTCAACGGGTCGTCCTGGGCGAGAAACGCACCGCCGAATCCCGCGAACTCTGCGAGAAGAATATCGTCCCCGGCGCCGTCGCCACCCCAGCCAACTTCGACAAGGTCCGCCGTGAACTGGCCGAGAAACTCAAACGGGAACCGTCCGAAGACGATGTCTACAGTTACCTGATGTATCCACAGGTGTTCCTGGAATTTGCCCGGCATTCGCGCGAATTCAGTGACGTCTCCGCCCTCCCCACGCCCGCCTTTTTCTATGGTCTCCGCCGCGGCGAGGAGATCAGCGTCAGCATCCAGGAAGGCAAGACCCTCGTCATCCGGCTGGTCAATGTCAGTGATCCTGATAAGGACGGCCGCCGGACGATCACCTACGAGCTGAACGGGATGACCCGGGAAGCTTACATCTCGGACAAGAAGGTCACCCCCCAGACGAAGAGCCGGCCGAAAGCCGACCTGACGGATCCCTGCCAGATTCCAGCCCCAATCCCCGGGCTCGTCGCCACCTTGGCGGTGACGGTCGGACAGAAAATTTCCAAGGGCGACAAGCTCCTGATGATGGAGGCGATGAAGATGCAAACGACGGTCACCTCCCCCGTGGATGGCGTCGTTGAGGCCCTGCACGTCGCCATCGGCGACACCGTGGCAAGCAAGGACCTGCTCCTGACCCTGAGGGCCTGAAATCCATAATCCAGGCCCGACGATGGACCCGCTCCACGTGCCGTCGCGCCCCTCCGGCCGACTCGGCTGGGTGCCGCACTCGCAAGGTCGGCGGATCTGCGATTCAATACGCCGTTTGACTTCTTTCGGCCGGTGCGGAAGCTCGGCCCTCACATTTTATCCACCCGACCTGGGGAAACGAACGAATTATGGGCGCGATGCACGAAGTCGATTACGAGATTCACGGCAATGAGATGCAGTTCGTCACCATGGAACTGGACCCCCAGGAGGCCGTGGTCGCCGAGGCTGGCGGGATGATGTACATGGAACCTGGCATCGAAATGGAGACGATCTTTGGGGATGGTTCCCAGCAGAACACGGGATTCCTCGGCTCCCTTCTCGGCGCCGGCAAGCGCCTGCTCACCGGAGAATCCCTCTTCATGACTGTGTTCCATAACCGTGGTCCCGGGAAGCAGCACGTCGCCTTCGGAGCGCCCTACCCCGGCAAAATCATCCCGATCCATCTCAAGGAGATCGGCGGTGAAATCCTCTGCCAGAAGGACGCCTTCCTCTGCGCGGCCAAAGGGGTCAGCGTCGGCATCGGCTTCCAGAAACGCCTGGGCGCGGGCCTCTTCGGAGGCGAGGGCTTCATCATGCAACGCCTCCAGGGCGACGGGTGGGCCTTCATTCACGCGGGCGGCACCCTGCTCCAGCGGGACCTCGCCCCAGGCGAAACGCTCCGCGTGGACACCGGTTGCGTTGTCGCCTATCAGCCATTCGTCGATTTCGACATCCAGTTCGTCGGCAAGATCAAGACGGCCCTGTTCGGTGGTGAAGGCCTCTTTTTTGCCACCCTTCGCGGCCCGGGTCGCATCTGGCTTCAATCCCTGCCTTTTAGCCGGCTGGCCGACCGCATCTACTCGGCTTCAGCCAAGGCCGGCGGGAGCGGTGGACGCGGCGAAGGTTCGCTTCTGGGCGGTCTGGGACGGGTCCTGGGCGGCGACAACTCGTAACGCAAATTCCTATGAAACCATTCAATCACTCGGGCACCCCTCACCGGTTTTGGGAGGACGATCCCTGGCGTGTGCTGCGCATCATGTCGGAGTTCGTCGATTCCTTCGAACAGATGTCCCAGGTTCCCGCGGGGGTCACCATCTTCGGTTCGGCTCGAACGCCACCCTCCGACCCCTATTACATTGCCGCGGTTGAAATGGGCCGCGCTCTCGCCAAACACGGCTTCTCCGTCATCACGGGCGGAGGTCCTGGCATCATGGAGGCCGCCAACCGCGGAGCCGCCGACGTGGACCGTGCGCTCTCGGTCGGCCTGAACATTCATCTTCCCCACGAGCAAGAGGCCAACCGATACGCCGGCATCAAAATCGACTTCCGCTACTTCTTCGCTCGAAAGGTCTGCCTCGCCAAATACAGCACCGGGTTCGCCTACTTCCCGGGCGGGTTCGGCACACTGGACGAATTCGCCGAACTGGCGACCCTCGTCCAAACCGGGCGCATCCCCCGTTTTCCCCTGGTCTTCATCGGGAAGAAACACTGGGAAGGCCTCATCCAATGGTTCAAGGATGTCCTCGTCCCGGGAGGCATGATCTCCCCGGAAGACGTCGATCTGTACCATGTGACCGACAGCGTCGAGGAAGCCGTCGATCTTTTCCTAGAATTCAGGCGTAAAATGGGCACCCCCCATAGCGCCTCGCCCGCTTTCCGCTGAATCCGGCTCCCGCATTACCGCCTCACATCGGAACCCCCTTGTGCATCACGTCACTCGCCTCGACCACGGCCTCACCATTGCCACCGCTGAGATGCCCCACATGGCCAGCGTCAGCGTCGGTGCCTGGGTAGGCGTCGGTGGACGCCATGAACCCGCCCGTCTCAACGGGGTGGCACATTTCATCGAGCACATGCTGTTCAAGGGGACCCGCCGCAGGTCCGCCGAGCAGATCTCCCAGGACGTCGAAGGCATCGGCGGCTACCTCAATGCCTTCACCAGCGAGGAACACACCTGCTTTTATTCGAAGGCGCTGAGGGATCGACTCGACGACCTCGCCGACGTCCTCTTCGACATGCTCCTCAACTCGCGATTCTCGAGCACCGACATCCGCCGGGAACGTGAAGTCATTCGCGAAGAGGTTTCCATGTACCTCGATCAGCCCCAACACCACGTCCAGGAGCTGTTCAACGAAATCATGTGGCCGGATCATGCGCTCGGCCGACCGCTGACCGGGACCTTTGACACCCTCGAGGGGATTGGCCGCACTCAACTCCTGGGCTTCCTCCGCTCCAACTACACGGCCCCCTCCCTCGTCGTGGTCGCAGCCGGCGCAGTCCGCCATGCCGACGTCGTCGATGCCGTGCGTCGCCGGGCCAAGCGCATCCCCGGCGAACAGCGCTCCAAAACCGTTCCCTTCAGTGGCTCACGCTCGGCGCCGGCCGTCCGCCTCTTCCGAAAAAAGACCGAGCAATCCCAGATCGCCGTCGGTTTCAGCACCTGTTCCCGCAGCGATCCCCGGCGATTTGCCCTGCGCCTCCTTAACATCATTCTGGGCGAGAACATGAGTTCCCGCCTCTTCCAGATCGTGCGCGAGGACCGCGGCCTCGCCTATTCCATCTACAGCACTCCCAGCCTCTGGGAGGATGTGGGGGACATCGTCGTTTCCGCCGGCCTCGATGCCGCCAAGATCGAACCGGTTTTGCGCCTCATCATGCGGGAATTCGAGCGCCTCACCGTCAGCAAGATCTCGCCTTCCGAACTCCGACGCTCGAGAGATTACGCCCTGGGCCAGATCGACCTCGCCCTTGAAAACACCGAACACCACATGATGTGGCTCGGAGAGCAACTCATTGGCTCCGGCCGACTGATCTCCATCGAGGAAGCCCGGAACCAGATCACCTGCGTCGATGCCGAATCCATCCGAAGCGCCGCCCGCGATTTTTTCCGTCCGGAACGCTGCGCCCTCGCCGTCGTCAGCCCCATCCGATCAGATTCCGTGCTCCGAAAAGCCCTGAACCCCTGATCGCCCACCGCGATGCCCACGCTCGTCGAGCTCGTTCCGACGGCGCATTCGCCGGAATCCCTCGTCGCCGAGTTGCGACACGAGGGTTCCCCCAGCCTCGTTCTACTCCGGAGCGGTTGCTTCGAAATCCCCGAAGCCCGCTACTCGTTCGTCACCGCCCGGCCATTCCTCATCCTCCGCGCCCACGGTTCCCGTTGTGAACTTCAAGGCCGGAATTCCCAACGGACCCTTCACTTCGGAAACCCCTGGCGCCTCCTCGAAGCCCTGCTCTCGCGATACGAGCTTCTGGACGAAGTCGATCTTCCGTTCCCCCTCGGTGGCGCCTTCGGATACTGGGGGTACGGACTTCGCCGATTCGTTGAACCCAAGCTCGGCGCCGGTCCCATCGACGATCTGGAGATGCCTGATGCTGTCGTCGGCTTCCACGATAGCCTGGTGGTCTTCGACCATCACACCGGACAAACCTGGGTCGTCGCCACCGGCATCCAACCCGATGGTTCACGGGACGAACGCCTGGCCCGCCAGACCTCCGATTGGTGGCGCAGGATTCTCGCAGCCCCGCTGCGTGCTTCCTCCGACCCGACGGGATCCAACCGGCGCCCCATGGCGCCCCGGCCCATCCTTCGATCTTCCCTCAGTCGCGACGGGTACTGCGCCGCGGTCAACCGAGCCCGCACCTACATCCGCAACGGCCACATTTACCAGGTCAACGTCGCCCAGCGCTTCGACACACCGATCCACGACGACGCCTGGTCTCTCTTCCAAAACCTCTTCTCGGCTTCCCCGTCACCTTTCGGCGCCTTCCTGGATGTCGGGGGATTTCAGGTCGCCTCGATCTCGCCGGAGCTTTTCCTCCGCTTTTCGGGCGCCCATATCCTTACCCGCCCCATCAAAGGCACCCGCCCTCGTTCCCCCGATCCCACCCGCGACGCCCAACTGGCTTTCGAGCTTCAGACCAGTCCCAAGGAGCTCTCCGAATTGGTCATGATCACCGACCTTCTTCGCAATGATCTCGGCAGGGTCTGTGAATACGGCTCGGTCCAGGTTCCCGAGTTCCTCCGGCTCGAACGTTACGCCCACGTCCAGCATCTCGTCTCGACAGTTGAAGGCCGCCTTCGTCCGAACATCACGCATCTCGGAGCTCTCGAAGCCGCCTTCCCGGGTGGAAGCATCACCGGCGCCCCCAAGATCCGTGCGATGGAAATCATCGACGAATTGGAACCCGTCGCTCGCGGGCCTTACACCGGCTGCGCCGGATATCTGGGATTCAACCGCGAAAGTCAGTTCAACATCCTCATCCGAACCGCACTGATCCGAGGTGGACACGCCTGGTATCACGCGGGGGCCGGCATCGTCGCCGAGTCCGATCCCGAGTCCGAATACCTCGAGACGGTGGCCAAAGCCCAAGCCTTTCTCAACGCGACCGCACCCCAACCGGCGACCCCCTCCCCGGCCTCGCCGGGTCTATTCAAGCCTCCGTCCGTATGACCGTCTACCTCAACGGCCGGTTTGTTCCCGCCGAACAGGCCACCGTGTCCGTCTTTGACCGCGGATTCCTCTACGGCGACGGTTTGTTCGAATCCGTCAGGGTCTACGGAGGACAACCCTTCCTCTGGCAGGCCCACGCCCATCGGCTCGCCCAAGGCGCGTCCGCCCTCCAGATCCGCCTTCCCTCCGATTCGGAAACCCTTCGATCCACCCTGCTCGAGTTGCTGGAACGCAATGAACTCACGAATGCCGTCGTCCGCATCTCGATCTCTCGGGGCCCGGGCCCGCGCGGGTATTCGATTCGTGGCGCCGACCGTCCAACCCTCGTCATGGCCGCCCACCCCGCCGCCAGTCTCGACGAGTTGCCAACGCTCCGTTGGAGCCTCCATACGGCCAGTCTCCGCCTCCCGGCCCGCGATCCCGTGGCCGCCTTCAAAACAGCGAACAAGCTGAGCCACATTCTGGCGCGCACCGAGGCGGAGGCTGCTGGAGCCGACGAAGCCCTGCTCCTCAACACGGACGGACACGTGGCCGAAACCTCGGCCGCCAACGTGTTTTGGCTGTCGGGCCACTCTGCCTACACCCCGCATCTGAACGCCGGATGCCTCGCCGGTGTGACTCGAGCATTCGTTTTGTCCCTGCTGCGGACCGGGGGATGGGACACTCGGGAAATCCTCGCCGGCCCCGATGCTCTGCTTCAGGCATCGGGGGGGTTCATCACGGTCAGCACCCTGGGCATCGTCGAGATCAGCCACGTGGACCGGCAGCCGGTCGCCCAGGACCCGCGCCTCACGAAACTTCGCGACGCCTACATGAACGCCATCCGGGACCTACCGAATTCCGACCAGATTTACCATTGAAGGCAGGGAACCCTCACCTAGATTCACGTCCGGCATGAGTAACCTTATGGCTCAGGCAACCTCCACTCTCGGAGCAAGTCCGACGCCCATGCCCGGCCCCAGCGACGACATGGTCGCCTGCCTCCTTCTGCTGTTGCTCGCCGCCGTCATCGTCCTCGGAGCCGTCTGTTTCCTGCTCGTGATTCATTTCGTTGGACAACGACGCCGTGAACACTCGTCCGAAACCCACGAGGAACAGGCCGCCGATCCTTCCCTGTTCTGGCAAACCGGGGGCATGCTCCTTGTTCCGGCCCGTTGGATGGCGGTCCGCGCCACAACCGTCCGCGAGGTTCGCAATGCCCTCGCACTCTCCAACACGACCCCGTGCCGTATTGAGGATGGGCTCGCCGGAAACCACCAGCAGGCTCTGTTTCTGGCCCCTCCCATCAACGGCTGGGTCCTGATTACGGGGCCGGGAGTTCCGGATCCTGCGGACGACGTCGACGAAGTCTTTCACCTGCTCCGAGCCCTCAGCATCAAGCTCGGTGCCGCGCAGTTCTTCAGTTTCAACCGCGCCCTCGGCCACCACGCCTGGGCCTGGGCTCGCGGCGGCGGTATCGTTCGGGCCTTCGCCTGGGCAGGCCATACCGTCTGGAACGAAGGCGAACTCACACCCCCTGAAGTCCAGTTCCGATTGTGCTGCCCCGGCTACCAGGACGCCGCACCCCGGTCCATTCGAGCCCGCGAAGCCATTCTCACCAACCTCGACAAGGTCCCCCTCCTGGCTGCGCGTTGGAGCGTCGACCCCGTCAGCGTCCACCAGCAGCAACCCAATGCCATGGGTGTCGCCGGCGAATTCACCCGCATTCGGTCCTCATAAGCCGGATTGACGCCGCGGGGTCCCGCGTGCCTACGCTTTCCCGCAGATGAGTCCGTCCAGTTATTTTTTCGCAGCATCGTTTGGGCGGGGATTTTATCCCTTCACCCATCCCCTGCGTGCCTGGTCGGACTAGTTTCCTACTGAACCACCAAGCCGCAGGTCACCCGCCTGCGGCTCTCTTCGTTGGCCCGGGCGGAACCGAACACAACCATGATCATCGTCCTGAAACCCGGTATCACCAAAAAGGAAGAGACCGCCGTCCTTCGCGAAATCCGCAAACTCGGCTACACCCCGCACGTCATGCGCGGTGTCGCTCGAACCGTCATCGGCGCCATCGGCGACGAACGGACCCACGCCAACCTCGAATCGCTCAGCACCTGGACCCAGGTCGAGTCGGTCACCCCAATCCAAAAGCGCTACAAACTCGTCAGCCGCGAGGCGCATCCGTCCGATTCTACCGTCACCGCCCGCAAGGTCGTGGTCGGCGGAAAAAAATTCCAGGTGATGGCGGGCCCCTGCTCGGTTGAGAGCGAAGATCAACTCCTCCGCACGGCAGTGGCCGTCAAGGAAGCCGGCGCCACCATCCTCCGAGGCGGTGCGTTCAAGCCCCGCACGTCACCCTACGAGTTCCAGGGGCTCGGGGAAAAAGGTCTGAAGCTTCTCGCCAAAGCCCGCAAGGAAACGGGACTTCCGATCGTCACCGAACTGCTTTCGGAGAACCACGCCGATCTCGTCGCTGAATACGCCGACATCCTCCAGATCGGCACCCGCAACGCCCAGAATTTCCAACTGCTCATCGCTGCCGCCAAAACTGGCAAACCGGTTCTTCTGAAGCGCGGCATGAGCATGCGGATTGAGGAATGGTTGCTTGCCGGGGAATACATTCTCGCCAACAACAACCCCCAACTCCTCTTCTGCGAACGTGGCGTCCGAACGTTCGAAAATTACACCCGGAACCTACTCGATTTGTCGGTCATCCCCATCCTCAAGTCCGAGACGCATCTGCCAATCGTCATCGATCCGAGCCAGGGCACTGGCAAAGCAGCCTTGGTCACCGCCATGTGCAAAGGTGCGGTCGCCATGGGTGCCGACGCCTTGATCATCGAGGTTCACCCCAATCCCGCCGAAGCGTGGAGCGATGGCGCCCAACAGGTTACCCTGGACGGGTTCAAGAAACTCATGCAGGAGATCCGCCCCTTCATCGCCGCCGCCGGCCGCGAGTGATCCGCGAGCTCACAGTACCGCTGTCGCCAACCAGCACGTCGCTCCGAATCGGGCGATGAATCGCTCCCGGATTGCCTCCGCCGTCGAACCGTCGGAGGTGATCGCAAACGTCGAGGAACCGCTTCCCGACATCAAGACACCCAGCGCTCCCTGCTCCTGGAAGAAATCCTGGAAGACCTTGAGCAGTGGGTACTTCGGAAGAACCGGGGCTTCGAGCGAGTTGTAAAGACCCCGACACGCCCCCAACCGATCCCCCGAACGTGCGGTGGCCACCCACTGGGCGGCGCGACCCCTTCGCCCGGTTACCGCCTCCGGGTAACCTGCCAGCGTCCGATACGCCCACGCGGTCGGCACTCCAAAACCCGGATGCACCAGGAGCAGCCCGCATCCTCGCAGGGCCGAAAAGGGCTCCAAAGACTCCACCTGCTCGCCCCGCCCGGTTGCGAGTGCGGGACCTTCTTGCAAAAAGAACGGAACATCGGATCCCAGGCCGGCGGCCAGCGCCACGAGGCGTTCGTGCGCCAGCGGCTGTCCAAAAATCTCGTTCAGAGCTCGAAGTGTCACCGCCGCGTTCGCACTCCCACCCCCCAGGCCAGCCGCCAGCGGCAGCCGCTTCTCCAATCGAATCGCTGCGCCCTCAGAAATGCCCGCGACCGCCAGAAATTGTTCCGCAGCCCGAAACACGAGATTTCCCCCGTCCACTGGTAGTTCCGGATGGTTGCAGGTCAGTGAAAGCCCGGAGGGTCGTCGACGAAACTCAAGAACATCGGTCAACGGCACGGGCATCATGACCGTCTCTAATTCATGAAAGCCGTCCGGTCTCCGACCCAGGATGTTCAGGATCAGGTTGACCTTGCAGGGGGAATGGCGCTCGAGAGTCACGACCTCCAGTCAACTGCGGGCGATTGGAGAAACAAAAAAGGCGCCAACTCAGAGTTGGCGCCAGAAAATCAGACGTTGCTCTACTGCTCGTCGAGCTGGAACCTGCCGAACGGGTAGAACGGAAGGATCGACCCACCGGTGATACCCATCTCGCCGTCCGTGTCCATCGCGCCGGTCGCCGGGTACGAATGATTGTACGAGTCCGGAGTCGCACCGTACTCGGTCAGGCGCATCCCTCCGAACGGCTCGGTGTAGGTCGTCATCGAATAGTCGGGGTACAGCGGGCCATCCGCGGTGTACACCGCATCATAGGTCCAACCGCCGCTTTTCGGCCAGGGGGCAAAGAAGGTCGCCACTTCGGCCACGCCAATCGCGGTGCGCGCCACGCTCCGGTTGAATCCGCGGATAAATCCCACGGTGTTCCCCTTCTGGGTGCCTTCCCACAACGTGGTCTGTTCCACCGACCGGGAGATCTCCCCACCCCGGGCAAACTCCGACATGTTGCTAATGCCGCGTCCCAGCTTCTTTTCGGGTCCGGCACAGCCAACCACCAGGGCCGGCACCATAAGCACAGGAAGAAATCGCATCGACTTGGACATGGTCGTGAACATTGAGACGGCCAAAGGCTAGCCTCGGGACTTCAGGTGTAAAGCGAGTTCTCGCCCAGAATCCCAACCTTCTCCATTCTTTTCCCGCCTTCGCGACCACCGAACCCAACCTCCCGCCTTCCTCAGCCATGGTTCACAGGAACATCCGCCGTCCCCTCGTACGTCTCGCCGCCCTCGCCACAGCACTCCTCATGGGCGTCGCCGGCTGCGTTCACCGAACTCCATCTCCGTCCCTCGAAAAAGCCGACACCTCGCAGGGTTACTACTTCCACACCCACCGCCGACCGAACAATTCCTCGGACACGCTGCTGATTCTCTGCTTCTCCGGCGGTGGTACCCGCGCCGCTGCCCTGGCGTACGGCCTGCTGGAGGAACTTTATCGCACCCAAGTCTCCCTCGAATCCGGCTCCCGACGATTGCTCGACGAGGTGGATGCCATCTCGTCCGTGTCGGGCGGCAGCATCACGGCCGCCGCCTACGCCCTGTACGGCGACGAAGTCTTTCAACACCTGGAACCGGATTTCCTTCAGCGAAACATTCAAGGCCAACTGCTCGCGCGTATCTTGAACCCGTTTCGTTGGAACAAGTTATGGTCCAAGACGTACGGTCGCTCGGATCTGGCGGCTGAACTGTACGATGAAGTGCTTTTCCACGGCGCCACCTTCGCGGATCTCGCCAAGCGTCCGGGTGCCTTCACGGTCATCAATTCCACCGACATTTCCACCGGTGCCCGGTTCAGCTTCACCCAGTATCAGTTCGATCTGATCTGCTCGGACCTGGCCAAACTGCCCGTTTCAAAGGCTGTCGCGGCCTCATCTGCCGTGCCTGGGCTTCTGTCCCCGATCACCTTGAACAACTACTTCGGCCGTTGCGACGCGTGGATTCCCAACCTCGACGCCGCCCGCTCCCACCTCGCCAACGACAAACTCCCCAGCCGGAGTCGGTTCCATCTCAGCGAAATCACGTCCTACATGGACTCCTCCAACCGGCCCTACCTCCACCTTGTGGATGGCGGTGTCTCCGACAACTTGGGGATTCGGGCCGTGCTCGACGGACTGCTTGCCATCGAATCCAACGAGGACATCCGCAACCTGTTCGACATGGGGGCGATTCGGCGGGTGGCATTTATCCTGGTCAATGCCTTCTCCTCTCCGGAGAAGGACTGGGACATGCACGAGCAGCCCCCGGGGACTCTCGAGCTTGCCATTTCCGGAGCCGCGATCCCGATGGACCGCTATTCGATCGAAACCCAGGAACTCCTTCGGGAACACCTCACCCGCTGGCGCAACTCCCAAACCGATACCCCCCCTCGATTATCGCCCATCATGGAGTTTTTCCCCATCGAAGTTTCGTTCTCTGAAATTCCTGACGCCGAAGAACGCCGCTACTTCTACAATCAACCCACCTCGTTTGTGCTATCCAACGAATCCGTGACACGCCTCCGCGAGATCGGTGGGCGCCTGCTTCGCGAATCCAAGACATTCAAGGAGTTCCTCGCGAACCTCCAAGGGACCCACCCGGCGGCATCCGCAAAGCCCCGGTAACGCCAGCCACATCAGCTCCCGAAAGGGTCGGGTGGCTCGGGCCGGTCATACGGCATCCCGTCCCTGCCGATCGCATGCTACCTGAATTCAACGTCAGCCAATGGGCCCTCGCCGGCATCGCCGCGGTCGGGATCGGTGTGTCGAAGAGCGGGCTTCCCGGCATCAGCCTGCTCCATGTGGTCCTGTTCGCCCAATTGTTTCCGGGCATCACGTCCACCGGAGTCGTGCTCCCGATGCTGATTGCCGGCGACCTCGGCGCCGTTTGGCTCTTCCGGCGCCATGCCCAGTGGCCTCACGTTTGGCGGACCCTTCCTCCGGCCCTCGCTGGAGTGGTCGCCGGTTGGTGGCTCATGGGACGCCTCCCGGCCACCCTGTTCGGGCCGATCATTGGCGGGATCGTGCTGGCTTTGGCCGGCGTCCAGCTCCTGCGCGATCTCAAACCCGGCATCTTCCATGAGGTTCCCCATTCCCGAAGCTTCGCCTGGATCATGGGCTTCATCGCCGGTGTCACCACCATGCTCGCGAATGCCGCGGGACCCGTCATGGGGCTTTATCTCCTGGCCGTGGCCCTCCCGAAAGACGCCTTCGTCGGCACCAGCGCCTGGTTCTTCCTCCTTATCAACCTCTTGAAGGTGCCCTTCAGCGCCCAACTCGGGCTCATCTCCCCTGAATCGCTGGCCTTCAACGCACTCCTCATCCCTCCCATTTTCGCCGGCTTGTTTCTCGGCAAGAGCTTCATCTCCCGAATTCCCCAGCGTTGGTTCGACATCCTTGTCCTCGCCTTCGCTGTCGCCGCTGCGTTCAAATTGCTCCTCAGCCCCCTGGGGCGCTGAACATTGACGACCCATCACGGACTTTTCACTCCCTTCGTTCTGCTATGACCCCTCACTGGCAAGGCGTCTTCCCCGCCATCACCACTCAAATGCATCGCGACGGTTCCCTCGATCTCGAGGCCACCGCCCGCCACGCCGAGGCCCTCGTCCAGTCCGGCATCTCCGGACTTATTTTCCTCGGTTCCCTCGGCGAAAACCAATCGCTGCTCGCCCAGGAAAAGCGCGACCTCATCGCCGCCATGATCGAAGCCGTCCAGGAACGCGTTCCGGTCCTCAGCGGGGTCGCCGAAAGCAGCGTCGCCGAGGCCGTCCGCTATGCTGAAGACCTCGAACGACTGGGCGTCGATGGCTTCATGCTCATGCCTCCGATGATCTACAAGTCACCGGACCCGCGAGAATCGCTGCACCACTTCCGCACCGTGGCCCGCTCCACCGGCCTGCCGATCATGATCTACAACAACCCAATCAGCTACGGCCACGACATCACCCCGGATCTCTTCGCCGAACTCTCCGACCAGCCGAACGTCGTCGCGCTCAAGGAAAGTTCCGGCAACACCCGCCGCATCACGGACCTCCACAACACCGTCGGCGATCGCTACGCCCTCTTCACCGGCGTCGATGATCTCGCCCTGGAAAGCGCCATTCTCGGCATCGACGGCTGGGTGGCTGGTTCGGGCATCGCCTTCCCCGACGAGAACCAATACTTCTGGGACCTAACCCGGCGCGGCGAATGGGACAAAGCCCGAGCCATCTACCGATGGTTTGCACCGCTGCTCCACCTCGATACCCACCCGAAGTTCGTTCATTACATCAAGCTCGCCGTCCAGGAGTGCGGTCTCGGCGCCGAATGGACCCGCGCCCCGCGACTCCCGCTCGTTGGTGCCGAACGCAAACAGATTCTCAAGGTCATCCACGACAGCATCGCCAGCCGCCCCAAGGTTCCCCGGAAAACCGCTTGAATGCGGGTGCGGCGATTGGACCTGGCAAGACCAATCGTTTCCGAAAAACCCCGCGGTCACGATGCCCGCTGTCCCTTGCTCCAACGCCTCCGCGCCAAGAACCAGGCAGTCCGGATACCCCGTCCCGGCCATAAAATACGGCAGCCGATGGGTCAATCGCAGCCCCGCCAACCCGGTGCCCGACACCACCGCGACACTCGCCCGATCGGAATCCGGCCGGGGCTGCAGGAACAGGCAGGAACGATCGTCGCGCCGCACGGATCGATCCCCGACCCGTACCTCCCCACGTCGGACTTGCACCGGACTCCCGGAAAGCAAACCTGCCCAGGCCAAGTTCATGTTGGCGTGGCCATACACCAGTCGATGCCGGAAGGCATCCTTGAACGGACCCGCCCGGTGTGGGCCCTGCGCCTGCAGATTCTTCGGACCCGCCAGCGACCACTCCCCGTTCGTCTTCTCGAATCTCAAAAGCATCGCCTCCGCCCGGGCCTCAATCTTCAGCGCTTCGAAGGTCTTTCCGTCGAGTTCCACCCGGAAGCCCATCGGAGCCTTGCCCCAACGTCCGGCATCCAGCGCGAGTCGCTCCACGTTGCGGGTCGTGGCCGTCACCCTCTGCAACCCTGGATCCCAAAGAGCGTTCACTTCACTCACTTCCAACGGACGTTTCCTTGGTGCCTTAGGCTTCGGCCTGCCCCATCGCCTCCACCCTCGCCCCCACGCACCCACTGGGTTGTCGCATTCACCATCACCGCGGCTCCTCAGGTGTCAGACGCCTCGCCGACCAGAAGGTCGGGTGCCATGATGTCGGTTGACTGGAGGAATACGGGGGCGACGGGAGCTGCCAACTGCACCCGCAATCGTCCACGGCCCGCAGCAATCAGAAAATCGTTCGTGCCCGCCCTGAGGGCCACCGGCACCGAGACATAACCGTATCCGTAAATGTCTCCTGCACGGGGCTCCCCGTTGAGGTACGCCATCGCGTGCCCCGCGGCGTTGAACAAGACGATCGAGGGTTCCGTGACGGCGTGTAAGAGGTAGGCCCAATCATCGCGCAATTCTCGTCCCGAAAACCACCCGTCGGCATTCGCCACCGCGTTCTTCCAGGTTCGGCGCACCGAACCCCGCGTCGACACCACTTCATCCCCCACCCGGGGCGCAACCCAACGCCCGCCCACCAGCGCTGCCTCCACGGCGTCCGTGAACAACGTGTTCCGCCCGGCCCTGCCCACCGATTCCAGAACAAGGGCCTACCGAAGCTCAACGGGTTCAGCACCCGCAGCCGAGACTCCCCATGCCATCGACACCGCCGCCATGAACACGGCTCCACCTGCGCGCCTGAAATACCGCATCGGCGGAGCATTTCGACCCGGACGCCTCCGCGCAATCCCGATGCCTCAAAGTATGCCCTTTTGCTTCAGGGCTGGATCGGAACAAAGTCACGCCCCAGACCCCGGACCCATCCTCATGCCACCGACGCCGCCCCCTAATCGCCATCCCCGCGGCCTGTACACGCTCTTCTTCACCGAGATGTGGGAGAGGCTCAGTTACTACGGCATGCGCGCCCTCCTCGTGCTGTTCATGGTTGATGAAGTCCGACGGGGCGGACTCGGTTTGACCGACGAGATCGCCACCGCGATCTATGGCCTGTACACCGCTGGCATCTACCTGGCAGCCCTTCCCGGCGGGTGGCTTGCCGATCGCCTGCTCGGAGCACAACGAGCCGTCTGGATCGGTGGGATCGTCATCGCGGCAGGCCATTTCACTCTCGCCCTGCCGGGAACCACCTTTTTCTTCATGGGACTGGTTCTGGTGGTGATCGGAACCGGCCTGCTCAAACCCAACGTCAGCACGCTCGTCGGCGAACTCTACCCCGAGGGAGGAGCCCGCCGGGACGCCGGGTTCACCCTCTTCTACATGGGCATCAATCTCGGCGCCGCCCTGGGTCCCTTGATCTGCAGCACGCTCGGAGAAAAATTGAACTGGCACTTCGGCTTCGCCGCTGCCGGCGTCGGGATGGTGTTCGGATTCATCCAGTTCCGTCTCACCCGCCACCATCTCGGTACCGTCGGAATGCCCCCCACTCCACCCATCGCCGAACGGAACCGCACCACCCTCGTCGCACTGCTCGGGATTGCCGGCCTCGCTGTCGTGTTCGGTCTCGCCGCCACCGGATCCCTCGTCATCAACCCTGTCTGGCTCGCCCGACGCACCGCCTTCGTCATCGTTGGACTTGCCGTCGCCTGGTTCCTCTGGGCGTTTCTCTTCGCCGGATTGACCCCCGACGAAAAACGCCGTCTCGGTGTCATCGCGGTCTTGTTTGTCGCGTCAGCCATGTTCTGGTCCGGCTTTGAACAAGCTGGCTCCTCCTTGAACCTTTTCGCCGACCGGCATACCCAGCGAACTCTCACCGGCACCTCGTTCGTCATCCCTTCCGGCTGGTTTCAGTCGCTCAACGCTGGATTCGTCATCGCCTTTGCCCCCGTGATCGCTGCCCTTTGGATGACCCTCAGCCGGCGTCGCATCGACCCACCGCTGGTCGGCAAACTGGCGATTGGCCTCATCCTGCTCGCCGCCGGCTTCCTCGTGCTGGCCTTGGGAGCCCAACGCGCCATCCAATCGGGTCCCGTCTGGCCCTCCTGGCTGATTGTCACCTATCTCCTTCATACCTGGGGAGAATTGCTCCTGAGCCCCGTCGGATTGAGCTCCGTTACCAAGCTGGCGCCACGCCGTCTCGCGGGACAAATGATGGGCATCTGGTTCCTCGCCACGTCACTCGGCAACTTGATCGCCGGACTGTTCGCCGGTGAAGTCAGCGGTGATAACTCTGCCGCCATGCCCATGCGCTTCCTCCAGGTCGTCGCCACCGCCGGTGGCACCGGTGTGCTCCTCCTCTTCATCGCCCGCCCCCTCCAACGACGGATCGGCGGAGTCTCGTAAACCACCTCCCATCCCAATGCGTCCCCCCCCTCAAGATCCCCAGCCACCCTCCGTGAACCCTCGAAACGGCGCGGAAGGTACCATGGAGCGCGGTTGCGGGCGAAGCGCGCCCCAGCCCGAGTGGCGGCATGAACCCACCCTCGGTTCCACGCCGGCAATCACCTCATCGGCCCCCGTGAAGCCCGCTCACTTTGAACCTCTGGGGCGAACGCACTTTTTCTGCCTGGTTTGGGTCTGGTTTTTGGCCTTAGCAGGCTCCCGTGCCGCCACGCCCGACGCCCCCAGCTTCTCCCGCGACATCCTTCCCATCCTTTCGGACCACTGTTTTGCCTGCCACGGGCCCGACGAACATGCCCGCAAGGGCGGCCTCCGCCTTGACACCCGCGAAGGAGCCCTCGCACCCGGGGACAGCGGAGCTGGCGCCGTCGTCCCCGGCAACAGCGGATCGAGCGAAGTCATCCGCCGAATACACACGACCGACGCCGATGACCAGATGCCACCGGCCAAGGTCAACAAGCCGCTTTCCACCGAGCAGATTTCGCTACTCACCGGCTGGATCGACGCGGGAGCAGTCTGGGGCCGTCATTGGGCGTATGAACCTCCCCTACGCCCGACGATCCCCAGGATTGCATTCGTCACGACCGCCTCCGACCCGGCCGATTCGAAAGCCGCGGCTCATGTCATCGATGCATTCATCGATCAGCGTCTCCATCGCGAAGGCTTCTCACCGGCCCCGGAAGCCTCCGCGGAAACCCTGGTCCGCCGGGTCACGCTCGACCTGACCGGATTGCCCCCAACCCCCACCGAAATGGATGCCTACCTTGCCGACTCCCTGCCCGGCGCCTGGGAACGCCTGGTGGATCGGCTGCTCGCATCACCCCGCTACGGCGAACGCATGGCCTGGGAGTGGCTCGAAGCATCGCGCTACGCCGACTCCAACGGCTACCAAGGCGACTCGGACCGTACCATGTGGCCCTGGCGCGATTGGGTGGTCGACGCCCTCAATCGCAACCTGCCGTTCGACACCTTCAGCCTTTGGCAAATCGCCGGTGACCTCCTCCCCGACGCCACATTCGAACAGCGCCTTGCCACCGGTTTCGTCCGCAACCACATGATCAACGGCGAAGGCGGCCGAATCCCGGAGGAAAACCGGATCGACTACCTCTTCGACCAGACAGAAACCGTCGGAACCCTCTGGCTCGGCGCGACCCTCAACTGCACCCGATGCCACAATCATAAGTTCGACCCCCTCACCCAACGCGATTACTTCGGACTCCTCGCCTACTTCAACCGCACCGCCGTCGACGGCAGCGGCGGCGATCCCCAATCCCGACCCACCCTGGAAGTCCCCACCCCGGAGCAGACCAGCCGACGCATGGTCGCCGAGGCCCAACTCGAGCGTGTCATCGCAGTGACCGACGTCTTCGAGGCACAAAAATTCTCCCGAGAGTCAGCGAAACCACCGAGCGATTCCTCAGCGGCCCGCGATCTGCCCAAGGAAATTCTCGACTTGCTCAAGTCCACTCCGAAGGCGCGCGACCCAGGACGACTCGAAAAACTGGCTGCCCATTGGAAGCCAACGGACCCGGCATACGCCGAGGTTCTGGAGTCTCAGCGCCAAGCCCTAGCCGACCGTGACGCGGCTGTCCGCGCGATCCCCCGGGTAATGATCATGGAAGATGTCGCGGCGCCACGGGACACCTTCGTGTTGAGCCGTGGCCTCTACACCCAGCCCGGTGCGAAGGTCACCGCAACGTTGCCCGCTGCCTTAAGCCCGGTTCCCATGCCGCCCGACGCGCCCACCAACCGGCTCACACTTGCGCGCTGGCTCTTCACCCGCGAACACCCACTGACCGCCCGCGTCACAGTCAATCGCTACTGGCAGACCTTTTTTGGCGTAGGCCTGGTCAAGACCACTGAGGATTTCGGGGTCCAAGGTGATAAACCCTCCCACCCGGAACTCCTCGATTGGCTTGCCACCGAGTTCATGGAGTCCGGCTGGAACATAAAACACCTCCATCGACTGATCGTCACCAGCCGGACGTACCGACGGTCCTCCCAGATCGACCCTGCCCAGCGGGACCGCGACCCGGACAACCGACTCCTGGCCCGTGGCCCTCGGTTTCGAATGCCGTCGTGGATGATCCGTGACACCGCCCTTGCGGTTTCCGGCCTGCTCTCCGAGAGCCGCGGTGGTCCTCCCGTCAAACCGTACCAACCCGCCGGGGTCTGGGAAGAAGCCACCTTCGGCAACAAACGCTACAGCCGGGATCAGGGCACCGCGCTATACCGACGTAGCCTGTACGTCTTCTGGCGCCGCATTGTGGGTCCAACGATGTTCTTCGACGTCGCCAATCGCCAGACCTGCACCGTGCGCACGCCCCGCACCAACGTACCCCTTCACGCGCTCCTGACCCTCAACGACGACACCTATGTCGAAGCCGCCCGCGCCCTCGCCCAACGCGTGCTCATCGAGGCCCCAAGCCTCACCCACCACCGACTTCATTACGCCTCCCGCCTTGTCCTGGGGCGTCTGCTTTCCGACCCGGAGGTTCGCATCCTCTCCGACGGATTGGATCGTCATCAGACCCATTTCAAAGGCGATCCCGCCGCCGCGCAACACTGGCTTGCCCATGGCGAATCGGCTCGGGACGAGCACCTCGACCTCGCCGAACACGCCGCTTGGGCCACGATTTGCAGCACCCTTCTGAACCTCGACGAGTCCCTGTCCCGGGAATGACCGACTCCTCACGAACACCATGAACCCCATCGACGCCCACCACCTTGGCCTAACCCGCCGAGCGTTCTTCGGCAAAGCCGCCACCGGTGTCGGAGCCGCCGCCCTCGCCGCGCTCCTGCGTCAGGACGGCCTCGCCGCAATCGCACCGTCCTTTTTCCCATCGGACACCCCGGTCCTGCCAGGAATCCCCCATTTCGCACCGCGCGCCAAACGGATCATCTACCTGTTCCAAAACGGCGCCCCGACCCATGTCGATCTCTTCGACTACAAGCCGAAGCTCGCCCAACTCCACGGACGTCCGGTCCCGGACGAGTACATCGCCGGCAAACGCTTCAGCACCATGACCGGCAAGGCGGACGGCAAACTCCTCCTGGCGCCGGTCGAACCCTTCCAACAACGAGGCCAAAGCGGCGCATGGGTCAGTGATTTTCTCCCGTACACGGCCGAAATCGCCGATGACCTTTGCTTCGTGAAAAGCCTTCACACCGACGCCATCAATCACGCCCCTGCCATTTCCCTCCTTCTTAGCGGCGCGCAGATTCCTGGACGCCCAACCCTGGGCGCGTGGCTGACGTACGGCCTAGGCGCCATCAGCCAGGATCTCCCGGCCTTCGTCGTCCTGACCTCGGTTAGCAAGGGGACGTCCTGCGGCCAGATTTTCTATGACTTCTACTGGGGCGCAGGCTTCCTTCCATCCCGCTATCAGGGAGTAAAATTCCGCGGCAGCAGCGAACCCGTCCTTTACCTGTCGGATCCCGAAGGACTCGACCGTCCGACGCGCCGGGCCATGCTCGACGACATCGCCGCCTTGAATGACCTCAAACTTCAGGCGCACGGAGATCCCGAAATCGCGACTCGGATGGCCCAGTACGAGATGGCATTCCGGATGCAAACCAGCGTGCCGGAACTGACTGATCTCTCCCAGGAGCCCCAGGATGTCCTCGATCTTTATGGACCTTCCGTCCGCGAGAAGGGCACGTACGCCTACAACTGCCTGATGGCCCGACGCTTGGTGGAGCGCGGCGTGCGATGCGTTCAGGTCATGCACGCCGGGTGGGATCAACACAACAGCCTGACCACCGAGCTTTACACCCAGTGCAAGGACACTGACCAACCCTCAGCTGGCCTGGTGGCCGACCTCAAGCAACGCGGATTGTTGGAGGACACCCTCGTCGTGTGGGGCGGCGAATTCGGGCGGACGCCATTCATCCAGGGCAACCTGGCCGATCGGCCGCGATGGGGTCGTGACCACCATCCATACGCCTTCACTGCCTGGCTAGCCGGCGGGGGCACCAAACCCGGGTTGACCTACGGCGCCACGGATGATTTAGGCATGAACGTCGCCGAAGCCCCCGTCCATGCCCATGACCTCCAAGCCACCCTCCTCCACCTCCTAGGCATGGATCACGAGCGTCTCACGTTTCGATTCCAGGGACGCGACTTCCGATTGACCGACATTCACGGCCGGGTCGTTCGGGAACTCTTTGTCTAGTATCAGGGTCAGGGGCTAGGCCACGGACACTGCTGCATCCAACGAAGCGACCCGGATCCCTCGGGAACTCGAATCCAAAGGCCTTCGCCTGCCCCGATCACGCCCGAACTGGCCGCCCACTGTGGGCAGATTTCAGGCGCCGTACCGGCCTCGGATTCATCCCACGGATAGTCCCCTTCAACCAACCGATAGGCCGAAAGTTCAGGAACCTCCATCGCCACCGGGAACGAATTGCCAATCATCCGCGCGCCCGGCTGCAGGTATTGCACGGCAGGACCCTCCTGAACCCGCCCCACCAGCACGAGCGAACCAGGTGTCACCCGATCGACGAAGTAAAACGTCGGAAATGGCGGCAACGGAAGGGTCGTCCCATCGAACGGCCCCGCAATAACGTCTCCCTGAACCCACCAGTAGGAAGCCCCGCCCCGGTTGGAGACGCGGTACTCGATCAGATAGTCCTCGCCAGCCAAGCCCGATATTTTCACACGATCCCCATCGTTGATTTGGATCTCAGGACTCGAGGCCTTCCCGAAGACCTCCGCCACCGTCATGAGGCGAAGAATCTCCACCTCGTCGCCCGCCAGCAAATGGCCAGCTATAGGTTCAACCCCCTCATCCATCTGGATTTGCTGGGCCGACTGTCCGGTGATGGGCCACCAAATGCCCGACGACTGAGCCTCCGGCCTGGATGAGCGCACCAACAACGCATGGGTGACCTGGCCTCCCACTGGAGAAACGTCCGGAAATTCTGTGGTGCCGGAATGTATTTCCACCGAATTGCCAGTCAACGAGGCCACCCGTCCCCTCAGCCGGATCGGCCCCTGGAAAGGAACCGAGTAAACACGACCATCGATTCCGGCCGCCACCTGAGGCGATGAAATGGCCCATGCCTCTGACGCCACCTTGCTCTCGGTTCCTTCGCACGTCAGACGGATGAACCTGAAGACATCATTAGGAGGGTTCGGCACCGCCAACGTCACGATCCCAGGTTCGGCCGGCGTCACTTCGTGCAAAACTTCCCAGGTGGAAGCGTAGGAAGGCGATTGGTCGTTCCACTCAAGCCGATAGGTGAGGCCGGCAATCGTCGGAAAAGAGACTTCAACCTGACCCACCGTCCGTTTCACTTCCTGGAATCGCACGAGGTGAAGGGCGATCGACATGGGCTCGGAGGGTCCGTCCGCCGTGTTGAGACGGAACGTGAACGAATCCAAGGTCGAGCCATCCAAGGCCGGTTCGTAGGAGAGTTGCCCATCTTCCAGGTTCCCGACGATTCCGTGGCTCGGAAGCGAGAGCCATTCGACGGACGCCTCGGGCACAGTCGGCGTCGTCGTCCCTGCGGTCCCAACCATCCCATCTCCAAGCATCCCATCCCCTATCATCCCATCACCAGCCTCGTCTCCAGCCCCGCCACCCGTTGTTTCGGTCGCGACAGGAATCGAGGTTCCGCGATTGCTCGCAAGCAAGATCAGGGAAATCCGGACCTGGATGGTGGCCGGCAGGGAATCCAATGCACCGTCCCGTGCTACCACCGTGAAGGAATCCAGCCCGGAGTATCCAAGCTTCGCCCTGTACACCAAATTCGGTGACTTGCCGGTCAGGATCCCGCCAACCGGAGGTCTCTCAATCCGATAGGTGAGTGGGCTGCCTTCAGGATCGCTTCCAGTCAGGGTGATCGACAGCGGCATCCCATAGCCGGTGACGACGTTTTGCGCGTTCGCCCTCGGAGCATCGTTAACCGGCGTGACGTTGATCGTCAGCACCGCGGACGCGGAGGGCCGGGTTCCATCGTGGACGATAAATTCAATCGAGTCGGTTCCAGTCCAGTCCTCGTTCGGACGATAGACAAAATTCGGCGCAGTTCCCAACAGCGCCCCTTGAGAAGGCTGAACCACCACCGAGTACGTCAGCGAATCCCCGTCGGCATCGGTCCCGGAGAGGGTGATCGGAATCAAGGAGTCTTCCAATCCGCTCACCGTTCTCGCCGTCGCCACAGGCGCACTGTTCGCGGCAACCACGGTCAATGAAACCAGCCCGGGAGCCGACGCCAGCGTCCGGTCGCGTGCGAGGAACTCAAACGAATCTTCACCCGCAAAGTTGGGGTTAGGAGTGTACGTCACGTTCGGGGGCGCCCCCGTAATCGTCCCGTTAAGAGGCGATCGGGCGATCGAGTACGCCAGTGTGTCTCCATCCACATCCTGCCCGCTCAGACGCACGGCAATCGAAGAATCCTCCGCCAGCGTCAACGACTGCGCCGTCGCCGTCGGAGCATCGTTCACCGGCGTCATGGTCAATGAAACCACCGCCGGCGCCGAGACCGCGGCACCGTCCCGAGCCGTGAATTCAAACGAGTCCGACCCCGTAAAATTCGCCTTCGGAGTGTACGTCAGGTTGGGTGCCGTCCCCGAAAGCGTCCCATTCGCCGGAGACCGGACGATCGAGAACGAAAGCGTGTCTCCATCCACATCCTGCCCGCTCAGACGCAAGGCAATCGAAGAATCCTCCGCCAGCGTCAACGACTGCGCCGTCGCCGTCGGAGCGTCGTTCACCGGCGTCACGGTCAATGAAACCACCGCCGGCGCCGAGACCGCGGCACCGTCCCGAGCCGTGAATTCAAACGAGTCCGACCCCGTAAAATTCGCCTTCGGAGTGTACGTCAGGTTGGGTGCCGTCCCTGAAAACGTCCCATTCGCGGGAGACCCGACGATCGAGAACGAAAGCGTGTCTCCATCCACATCCTGCCCGCCCAGACGCACGGCCATCGACGAATCCTCCGCCAGCGTCAACGACTGCGCCATCGCCGTCGGAGCATCGTTCACCGGCGTCACGGTCAATGAAACCACCGCCGGCGCCGAGACCGCGGCACCGTTCCGAGCCGTGAATTCAAACGAGTCCGAGCCCGTAAAATTCGCCTTCGGAGTGTACCTAAGGTTGGGTGCCGTCCCCGAAAGCGTCCCATTCGCCGGAGACCGGACGATCGAGAATGTAAGCGTGCCTCCATCGAAATCCTGACCGGCCAGACGCACAGAAATCGGCGAATCCTCCGCCAGCGTCAACGACTGCGCCGTCGCCGTCGGAGCATCGTTCACCGGTGTCACGGTCAATGAAACCACCGCCGGCGCCGAGACCGTGGCACCGTCCCGAGCCGTGAATTCAAA
>Ga0105048_10000082_pt1 | contig 115806 bp, 117 predicted proteins | sample MAT05_FD_78382 | JGI IMG/M metagenome (GOLD analysis project Ga0105048, IMG submission 78382) | Freshwater microbial communities from Lake Fryxell liftoff mats and glacier meltwater in Antarctica - MAT-05 | ecosystem: Environmental > Aquatic > Freshwater > Ice > Liftoff microbial mat | place...
ATATTTTTTGCTGTACGAAGCCCTGGAGGGCAGTTTAAAATGCAGGATGTGGACAACTATTAGATTTTCAAAAAAATGGTCTAAAATGATGATTGGGAGGGGCTAAGTAGTTACGTAAAAAAACAGATTTATTAAAACGGTAGCTGCAGCAATTATTTTATTCAATAGTAATACCACCATTGTTTCGGCACAGGATAGCACAAAATATGTAACCCTCACTGAAGCGATCACAGCAACAGTAAATAATAACAAAGCGATTAAGCTTGCCAAGCTGGATGAAAGTATTGCCGCTTCCAATTGTCGTCTCCGCAAATACGGGGATAAATGCGGCTATTATATTTACTTTTGCCCATTGCTGTCACACAACATTTATATCCAATGGTAAACCTGATCGCAGCAATTGGTTTATCTTTAATAAAATGCAGTTATGGGAATTGATAATTTAAAAAATCTATTCCTTTTATTTGCATGACAGCTTTAGACAACTTAAGGAATATATTTGAACCTGCCCTGCTGAAAGAAATGGAGCAGTATGGAACGCTGCAATATTTTAAAGAAGGAGATTTGATAATGGATTACGGGAAATACATCCGTATGATGCCCGTTGTACAAAAAGGTACGGTAAAGGTGTACAGGCTCGATGAAGTCGGTAACGAAATACTGTTGTATTATTTGAACGGCTGATAAATTACCTGAAAGAAAAACAACGCATCACAGGCTCCAGAGTAAAAAAGGCATCTCATAATTTGATTGCCGATGAATTAGCAACCTCCAGGGTGGAGATATCAAGATGGCTGAAGCAACTCGAAAACAGTAAGAAAATAATATTATACCGGAACGAGATAAAGTTATTACCCTCTTTGGAGTTGTAGGATTTGGTTTTATTGTTTATCATAAAATAAACGTCGTACTATATGCCCGAGGTTTTGAAACAACCCTGGCCCTGGTATATTTCCGGGCCCCTCATAGGTTTAATGGTTCCCGCACTTCTGGTACTTGGAAACAAATCCTTTGGTATCAGTTCATCACTGCGGCATATTTGTGCTGCCTGCATACCAGCAAATATTTCTTTCTTTCAATACAACTGGAAAAAGGAAGCCTGGAACTTATTTTTTGTGACCGGTATTTTATTGGGCGGATTACTGGCTGCCCAGTTCTTCGCTAATCCGGGGCCCGTACTGGTAAACCCAACACTGGCAGCAGAGCTTAGGCAGTATGGTATTACAGATTACAGCGGATTGGTGCCCAAACAACTATTCAATTGGCAAAACTTACTTTCTGTAAAAGGTTTTGTGATGATGGTGATGGGTGGATTTTTAGTGGGTTTTGGTACCCGCTATGCAGGCGGCTGCACCAGCGGGCATGCTATTATGGGGCTTGCTACTTTGCAATGGCCATCACTGGTTGCTACCTGCTGTTTTATGATTGGTGGTTTCTTCATGGCGAATCTTATTTTACCCTTTATCCTCTCACTATCATAATAAATTCACGTATGCAAACGCCGCAAATCAAAGACAGCGACACCGATTTTGAAGTCCGTACGTTAGATACAATTTGTATAAACGAAAGCAGGCTGGAGCATAAATGGTTTCATCATATTAAATACCTCTTTGCAGGTGCAGCCTTCGGTATCTTACTGGTGAAAGCAGAAGTGATTAGTTGGTTCCGCATACAGGAAATGTTCCGGCTGCAGTCGTTTCATATGTATGGGATTATCGGCAGTGCAATTGTTACCGGGATCATTTCTGTATGGCTTATCAAAAAATTCAACATCAAAACTATCTATGGCGAACCTATTGAATTGCATAAAAAGCCTTGTAATAAAGGACAGATCTATGGTGGACTGTTATTTGGTTTTGGCTGGGCCATTACAGGTGCTTGCCCGGGCCCTTTGTATGCACAGATCGGCACAGGTGCTTTAGTAATTGCAGTTACGCTGTTTTCTGCTGTTGCAGGCACCTGGATGTATGGAAAGTTGAGAGATTCACTGCCTCATTAATTTGCTCACCATGTATTGCTTCCCAAATCAATTTTTCCTGTTTGCCGCTGTTTATGTTGATTTAATTCCCCAATCCGGGTATAAAAATTCATTTCTTCCTGTTTCTGATCTTTATTTATACTACAACCATTACTATTTCACACAGGCATGTAATTTGAAACTTTAACAGTGCAACATTAAACTGATTTTTTATGAAAAAAAATGTTATTGTTTTTGGATTGATATTATCCGCAGCTATTATGAGCTGTAATTCAAAAAACGGCGAAACTGAATCTACTGTGATGGGTACCGATTCGTCTATGATGGCTGCCGGCAATACAAATGCACCCATGGGTACAATGGATACCAGTTCAACAAAAATGGCAGAGGCAGCAGTATTAACAGACACAATGGGTGCGGCCAAAGTAGCAATGGCTAAACCCGATCCATCCAAGAAAGGTAAAAAAGGTAAAGTGAGCATTACCATGTTTACACCAGTTTCGGCCGATATGTCTCCCGACAAAGACGGATTTTATACCAATGCAGAAGTGTTACCAGCATTTCCAGGCGGACCGAAAGGATTGGAAAAGTATTTTGAAGATAATTTACAATACCCCGTTGAAGCAAGTGATAACGGAGTGGAAGGGGTAGTAAATATCAATTTCGCGGTGGATGAAAATGGTAAAGTGTATTCACCGAGGGTAACCAGCGATAATGTAGGATATGGTGTTGAACAGGAAGCCCTGAGAGTATTTAATAAAATGCCGAAATGGACACCAGGAAAAATTAAAGGAAAGAATGTGAAAACAAGGTTTACGTTGCCTGTAAGGTTCCAGTTATATTAAAACTGCCATGCAAAACAAAACAGCAAAATACCCGATTCAAAATAAAACAGTATTTCAAAAATTCCTTTTCAAACTTTAAATTAATATGACCATGAAATTTAGCAATTTATTAAAAGCAACGGTTCTTTCCCTGTTTATCGCATTTGCCCTTCCCGCAACAACCAATGCTTTGGATTCAAACATTTCTGTTACGGCGTTGCCGGCAGACCACTTTTCAGACGATAAAGCAGTAGCGAAAATAGTTCAGCGGGTGTACGAAATTCAAAGTATGGACAAAACCAATTTGTCATCGGCTGAAAAGAAAGCACTCAGAAAAGAATTAAAAGAGTTAAAGGCACAGGCAACTGCCGCCAATAACGGAGTTTATCTTTCTATAGGTGCTGTTATTGTTATTATTTTATTATTGATCCTGCTATTAAAATAAAGCGTTTAAAAATAGTTAAGTATTTATGAAAATAAAAAAAACGTCTCCAGTTAGAGACGTTTTTTTATGCTTTAAGTTAATACTATTATAATCCCATCTTCTTCTTCAGGTTACTGTCTATCGCATCTAAGAATTCTTCGGTGTATAAGTAATGTTCCCCATGATTTACTTTATTGCCATGGATACAAACAGCAAGGTCTTTGGTCATCTTGCCGCTTTCCACTGTTTCAATACATACAGCCTCCAGTGAAAGGCAAAAATCAATTAATGGTTGGTTGTTATCCAGTTTACCCCTGAACGCAAGGCCTCTTGTCCAGGCAAAAATAGAAGCAATGGGATTGGTAGAAGTTGGTTTTCCTTTTTGATGATCCCTGTAGTGACGGGTTACGGTTCCATGTGCCGCTTCTGCTTCCATGATCTTTCCATCCGGTGTGATCAATACGGAAGTCATTAAACCTAAACTGCCAAAACCCTGCGCTACGGTGTCGCTCTGTACATCGCCATCATAATTTTTACAGGCCCAAACAAAGTTGCCGTTCCATTTTAATGCGCTGGCTACCATGTCGTCAATCAGGCGGTGTTCGTACGTAATACCTGCAGCATCATACAGCGCTTTAAATTCACCCTGGTACACTTCTTCAAAAATATCTTTAAAACGGCCATCGTATTTTTTAAGAATGGTATTTTTTGTAGATAAATATAAAGGCCATTTTTTTGTAAGTGCCATGTTGAAACAGCTTCTTGCAAAACCATATATACTTTCATCTGTGTTGTACATGCACATTGCTACACCATCGCCTTTGTAGTTGTATACTTCAAAAGTCTGTGGTTCTCCACCACCTTCCGGTGCAAAGGTCATCGTTAATTTTCCCTTGCCTTTTATCACCGTATCAGTAGCCCTGTATTGGTCGCCAAAAGCATGACGGCCAACAATGATGGGTGCTGTCCAGTTGGTTACCAAACGGGGTACATTCTGCATCACGATCGGCTCACGGAAAACGGTGCCATCTAAGATATTGCGGATAGTGCCGTTCGGGCTCTTCCACATTTGTTTCAGTTTAAATTCTTCTACCCGTGCTTCATCAGGAGTAATGGTGGCACACTTAATACCAACGCCGCATGCTTTAATGCCATTGGCAGCATTAATGGTTACCTGGTCGTTGGTTTCGTCCCGGTATTCCATACCGAGGTCATAATATTGAATGTCCAGTTCCAGATAAGGAACAATCAGTTTGTCTTTAATGAACTTCCAGATGATCCTGGTCATCTCATCGCCGTCTAATTCCACCACCGGATTGGCAACTTTTATTTTAGCCATTGTGCAACATATTTATAGATGAAAAATTTTTAGAGTGGCGAAGGTATTGCATTTCGTATAAAATAAAAGGCATCCAAATAGCGAATGGAGCAAATTTATTTAACGACATCGTTCCCGGCAATTGCACAGTGTATTTACCTTCAAACCGAAAGCGACAATAGTTGAAATACTATTGCGGATTAAACTTGCTTACATTATTAGACAGCTACGTTGTGTATGCGGTATCTACAAACTGGAACTTTTTTTCAATTGTCCATCACCCGTAACAATACCCATACTGGCAATGATCTCCTCGCCAAACTCACTTGTTTTTAAGAGCGTGGCACCTGTCATTAAATTAAAAAAATCGATGGTGACCCTTTTACGCATAATGGCAGCCTGCAGTGCATCCGTAATCAAATCAGCGGCTTCCTTCCAGCCAATATATTCAAGCAGCATACAACCACTCAATATGATAGAGGAGGGGTTCATGCTGTCTGTACCGGCAAATTTGGGCGCTGTTCCATGGGTAGCTTCAAATATTGCGTAGCCGGTTTTGTAATTGATATTGGCTCCAGGGGCAATACCAATACCACCTACTTCAGCAGCTAAGGCATCAGAAATATAATCGCCGTTAAGATTTAGCGTAGCTACCACTGAAAAATCTTTCGGGGCAATCAGTATCTGCTGCAAAAAATTATCAGCAATAACATCTTTTACCAGGAGTTTTCCTTCGTGTAGTGCCTGGCGCTGCACTTCGTTGGCATGGGCTTCACCATGTTCTTTTTTTAATTCGTCCCATTCATCCCAGGTAAATGTTGTATCGCCGTATTCCTGCCGGGCCAATTCATAGCCCCAGTTTTTAAAACCACCTTCGGTAAACTTCATAATGTTACCCTTATGCACTAATGTAACAGAGGGCAAATGGTTTTCTAATGCATATTCAATAGCCGACTTTACCAAACGTTTGCTGCCTTCGCATGAAACCGGTTTAACACCATAACTGCTGTCGCCGGGGAAGCGGATATTTTTTACACCCATTTCCTCAATCAAAAATTTTTCAAACTTTTTTGCTTCGGCGCTTCCTGCCTTCCATTCAATACCGGCATAAATGTCCTCTGTGTTTTCACGAAAGATCACCATATCCACATATTCCGGATGTACCACTGGTGATGGCACTCCCTTGAACCATTTTACAGGTCTTACACAGGCGTAGAGGTCTAAGTCCTGCCGCATGGCAACATTGAGCGATCGGATTCCCCCGCCAATCGGGGTGGTTAATGGGCCCTTTATCGAAACGATATAGTCTTTGGCAATTTGCAGGCTCTCTGCTGGCAACCATTCGCCCGTTTGTTTAAAAGCTTTTTCGCCGGCCAGTATTTCTTTCCACTCAATTTTACGGGAGCCATTGTAAGCTTTTTCTACGGCTATGTTAAACACTTTTTCGGCAACCTTCCATATTTCCGGACCAATCCCATCGCCTTCTATAAATGGAATGGTGGGATTGTTGGGAACAACCAGTTTGCCATTGCTGCCCATGCTGATCTTTTCTGCCATCGAAAAATATTTTAATTGAAAAAAATGATTGAATGCAAAAGTAAGCGAAGGGGACTTGCAAAAATAAAAAATGCTTCCTCTTTTTGAGGAAGCATATATGTTTATAAAAATCTTTTTTACAGGGTGCGCCTTACCCTGAAACCGACCGTGATATTATAAGCTGTATTGGCAGGTGGTGCTCCAGTTAACGTAGTAGTAAAATTGCCTGCAATGAACTCGCCAACAGCGCCATACTCGGTAATATTTACATTGGTGTTACCTGTCAGGTTAGTTGAATCACTTAATTGCCTTGAAGAAAAGCTTATTAAGGTTTGGGTACTGCCGGCAGCTATACCTGTTTTGGTAAATCCCATACTGGCTGAGTTGGTAATAGAACCAGCCTGCCCTACATAACCACTTACAAAAATCAACGGCGGGTTGGTTTGATTGTTCGCTTCCTGGATCAGATTATCAGGCGGCGCAACGATTGTATAAGATGTGCCGTTGATGCTGTAATTAAGAAATTCATCCAGCGACGTTCCACAGGCGCTGAGAGCTGCTGTAATGGTATTGTTTCCGGCAACCAAAGTCGCCGTGGTTGGGCTTCCACCTTGCATTGAAACAAGATCTTCTGCGGTTAAAGTAACCGTAGAATTACTATTGCAAAGTGTGGTGGTAAAACTAAAGGTACCGGTACTGCTGATCGGGTGACGGAAATAAACTCCGTCTTTAATCAGTATCACAAAACCATTTGTAACGGCTGCATTGCTGCAATTGACAACTGTACCCGATACGGTGGCTGAAGCAGGAGAAGGTATTGATATTATGCCCAGCGAAACAGCGGCGTTGGAGGTAGTAAAGTTCTGGGAGAATATTGCTCCAGCACAAGTATAATCACTGAATACTTCCAGTAATAATTGTGAATTGTCCGGGACCAAACCCCCGGTGTAGCCGGATGAATCAGTATAACCATAGCGGTGATTTTGTGGATTGCTTACAACGGAAATTTTCACCAATGCATTGGCAACCGGGTAGCCTGCTGCATCTGTAATGATGCAGTCAAAACGAACGTAATTGGCAGGTACATCACAGTTCCAGAAAGAGAAGTGGCTTACGTTGCCCACATAACTGTTGCCATTTTTCACTGCATGCCCTTCCTGTTTCCACAAGCCATTTGATTCATCAAAATACCACAGCGGAAGTGTGGCAGGTGCAACGGAAGCTACACTTGCAGGCAGTGGAAAAGACAGGGTTGCTTTTTTTCCGGAAGCTATCTGCAGCAATTCGCCGGAAGCCCCGGTTAACTCTACAGCAGCCATACCATAAGTAGTAAGTGATTTAATAAAACCAAGACTGTCCAATCCTCTTAAATCGCCTGGCATGATCCTGTTCAGGTCAGCAGCAGTGGGGCTTAGCCAGTGTGCGGCAACATTTACGGAGCCGGTATATGCCGCACCTGATGAAACTACCACAACCGCACTGCCGGGCAGGCTTACACTTAATCCGTTGTTTAGTACAACTGTGCCTCCTGCAGCAGCATCAAAATTTCCGGAATTGTTTTTGGGTATTAGTTTTATCCTGAAGAAAGCGCTTTTATTTTCTGTGGCGATATACGTTTTAATGCCTTTGAAATACCCGGGTTTAATCACTGTAACCACTGCTGCCGTTTTCACTACCTGAACGTTGCTTACTTCAAAATAGCCATATTTGTCGGTGGTGGTGCTGGTACCGCCTACCTGAACTGCCGCACCATTTACTGCCGCATCATTTTCGTCGGTTACAAAACCCGAAACGGCAGAGTTTATCTTTGTGGTAAGATCGGGCGGCGTTTCTGTAATGGTGAAACCCTCTCCGCTCAGTTCTTTTTGGCAGGAGATAATGAAAATTGACAATACTGCAATGAACGATGCAAACAAAGCAGCAGCAATTTTTTTGGAATGGATTGAAAACATGGAATTCAGTTTTAATGATTAAATATCAGGAACGACTTATACTTGATACGGTGAAAATATCATTTGCTGCCTGTATAGAAAAATATTTTACTTTAGCTCTATCCGGCAATTCACCCATTCGGGGTCAAATTTTATGCCGTCCAATTTTTTATAAAAATTAATGGCTGGTTCATTCCAGTCCAGCACCTGCCATACAATGCCACTGTATTTTTTTTCTTTTGCCACTGCTACCAGTTGATCCATTAATAATTTCCCCAGTCCCTGCCCCCTCATTTCACCTGTTACCAGGATGTCTTCCAGGTACATCCGCTGGCCTTTCCAGGTGGAGTAACGGATGTAATACAACGCAAAGCCCTGAACTTGATATCCCATGCCTGAAGGAGAGGGTAATTCAGCTACCCAGGCCCACCATACCGGGTGGGGGCCAAAGCCACTTGCCACAAAATGATCAAACGCCACCGTTACTTCCCCGGGTGCTTTTTCATATTCAGCCAGTTCCTTTATTAGTTCCATCATTCGGGGGCAATCGTCCTTTTTTGCTGCTCTTATTTTTATTTCCATACTATTTTTTATTTGGTGATAAAGTTCGGGGTTCGCCTTAATAACTTTTCACTTTTCACTTTTCACTTTTCACTTACTTTGCAGCCATGCAGCAATACCTTAATTTATTACAATATATTATAGACAAGGGCACTGATAAAAGCGACCGCACCGGCACCGGCACCCGGAGTGTATTTGGCTACCAGATGCGTTTCGATTTAAGTGAGGGCTTTCCACTGGTAACAACTAAAAAGTGCCACCTTAAAAGTATCATTTACGAACTGCTCTGGTTTTTAAACGGGGATACCAACATTGGTTATTTAAAGGAACACAATGTAAAAATTTGGGATGAATGGGCGGATGAAAACGGTGACCTTGGCCCGGTGTATGGCAAGCAATGGCGTAGCTGGGAAGGGGCTGATGGCGTGGAAGTGGACCAGGTGAAAGAGGTGATCTGTCAGTTAAAAAATAATCCTGACAGCAGGCGTATCATTATCAGCGCCTGGAACGTGGCCGACCTGCCGAAGATGAAACTGATGCCCTGTCATTGTTTGTTTCAATTTTATACAGCCCCATCCGGTAATGGACGAAGAAAATTGAGCTGTCAATTATACCAGCGTTCGGCCGATGTTTTTTTAGGGGTGCCTTTCAATATCGCTTCTTATGCTTTATTTACCATGATGATTGCACAGGTTTGTGATATGGATCCGGGGGATTTTGTGTGGACAGGCGGCGATACCCATTTGTACAGCAACCATTTTGAGCAGGCACAACTGCAGTTAACAAGAACGCCTTTTCCATTACCTCAGATGAGCATCAATACTGCTGTGAAAGATATTTTTGATTTTAAGTTTGAAGATTTTGAGTTGCTGAATTACCAGTGTCACCCGGGTATTAAAGCGCCGGTTGCAATATAGCGGTAAAAAAATTAGTGGCGGAATCTGTATAAAAAGAATAGATTCCGCCACTAATAATACACTCCTTCTTTTTTTATTTCGAACTGAAATTAAAATACCAGCCAAAGAGAATAAGGCTAAATAAAAATATTGCTGGCGGAATCTCGCTATATTTGTATAGATTCCGCCAGCAATAAATAATGCAGTTATGGCTAAAATAATTATTGGAAGAGAAAATGAACAGGCTATTCTTTTAGAAACAGCCGCAGCAAACCGGGCTGACCTGCTTGCTGTAACGGGCAGGCGGCGGGTGGGCAAAACCTATCTTATCAAGGCATTGTTCGAAAACCAACTACACTTTGAATTCAGTGGCATATTAAATGCAGCTATTGAACAGCAGTTATTAAGCTTTGCCATTGCACTTGCCAAACAAAGTGGTAAAAGAAGCATAAAAAAAATACCAGCCAACTGGATGGAAGCTTTTCACCAGCTAACCATTTATTTAGACAGCCAGCAGCAAGCAAAAAAAATGCTGCTGTTTATTGATGAGTTGCCCTGGTTAGATACGCACAAGTCGGGGTTCTTAGCTGCATTCGATTGGTTTTGGAACAGTTGGGCGGCAGCAAAAAATATCATGGTAATTATCTGCGGATCGGCTGCTTCCTGGATGACCAGTAAAATTATCAATAACAGGGGAGGGCTGCACAACAGGGTTACCAAACGGATACACCTGAAGCCATTTACCCTTACTGAAACTGCCGCTTACCTGAAAGCCAATAACATTGTCATTTCCCGGTATGATATGCTGCAGTTGTATATGGCGCTTGGTGGTGTGCCGCATTATTTAAAAGAGGTAAAGAAAGGGCAAAGCGCTGCACAGAATATTAGCCGGATCTGTTTTGAAAAAAATGGCCTGCTGGTGAATGAGTTTGAGAACCTGTACCATGCTTTATTTGTAAATGCAAAGCAGCATATCAGCATTGTAGCGGCACTGGCTACCAAACAAAAGGGCCTTTCAAGAAGTGAAATACTGGCCGCAGCAAAACTGAAGGATGGCGGCAGCTTCAGCCGGCTGCTGAAAGAACTGGAGCAGTCTGACTTTATCACGGCTTATTACCCTTTTGGAAAAATTAAGAAGGAAACATTGTACAGGGTAATTGATGAATACTCCCTGTTTTACCTGAAATTTATTTACAAGAAAAAAAATGTAAACTGGATGCAACTATCCGCTTCGCCATCTTATAGAAGCTGGAGTGGTTATGCATTTGAAAGTATCTGTATGGATCATATTAACAAGGTAAAAGCAGCATTGGGAATTGCGGCAGTGTATACAGAGCAGTCAAGTTTTTATTATAAAGGAAAGGAGGGCGATCCCGGCACACAAATAGACCTGCTCATTGACAGGAAAGATAATGTGATCAATATTTGTGAAGCCAAATTTCATGATAAACCATTCAGCATTACAAAACAGTATGCTGATGAATTGAGGGAGAAAATGAGGATATTCCAGGAAAAAACAAAAACAAAAAAAACGTTGTTCCTCACAATTCTTTCCACTTACGGGGTTATTCCCAATATGTACAGTACCGGATATGTGCAGCAGGAAGTAACGATGGAAAGTTTGTTTTAAGCAAATGGAGGAGTTTATTAGTGCAGGAGGGCATCAGGATAAAAATAATTGCTGCTTATATTTTTAAAATACAATTTTACAGCATGATCATTTCATTAGTAGTTGCCGCATCCACAAACAACGCCATCGGCAAAAACAACCAGTTGCTCTGGCATTTGCCCAACGACCTGAAGTTTTTTAAAAACACTACCTGGGGCATGGTGGTCATTATGGGACGGAAAACATATGAGTCGGTAAACAAGCCTTTGCCCGGCAGGATCAATATTGTAATAACAAGACAGGCCGGCTGGAACGCAGCCGGAGTAACCGTTGCAACAGACCTGCAGGATGGGTTGAAAAAGGCTGCAGCTACCAATTGTAAAGAGGCATTTGTAATTGGTGGTGGTGAAATTTATAAATGGGCTATGTCTATTGCGGATAAAATTTATATTACAAGGGTACATGCAACTTTGGATGGAGATACTTTTTTTCCTGCGATACCGGAAGGGCAATGGGAACTGGTGTCGAATGAAGACTTTGAAAAAGATGACAAGCATCAATACAATTATTCGTTCCAGCTTTGGAGGAAAAAATAATTGAGGTGCTTTCTTATTCCCCGCCTGAATGAAACAGTCGGGCAGACTTATTTTACAATTCTTATTCCTTATTACTTTGTTCTCAGCATTTCAATTAGCAAAAAAATACATCCGGTATTATGTAACCGCCAGCAACGGAAATGGCCACGGTGTTCATTCTCCGTTTGTATTTGAATTTATCAATAATGTACTGAAGGATAAAAAGCAGTACAATTGTTACGCTGCCATCGAAAAGCAACGGGCTTTGCTGCTGCAAAATAATGAGGTGATAGCAGTAGAAGATTTTGGCGCAGGTTCTGCGGTAATGAAATCGAATAAGCGGGTGATAAAAAATATTGCAGCCTCTTCTTTAAAACCTAAAAAATTCGCACAGTTATTATTCAGGATCGTACAATACTATCAACCGGCAACCGTGCTTGAACTCGGTACATCGCTGGGTATTACCACGGCGTATTTAGCCAAAGGAAATGAACAGGCGAAAGTATTTACCTGCGAGGGTTCCGGCACCATTGCGGCCATTGCAAAAAACAACCTTAGCCAGCTACAAATAGAAAATAGTTACCTCATACAGGGAGACTTTGCAAAAACATTACCGCCTTTACTCAATCAAATTAAAAAAGTGGATCTGGCATTTATAGATGGTAATCACCGCAAACTACCCACACTGGATTACTTCAACAGCTTGCTTAACCACTCAACCGCCTCTACCATTCTTATCTTCGACGATATTCACTGGAGCACCGAAATGGAAGCTGCATGGAACGACATTCAGCAGCATGCCGCTGTAACACTTACCATTGATCTGTTTTTTATCGGCCTTGTTTTTCTTCATCCTGATATAAAAGTAAAGCAGCATTTCGTTATCAGGTTTTAACTCACCGCGGGGTAGCGTATCCTGTTTTCTAAAAAAACTGTAATGCCCTTTTACACGATAGGGGCAATTTTCGCTATCTTCGGCGCAATTAATTCAAGTATGCTAATAGGTGTTTTAAAAGAACCTCACCCCGAAACCAGGGTATCTTTGCTGCCAGAACATATTGCCACTTTACTAAAATGGAATGTTACTGTTATTGTTGAAAGCAGTGCAGGAGCAGCCGCTTTTGCCGCCGATGACAACTACACAGCCGCAGGTGCAAAAGTGGTGAGCCGGGATGAAATTGCAGCAGCGGATATTATTTTATCCATCAACGAACCTCAAAACCCTGCGTTTGCCCCATCTAAAATTTTACTGGGTATTTACCAGCCCCTGTTGAATGCTGCAATGATGAACGTCTGGGCAGGCAAAGGATTGAGCATTTTTAGTATGGATATGCTGCCACGAACCACCCGGGCACAAAGTATGGATGTGCTAAGCAGCCAGGCCAATATTGCTGGTTATAAGGCAGTACTCTCAGCCGCTAATTTATTTCCTAAATATTTCCCCATGTTCATGACAGCAGCAGGTACGATACCTCCTGCCAAAACGTTGATACTCGGTGCCGGTGTGGCCGGGCTGCAGGCCATAGCCACCGCAAAGCGGTTAGGAGCTGTGGTGGAAGTATTTGATACCAGGCCAGCCGTTAAAGAAGAAGTGATGAGCCTCGGTGCAAAATTCATTGAAGTGGAAGGTGCAGCAGATGCAAGCAAGGCAGGCGGCTACGCGGTGGAACAATCGGCAGAATTTTTAGAACGGCAAAAAGCAAAAATTGCAGAGAGTGTTGCCAAAGCAGATATCATTATTACCACGGCGCAAATACCCGGCAAGAAAGCACCTGTGCTGATTACCACTGAAATGATAGCCGCCATGAAGAATGGCTCTGTGATCATTGACCTGGCAGCAGCTACCGGGGGTAATACAGAGCTTACGCAAAATAACGTAACGGTCAGTCACAACGGCGTAAGTATTGTGGGCAATTCATTTTTGTCATCCTCCATGCCCAGTGATGCCAGTAAATTATATGGAAAAAATATCCTCAATTTTTTACAACTCATCATTGATAAAGAGGGGAAACTAAACCTGAATTTTGAAGATGACCTGGTGAAAGGCACTTGTGTGGTACATGGCGGTGAGATAACGAATGAAAGGGTTAAAGCAGCCCCCTAAATCTTCCAAGAAAGACTTTTGGAACCAACTGGTATCGAGTCTCTTTTTTTAGTTGAAGCGGAAAAAAATATTGAATAAATAATTGATGCAACATGGAAAATATTTTAGCATGGATACATGAAAATCAACAGATCATCTACATCGTGGTGTTAATGATCTTTGTTGGAATAGAAGTGATTGGCAGGGTGCCCAGTGTGTTGCACACGCCGCTGATGAGCGGGGCCAACGCAATACATGGTGTGGTGATAATTGGGGCCATCATTGTGATGGGGGAAGCGGAAGCAGATAATTATTTAGCTCTGGTGCTGGGTTTTCTTGCTGTCATATTAGGAACACTGAATGTAGTGGGGGGATTTGTGGTTACCGACAGGATGCTGGAAATGTTTAAAAAGAAAAAACCCCCATCCCCCGCCCGTTCCGGAACGGGCGGGCCTAAAGGGGTGTAAGGTAGTAGTTTGAAATTTCACAGGGCCAATAATAATAGCTTAACCGTGAGCGAAAAAATAACGAAACATTTTAAAACTTTAAAAGCCCCTTTAGGGGTTTGGGGCACATGGAACTAAACATACTGACACTTTGTTACCTTATTGCATCGGTAACTTTTATCCTTGGCCTTAAGATGCTGAGCAACCCTGTCACTGCACGTAAGGGAAATTTAGTGGCGGCTGCAGGGATGGTCATTGCCATCATCGGAACCATATTTTTGTATCAACATGAAAAAGATGGCCAGCAGGTTGGGCTGGGAAATTATGGCTGGATCTTCGGTGGGTTACTGATTGGCACGGTCGTGGGCACACTGGCTGCCAAAAAAGTAAAGATGACAGCCATGCCGGAAATGGTTAGTTTATTTAATGGAATGGGCGGAGCCTGTGCAGCATTGATCTCGGCTGCCGAATTTTATCATCTCTACCAGGCTCACAGTGATGCGCCGGATACTGCTTTTGCCGACCTGTCTTCTGTGGGTCATTATACCACCATCGTTGCAGGTGCCATCATTGGTACTATCTCTTACACAGGCAGCATCATTGCATGGGGAAAATTAAATGGCAGGATAAAAGATTTCTCTTTTAAAGGTCAGCATATTGTAAATATGATCGTGCTGGTATTGGTAATTGTGTCTTCTGTACTGGCTTACCGCTCCGATATCGGCAATATATATATTCCCTTTATGCTCATTGGGTTATTTGCCTTTATTTACGGAGTATTATTTGTTTTGCCCATTGGTGGAGCCGATATGCCTGTGGTGATTTCTTTATTGAATTCCTTTACCGGTGTGGCTGCGGCTTGCGGTGGTTTTTTATATGATAACAAAGCAATGCTAACGGGTGGTATACTGGTGGGGGCAGCAGGTACATTGCTTACGATGCTGATGTGCAAAGCAATGAACCGTTCTTTGCTGAATGTGCTGGTGGGGTCATTTGGTGGCGGTGCCAAAGCTGCCGGTGGTGCAGCAACACAACAGGGAAGCTACAAAGAAATTACCCTGAGTGATTCAGCCATGGTGATGGCATATGCCAAGAAAGTGCTGATCGTTCCCGGCTATGGTTTGGCGGTGGCACAGGCACAGCATGTATGTCATGAGCTGGAAAAAATACTGGAAGAAAAAGGTGTGGAAGTAAAATATGCTATCCACCCGGTGGCAGGCCGCATGCCAGGCCACATGAACGTATTGCTGGCCGAAGCAGATGTGAGTTATGAAAAATTATTAGAGATGGAGCAGGCCAATGATGAATTCAAAACCACCGATGTGGTGCTGATACTGGGTGCCAATGATGTGGTAAACCCGGCTGCTAAAAGCGATCCGGCTTCTCCGATTTACGGGATGCCCATTTTAGAAGTGGAACAGGCTAAAACCACCATCGTAAACAAACGCAGTATGAAACCCGGTTATGCCGGTATTGAGAATGACCTTTTCTTCCGGCCTAAAACAAGTATGTTGTTTGGAGATGCTAAGAAGGTGTTACAGGATTTGATAGCGGAGATAAAGAATGTTTAAAGTTTAAGGTTCAAAGTTTAAAGTGGTGCGCCATTTTACTTTTCTGCAGCTTGTCGTTCGATGATGAATTGCATAATGCCGTCCAATTCCAAGCCAGCCCTGTTCATCGCATCCATTATTTCTTCCCGGTTTACATTAGCGGCAAAGCCTTTTTCTTTAAACCGTTTTTTCACGCCTTTTAATTCCATTCCTGTGTATCCTTCCGGCCGCATCAAACTGTAGGCATGGGTCAAACCGCTGAGTTCATCAAAGGCGTAAAGCATCTTATCCATCTTAGTTTCAGGCTCCACACCAAAATGACCGGGGCCGTGGCTGGCAATGGCTCTTATTATTTCCGGATCAATATTCCTTGCTTCCAGTTCTTCAATAATTTTTTTGCAATGCTGTTCCGGCCATTGGTCCCAGTCGGCATCGTGCAGCAGCCCCGCCATTTCCCAGCGCCACTGGTCTGCTTCATTCAAACCTTCTTTTTCTGCCGCCCAGCATTTCATTAAATGTGCTACCTGTTTCATGTGCAGTTGCAGGCGTTCGTTTTTTACCCAATCGTAAAATAATTCATGCGCTTCTTCTTTGCTTAATGTATTGCCCGTATTTGCGGGGTCGCCAAAACTGGAGCGGTTTAATTGAAGTGACATAGCATACTTTTTATAAATGCAAAGAAAGAGATTTACCGGTATAAAATTTATGCAGTAATTTCATAAACACTTAAAAACGATAAAGCTGTATGAAATATCTTCTGTCAATTGCGATTTTCTTTTGTGTCAATATGGTTGTACATTCCCAATCAAAGCCTACTGTTTCCCTCATCCCTGAGCCGGTTCTGTTAATGCAAAAGCCGGGTGTTTACCAATTGAAAAAAAACATTGTTATCGATGCAGCCCATACTGCTGAAGCAAAGTTTGCTGCGGTTTATCTTCAAAACAAACTTACCCGTGCCACTGGCTATTCCGTCAATATTGCTGAAAAGGCTGCTGCAGCAAATATAGAACTGGCGCTGAATTCAACGCCAGATAATGCGTTGGGAAAAGAAGGGTACAAACTTTCGGTAACACCGGCAAAAATAATGATCAAAGCCAACCAGCCTGCAGGATTATTTTATGGGGTGCAAACTTTACTGCAACTATTACCCAAAGAAATTGAAAGTAAAGAGGCGGTAAAAAATACCCAATGGTCAGTGCCCTGTGTGGAGATAACCGACTATCCACGTTTTGGCTGGCGGGGGTTAATGCTTGATGTAAGCCGCCACTTTTTCACCAAACAGGAAGTGAAAAATTTTATTGATGAAATGGCCCGGTACAAATTCAATTTGTTTCACTGGCACCTCACGGATGATGAAGGCTGGAGAGTGGAAATTAAAAGCCTGCCCAAACTAACGGAAGTGGGTGCATGGAATGTAAAACGGACCGGCCACTTTGGCGATTTTAAAGACATCCGAAACGATGAGCCAAGAACCAACGGTGGGTTTTACACACAGGAAGATATCAAAGAAGTGGTGCAGTTTGCAAAAGAACGTTTTGTAAATGTACTGCCAGAAATTGATGTGCCGGGACATAGCATGGCAGCCATCGTTGCTTACCCGGAACTTTCGTGCACAGCCGGGGCAGACAAATATAAAGTGATCTCCGGTGAAAAATTTATTGAGTGGCCGGAAACCGGTCATTTTTATGGCTTGGTTGATAACACCCTTTGCCCTGCCAACGAAAAAGTATATCCATTTCTCGACAAAGTATTTACCGAACTGGCACCACTCTTTCCTTTTGAATACATCCATGTGGGAGGCGATGAGTGTGCCCAGAATTTCTGGGAAAAAAGCGAAGCCGTAAAAGCATTGATGCAAAAAGAGAATTTAAAAACTATGGTAGCAGTGCAGGGATATTTTGAAAAGAAGCTGGAAACAATCATCAGCAGCAAAGGGAAAAAAATGATTGGCTGGGATGAGATACTGGAGGCTGGTGTATCAACTAAGTCGGCTATCATGAGTTGGCGGGGCACCAAAGGCGGCGTGGAAGCTTCCGGCAAAGGTCATGAAGTGGTCATGAGCCCCACCACTTATTTATACCTTGATTATATGCAGGCGGATGAGATTATGGAGCCGAAAGTATATGCCTCCCTCCGGTTGAACAAGACCTATTCGTACGAACCAATTTCAGAAGGGATCAATGAAAAATTAGTAAAGGGTTTGCAGGGCAACCTGTGGGCCGAGCAGGTTTATAATTATCGACAGGTGCAGTACATGGTTTGGCCCCGTGCGTTGGCTATCAGCGAAACAGCCTGGAGCCCGGCAGCTAAAAAAAACTGGAATGGTTTTGTTGCCAAATCAGAAAACCATTTCAAACGTTTTGATGTGGCAGAAATGAAATATGCACCCAGTATGTATGATGCAGATTTTAAAGTGATCAGTGATGGCAAAGGCGAACTAACGGTAAGCCTTAGCACAGAACTGGAAGGGCTTGATATTCATTACAGCTTCGACAATTCGTACCCGGATCATTTCTATCCAAAATATACAGCGCCTGTTGTAGTGCCTCAAGATGCAACATTGATGAGAGTCGTTACCTATCGGGGCAAAAAAGTTGTGGGCAGGATGAATAATATGCCTGTTGAGCTGTTGACGAAGAGAGCGAAAAATAAAAATTAGCTGTATAAAAAAACATAACAGTTCATTGTTTTTATGTTGACTAATGTTCTGAAATGCTTAGCTGTGCAGCGTTGTAAGCCGTAATAGATTTTCAAGTGCAAACTCCGGGTTGAATTAAATATTATATCCTGCCTGGTATCCATTGGAGTTATTTCATTTTATCCAGCAAATATAAATACGGCTTATGCAAATGATGGATAAATACATTTTTTTCACTATCGGGAAATAACTTGTAATATGGTTCATCAGCCTGCAACACAATATAATTTCCTGCTCTTACATAATTCATGTTTTCTGCATACACAGGTGGTTCAAAACCGGGCAACGATTTTTTAAGCATACCACCCACACGTTTGCCTAAATTTTTGCAATAATATTTCATTGCCTTTCTTGTCTTCCGGTCCATTTTATTGTACACCCGTTTTAAAACAGGATTTTTGGGGAAGCTCATTTTTTTTATCACTGACTTTGCATTTACAAACGGATTGGTGGTATTAAAATCATTGAGTGTTTGAATAGAAAAAGGTGTTTCCGGAACCCAGTCTGCACTGTTTACCACATTATACGCCCAGCCATTTTGTGTGAGTGCTTCGTAATCGTAAGCAAAATATAAATTACCGGGTTTAGGGCCCGCGCTGCAATAGGTTTTTAATCTTATATCTGCCGGTAAGATACCTGCATTTTGTAAATGATATAAATAAGCTGAAAGTAAATAGGCAATAGCACCGCCCTGGCTATGGCCCATGATAAAAAAATCTTTTACACCGGTTTTATATAAGGAATCAATTTTTGGCATCATATCCCGGCTTAAAAAAGCAAGGCCCAATAACCAGCCTGCATGTACTGTAGCCCCTGGGTTAGTTGCTAATTGATATTTGAATGTATAATTGTCTGTAACTTTTAGTTCGCCGTTGGCAGGTACCATCGCAGCATAAAAATTTTCCAGCCAGCTTATGCTGTTGAGCGTAGTGCCTCTTATGCTGATGGCAGCCACATTGTTTTCATCTTTCCACAAATCCCATAAATTATCCATGCCCATCACCGGCGACTGGTATAGCATTTTAAAATGCTGCGGTTTGGGCATTGTATCAAAATAGGCAGGATTAGCAGTACTGATGGCGGATACTTTCATTAGCTCTGCATACTGTGCTTTATCAAAGCCCGGTTGCAGTTTTTGGGCGGCAGCACTGGTGGAAATCAGGTGAACAAAAACAAAAATGTATTTTCTCATAATAGTGGGTTATGTATGCTGCTATTTTTTAATAAACCTCATCAATGCAATATCTCCCGATAAAAGGGTAAGTAACTGATCGCCGATGCTGTAAGAAGTAATTTTTTTCAGGGTATCAAAAAATACCTGTTCGCCATTGCCTTCGCAGGCCATCATGGTACTCAATGCATCACCAAAAGTAATTTTATTACCATCCACTTTTACTTTTACGCTGTAGCCATTGCAACCTCCGTTACCACTGGCTTCTTCTGTAGGAAAATCAAAAAAAATCAGTGGCTTTTTGTTCGGGAACAAACCGGCAAATGCAATTTTTGGACCCGAGATATATGTTAATTCCCATGCTCCACTGAGTTGTACTGTTTCTTTGGCTGCAGTGTTTTGTCCATGATTGCCGGAGGCTTTTTTCGTACCATTACAACCTGTTGCAAAAATTAGTGTGGCTGTTGCTACTGTAGTTAAAATAATACTTTTCATCGTTGATTTTTTTATGTGGAGGCGAATTGGTTGCAGTGAATGCACAGTGAGTTTGTTTCAAAAATAGAACGGGCCGGTTAGTTGGGGGCCTTTTACAGGAGTGCTTTGCATGAATAAATATAATCACCCTAAATCATCGGAGCAACATTATTTTTTAAAAAAAGTTCACTTTGTTTATGCTTATTTTTGCGGGCATTATAAATTGATAAACAAACAAAAAACTTGCAACTCCCTTCGCCGCTTATTCAGTCATTGCAACCTATTAAAGGCTTTAGCGTTCAGGCTTTTGAAGCGGTGCATCAATCCGGTGAGCAGGTGGTGTCAATCCGGCTCAATCCCCAAAAGCAAACCCAGCAGCCATTATCCGTTTCGCAGTATCAATTATATAAAGTGCCCTGGAGTACCAATGGCTGCTATCTTTCTGAGCGGCCTTCTTTTACAGCCGATCCACTGTTTCATGCCGGTGCCTACTATGTACAGGAAGCCAGCAGCATGTTTTTAGAAGAAGCTTTAAAGCAAACTGTCGATCTCTCTCAACCAGTAAGAGTGCTGGACCTGTGTGCTGCACCAGGCGGAAAATCCACTTTGATACAGTCCGTTATCAGTAATGAAAGTTTGTTGGTTAGCAATGAAGTCACCAAAACAAGGGTAACTGTTTTATTAGAAAATATTACCAAATGGGGAGCGGCCAATGTGATCGTAACAAACAATGACCCAAAAGACTTCCAGCGGCTCGAAAATTATTTTGATGTAATTGTGGTAGATGCGCCCTGCAGCGGCAGTGGCTTGTTTCGAAAGGACCCGGATGCGATCGATGAATGGAGTGAACAGCAAGTGCAACTGTGCAGCCAGCGCCAGCAGAGAATTTTAGCAGATATAATGCCATCGTTGAAACAGGGTGGTGTTCTGATCTATTCTACCTGTTCTTATTCTGAAGCGGAAGATGAAGCTATTGCTGATTGGTTGATTGAGGAGTTTAAAGTTGAAAGTGTAAGGTTTAAAGTTGATGAAGAATGGAACATTGTAGAAACACAATCCAACAGTCATAAAGGGTACGGTTACCGGTTTTATCCTGATAAAGTTAAAGGGGAAGGCTTCTTTATTGCAGCGTTTAAGAAAGCCGGCGGGGCCGATAATGATTGGCAATTGGGAAGGCAAAAAGGCAGATCAGGAAAGCTGGGCGATAAGGAAGCAGCAATTGTTAAACCATATTTAAAAACTGCGGCTGATTTTTTCTTTATCAAACAAAAAGAAGAAGTGCTGGCAGTTCCAACAAAATTGGAGGATGATTTAACGGCGATACAAAATGCACTCTACATAAAAAAGGCCGGTGTTAAATTAGGAACTATCATCCGCAATGAACTGATTCCTGATCATGAGCTGGCAGTAAGTAAAATTATCAATCCTTTGCTCATTGCTATTGAAATAGACCAGGCAGATGCATTACAGTATTTGCGCAGGCAAGACATCTCTATTAACACGACACTAAAAGGCTGGGCATTGATAACACACCAGCAGTTGCCGCTGGGCTGGGCGAAAATTTTACCTAACCGCATCAATAATTATTACCCCAAAGCGTGGCGGATTCTTAACAAGTAAAGCGCATCACTAACCAACTAATTTTCTCATCTTTGCGCAGGAAAAAAACAGTAACATGAAGCGTATTTTAGTATTGATAATTTGCCTGCCTTTCTTTGCATTGGCACAACACAGCCCCCTCTTAATTGAAGGTGCTGCACCCAACTGGCACCTGAGCCATACCGTGGCCGCCAAAGAAAATTATTACAGCATTGGCCGTATGTACAACATCAGTCCAAAAGAAATTGCCCCCTTCAATAATTTGCAGCTCGAGAAAGGATTAAGCCTGAACCAGTCCGTGAAAATTCCTTTAACGGCCGACAATTTTGTACAAAGCGCTGCTGTATCCTCCAACGAAGTGCTGGTTCCTGTGTATCATACCGTAAAAGAAAAAGAGGGGCTGTACCGTATAGCAACTACTTACAATAAACTGCCGTTGGAAACTTTAAAAAAATGGAATAGTATCAAAGGAGAAGGAGTAAGCAATGGAACCAAATTAATTGTTGGTTATTTGAAAGTGAAAAAAGAGCTGTCACCATTATCAGGCATGGCTAAACCGGTTGCGGTAAATAACCCACCCGTTGCAGTAAAAGACATTCCAAAGCCGGATGTTTCAGTTTCGGAAGTAATTCCTGCAAAGGAAAAAGCACCGCCTGTAGTAAAAAAGATAACCAAACCTGTTGATGAAGTGGTGGAAACAGTACAGGAAAAACCGGTAAAGAAAGATCCACCGCCTGCACAGGTTAAAGAACCGGTGCCTGAAAAGCCTGCCGTAGTGCGGACGGGTAAAAGTTTCAACGGCGGATTATTTAAAACGGATTTTGATAAACAAATTAGTGATGACAGGGGAAGTGAAAATGGCACGGCAGCCGTATTTAAAAGCACCAGCGGATGGGAAGACGGTAAATATTATTGTCTTCATAACAGCGCCACTGCCGGAACGATTGTAAAAATAACCAATACTGGCACGGGCAAAACCATCTATGCCAAAGTACTGGATGTAATACCGGATATTAAACAAAACAATCGGCTGCTGGTGAGGCTAAGCAATGCTGCTGCAAATGAATTAGGGGCAGGAGACAGCAAGTTTGATTGCACCGTTAGTTTTTCAAAATAACAATATATGAAACAGTTTTTATGTGCCCTGTTGCTGAACAGCGCGTTGATTTCACTGGCACAAACGGATACCAGGCCGGTAGCATTTGATTTTAAAGAGCAGAAAATTTTGCCTGTCACAGTCGTTAAAAACCAGGGATTAACGGGCACCTGCTGGTCGTTCAGCACCACTTCCCTGCTGGAGAGCCAGTGTATAAAAGACAGTTCAGACAACCTGGACCTGGGTGAACTATTCACCGTTAGAAATATTTACATAGAGAAGGCAAAAAATTATGTGCTCCGGCTGGGGGGTGCCAGGTTTGATGAAGGCGGACTGGGGCATGATATGATACGGGCAGTAACAAATTATGGTGCGGTGCCCGAATCTGTTTACAGCGGATTAAAACAAGGCCAGCAACAACACAACCACACTAAACTTAAAACAGCATTAAAAGCCTACCTCGACAGCATCCTTAAGAATATACCCCTGGATGCCGCCTGGCTGGATGGTTTTGTGAAAATACTTGATGAGACATTGGGTGCCGTACCCGCTTCATTTGATTACCAGGGGAAAAATTATAGCCCGCTGTCATTTGCAAAAGAGGTGTTGAATTTTAATGCAAATGATTACATCAACATCACTTCATTTACACATCAGCCCTATTACCAACCTTTTATTTTGCAGGTGCCGGACAACTTCAGCAATGGACAGTACTACAACCTGCCCTTGAATGAAATGATTCAATTGGTGAAAGAGGCAGTCGGTAACGGTTATTCGGTTATGTGGGATGCGGATGTAAGTAACAGTGGCTTTCTGCAGAAAAAAGGAATCGCCTTATTATTAAGCGACCTGGCAAGATATGATATGAAAAAACTGCAGCCGGATACACAGGAGCCAAACTGGGACGCCAATATCCGTCAGCAATTATATGAAAACCTAACCACGCAAGACGATCACCTGATGCACATCTACGGCATCGAAAAATCTGCCGGTGGTAAAACCTTTTTTGTAGTTAAAAATTCATGGGGAAACATTGGACCCTACCAGGGCAGCATCCATGTATCGGAAGCTTATTTTGCAATCAATACAATCAGTTTGGTGGTTCCCAAAGCAGCCCTCAGCAAAGCAATGTTACAGCAACTCCAGGCAAGGTAAAAACAGCTTGTCATTTAGTGAGATTGGTAAGACTCAATATCTTTCCAGATTTTTTCATGGGCATCTTTGGTGTATGCTGCGATCCAGCTTTTAAATTTCTCAGCAACACTAAGTTTGCCTTTTCCATCAATCAACGATCTCATTTTGTTGCTGTCAAAAAAGTGATCGTAGCCGGCAGATTTAGCTGCTTCGTTTTTTAAAGATTCCATAAACATTAGCATTTTATTTTTCAAAATGATTAACTTTTTTTATACCCTTTCGTTATCGTCGAGGTAAATACTGGTGAGGTTTCCTGAAAAAGCTATTATCAGCAAAGCGTGAATAGTGACTGGCGCGGCACTCCAAAAAAAATAGATGAAACACCAGCTAACGGTAATTAGTAACGATAGTATGAATATTCTGTCACTCACATGTGTAAGATTTAAATGGTTACTGTAATCTATGTAAACACTATGCCAATACCCGGCTTACCGATTTCATCACCCGGCGTATTAAATGTAATCCTTTGCAGTGGCAGATCTTGCTCACAGCAAAGGAAAAGCAACGAAGCCAGCTTCCTTCAGATTCCTGTGGAGATAATTCTACATTTTATGACTTTTGGGGTATTTCGAAAATAGGGATCACTAAAATTTTTATATGCCCGGTTTATTGGGTGGCTATTTTATTTATATTCACCAATTATACCACTTGAAATTTAACTTATGAGATGCTTTCTTAAAACAACCGTGCTCGCTTGGTTATTATTACACAGTGCTGCAGCTTTTTGCCAGCCAAACATACCCGAATAGATGATATCGGTATTTGGAACAGGGCACTGGATTCAACCGAGATCAATAGCCTTCATGCCGGAAATGCCGACTGTGGAAACGGAAATTTGGGGATCAACGTTTGCGATCCCCAAAGAAATTTACACATAAAGGATGTATTAAGGCTGGAACCAAGGGATACCGAACCGGCGAACCCGGGTAAAGGCGATATTTATTTTGATGGCATACTCAATAAGTTGAGGGTGTATGACGGTACGGGCTGGCAGAATTGCTGGTAGTATATAATACCGAATGTAAACTGTATGTAGTCCAAAACAGCTTTAGGTCGGCATAATACCATCTAAGGTTTACACATAGTCCTTCGGACTACTTAATAAATCAAGATGGTATAATTGTTTCTTAAATAAAAAATGCTCCACAATTTTGCGGAGCATTTTTTTGTGGTTATAAAATTTACCCTATGGGAAAATGCCTAACTCCGCATAGCTTGTAGCCACTTTATTGATAGCGCTTACATAAGCTGCCGTACGCATATCAGGTATCGCCGGATTGCTGTTCCACACATGCATAATTTCCCGGGTAGCACTAATCATCGTCTCTTCCAGTCCGCTGTGCACCAGGTCCTGCTCATCCGCACCATGCATAATAAATTCACGTTCCCTGGCACTTACCTGTTTTCCGCTCAATTCTTCTATTTGGCCGAGGATACGGGAGTTCATATTTTCAGTGAAGCGTTTTTCCATGCGGCCGTACCTTACATGGCTCAGGTTTTTCAACCATTCGAAGTAGCTTACCGTTACACCACCGGCGTTCAGGTACATATCCGGCACACATAAAATGCCTTTTTGTGCAAATATTTCATCCGCTTCCGGTGTGCAGGGGCCGTTGGCCGCTTCGCCAATGATCTTAGCTTTTATCCTCGGAGCATTTTCGGCATTGATTACATTTTCCAGTGCAGCGGGTATCAATATATCACATTCAAATTCCAGTGCATCGGTCGTATTTTCAAAATTGGTGGCACCCGGAAAATCAAGCACATTACCAGTTGTGAGTTTATGCTGAAACACTTCTTCCTCGTTCAGTCCATTCATATTAAAGATGGCTCCGTTATGTTCGGCTATTGCGATTACTTTGGCGCCATTTTCCCTGAAAAATTTTGCGGAGTGGTATCCAACATTACCTAACCCCTGCACGATCACCGTTTTTCCTTTTATACCCAAGGAAAGGCCTAGTTTTGCCATTGCCTGCGGCATATTGCATACCTCCCGAATGCCAAAGAATACCCCCATCCCGGTTGCTTCTTTACGACCCCGAACTCCGCCCTGGGTGATAGGCTTACCCGTTACACAACCGGCTGCATCAATATCTCCTGGTTTTAGGGAAGAATAGGTATCAACAATCCAGGCCATTTCCTTTTCGCCCGTTCCATAATCCGGGGCAGGTACATCAATTCCGGGGCCTATAAAATTCTTCTTCACCAATTCTGATGTATACCGCCGGGTGATCTTTTCCAGCTCATATACGCTGTACTTGTGTGGATTTATTTTTATTCCGCCTTTTGCTCCTCCAAAGGGCACATTTACGATAGCACATTTGTAAGTCATCAATGAGGCAAGCGCCATCACTTCATCCTGGTTTACTTCGTCACTGAAACGGATACCCCCTTTACACGGGGATTTATGCTGACTGTGCTGCACACGGTACGCTTCAATTACTTCAATGGTACCATTGTCACGCTTGATTGGGAAACGCATCTGGTACACGCTGTTGCAGGCTTTAATTTGTTCTAAAATTCCGAGGTCCCAGGTGGTGAATTGGGCGGCTTTGTCAAAACTTTGTTCCACGCTGTGGAAAAAACTATACGGCTGTTGTGCTGACATAAAGTTGTTTTAAAAATGTTTTTTTAATTTAAGCAATCGTATGTATGAAGATAGCAACTGGCAAGCTGCTATTGAATCCTGGATATTATTTTATTGTTTTTTTCTCACGGCGTTTACATGAACCTGTTCTGGTAAGCTTTCGTTTTATAGAAAAAAGATAATTCCCTTGTACGGAAAAATATGCTTCATCCTTTCGCAACCATCACAGGGCAGTTAATCTTTCGATGATTTTTCAAAGGCGCTTATTTTCCTGTCAATTATGAAGACATATAAAAACAAACCAACCAAAATAGTAAGGCATACCGCCACCACAATATAAATTTTACCGTTACTCCGCATCGTATCAGCCATCTCCACCGGTTGGGCATTCTGTGCAGCAACAGCCGCAGCCGTAAAGGCAGTCATCAGTAATAAAAATATGCGTTTCAGGTATTTCATTTCGGCTCTTATTTTTTTGTTGGCTCCGGTTGCAGCAGGCTTTTATCTGTCAGTAATTGCAGTCTTATTTTTAGTGTGGCAATCCATACACCCAGTAAAGTCCATCCAATTACTGCAGGGTAAAACACCATCCTCAGCCCGCTGTCGATATCTTTAAAATTCAAAGCCGGGTTGCCACTGTCGCTGCCGGGTGCACCGGGATGCAGGCTGCCGACCAGCCGTGGAATGATCCAGATGCTCGGGAATAACATCACAAAAGCAAAAATATTGTACACTGCACTCACCCTTGCCCTTTTATCCATGTCGGTAAAAGAACCCCGCAACACAAAGTAAGCACCATAAATTAATAGTGCTATAGCGGCGCCCAGTAATTTCGGCTCCCTCAATATACTTCCCATTGATTGTCCCTGGTCGGTAACCCAGGTAACGGAAACCCAAATTACCCCGGTAGCATAGCCCAATATACCAAACAAACTGCCTACGGCTGCAAATTGATGGGCGTATATATCGTACCGGTAATTAAACTTGCGCAGGTGCCTGATGCTGTAAACGAAACTTACCGTGAACAGGATCATCATACCAAACCACATGGCTACATGAAAATACAGGTTGCGGATGGTTTCATTCAGAATATGAAGATGTGGTACATCCAGTAAGAAACCACCAACAATGGTGTATACCAACAATAGAAAAGAGACAATTTTCCACCAGCTTTTATTCACAATGAGATGGTTTTTTAGAAAGTGCCGCAAAGGTAGGGTAAAGGAGAAAAGAAGGCAATAATATTTTGGTTGTTGTAAATTAAATTGAAGTATGGGATCCTGAAAAAAATGACCAGATTGGAAAAGCATTCATCTTTTACGTTGGGTAAGGAAGTTCAGAAATGAGGTACCGATGAATGGATGCCGGATGGAAGCGCTCGCCCGGCCAACGCCGTTCGGACAGGAAAAGCAAGGTGAGGATTTGAGTATTAGCTTTTGTGCCGGACTTGCAGCGTACAGCCGAAGCCGAAGCTAGGTGGATGGAATATAGTTGACAGCCTATTCTTTTACGGTTCAGGCCGCCTGTAGCGTCCCGGCCCTCGAATCACTCCTTCCATAAATAGGGAAATAATACGATGGCCATAACAATGATCAAAGCGTCCAGGCCTGTTATCAATCCGGCCAGTTGAAGCAACGCCCCTTCTTTAAATATTTCATTAAAGGCAGTTTTGCTCAGCCGCATTAACAGCAGGAGCAAAGGCAATATTACCGGAAAACCGAGGATGGCTATCAATGCAGCATTTTGCTGGGCCTTTGCAGCAATGGCGCTCATTAAAGTAAATACCAGGCTGATACTTGCACCGCCCAGTAACACAATTCCCAGGAACTGACCGGCCTTACTAACCGGGTTATTTAAAAATATGAAGAAAAGGAACAGGCTGATGGCACTCATCACCAACATGATGACAATATTATACAGCAGCTTGGCAATAACGAACTCTACCGGCGATACGATTGCATAATAATAGAGCATCCTTCCTTTGCTTTCCTGCAAAAAACTTTTGGCAACCGCATTTACACAAATGAACAACTGGATCACCCAGAACAACCCATTCCACACATTGGCTTCCAGTTCATCAACAGATAGGGAAAGTACAAATACGGTAGAGGCAATATATAACAGTATCCCGTACAAAGTATGCTGCTGCCTCAGCTCGAGCAACAGGTCTTTTTTTAGCAATGCCATTACCGGTTTGATCATGGCTGCAAGTTTACAATTTATTATTACAGGGGGAGCAAGTTTTTGGATGTTTTAGAATGAAGAGCGCAAATATTTTGTAGTGGCATGATAGCCTGCCCTGATAAATTATTCTTCAGAAAGCAGTTGACTATCAGGGGTATGCAACCCAGCGTGCAGTAACAACAGTACTTTCAGCAGGCAGATAAGATGTTAACAACAAAATCTGCTCACAGTTTTTATTTAAAAATTAGTTATATATTCATCGTTTATAAAATTCCAAAAACAAATTGATTATGAAAAGACTGTTACTGGTTTTCCTGTCATTCACGTTGTTGAATGCGTTGATGGCACAAAAGAATTTCTGGTCTTCGCACACCGATGTTGGTAACATCACCACTGACAAAGGAGTAGCAAGATCATCGTTTCCTGCAGCGTTCAAATTATTTGATTTAAATACGGAACCTTTCCGTCAGGAATTATTTTCTGTCGCTGGCAGCAATGCTTCCCGGCATTCATTGGTTATTTCCCTCCCAAATACAGAAGGGCAAATTGAACAATTTGAAGTATTTGAAGCGTCCAATTTTGAACCGGCTTTACAGGACCGGTTTCCTGGCATCCGGGCTTTTTCCGGTAGAGGTATTACGGATAAATATGCTACGCTTAAATTGAGCATTTCTCCCCAGGGCTTACAAACAGTGGTTTTCAGAACAGGTAAAGCAAATGAGTTCATTGAAGCATACTCACAGGATCACAATATATATGCAGTTTTTAAATCTCAAAGAGCACCCGGGCGGCAGCCATGGACCTGTTCTACAGTAGATGAAAGAATGGCTTACGGTATCAACGGAGCAATAACCGGCGCAGGCATTACTGAAAGATCCGGAGGTAACTTAAAGACCATGCGGCTGGCCCAGTCTGTTACTGCTGAATATTCCAACTATTTTGGTGCTACCAGTGCTGCACAGGTAGGGTTGGTGCTGGCGGCAATCAATGCTACACTCACCCGCTGTAATGGCGTTTATGAAAAGGACCTGGCATTACATCTTAACCTGGTGGCTGCATCCACCAATGTTATTTATTATAATGCGTCAACAGATCCTTATTCTGCTGCGGCTTCCGGATCGGGTGGCGCATGGAATGCTGAATTGCAGTCAACGTTAACTTCCGTTATAGGGGAAGCCAACTATGATATCGGTCACTTGTTCGGAGCTTCCGGCGGTGGTGGAAATGCAGGCTGTATCGGTTGTGTTTGTACCAATGGATCTAAAGGCAGTGGTTACACTTCTCCTGCTGATGGAGTTCCGCAGGGAGATAATTTTGATATAGATTATGTGGTGCATGAAGTGGGCCATCAACTGGGTGCCAATCATACTTTCTCTACAGGCAATGAAGGCACCGGTGTAAACAAAGAACCAGGTTCTGGAATTACTATCATGGGTTATGCCGGTATTACCAGCCAGGACCTTGCGCCTCATTCTATACCGGTATTTCACCAGGCTTCTATTGCACAGATACAAGCAAACCTGAATACCAAAAGCTGCCCGGTAACCACCACCCTCAACAATGCAACCCCGGTTGTTGCAGCAGTTAGTAATTACACCATTCCCAGAAGCACCCCGTTTGCACTCACCGGTTCGGCTACCGATGCCAATGGCGGAGATGTGCTCACCTATAGCTGGGAACAAAATGATAATTCCACCACAACAGGAGCAAACAGTGTGGCAAGTGCAACAAAAACAACCGGCCCCAACTGGATATCATTTACCCCTACCATATCAGCAACAAGATATTTTCCAAAATTAGCAACCATCCTTGCCGGCGCACTCATCAGCGGTCCTTTACCGGGTGGCGATGCCGGTGCCAATACAGAAGCACTGAGTTCTGTTGCAAGAACACTGAACTTCAGGTTAACAGTCAGGGACAATGCGCCGTACAGCTCTTCTGCACCGGTGTCCGTAGGCCAGACTCAATTTACCGATATGGTCGTTACTGTTAGCAGTGCTTCAGGTCCATTTGCAGTGTCGGTACCCAATACTGCAGTATCATGGGCTGGTAATTCAACACAAACTATTACCTGGTCTGTTGCAAGTACAACGGCTGCTCCTGTAAGTTGCGCCAATGTAAAAATCTCATTGAGTACCGATGGCGGGCAAACATTTCCTACGGTACTGATAGCAAGCACACCCAATGACGGAACACAGGGGTTGGTCATTCCAAACACAGCAACCACTACCGCAAGGATCAAAATAGAAGCGGTAGGAAATATCTTCTTTGATATTTCGAACAGCAACTTCACCATTACTGCCGGATCATCCTGTGGTACTGCAACAGGTTTAGCTGCTTCCTCCGTTACCACCAGCAGCGCTACCGTGAGCTGGGGGGCTGTAACCAATGCCGTTAGTTATGCCGTAGATTACAAATTAAATTCATCCGGAACCTGGACCAGTTTCTCCGCTGCACAAACAGGAACGTCTGCAAGCTTAACAGGGCTGGCCTCCGGGAGCCTGTACGACTGGAGAGTCACTGCTACCTGTGCTTCCGGCACTGGCGCCGCCGCTACAGCGCAATTCACTACATTGGTTGCTTGTGTTGCGCCATCAGGATTAGCTTCCTCATCGGTAACATCCAATGGGGCAACTGTTAGCTGGACGGCCGTACCTGCTGCAACCAGCTATGCGGTTGATTATAAATTAAATTCATCTGCTACCTGGACCAGTTTCTCAACTGCACAAACAGGTACTTCTGCCAACTTAACGGGCTTAACAGCGGCATCTTTATACGACTGGAGAGTGAGTGCCACCTGTCCATCGGGCACTACTGCTGCTACCCCTGCACAGTTTACAACCACTGCTCCGGCAGCATGCAATGCGCCATCCGGTTTAATATCTTCTGCAGTTACTTCCAGCAGTGCTACTGTTAGCTGGACTGCAGCAAGCGGAGCGGTTAGTTATGCAGTGGACTATAAACTAAATACCTCCGGTACCTGGACGAGTTTCTCCACTGCACAAACTGGCGTATCTGCTAACTTAACAGGGCTGGCAGCATCTTCTTTGTATGAGTGGAGAGTAACTACTACCTGTGCATCCGGAACAAGTATAGCTGCTGCAGCACAGTTCACCACTACAGCAGCGTCTACCTGTGCAACAGCATTTGAACCAAATGAAACACAGGCAACTGCCGCTGCCATCACTTCTGGGGTTACCAATTCTGCAGCCATCAGCACCACAACTGATATTGATTTTTTCAAGATCACCACCACTGCTACCGGCAGTATTGTTTACAACCTGGTTGGGCCATCCGGTGTTGATTATGACTTAACAATTTATAACAGTGCAGGTACACAAATTGGTTCAGGGGCTGGTTCTACTGCAACCGAAACTGTTAGTTTAAACAGCCAGGCTGCCGGTACTTATTATATTAAAGTATTTGGGTACAACGGCGCTAATAGTGCAACCTGCTATACGATCAAAGCAACTGCTACAACTGCTACCGGTTGTCAAAGTGCTTATGACGTAAGTACTAACGGAACTACATCCGGAGCAGCCACTGTTCCATTTAATACCAACATAACAGGCTTGATTAGCCCAAGTGCGGATATTGATAACTTTAAGTTTGTAATTACAACTGCCGGTACCATTTCACTTACATTGACTACACTGCCGGGTGACTATGACCTGAAATTGCTGAACAGTGCAGGTACTCAAGTGGGTATTTCTCAAAACGGAAGTACCACCAGCGAAACAATCAGTTATACAGCAGCAGCGGGTGTTTACTATGCACAGGTATTTGGATACAATGGTGCCAATAGTGCTACTTCCTGCTACACACTGAAAGTGGCATTGGGCACGGCTTCTAAAGAACCAACTGCCGCTCCTTTGTACAGCAGCAAAAAGATACTGAGTGTATACCCTAATCCTGTACAGGATAAACTGAACATTAACCTTACAGGGTATGAAGGCGCATCAGAGATCAGGTTGTTTGATATCAACGGAAAGCAAGTAGCTGCTCAACGCACCGCACAGATCAATTCGCAAATAGATATTTCAAAACTGGCAAAAGGTATATACTTAGTAAAAGTATTTACTGCCGGTGGAGATGTATTGAATGCAAAAGTAGTAAAGCAATAAACTTAGCATAATTCAATTGATAAAACGGGCTGCAATTTTTAGCAGCCCGTTTTTTAATGTTAGTCAGTTTCGTTTTTTCAAAAAATTGCTGAAATGATTATGAGTTCTTTGCCTGTTAATACAGAAGTAGATTTAAGAATCTTTATAAAAGCCGCTACTTCCGTTTTACTTGCAGGGCAGCCAATGTTTGCTGATTTGCCATTGGCCGTATTCATAAAACTATCTTCCAGTAAACTTCCTTCTTTATCAAGCACCAGCCAAAAAGGAAGGCCGGCTTCATAAGTTTTGTATTTTTTCATCAGTTCAGCAGCACCCGGGTTTTCATCGGGTAGTTTTTCTTTTGACTCAGGCACTGTTAAATGAACAATGATGTAATACCGATATACCAGTATTTAGTCCAATGTAATTTCCTATATCGAAAAATCGGCACAGGTCGGCATAATACCATCTAAGATTTACCTATAGCCCTTTGGACTATTTAGTAAATTAAGATGGTATAATCGGCGGCAAATAATTTTTTGCATTCCGGGCTGTTAATGGAAGCATCCATTTTACGGCACCAGCCGCACCAGCTAGCATGAAAAATTACCAGCACATTCTTATGCTGTTCGGTTGCCTGTTTGTATGCTGCCGATAAAATTGTGCTGGCTGTTGCTGATTTTTGCTGTGCAGTGATGGAAAGCGAAAAGAAAAGCACGCTTGAAAAAAGCAATAAGTTTTTCATATTGTGCAGTGATTGATGTAACAGCAGCGTAATTGAAAACATCCTTAACACCATCATAAATAAGTTTCCATTTCTGCCTGGTATTGCCGTGCAATGGCCCTGGCTTCCTCAGCAAAGTTTTCTTTTTCGCCTGCATAAATGATGGCCCGGCTGGCATTTACCAGTAAGCCACAATCGTTATTCATCCCGTATTTGCTTACGTCGGCCAGGCTACCACCCTGGAAGCCAACACCCGGTACCAGTAAAAAATGATGGGGAATTATTTCACGGATATTTTCAAATTCATGGGCCTGGGTGGCGCCGGTTACAAACATTAAATTATTTTCATTGCCCCATTGGCTCACCATGCTTATCACTTTTTCATACAGGTGTTCACCGCTGTTAAGTGGTTGCATTTCAAAATCTGCCGCCCCTTTATTACTGGTTAATCCCAATACAATCGCCCATTTATTTTTAAATTCCAGGAAAGGCCGCACACTGTCTTCGCCCATGTACGGGGCAATGGTGATGGCATCAAAGTTCATGGTTTCAAAAAATGCTTTGGCATATTGTGCCGATGTGTTGCCGATGTCTCCACGTTTTGCATCTGCAATGGTAAAATGTTCTTTCGGAATATAGGTCACTGTTCTTTCCATTATTTCCCAACCTTTCCACCCCATCGCTTCATAAAAAGCCGTGTTGATCTTGTAGCCCACACAAAGATCTTTAGTGGCGTCAATGATTGCTTTATTAAATTCAAACACTGCATCGGGATGGCTTTGCAGGTGAACCGGGATATTGATTACGCTGGTATCTAAACCAACACAGAGATAAGACTTCTTTAATCGTATCTGTTCGATGAGCTGTTTTCTTGTCATAGCTATAATGTTGTTTTATCAATTCCGGCCTGCTTAAGGATAGCAAGGAAAGTAGCTTTCTTAATATCCTTATTGCCATGTACAGGAACGATAACGGTGATATTTGCTGATTCATTGTAAAAAATCTGATGGGAACCTTTGGCACAACTGAATATAAAACCATGCTGCTCCAAAAGTTTAACCAGGTGTTTTGGGGACTGGTTCATGATGCAATCTGAAGATTGAGCGAACATTCCAATGTATCTGTGTTGTCAGGAATTTTTTCTCCTCTTGATTGCAACTCTTCTACATACAATTCTATAGCTTCTTTTGCCATTGCAATAGCCTCTTCAATGGTGTCACCCTGTGTGATACAGCCTGGCAAAGCCGGAACAGTTACCATATAGCCACCTTCATCTTCTTTGTTCAATAATATTTTATAATTGTATTGCATATTTACGGTAAAAGTAAAAAATATTTAAAAGGAACGGCCTAATCTTTTTTGTCTTCTTTAAAAATCGCTTTAAGCAACAGGCTTCACCATTACAATAACCTGCGTTCCATTTCCTTCGCAATCATTACTGAATTATCATCCCCTCTTTTTTTTAATTGCTCAATAATATTTTTCTGCGAAGCTTCATCCCTGTTCTGGCTTAACTTAAACACATTGTCAAGGGTTTCCACTTCAATGGTAAAACCCACAATTGCTTTCATCATGTGGTCAATATATTCTTTTGGCAGACTGTCAAAAGACCCTGCCGATTGAGTGCCTTCAAATTTATCCGAAACCATTTTCACGGCATCGTGTGTACCGGCTTCATCCATAAAAATTATTTTTCCTTTTGCATGTACTGTTATATAATTCCAGGTAGAACCAACCAGTGGATCGTTGTACCAGCTCGCGCTGATAAAACAATGTGGCCCGGTAAAAAGCGCCAGCACATTTTTATTTTTATCAAATGCCAAATGATGATCTGTTTTCCGCATCAGGTGGCCCTGCAGAAATATTTTACCATCCGCTATTTTTATTTCTAATGGAATTTGCGTTGCTACAGGATAGTTTTCTCCATTGCCGGCGATGATAGCAAAGGGATTTGCTTTCATAAAAGCAATTACTTTTTCCTGATCTTGTTCCGTGTAGCAGGAAAATTTATACATGGCTATATTTTTTTTTACCCAACGGAATTTCCTTATTGAACTTCATAGGAACAGTTTACACTGTGGAACGAAGTTGACTCCCGTCCGAACGCCAGACCGAAAGATTCCTGTCCGACTGGCCAGGCGGGCATTCTGGCGGTGCATTTAGCCGGGCGGGTTTGTACAATATATCTTTATTCATCAAGCCAACAATTCCAGCATCTTTTCTTCTACAGCAATGCTATCCCAACTATTTTTAATTCCATCCATCGCCATTACCTGCTGCATTATTGCATCCTGCTTTATACTATTCTTCAACGCGTCGCTGTATCGTATCTGTGGACTGAACGTTACCTGTGCATAAGCCGGTAACCATTTGTCAGGATACTTTTTGCTAAAAGCCGCTTCAATTCTTTTCTGTAATAAAAATTTCGGATCAGCCACTTTATCCCTCATCTCTACAAAATTATTGAACGCCAGTTCTGCAATGGCATCTGCATCGGGTTTGCGTAAAGTTTGATATTCGGCCAGTATTGCCGCCCAGTTGTCGGCATGTTTATCAACCAGGGAATTTAACACCCGGCAATCTTCAAAGCCACAATTCATTCCCTGCCCAAAGAAAGGTACAATCGCATGGGCTGCATCTCCGATCAATGCAAACTTGTCTGCTTTTACCCATGGAAAACATTTTACTGTAACTAATGAAGCAGTTGGATTATTAAAAAAATCATCTTCCAGAGTTGGCATCAATGGAATGGTATCCGCAAAAGTTGTTGCAAAAAACGACCTTACCTTTTCTTTTGTATCAAGTGAAGCGAAAGAAACTTCCCCTTCAAAAGGGAAAAACAACGTGCAGGTAAAACTGCCATCCATATTGGGCAATGCGATCAGCATGTAGTTTCCTCTCGGCCAGATATGCAGTGCATTTTTTTCCATTAAAAATTCACCGTTACTTCCAGCCGGAATCGTTAATTCTTTGTACCCAAAATCGATGTAGTGTTGCTGGTATTGAAAGCGGTCATGTTGTAGCTGATAGGTGAGCCTTGCAGCAGAGTAAGCTCCATCACTGCCGAAGGCAAGTTGAAAGTTGATGGTTGTTAGTTGATGGTTTGCAGTATGCTGAAAAGTAGCGTTGTTTTTTTTCCAATCTATTTTTTCGCATTTTTCATTGAAGACAATTTCCACTCCATGCTGCTCAGCCAGGTCTATCAGTTTCTTATTCAACTCACCTCTTGATACAGAATTGATAAATTGTCCTTCGGCTCCATAAGGCTGGTATGTTGTTGTTCCATCTGCATGATGCATCAACCTGCCATGCATCGGAATGGCAATTGTGTTGATCTCTTCCATGATACCCACTTCTTCCAATGCTTTAATTCCTCTGTCGCTCAATGCCAAATTAATAGAACGTCCTGCACTCATTTTTTCCTTTCGCATGTCTGACGTGCGTTCATACACTTTTACTTTATAACCACGTTTGGCAAGGTAAATTGAAAGCAGCGAACCTACTAAGCCTGCGCCAACGATTATTGTTTCTTTTTTCATTTTTCTTAAATATTTCTCGTTTCTTGTTACCCGTTAGTTTGTTTCCCGTTTGGCTCTCATTTTTTAAAACTCTTACCCGTTCTTTAACTGCGTCAATGCAAATAACGGGAAACGGGTAACAATCAACGAGCTAACGAGAAACGATGTCTTTAACAATCTTCCCGAAGGTAAACACATCACTAAATGTATTGTACAACGGAACAGGTGCCACCCGAATTACGTTGGGCTCTCTCCAGTCTGCCAGTACGCCCTGTTGTTTTAATGCTTCAAAAACTTCTTTTCCTTTTTGCAGCATCAGCATACTTACCTGGCAACCTTTTGCTTCAGCAGGTGTAATTACCTCAATTAATTTTTCGGCTGCGCCGGCATTAATTTCGTTTAGAATAAAAAATAAATAATCACTCAGCAGTTGCCCTTTGGCAAATAGGTTACTCATTCCAGCAGTGTCAAAAATATCAAGCGAAGCTTTATGTGCTGCCATTGACAACACAGGTGCATTACTTACCTGCCATCCTTCTGCAGTAGGAATGGGTTCAAATCCCTTTTTCATTTTAAACCGGGTTTCTTTTGTATGTCCCCACCAGCCAGCAAACCGGGGCAGGGTGTTATCAGCAATATGTTTTTGATGGATGAATACGCCTGATACGCCCCCGGGACCGCTGTTCAAATATTTGTAACTGCACCAGCAGGCAAAATCAGCATTCCAGTCGTGCAGTTTTAATTCAATGTTTCCAGCTGCATGTGCCAGGTCAAAACCGGCAATGGCACCTGCTGCGTGAGCTGCTTTTGTAATAGCAGCCATGTCAAATACCTGGCCGGTGTAATAATTTACGCCACTAAATAAAACGAGCGCTGTTGAATTGCCATGTTGCTCAATGGAAGAAATAATATCTCCTGTTCGGATGGCATATTCACCGGCTGTTGGGGCAACTTCTACAATGGCATCATCCGGGTTGTAGCCATGATAGCGAACCTGTGATTCCATAGCATACTGGTCGGATGGAAACGCTTTTGCTTCACAAATAATTTTATACCGTTTGTTGGTTGGCCGGTAAAAACTTACCATCAGTAAATGCAGGTTCACTGTAAGCTGGTTCATTGCCACTACCTCTTCCGGCATTGCACCAACAACATTCGACAATTGTTCAGCAAAAATTTCATGGTAGGGCATCCAGGGTTTTCTTGCATGGAAATGTCCTTCCACACCAAAGTTGGCCCAGTCTTCCAGTTCATTCACTACATAATCCTGGGTAGTTTTTGGCTGCAGGCCCAAAGAATTACCAGTGAAATAAATACACTCTTTTCCATTGATGAGTGGAATGTAAAATTGCTCCCGGAAATTTTTCAATACATCTTTATCATCTAACTTTTTTGCGAATTCAAGTGTGTTTTCAAATACCATAGTAATCCTTTTAATCTTTTCAATCCTTTTAAATCACCGTTCAGACTGTAGCAATTACTTTCAATTCAATCGCTATCGGTGTAGGTAAACTTTTTACTTCAACTGTTGTTCGGCATGCCTGCACATCAGTAAAATAGTCAGCATAAATTTTATTATAAAGTGGAAAGTCATTTTTCATGTTCGTTAAAAAAACAGTCACATCCACTATCTTCTCCCAACTGCTGCCACTTGCTTCCAGTACTGCTTTTACATTGGCAAAGCATTGATGGGTTTCTGCTTCGATATCATATTGTACAATATTTCCTTCTGCATCTAATTCTAATCCGGGGATAGAATTGTCTTTTGCATTTCTGCTGCCGATACCAGATAAGAATAAAAGGTTGCCAACTTTTCTTGCGTACGGATAGGCACCTAATGGTTTTGCAGCAGTTGCTGTTTTAATAATATCACTCATAAAATTTTAGGGCTAAAGCCCATTTTTAAAATGATCTGAATTGCCCTGGCCTTAAGACCAGGGCAATTCAATAAAAAATGCAAAGGGCTTCAGCCCTGGAATTGTATACAAACATTCTTAGCCTCAGTAAAAAACTTCAATGCTTCCCAACCACCTTCTCTTCCCACACCAGAATTTTTCATTCCTCCAAACGGTGTTCTTAAATCTCTTAGCAACCAGCAATTAACCCAGATGATTCCTGATTGAACTTTTGCTGCCATTCGGTTTGCTTTGCTTATATCTTGTGTCCAGATGGACGCAGCCAAACCATAGTTTGTTGCATTGGCTAATTGCAATACTTCTGCTTCTGTTTCAAAAGGCTGTATCGTTACAACAGGGCCAAAAATTTCTTCCTGGTTAGTCTTGCATTGTTGACTTAATCCTTCAATAATGGTGGGCTCAATAAAATATCCATTGGCACAGCGGCCATCTACTTTCACTGCATTGCCACCGCATAAAATAATGCCACCTTCTTCCTTAGCAATTTCGATACAATTCATTATTTTGTCAAAATGCACTTTGCTAACAATAGCTCCCTGTTTGGAGGTGTCATTCAATGGGTCGCCAACCAATTGCTTTTTTGTTATCTCAATAAAATGCTTCTTGAATTCTTCATACGCAGTTTTTTCAATTAATATCCTGCTGCCGCACAAACAGATTTGCCCCTGGTTACCAAAGGAGGAACGAAAGATTTCCTGCAACATTTTCTGCCAGTCACAATCAGCAAAGATGATGGTTGGATTTTTGCCGCCCAGTTCAAGGGATAATTTTTTGAACATCGGGGCGGCAATAGATGCAATTCTTTCACCAGCTCTTGTACTTCCGGTAAAGGAAATGGCTTTGATAGCCGGATGTTTGATGATGGCTTCACCGCAACTCACTCCGTCACCATGAACAATATTTAGCACGCCATCGGGTAAACCGGCTTTTTTACAAATCTTACCTAACAAAAAGGAAGTAACCGGTGTTACTTCACTTGGCTTGGCGATGACACAATTGCCTGCTGCCAATGCCGGCGCTATTTTCCAGGTAAATAAATACAAAGGTAAATTCCATGGTGAGATACAACCGACAACACCAATAGGCTGGCGCAAAGTATAATTGATGGCATGCTGGCCGGTGGTGGAATGGCTTTCACTTGCAAACTGCATGATGGCGGTGGCAAAAAAACGAAAATTCTCTGATGCCCGCCTTATATCAACTTCTTTGCTCAACCAAAGCGGCTTTCCATTATCGTTCGTTTCCGCAAAAGCCAGTTCTTCCAAATGCTCATCAATTAAATCGGCAATTTTATTCAAAATGCGGAATCTTTTTTCTACTGGCGTATTGCTCCATGATTCAAAAGCATTTTGCGCCGCACTTACAGCTATCTCAATATCTTTTTCGTTGCTATTGGGCGTTTGATAATATATTTCAGCAGTGGCGGGATTAATACCATCTAAGAATTTCCCGCTCAAAGGGCCGATAAAATTTCCACCGATGAAATTTTCTAAATGATATGGTATTTCTAAAGTCATGTTTAAAGTTTAATTGTTTAAGGTTTAATGTTCTTGTTCAACGCAGGCCCCCAACTTTAAACTTTGAACCTTAAACCTTCAGCTACATTGAGCCTGTTCTTCCACCATCCACCGGAATATTTACTCCATTGATGTAGGAAGCCGCTGGTGTTGCTAAAAATGCTACCACATTGGCAATCTCTGAAGCTGTTGCAAAACGCTTCATCGGTATTTCTTTTTTCATTTCTTCTTCTATTGCATCCACGCTGGAATCTTTTTTCACTGCATTATTTTCGATGATGCTTTTCAAACGCTGTGTTGCGGTTGCTCCTGGTAATACATTGTTTACGGTGATATTAAATTGCCCCAGTTCATTCGCCATTGTTTTACTCCAGCTTGCCACTGCCCCACGAATGGTATTAGATACACCTAAATTCTGCAATGGGATTTTTACCGAAGTGGAAATGATATTGATGATCCTGCCATAACCTGCTTCCTTCATTGAACCCATTACCGCTTTTGTCAAAATGTGATTACAGATCAAATGCCGGTTGAATGTATTGATAAAAGCGTCTTCTGTTGCTTCTGTAATGGGTCCGCCTGCCGGTCCGCCGGAGTTGTTGATCAAAACATGAACCGGATGCTGGGATACAAAATTTTCAATCGCTTGTTTCACTGTTTCTGGCTTATCAAAATCGGCTACCAAATAACTATGCTGCTGATCATAAGATTTACCTAATTGCAGCAAGGCTTCCTGTAAAGTTGCTTCATTTCTTGCCATTAAAACACAAGTAGCACCTAATTTGGATAACTCAATTGCAACAGCCAAACCTATTCCCTGGGTACTTCCGCAAACAACCGCTGTTTTTCCCTGTAGTGACAAATTCATACTGGCAATTTTTTTGAGAAATCAAACTTAGTCAAAATGTTGTAATTTTCGTTTCATTTTATTGTTTGCAACAAGCTTTATTACCAAATCTTTTTAAAAGGATCGCCATGCCAGTAGCTGCACCATTCAACTTAAAAAAATGGATTGATGAACACCGGGATATGTTAAAACCACCTGTGGGCAACCAGTGCATTTACAAAGACGCTGAAAATTTTATTGTGATGGTGGTGGGTGGACCCAATGCCCGTAAAGACTATCATTACAATGAAAGTGAAGAATTGTATTACCAGGTAGAAGGAAATATTGTGCTGAAGATCATTGATGAAGGAGTACAAAAAGATATTCCCATCAATGAAGGAGATATGTTTTTACTCCCTTCAAAAACACCGCATTCGCCGCAACGTGGCCCCAATACAGTTGGACTGGTAATTGAAAAAGTGAGGGAGACAGAAGAAGATGGATTTTTATGGTTTTGTGAAAATTGTGGTAATAAGTTGTATGAAGAATACAAAGTAATTACTGATATTGTAACACAACTGCCGCCCGTGATGGAGGGTTTTTATGCGGATGAACATAAACGTACCTGCAGTAAATGTGGAGCGGTGATGGCGCCGCCGGTGCGGAAGGGTTGATTGTTGAAAGCTGATTGTTGAAAGTTTTTTAAACTACTTATAGTTTTCGATATAGCAACAATATCAAGATTTTAAGATGCAGAGATTTGGCAATTAGCTAGACTGCAGGCAAATGAGTTGTGGCAAATTTATACAGGAGGGTCTTTTGCAAAGGATTTTGAATTAAAGAATCAAATCAGCAGAAGCCCGGGTTCTGCAATAGATAATATTGCCGAAGGTTTTGAACGTTCTGGTAATAAAGAACTCATTAACTATTTACTCATTGCTAGAGCTTTAAATGGAGAAGTAAGATCTTAGCTTTACAGGGCTGCAGACAGGCTGCACATTTCTTTAGAAAATATGGAAGAACTTAAAATGAAAAGTGAAATGCTTAGCAAAAAAATAACAGCCTTCATAAAATATCTAAAAGATTCTGACCGGAAAGGTTTTCGTTATGATTGAAGGTTAACTGGTTAAAACCTTCAACAATCAACTTTTAACAATCAATCATCGACCTTCATGAAAATAGACATTCACACCCACATAATGCCAGCCAAAATGCCCAACTGGGTACAAAAGTTTGGCTACGGAGAATTCATTCACCTGGAACAACGCAACTGTAAAGCCTGTATGATGAAGGGGAACAAGGTTTTCAGGGAAGTGGAAGATAATTGTTTTGATGCAGCCGTACGCATGAAGGAGATGAACGAAACGGAGGTAACCATGCAGGTACTTTCCACCATTCCGGTGTTGTTTAATTACTGGGCCAAGCCGGCGGATGGACTGGAAACATCCTGGTTTTTTAATGATCATATTGCAGATACGGTAGCAAAAGATCCCCAACGTTTTATTGGTATCGGCACCGTTCCTTTGCAGGATGTGGAACTGGCCATTGCAGAGATGGAACGTTGTGTAACAGAATTAAAAATGCCCGGGCTTGAAATTGGAAGTAATATCAACGGCGAGAATTTATCTTCCAAACAATTTTTTCCTTTTTATAAAAGGGCAGAAGAATTGGGTTGTGCCTTGTTTGTGCATCCCTGGGAGATGATGGGGGAGCAGCAAATGCAGCAATACTGGTTGCCCTGGCTGGTGGGTATGCCTGCGGAAACCTCCAGAGCCATTTGTTCTATGATCTTTGGTGGTGTTTTGGAAACCTTCCCCAAACTGAGAGTGGCTTTTGCTCATGGGGGCGGAAGTTTTCCATTAACGATCGGCCGAATTGAACATGGCTACCAGGTACGTCCCGATTTAGTTGCAGTGGATAATGCCATTAACCCGAGAGATTATATTGGTAAATTCTGGATAGATAGTTTGGTCCATGATACGAAAGCGATGCAATATATTATTGATGTGATGGGAGCAGATAAAATTTGTTTGGGCAGCGATTATCCTTTTCCGTTAGGAGAGCATCACCCGGGGAAGTTGATTGAGGAGATGAGGTTTGAAAAAGGTTTGAAAGAAAAATTATTATTCAATAATGCTAAACAATGGCTTGGTGTGTAAAATTGTTGCTCGTTTCTTGTTACTCGTTTGTTCGTTTCCCGTTAAGCGTTTTAAATATTCAGGATTAAAATAAATCGGGATAATCACTAATAATTCCGTCTACACCCATTGCTTTCAATTCATTGATTTTTGTTTTATCATTTACAGTCCACGGAATTACTTTTATATTTTGCTGACGGCATTTTTCCAGTAACGATCTTGTTACCAAAGAATTTTCAGGACTGTACACATTGGGCGTAAAGCCAAGTTGTTTTAGTTGTTCTTCCAATGGCCGCCTGTCATAATCTTCAATCAACAGCACCGTTGGTATGGTTGGATAATTTTTATGCAGGTATTGCAATGTCCGCACGTCAAAGGATTGTATCATCACAAACTCTTCCATGTCTTTTTCTTTGATCACTTTCATCAGCATATCTACAAATGCTGCCGGGTCAGGATGATACACATTGTCTGTTGCCGGCATTGTTTTGGTTTCGATATTGTAAAAAGGAAAAGGCCGTCGCCTCGTCATCATGTCTTTTTTTACCGCATCAAATAATGCTGCCAGGCTGGGTTTATGGACCGCTATTTTTTGCTGTTGTGGAAAACGGGGATGTGGTTTTAAGCCAACATCGTATTGCTGCGTTTCCCCAAAACTCATTTTAAAAATATTATAATTTCTTTCTTCTTTTTCTGCTATAAAACTGCCGTCGGGTTTAGTACTTATTTCATGATTGAAGAAAGGCTCATGCGATAAAATAGCGACGCTGTCTTTAGTAAATACAATATCCATTTCCAACGTGGTTACACCAAGGTCAAGCGCCTTTAGCATTGCCGCAATGGTATTTTCGGGTAATAAACCACGGCAGCCCCGGTGGCCTTGTTTGTCGAATCCCCTGTTTGTATTGGCGGGAGAAGGGTTTTGAACGTGACTGGAATTGGCACTCATATTTTTGTTTGAAACGCAGGCGTTTAAAATTGTTGCGGTGATGATAAATAAAAAGCACTTTGTTAAAAAGTGCTTTGTTGAAGTATAGGATGTTTTATAAGTCAGTGTTGGTTCGGTTATGCGGATTGTAAATTTCATGATATTTAATTTTAGATATCGTGGTTTTAAGCCCTTTTTGTTAGCAGTTATAAATCCATTGCATTTGCCTCCACAGCCGGCAGGCTGCGTAACTGGAACGCCGCTACTTTTGCTTCTTTCAAAAAAATTTGCTTCGCATTTTTTTGAATCTTGCCTTTGGCAAGACCGAACCAAAAGAGGCGGCTAACCCAGTTACTGTTTAGAGTAAGAAACGATAAAGCATTGTGATCAATTTAATACTGCATTTGCATTTTAAATACCTAATCCTATCATCTCATTTTATATCACCACATTCACCATTTTGTTTTTTACATAGATGATCTTTTTGGGGTCTTTGCCCTCCAGCCATTTTTGTACCACTTCGTTTTGCAGGATCATCTTTTCTACCTCTGCCTGTTCAAGATCCAATGCCAGGTTGATATTGGTTCTTACTTTGCCATTGATAGAAACCGGGTATTCTTTGCTGCTCTCTACTAATAAGGCAGGATTGAATGTTGGATAAGCTGCATCCAGAACTGAAGCCTCCTCTAAATCTCTCCCCATGGGGGCGACTTTTGGCCCTAATTGCTGATAGAGTTCTTCTGCTATGTGCGGTGCATACGGGGCCAATAAAATTAATAGGGGTTGCAGTATTTCTTTTTTATGGCATTTAATATCAGCCAGGTCGTTTACACAGATCATGAACGTACTGACGGCAGTATTGAAACTAAACCGTTCCGTGTCTTCTTCAATTTTTTTAATGGTGCGGTGCAGCACTTTTAATTCTGCATCGGAAGCCTTTTCCTCTGTCCATACTTTGCCTTTGACGTCATCAAAAAACAACCGCCAGAGCTTGCGTAAAAAACGGTGAACGCCTTCAATGCCCTTGGTATCCCATGGTTTGCTGGCTTCTACCGGGCCAAGGAACATTTCGTACATGCGGAAAGTATCGGCGCCGTATTTGTTGCACAACTCATCCGGATTGACAGTGTTGTATTTTGACTTGGACATTTTTTCTACTTCAGCGCCGCAGATGTATTTGCCATCTTCCAAGATAAATAGAGAATTTTCATTCCCCCTTTTTCTTTTAAATGCTTCAGTATCTAATTCTAACCCATCAACAATATTAACATCAACATGTAAAATCAAAGGATTACTTATTATGTCGAATGAAAATGCAAATGGAACTTGATAGTTTGATTTGAAATGATCGTTTAGTTGATTTGTGATTTCAGTTTTATTGATTTCATCAAAATTGTCGTGAAATTTCTTTGATACAAAAACACTTGGAAAAGAAAAATCAGGATAATTATCTCTCCCAAAAGGATCATAAACATAAAGAGGATTTAAACTATAAACAAACCTACTACTACCTGTTATCATCCCCTGATTCAACAATTTCTTAAACGGCTCATCATACCCAATAAGTTCCAGGTCATATAAAACCTTCGTCCACATACGGCTGTACAATAAATGCCCAACCGCATGTTCGGTGCCGCCAATGTATAAGTCAACCTGGTTCCAGTAATCACTTGCTTTTCTATCGCAAAATGTTTCCGCATTGTGTGGATCCATGTAGCGCAGGAAATACCAGGACGAACCTGCATAGCCCGGCATGGTGCTGGTTTCTCTTTTTACCTCACCCCCTTCCCCTCTCCAAAGGAGAGGGGTGGTAGTGCCTTCTGTTTTTACAATATCATTTTTATTAAAGCCTGGTTGTTGAAATTTTTCTTCCAGCATTTCTTTATCTAACAGTGCCTGTTCAATATCTTTCAATACACTTTGTAAAGTATTTTTTACCGTAAAGTTAGTAAACCTAATCATCGTAACGCCCTGCTGTGCTAACCAGTTTTCTCTTGCTTTATCAAACTTTTTTTGTTCTTCATCATCGTGGTATTCCCCATCAATTTCAATAATTAATTTTTTCTCTAAGCAAACAAAATCAGGAATATAACCAGCAACAGGGTGCTGCCTTCTAAACTGGGCCCCGATGATTTTCCTGTTCCTTATTTCCTGCCAGATTATTTCTTCTGTCTCAGTCAAATTTTTGCGGTTTGCTTTTGCAAAGGATAAAGTATTTTTCCATTCCAGCGAAGTACTGTTGAAATAGCCCGGGGTATCATTATTAATATTCTCACCGGAACCAATAGCAACAGGCTCCTGCTCAATGGAGGCGCCTGCTCCCCTCTCCTTTGGAGAGGGGTTGGGGGTGAGGTCAACCCACTCTTTAATATTCGCCAACGGCCCTTCGCCTTCCGGCCCCGGGCCATATTTATCTACATGCGGTAATTCCAGTGGCAGTTCTGCTGCATCCAATGGAATGGCAATACCATCGCTCCAGATGATCGGGAAGGGTTCGCCCCAATAACGCTGGCGGCTGAAACCGGCATCCCTCATTTTATAATTCACTTTTCTTTTGCCAATGCCCTGCTCTTCTAATTTTTGTAAAACCATTTCAGACGCAGCCATCATCTGTATACCGTTTAAAAAGCCACTGTTTTCCAGGATGGCTTCTTTGGTGGAGTTGGCTTCTTCGCCATTAAAATGGCTGCCAATAATATTGGTGATGGGTATATTAAAATGCTGGGCAAATTTAAAATCCCTTTCATCGCCGCAAGGCACGGCCATGATAGCACCTGTGCCATAACCAGCCAAAACATATTCACTGATCCAGATTGGAATTTGTTTGCCGTCAAAAGGATTTACTGCATACGCACCAGTAAAGCATCCGCTGATTTTTTTCTCCGCCATTCGGTCAATATCACTGCGGCTTTTTACGTATGAAATGTATTCATCTACCGCCGTAGCTTGCTCTTCACTTTTTATTTGTTGAATCAACTCCAGTTCCGGGGCCACCACCATAAAGTCAACCCCGAAGATGGTATCAGGGCGAGTAGTGTACACCGTCAATTGTGAATGGAGAATGGTGAATGGCGCATCCGTAGCAGAGGTGTTATTATTGACCAATGACGATTGACCATTCACCACCGCAAATGTTATTTCTGCTCCCTGGCTTTTCCCTATCCAGTTGCGCTGCATTTCTTTCATGCTGTCGCTGAAGTCAACCTTTTCGAGCCCTTCCAGCAAACGATCAGCATAATCGGTGATGCGTAAATACCATTGGCGCATTTTCTTTTTTACTACCGGGTGGCCTCCACGTTCACTTACGCCATTCACCACTTCATCATTCGCCAGTACAGTGCCCAGCGCTTCACACCAGTTTACTTCGCCGTACTTGCTGAAAGTGAGGCGGTATTCCATCAGTATTTCCTGTTGATGTTTGTTGTCAAAAGCATTCCACTCTGCTGCAGTGAAGGGTGCATGGTTCATGGTGACCAGGCGTGAACTACCTTCCCTTTCAAACTTTTTTACCAGTTCGGCAATGGGCTTTGCCTGATTAACTTTTTTATCAAAGTAACTATGGAAGATCTGTAAAAAGATCCACTGCGTCCATTTGTAATAACTGGCATCGCTGGTTCGCACTTCCCTGTCCCAATCATAACAGAACCCAATCTTGTCCAACTGTGCTTTAAAGGTGGCGATGTTTTTTTTGGTGGTTTCTGCCGGGTGCTGGCCGGTTTCAATGGCGTACTGCTCTGCCGGCAAACCAAAACTGTCGAAGCCCATTGGATGCAGCACATTAAAGCCTTTCAATCTTTTGTAGCGGCTGTAAATATCGCTGGCAATATAGCCCAGCGGATGGCCCACATGCAACCCGGCACCGCTTGGGTAAGGAAACATATCCAGCACATAATACTTGGGACGGTCACTATTATTTGAAACGCTATACGTGTTATTATTCTTCCAGTTGTCCTGCCATTTTTTTTCGATCCCGTTGTAGTTGTATTCCATTGTTACGGCTGCTTTTTATAATCCTGTTTATTATTATTAATTGATTGAAGTAACTGTGATGCCAAAATTATTTTAACATAATGGCAGCAGCCTTTTTGCTTTCAAAAAAATATATTTGATTTTCATTTTTTTTGATGATGCCAAAAGTACAGCAAAGCAGGTAAAAACCTTTACTTTTGTGGCAATTGAAATTGTAGGAATGGTGATTTAGGTAGATTAAATTGATTGAATGGATTACCTGAAAGCGTTGGTAAAAAAATCCTTTTAATCTTAATAATCCTTTAAAATCCCCGTGCGGACGAAAAAGATGAAAAATGATACACTGTACAAGAGTGCGACGCCAATGAGGTTGATAGCAGCACATTTGCCGGTAACATTACCTGTATTTTGTTTTTAAAAATAAATTTCAATAAACAAATCCTCTATGTCATTGTACGGAAAAGCAACTTCGGCTAAACGCAGCAAACCTTCTTACGGCTACGCTATTGTGGGTGTAGCGCTGGTATTATTTCTTTTTGGTATTGTGGGCTGGTTGTTTCTGAACCTGAAAAAATCGGGCGAAATGTTCCGCGAAAATATACAGGTGCATGCCTGGGTAGCACCAACTGCCAAAAAAAACCAGGTAGACTCGTTGCAAAGATACATTGCCGCACTTCCGTATGTAAAGACGGCTGAGTTTGTATCAAAGGAAAAAGCAGCCCAAAAATGGAATGCAGAAAATGACAGCTCGTGGAAAAAATTTATCAGTAATAACCCGTTGCCGGAAAGTATTGATTTTTATGTAGTGTCTGATTTTATGAACAAGGACAGCCTGGCGGTACTGAGCAATTATTTGGAAACGAATTTTTCCGGTGTTATGTCGGAGTTTCAGTACCCAAAGGAAACGGTGGGCTATGTGGCTTCTTATGCACAATACATCGCTATCGGCATTTTAGTGTTTGCCGTGATTATGTCGATTATTGTTATCATTTCGATCGATAATACGATCCGGCTGGCGATGTACAGCAACCGGTTTTTGATTAAAACCATGCAGATGGTGGGCGCCACGCGGAATTTTATTGCCCGGCCGCTGAACATACGGGCCATTATCAATGGGCTGATCGCAGCATGCCTGGCCATTGTAGCGGTGTTGGGTTTTATCCTGCTGGTAGAAAACTTTGTACCCTGGCTTCGCCTGCTGAGAGACGGTATCAATATGAGTTTGATCATGGTCGGGATACTGGTACTCGGAATAACGATCTCATTGGTAAGTACCCACCGCTCTGTATTAAAATACCTGCAGATGAAACTAGACGACCTGTACTAACGGTTTGTTACCAGCTCATGTTATTTGATAATTATTACTTTTATTTGCATTCTTAAACTTTAATGATAATGGCTACGGTAAAAAAAGAAACAGTGGTAAATATTGGCAACCAGAAGGGACGTGCCGTTACGGTAAACCCGTTGTTTGGGAAAGAAAATTATATCTGGATGCTTGCCGGGATAGTGGTGATGGCGCTGGGATTTTTTTTAATGGCAGGAGGTAAAAGCCCCGACCCTGCTCAGTTTAATGACAATGAGATTTACAGTACCACCCGTATCACCATTGCTCCTTTGCTCATTATGGCAGGCTTTGTAATTGAGATCTTTGCTATCATGAAGAAGCCGAAGGAAAATCAATAGTCAGAATCAATCAATACTGTAAAAATGCGATGAGTTAAACGTCGCATTTTTCATTTGAATCATCAACCAAAACACCATGAACACTTTTCAAGCAATTATAATTGCCGTCATAGAAGGCCTCACAGAATTTTTACCCATCTCTTCCACCGCCCACATGAAATATGCCCATCCGTTGCTGGGTATCATCGACTCGCCTTTTACCGATATGTTTGAAGTGGTGATTCAACTGGCAGCCATATTAGCGGTGGTGGTATTGTACTGGAAAAAATTCTTCGACTTTAAAAAATTCAGTTTTTATATCAAATTGATCATAGCCGTGATACCGGCGCTGGTATTCGGTTTTCTATTGAAGAAATATATTGACGCAGCCCTCGGCAACCTCAGCTTTATTGCCTGGGTAATGGTGGGCGGCGGCATCATATTATTATTCATTGATAAGGTATTCAATCACCCGGTAATTGATTCGGAGGAAAAGATAACCAACAAAACCGCTTTCATTATTGGTTGCGGCCAGGTGCTTGCCATTGTTTTTCCCGGATTAAGCCGCAGTGCTGCTACCATTATTACCGGTATGAGCCAGAAATTGACCCGGAGTGCTGCCGCAGAATTTTCTTTTTTCTTAGCTGTACCTACTATGCTGGCAGCATCTGCCAAAAGTTTTTTAGATACTTACCTCGATCATCCCGAAGTATTGGATAAATCTAACCTGATCATGCTGGGTTTAGGCAGTGCGGTTGCTTTTATTGTATCAGTCCTGGCCATTAAATTTTTTATTGATTTCCTGAAAAAATATGGTTTCCGCCTGTGGGGTGTGTACCGCATTATTGCCGGTATCATTATGCTGGTGCTGATCTGGCGTGGGGTGATCGTTAATTGACAACAGGGAAGCAGTTGAATAAATTTGTTTAATTTCAGTATCCTTACAAACCTGGTTCACCAACAAAACCTACTTAATGCAGACTGCTTCCAAAAAGGTAATCAACGGCTGGGCCATGTACGACTGGGCCAATTCGGTATATAATCTTGTAATCACCACTACATTTTTCCCTATTTACTTTACTGCTGTTGCCAGGGATGAAAAGCATAGCGATACGGTAACTTTTTTGGGAAGGAAATTTATTAATTCCTCTTTATACGATTATTGTATTGGGGTGGCTTACCTGTTGATCGCTTTGGCTTACCCCATTCTTACCTCTATTGCAGATACGCGGGGAAACAAAAAGAGTTTTATGCAGTTTTTTTGTTACATGGGTGCCACCGGTTGCCTGCTGCTTTTCTTTTTTAAAGATGTGGATCAGTTGGGGCTGGGTATTGCAGCATTCATGATGGCAGCGATGGGTTTTGTTGGCAGCATTGTTTTTTACAATGCGTATCTGCCGGAAATAGCAGCGCCACAAGACCAGGACAGGATCAGTGCCCGGGGATTTTCTTTTGGGTATACCGGCAGTGTCATTATGCAAATGATCGGGTTTGCCCTGGTGGTAATGCTGCCCGATTCTGGCCAGGCAACACGAATCACTTTTTTACTGGTTGGTATCTGGTGGGTGGGTTTTGCGCAGGTAACTTTTGCCCGCCTGCCTCCGTCGGCAGCGCCTGTTGCCAGGACCAGGGGAAATATTTTTAAAGATGGGTTTTTAGAAGTAAAAAAAGTGTACCACGAAATAAAGCAAATGCCCGTGCTCAAAAGGTTTTTGCGGGGGTTTTTCTTTTACAGTATGGGGGTACAAACGGTAATGCTGGCGGCGACTTTATTTGGCAGCAGGCTGTTGCAATTGCCCGATACAAAACTGATAGTGACGGTGGTGATCATTCAACTGGTTGCTGTTCCCGGAGCCATTTTAATGAGTAAGTTATCCCCCATTTTTGGCAATATCAAAGTGCTGATGGGAGTGGTATTTTTTTGGATATTGATTTGTTTTGCAGCATTTGAAACAGCGAATTTTGCTGAACCGCTCCAGCCCCTGCATGCGGCCATTAAAACATTGAAAAATGAAAAAGCTGCCGCTACCGAAATGAACGATACCGTTGCTTTGGCAAGGCTTGATGCTCAGATACTGGCCCAGGAAAAAGTACTGGAGCCAAACCAAAACCCGATTGAATACAGTTTTTATGCATTGGCAGTTGCAGTAGGACTGGTAATGGGAGGAATCCAGTCGCTCAGCCGCTCCACCTATTCCAAGCTGATGCCCGAAACGAAAGATACGGCCTCCTATTTCACTTATTACGACCTGGCAGAAAAATTAGCCATCGTAATTGGCATATTTAGCTTTGGTTATATCGGTGAAATATTGAGTATGAAATATTCAGTATTATCATTGATCGTATTTTTTGCCATCGGCTTGCTGTTTCTTTATTATGCATTGAAAAAACAACAGGAGATAAAACAATAACATGAAATTATATACCATCAATGCCGGCTACTTCAAACTGGATGGCGGCGCCATGTTTGGCGTGGTGCCAAAGTCTATCTGGAACAAACTGAACCCTGCAGACGAAAACAATATGTGCAGTTGGGCATTGCGTTGCCTGCTGATAGAAGATGAAGGCAAACTGATCCTGGTGGATAATGGCATGGGCGATAAGCAGGATGCCAAATTTTTCGGGCATTATTATTTGCATGGTGATGATACCCTGGATAAATCGCTGGCAAAACATGGCTTTACCAGGGATGATATCACGGATGTATTTTTGACACACCTGCACTTTGATCATTGCGGCGGTAGTATTGTAAGAGAAGGGGAGCAACTGGTACCAGCTTTTAAAAATGCCATCTACTGGAGCAATGAAAAGCACTGGCAATGGGCTACCCGGCCAAACGACCGGGAGAAAGCAAGCTTTTTAAAAGAAAATATTTTCCCCATACAGGAAAGCGGTCAATTGAAATTTATTTCAGCGGATAGCATATCGTCCATTGTTGATGGGGTTACCATTTACCCATCACAGATCACCAATAACGTATCACTATTCACTGCTAACGGCCATACTGATGCGATGATGCTGCCCGTAATAGAGTATAAAGAGAAAATAATTGTTTACATGGCCGACCTGTTGCCATCCGTTGCACATATCCCCCTGCCTTATGTGATGGGCTACGATATGTTTCCACTAACTACTTTGCTGGAAAAGAAAAGCTTTTTAAAAGAAGCTGCAGAAAAAAATTACATCCTCTTTTTTGAACACGATGCCGTAAATGAATGTTGTACCCTGCAACAAACAGAAAAAGGCATCCGTCAAAAAGATACCTTCAAGTTAAGTGAACTATAGAAGTCAGAAAAAGCGCTATTTCTTCCGTGTCAATCCGTGAAATCTGCGGCTATCTAACGTTGATCAATAGAAAAAGCCATCCGTCAAAAAGATGTTTTTAAACTGAGTGAGTTGTAAAGATGAATAACCCTTTATAAAATGGCTTCATTAGTGCAAATCCGTGTAATCAGTGGCGAAAAAAATCATTAACGAACACTGATCAGCGAAGTAAGCGGATACCGTAAATTCCTGTAACCAAACATATCTATTTTGATAGTGCCCACACTGATCGGGCTTTCCACCCTCAACAGTAAATGATTGGGGTCATCACTTATCCAGGCAGTCATTTTTTCCCCGCCTTCAAAAATGGTACCCTTAATTAAGAGTGGTTTAAATTTAATGGCATTGAATTTTCCGTACTTGGTCTTCACTTTTTCTTTGCCCAGGTAGCGCAGGTATAAATGATACACCTCGTCATCCAAAAACATATCAAAAGGAATTTTGTCGCCAACTTTGTATTTGTCAAATTCAATGTTTCGGGCATAATACATGGCGCTCACTACATCCTGGATGCAACTGGTGGTTTTAAATACACCGTTGGTGGAAACGGCCGTGTTGGCACTGTGATTAAAAGTAACGTTGTTGTAAATTTTATAACCACCCTCATCCACATTGCGGATAAATTTTATGGGCAGCAGGGTGGTGGTATCAATATAACTTTCATAGCGGTCCCTTACTTTAAAAAAATTATCGAAGAACGGATAGGATTTACCATCTCCTACACAGTGGTAAGTTGTTTTACCATTGAACCTTTCTAGGGTGGTGGTAAAAGTAGCTTCCCCCGCACCAATATAAATTCCTGCGGCGTTGTAAAATACTTTCATGGTAACCGATTCACCAGCCTGGAAAGCCCTGTTTTTTAACCCACAAAAACTATCGCCGGTTTGCTTTGGTGTAAATGCTGACAGGGCAAGTAATATCAATGCTGCTTTTAAAATTTTACTCATTTTTTTCTTTTACAATTTTAATTCCCAATATCAACAGGCTGCCCACTATTGCCGGAAGCACCAGGTTGATGAGCCAAATACCCAATGCCGCTGCCCCCACCCCCAATTCATTTGCCGTATAAAATTTCAACAAAGCCCAGCAGGCGCTCACCCTTACTGGCAGTTCTATAAAACCAATTGTTGGTGCTACTGCCAATACCAGGTAAAACACACTGATCAGCCAAAAACTGGTGACAAAAGAAATTTCCACCTGCATTACCCGGAGCAACAGCACATATTGCAAAACGAAGACCAGATACCTGACAAATGATAATGAAAGGATGCGTATTAACTGAACATTATCAAATTCATCCAGTACCCGGATGTGTTTGACTACTTTATTGAGTGCCGGAACTTTTTCCATCATCCTCACCAGCCAGCCTAAACGTAAATAGAATAACGTGAGCACCAGGGTAATTGTTACGCACAGGTAAATCAGTACATTTCCCCAAAACTCCGGCAAAACTGATAAAGTGCCGGTGCTATTATGTGAAAAGTATCTTAAAAAAAATAAACCCATGCAGCCCATCAACATGGTTACCAGCAACTGGCTGATGCTTCCAACCAGGGTAAGCGAAATGGCCTTGATGCGGTTACCTTCTTCCACATACAAGATCCTGCCGCCGTATTCGCCAATGCGGTTGGGCGTAAGCATCGTAATGCTGCACCCGGCCAACACAGATTTAAAGGCGTTTAAAAATGAGATGGGCTGTACATGCTGCACCAGTACCTGCCATTTTCTTGCTTCCATACCCCAGTTCACCAGCATCAGTACTACCACCATCCAAAGTTGCTTATCGTGCCAGCTTACTTTAATCTGTTGCCAACGGAGCAGCAGGTCGGGCTGGTTGCTGATCTGTACATACAGGCTCCAGGAAAGCAGTAAAAATAATACCGGCCCCAGGAAATAGTTGATCAATATTTTGATTTGCCTGTTCAAAACTGTTTTGATTATTTTTATGCGGACATTTGTTTTTGGTAATGCAGAAACATAACAGCATTTTTTGAAATACTGATTTTGTAACCGGCTAAATTTTATTACTTAACATCGTTGTGAACTTGTGCTGTTATTTTTTCTTTTTGGTAAAAAGAAAAAATAATCTCACTTGTACGTTTTCAGCTTTGGGCATCTTTTCCCCACACAGTAGAAACCACAATATTTGCCACAACCGTTGATAGATATTACAATACAATGTTACTTTAATTATCCATTTATACCATCATTCAAAAAAGGGAAACCAGTTTGCAACAAAAACCCACCATCATTTTAGGTATTGATCCCGGCACTGTGGTAATGGGGTATGGTTTAATACAAATAACCGGCAGCAAAATAAAACTGGTGGAACTGGGTGTTTTAAAACCCGGCAAAGTAGATGACCCTTACAAAAAACTACAGCTCATTTACAACACGGTGAGCGGCCTCATTATTAAATATAAGCCCGATGTATTTGCCATTGAAGCGCCTTTCTTTGGTAAAAATGTACAGAGCATGCTCAAGCTGGGCAGGGCACAGGGCGTGTCTATTGCTGCTGCCATGCGGCACGGACTGGACGTGACAGAATACTCTCCCAAAAAGGTAAAACAATCGGTAACGGGCAATGGCAATGCCAGCAAAGAGCAGGTGCTGAAAATGCTGCAACTCCTGCTCCACTTTAAGGATGACCCTACCTATTTTGATGCTTCCGATGCACTCGCGGTAGCAGTATGCCATTATCTGCAGGGCAACCAGGTAACAACAGCGGTAACAAAAACAACAACTTCTACTAAAGCCGGAGGCAAAAAGGCAAACGGCTGGGACGATTTTTTAAAGAAGAACCCGGGGCGGTTAAAAAGAAAAAAAGATTAGCAGCGGCCAGCCGTCTCAGCTCCGGAGGAGCGCTATATCAATAGTAGGAGAAAAATTGAATAGGAATTAGCGGAACTCCGCAGGAGTGATATTTTTTGTGCAAGACAAGCATTTCAATTCTCAAAAAGGATAGCGTTGTAAATTTCATCATACAACTCCACAGCCTTCTCCAAAGAATAAAATTCAACAGCACCACTACGGATACCTGCCGCATCAAAGGCATTCCCTGCAATCATTTTATCAATCACACTATTAAATGTGGCATCACTAAAATCATTCACTACATAACCGGCATGGTATTGATCTACAATTTCTTTTACATCTCCCACACCACTATTGGTAATTACAGGAATACCCATCGCCATAATCTCTCCATGCTTGGTAGGAGAAGAAGACAATTTTGAAAAGCAGGGCTTGATAAAAAAAAGAGAATAGCTGCTGAGTGAAAGCAAGGCGGGTACTTCATTCCGTTTACCATGTTTAACGATCAGCTTATCAGCAGGTAATCCATATTTAGCCGCTTCCGCAGCAATGATATCGTGGTTGTGCGGAGAGATAAATAAAAATTTTGCCTCCGCGTTTTTATCAGATAAGCGTTTGCAGAACCGCAGCATTGCAGCAGTCATATACCAGCCGCCAATCGATCCGATGTAACTGATAATAAAATCTCTTTCTGTAATGCCCAGTGCTGTTTTTAACTGATCTTTTTGAGCCGGATGTATTTTTGATGGATCAAATAAATTCAAATCTGCACAGCAGGGAATTACTGTTAACGGAATGGCTTTTTTATACCCCGGGTCCTGCTGTATAATTTTTTCTGCAGCATAGGTAAGGCACACCATCCCATCGCTTTGTTCTATTTGTTCCGTTTCTTTATTTTTAAAAAAACGGTAGATGATGCAGTAAAGCGGGTTACTGGTTTTCCAGATTCCGCCGTCCACCCGGCTGTCGGCATAAAACTCACGTATATCATGCAGGAATTTGATACCCATTGTTTGCTTCATCCATAAACCAACCAATGCAGGTATACCCGGCCGGGTATGCACCATATCAATGCCATGCTGCAGATGGATTTGCTTTGCTTTTTTCCTGAGATTGATGATATCTTTTAATGTAGAAAGTACCGGCGGGTTCTTGGTGTAACTGATCGGTATCCACTCAATGTTGTAGCCGTCCAGCATATTTTTAACCGCGGCTTCATTCTGGGCAAATGCTTTTTCTTTTTCACAACTCAACAAAAAAAAGTGGAATTCTTTTTTACTCAAACCCTGCAAATAAGGAATCACCTGGCTTTGTCCAAGTGGGTCGGTCATGCCATCATAAGATATAAAAAGGATTTTCTTTTGCATGAGTATATCAGCCATTGTTTTCTTCCAGCCACCAGTGCAGTACTATTATCAGCCACAGCCGGTTGAATAAATAATCTGTTCCGTTTAAATATTGTTCTTTCAATTTATTTACAACAGCAAAATTCACCACATTGTACTTGGTGATGATCGCTTCTGAAGTGTATTGATCCAGTAAATATTTCAAATCGCTTTTCAACCATTTTGCCAAAGGGATACTAAAGCCCCACTTTGGCCTGTCAAAAATTTCTTTCGGTACATAATCACATAACACTTGTTTCAATAAATATTTCAACTTACCAGCTTTCATTTTTAATTCAGGTGCAATATTGTAAGCAAATGCTACCAAACGGTAATCCAGTAATGGCACCCTGCTTTCTAAACTGTATTGCATACTGGCCCTGTCCACTTTCACCAGCAAGTCATCTTTCAGGTAGTGATTAAAATCCCAGAAAGACTGCTGCTCTGCTGCCGATAGTGCTCTTGCGGCAGCAGGTTGTGCATTGATACCGCTGAAATTGAACGCCGGATTTACAAGCAGGGCCTGCAACTCCTGCGCTTTAAAATAATATTGCTCCTGCGAAAAAATATGTGTTGTGATATTGTTCCTGTTGGGGTAATCATATAAGTTACCTGCACGCTGGTATTTATTCCCCATCAATTTAGATGCTGTATAAGCGGGGTATTTTATCAGCGGCATTGCAGGATTAGACAAGCGTTTTGCCCACGCATACATCCCGTAGCCATGAAATAATTCATCACCTCCATCTCCACTCAATGCCACGGTAACATGCTTTCTTGCCAGCCGGCTCACCATCATTGTTGGAAAGGCAGATGAGTCAGCAAAGGGTTCATCAAAAGCTGGAATCAAGGTATCAACCAATTCCATTACTTCCTTTTCTTTCACTGCAAATTCATGGTGGTCTGTGTGCAAATGAGTTGCTACTTGCCGGGCAAATTTTGATTCATTGTATTTGCCGTCGTCAATGGCAATGCTGAAAGTTTTTATTTTATCATTGCCGGAAACCTTGGCAGCGATAGCTGTAACCAAACTGCTGTCGATACCGCCACTTAAAAAAGTTCCAATCGGCACATCGCTGATCAGTTGTTTTTCAACCGCATCAAATAACAGATCGTTCAATTGTTTCTTTGCTGATAACTCATCACTCATCACTGTTGGCAGTATCGTATCCTCTAATTTCCAAAAAGGCAAAATTTCTTTTGATACATTGTTAAATGAATTGCACTTCAATTGTATTTGCACAAAATGAGCTGCCGGAAATTTGTAAGTATTCGTATAGATCGTTAGTGGCTCCGGGATAAAGCCGAGGTGCAAAAAATAAGGGATAGCATCGCTGTTAACTGATAACTGATCATTCATTACTTTTTTAACTGCCTTCAGCTCTGAAGCAAAAACAACATTAGAATCATCTGCATAATAAAACAGCGGTTTGATCCCCACATGATCCCGGCATAATGTCACTGTATTTTCTTTATTATCATAAATGGCAAAAGTAAACATGCCATTCATGGTGGCAAAACAGGAAGGACCCTTTTGTACAAATAGTTCCAGGATCACTTCCGTATCAGAGGTGGTTTTCAGTGAAGCTCCTTTATCGGTTAATTGTTGTTTTAATTCATTGAAATTATATACCTCACCATTGAACACAATGCAATACCTGCCATCTGCAGATAACATGGGCTGGTTGGCAGCAACAGACAGATCTAAAATAGCAAGCCTCCGGTGTGCAAGCCCAATTTTATTATCATCAGAAAAATAGAACCCCTCCGCATCAGGCCCACGGTGCTGCATCAGCGTTGCCCCCTGCCGAAGCTGGTTGGGTGAAATGCTGTTATTGAGTGAGATATAGCCTGCGATGCCGCACATGTACCGGGGGTTTGTAACAAAACGAAAATAGGGAATTATTATTTCGCAAAAGCCAACCCCATCTTCGGCTGCCACACAGCTATGGCATCCCGGTAAATTCCGGTAAGCCTGTCCATGTGTTTTTGAAGGGTATAATTTTCCAGCACTCTTTTTTTGCAGGCAATGCTTAAAAACTGCAGTTGCTGCCGGTTATTTTTTAAAGCGTGGAGTTTTATTATAAAATCATCTTTATCATTTAGCCTGAAATAGGCAGCCGTGTCTTCACATTGTTCTTTAAAAGAAGGGATGTCTGTAAGCAAGGTGGGCATTCCCAAAGCCATCGATTCCAACACACTCAATGCAAAGCCTTCATACAATGAGGACATCACAAACATGTCGTACTGCGAAATCTGCTCCTGTATATTTTTCACCTGTCCTTTCAGTGTAACTTTTAACTGGTATTCATCAATTATTTGCTGCAGTTCGTCGTGCAATGGGCCTTTGCCATAAATATCGAGTGTGATATTTTCATGTTTCAATTCTTTAAACGCCTCCAATAGAAACCGGTGGTTCTTTTGTTCTTTTAAGTTACCCACCGAAATCAACCTGAAAGCAGGTTTTTCTTTTTTTTCAGTAACAGCAGCCTCATTAAAAACAGCCGTATCAACAAATGTGTGCAGGTAACAGGCGTTGTGGGGTTGTACGTTTATAAAGTTGAAGTATTCTTCCAGTGCCCCCTTTGCCACAGCAACAATAGTAGTCTTCCTGATTTTATATGTCAGCTTTTCGATTACCCGCATGCGCCAGGGCTGGTACTCAATGGAAGAGGCAACAAACGCATGAATAGTAGTGATCAGCGGAATATTTTTTGGTACCCCCATTCTTGCCACCACCGTACTCCAGAACAAATGGCTGTGTACCATACTTACATCATTGTCTGCAATGATTTTTCTTAATTGCAATGCAGCAATGGGCGTAAGTAATTTTGAGCGGAGATGAAGGCAGTAAAGCTTATCACATTCCAGTTCCTCCCCAAATTCATTTTCGGGATAAAGCGTTACAATGATATTGTTATATTCGCTCAATTGCTTTACAACAGTCACCAGCATGGTTTCGGCTCCACCACGCCCAAGGTTATCAATGATATGAAGAATTGTTTTTTTCATAAGGTTAACAGCATCGCTGAACTTTACATAGGTGTAAGGTGCAGGTCAATCAGTTCTTTGTTATTACAAAAATCTTCTTTTGAAATAAGCTGGCCATTGTAAACAATTTTGTATTTCAGTTGCACCAGCAGATCATAAATATCTTCCAGTGTATCTCCTTTCTTTTTTATCGGTTCCGGGTGAATGGCAAGGATGAAGCATGGCCTCAGTTTTTTAAATACTTCAATGCCTCCAAGCAGTGTATCATACTCTGCACCCTCCACATCAATTTTTATAAAATCAACGTTGGCTAATTTTTTTTCAGCAGAAAAATTATCAATTGTGTTTACTTCTACTTCCACTCCATTCAGTTTGCGGTCGTCTTTGTAAGATACCAGGCTGTTGCTGTTATCCGCTTCTTCATCAGAAATAAAGAAAGTGATTTTTCCTGTATCCTTACCCATTGCCTGGTTTACCGGTTCAATTAAATGCCCCAGCTTATTGATGCGGATGGTTTGGTGCAATACCGGCGTGGTATTGGGGGCCGGTTCAAAGGCAAACACTTTACTCCTGCTGCCAGCAACCTTTGCTGCGATGGCGGAAAATAAACCAATGTGAGCACCTATATCCAGGATAACAGCGCCTTCTTTACAACTGGATTTCAGGAAAGAAAAATTTTCGGATTCATAATCCGAAGGAAAGTAACGGATGTACTTTGCCGGCAATTTTACCTTTATGCCATTCACTATTTTAGGAAGTCCCTGCCCGAAAGTTACTTTTTCTAACAGGCTGTATATTGGTTTGGTATTAATCATGGTGGTCATAATACTCATTGATTTTTTTGGTTTGTAATATGGGAAGCACCTGCTTGTAAACAAACAGGATGGTAACAATCAATACGATAAAATAAACTACACTCATAGATACGGCAGCGCCATAAGCACCCAGTTGTTTGATGAAAAAATAATGGGATACCACACTCACTAAAACAGAGATGAGTGAGGCAAATAATATTTTCCTTTTCTGCTTGTGGTACAGCATAAAGGCATAAAAGAAATAACTGATGGACCAGAAGAAATAACCAATACAGATAAAAAAATAGTAAGACAACCCTGCGTGATAAGAAGACTTAAGCACCATATTATATGCGAGGGGAGTTGCGATGATTACCGCTATCGTACCCAGCAGCATAGTACCGGCATAAAAAATAAAATACTTGCAGATGGCATTGTAATCAACCGTTTTTTCAGACAGCAGCCTGTAAATTTTTGGATACACATACTGCAGCAAAGCAGTACACAATACAATGATGATGGATCCAAATGTAGCAGCGATACTGAATACACCAACAGCCACATAGTCGTGGGTAAAGTGTTCGATAAAATAGCCGGCTGATGAGCCCATACAGAAAACACTTAACTGCATTACAATGATGGGCACACTGTAAAGCAATTCATCATAAATATATTTCTTGCTGATCTTTCCAAAAAGAAATCCCTGCTCCCTGAAATAAACAAAAGCATAAGCTCCGGCAAACAGGAAAGACAGGAATATGCCCATTACCCGGCCAATCCATCCGTATTGCAATGCACTGATAAAAAACACCGCCAGTGTGATCTCTGCCAGCAACCTGCCAATATTGACGAATAAATATTTTAACGGATCATTGCTGTTACGCACCATGTTAATGAGGTGCTCATTCAAAAAAGTAAACAAGGTTATAACTGGTATCAGCAAAATGAATAAAGAAGGAAATGGATAGCGTTGCTGCAACTGGTTTTTAAAAGCTAACAGCAGGATGACGCATAGCACCGTCACCGCAACCGGCATCAGCAGGGTCGTGCTGAAAAAGTTTTTAAATTCCCTTTTCTCCATTTTAAAAAACTCTGTATTGGCAGATTGTAAAATGCCCAATGAAATAAAGGGCATTAAAAAAAGTATGCTGTTGCTGAATAAATTAAGTACGCCAAAATCGCTTTCACTCAGCACATGGGCAAAATAAAACAGTAGTAAAAATGAAATGCCTTTATTAAAAAAATTGGAGAAAGTGTATATAGCAATACTCTTAAGCTGGAGGCTTTTGCTGAACTTAAAGATATTGGATATTGCTGCCATGAATTGATTTGTAAAGGAATAAAATCCCTTTAATGACTAACTTATTTTTTTATGCCCTTCACCACCGAAGCAACACAGTTTTCGTATTTGATCTTGCCGCCCCAAACCGCTTCCATCCCGTATTTGGTAAACCAGTTTGCTACCGCCGTAATGGTTTGTGGATTATCGTATTCGGGAGAGAACATGTCAAAAGTATCCAGCACACAGAGTTCTCTTAATTGCTGGTAAGTGAGTGATGCCGGCAGTGTACCGTCAATGTCACAGATGGGAATAAAGCGGTTTGCTATCTTACCGAAACCTATTTTTGAAAAAAACAGGCTGGCTTTTATCATCCAGTCAATATTGCGTTCAATTAACCGGTACAGTTTTTCATGGCTCATTTTTTTGGTGAAGCGGCGGTACATATATTTTGCATGCAGCTTCGTCCAAAATCCATTCACGCCATAAAAATCCACCACTACTTCAGCGCCGGGTTTGGCCATTTCAATCAAGGCCTTTACCGATTTTTCAAAATCCGGGGTATGTTGCAATACGCCAAGGCAAAGCACTTTATCAAACTGTGCTTTGGCAAAAGGCATATCATAAATACTTGCCTGGAAAAGTTGCAGCCTTTCATGTGGGCCGTTATTTTTATAATTGGCTTCTACGGCATTGCTGTAATCAACGCTGAATAAACTGGCGTTGGTATGGTCTAAAATAATTTGCGAAAAGCGGCCGGCACCGGAGCCAACTTCAAGGATATTTTTTCCTGTAAGGTCTTCTTTATCCCAGTTGGTTTCTGCAAAAAAACGGGTTTTGCTCATTTGCAGCTTGCTGGCTTTGTCTACCTGCGTACCTGCAAACTTATTCCATTGGTATCCAAAATTGCCTGTATAATTATTATCTTCTACAATGCGGAAGGCTCCATTTTTTTTAGGGAAGATGAGGGCGCAATTTTCCATCAATCCTTCTGCGGCCTGCGAAAGCAAATTCTTGGTAAAAGGATTAATCAACTGAATGTTCATCAGCAATATGGTATTGGATTTTAGTAAGCATTACTGGGCAATCCTTTTTAAATACGCTCCATAACCGCTCTTTTTCAGCTTTTCAGCCTGTTCAGCTAACTGTTCTTTGGTAATAAACCCCATCCTCCAGGCTATCTCTTCCGGGCAGCCGATTTTAAGGCCCTGTCTCTTCTCTATTACCCTTACATATTCAGTAGCGTCGCCAAGCGATTCAAAGGTGCCGGTATCTAACCAGGCAAAGCCCCTGTTTAAAACGCCTACTTTGAGCTTTTTATTTTGCAGGTAGATCTTATTTATGTCAGTTATTTCATATTCTCCCCTTGGGCTGGGTGGAATGTTCTTTGCTATGGTCACTACTTCGTTGTTGTAAAAGTACAATCCGGGTACAGCATAATTGCTTTTTGGCTTGTCTGGTTTCTCCTCAATACTCAGTGCGTTGAAGGCTGCATCAAACTCCACAACACCATATCTTTCCGGGTCGCTTACCGGGTAAGCAAAGATTACTGCCCCATCAGGATTGGCAGCATCCTGTAATAGTTTACTAAAACCGGTGCCATAAAAAATATTGTCGCCCAATACCAGCGCAACACTGTCATCCCCAATAAATTTTTCACCAATTACAAAAGCCTGGGCGAGTCCGTTGGGAACTTCCTGTTTGGCATACTCGATCCTGCAGCCCCATTGGGAGCCATCGCCGAGAAGGCGCATGAACTGCGATTGGTCTTCTGGTGTAGTAATGATTAAAATTTCTTTTATCCCTGCCAGCATCAGCGTACTCAGCGGATAATAGATCATTGGTTTATCGTAAATAGGCATTAACTGTTTGCTGATGCCCATCGTAATTGGGTAAAGCCTCGTGCCGCTGCCGCCTGCTAAGATGATTCCTTTCATATGTTGGTTTAGAATGTTTAGAAGTTTAGGGTTTAGTGGCTTTGGGCTTATGGTTTTGTGATTTGCGTAAGGCTGCAATCAGCAGTGTTTGCTTTTCTATCAATTCTCTGCCTTCCTTATATTGTGCGTCTGAGAAGAACACCAGGTCGTTGGAAATAATAAAATCATTTAATAATTCAATGGTGCTGCTGTACGATATTGTACTGAAATGCGATTGTTCTTTCATTGTTTTACGGGATGTTCCTTCCGCAGTATTGGATGCTATTGAAATTGCAGCCCTTCTCATTTGTGACATTATTCCAAATTTTTCTTCCGGTGGAAAGCCTTTCGTGTTAGTGTAAGTCCATACGGCTAGTTTTCGTGCAGGTTGCCAACATTGCAATTTTTCAAAAGAATACATTCTCATAAAATAAGTTTTATGGTTATAAAATGGTTTCAAACCAGGAAGCACTAAACTAAACTTTCTAAACCCTTAACCCCTCAACGCTTATGATATTGTGCTTCGTAATAATTCTGATAATTACCGCTGGTGACATCATTCAACCATTCTGCATTATTCAAATACCAGTCGATGGTTTTGGAAATGCCTTCTTCAAACTGCAGGGAAGGAATCCATCCCAATTCGTTCTTCAGCTTTGTGGCGTCGATGGCATAACGTAAATCGTGGCCAGCCCTGTCTTTCACAAAAGTAATTAGTTTTTCAGACCCGCCTTTTTCCCTGCCAAGCTTTTCATCCATCTGCCTGCACAATTCTTTTACCAGGTCAATATTGGTCCACTCGTTGTGGCCGCCGATATTGTAGGTGTCACCAACAATACCTTTATGAAAAATTACATCGATGGCTCTCACGTGGTCTTCCACATACAGCCAGTCCCGGATGTTTTCTCCTTTACCATAAATAGGCAATGGCTTGTTATTGATGATATTATGGATACAAAGCGGTATCAGTTTTTCGGGAAAGTGATATGGGCCGTAGTTGTTGCTGCAGTTGGAAATCTTTACCGGTAAATGATAGGTATGATAAAATGCCCTTACAATATGGTCGCTGGATGCTTTGGAAGCAGAATACGGACTTCGTGGATCGTAAGCAGTTGCTTCAGTAAAAAAACCCGTTTCACCTAAGGAGCCATACACTTCATCGGTGCTGATATGGTAAAATATTTTGTTATCAAAATTGCCCAGCCAATGCTGTTTGGCAGTAAGCAGCAAAGTGGCCGTGCCCAGTACGTTGGTGGTTATAAATGCCAGTGGGTCGGTAATGCTCCTGTCCACATGGCTTTCGGCAGCACAGTGCAATACTGCGGTAAACTGGTTAAGATCGAACAATTCTTTGAGCAGGGAAGCATCGGTAATATCGCCTTTTACAAAGCTGTAATTCGGTGCATCCTCAATGTCCTTCAGGTTTTCGAGGTTGCCTGCGTACGTCAGTTTATCAAAGTTTACGATCTTATACTCCGGGTATTTGGTTACAAATAAGCGGGTTAAATGAGAGCCAATAAAACCAGCGCCGCCGGTTATCAGGATAGTATGCATCATATGCTTGTATTAGAATGGCGGCAAAAATAGAAATATTCCGGCAGTTAAGCTAAACAGGCTTTGCTGGCATGCCGGGATAGGTACTAAAAAAAAGAGTATAAAAAAAAGTGGAGGAAAAATTGGGAAATAAAAAGTTATTTATCGTATATTTACGATATAAGATTTTGTTATGAATAAAAAGCAACATTGGGAAAAGCTGTTTGGTAGCAAACAGGGAAGCGAAGTGAGCTGGTACCAGCAAAAGCCGGAACATTCACTGGATTTTATCAAACAGCTTTCTATACCTAAAACAGCAGCGATCATTGACATCGGTGGTGGTGACAGTTTCCTGGTGGATTATCTTTTACAGATGGGATACAGTGATATTACGGTGCTTGATATTTCGGAAGCAGCGCTTCAAAAAGCCAAACAGCGGTTGGGGGGAAAAGCTGATTCGGTTAAATGGGCTGTTTCCGATATACTGGATTTTAAAACGGATAAACAATTCGACTGCTGGCACGACAGGGCCGCTTTTCATTTTTTGACTACTCCAACGGAAATTGAAAACTACCTGGCAGTGGCCCAGGAGCTTATCCGCCCTTCCGGGAAAATGATCATTGGAACTTTTTCAACAGCAGGGCCAGATACGTGCAGTGGACTGCCTGTAAAACAGTATAACGAAAATATGTTAGGCATTACATTAAAAAAATGGTTTACCAAAATCCGCTGCATCACTACTGATCATATAACTCCTTTTAAAACCATTCAAAATTTTCTGTTCTGTAGTTTTCAAAAAGCAACTGTATAATTATGGCCATCCACAAAAAAGAAGCATTCACCCAAAAAGAACAGGAACTGGCAGAATTTGCCAAGGCGCTGGCACACCCGGCCCGGATCGCCATTTTAAAAGTATTGGCACAACACAACGAATGCATTTGTGGAGAGATTGTGGAAGTGTTGCCGCTTGCACAATCTACGGTATCGCAGCATTTGAAAGAACTAAAAAATGCCGGACTCATCAATGGAACTGTAGACGGACCAAGAAGCTGCTACTGTATCAACTGGAAGGCATTCGAACGATTTAATACAGAATTCAGTTTTCTTTTTAATAAGCTGAAAGTGCAGAATGAAAAGGCCTGTTGCTAAGCTCCTGTAAATTTCCCGCTAAAAGGGAGAATTAAGCAATGTAAAATGAACCAGGCCTTAAGGATGTAGAAGAGCAACTTTTAATTTAAAACCGCCTTAAAGCCCTTTTAGGGGTTGGGGCATAAATAAAGTAAAGCCATGAACAATGATTCACAAATTAAAGAACTCGTAAGAGAAAAGTACTCCGCCATTGCGGACCAAAGCCAGGCTCAAAATGCCACTTCCTGTTGCGGCGCAACCTCCTCCTGCTGCGGGGATGAAGTGTATAACATTATGGCAGATGATTACACAAAATTGGAAGGCTACAACCCGGATGCAGATTTAGGCCTGGGCTGTGGGCTCCCAACCGAATTTGCCAAAATAAAAGAAGGCGATACCGTAATTGACCTGGGCAGCGGAGCCGGCAATGACGCATTCATTGCCCGGAGGTTTGTAGGGGAAAAAGGTAAAGTAATCGGTATTGATTTTACAGAAGCCATGATCAAAAGGTCAAGGGAAAATGCAGAAAAACTGGGATTGAACAATGTGGAATTTCGCCAGGGCGATATTGAGGACATGCCTGTTACCAGCAACTATGCTAATGTGATCGTAAGCAATTGTGTGCTGAATTTAGTACCCAACAAATACAAAGTGATCAGCGAAATTTTCAGGGTATTGAAGCCAGGTGGCCATTTCTCTATCTCTGATATTGTACTGGAAGGGCAACTGCCGGCCAAATGGAAGGAAGTGGCAGAACTCTATGCCGGATGCGTTAGCGGCGCCATTCAAAAACAAGTGTACCTGGAAATTATTGCTGCAGCCGGGTTTAAAAATATCAGCCTGCAAAATGATAAAGCCATTACCATTCCCGACAATATTTTAGCCAACTATTTAAGTGCGGAGGAAATTGCAGAGTATAAAAATGGCCAAACAAAGATTACCAGCATAACGGTATACGCAGAAAAACCTGCTACGGATGACAGTAATTGTTGCGAACCAGGAAGCGGATGCTGCTAAAACTGCTTTTTCATTTCTTCCAATTGCTATCCTGAGTTTGCAACTCAGGATTTGCGTTTGCAACTCAGGATTTGCGTTTGTAACTCAGGATTTGCTGAGTATTCATCTTTATGTCCCGCTTCAGCCTTGCTGATGAAAAAACGCCTGTGACCTTTAAACTCATTTAACTATATGTCTGCAAACAACTGTGCCCCGTCACTTAAAAGAAAGCAACTTGGCTTTTTAGACCGTTATCTTACCTTATGGATTTTTTTAGCCATGGCGGTTGGTGTGGCGATTGGTTATTTTTTTCCTTCTTCATCCGGGTTTATCCATTCTTTTTCCAGCGGCACCACCAATATTGCTTTGGCAATTGGTTTGATATTGATGATGTACCCACCTTTTACCAAAGTGAAATATGACAAACTGAAAGAAGTTTTTAAGAATACTAAAATTTTGGGTGCTTCCTTATTGCTCAATTGGGTGATTGGGCCCATACTCATGTTCCTGTTGTCGATTATTTTTTTACATAGCTATCCGGAATACATGGTGGGCTTAATTCTTATTGGCCTTGCAAGATGTATTGCCATGGTGATTGTTTGGAACGAACTGGCAGATGGCAGCAGGGAATATGCTGCAGGTTTGGTTGCATTGAACAGTGTTTTCCAGGTATTACTGTATAGTGTGTACGCATATATTTTTATTACCGTACTCCCGCCTTTATTTGGCATTACCGGTTCGGTAGTGGATATTACCATCGGGCAAATTGCTAAGTCTGTAGCCATTTACCTCGGCATTCCCTTCGCAGCAGGATTTTTAACCAGGTATTTTTTATTAAAAGTAAAAGGCGAAAACTGGTATCAAAACAAGTTCATACCGGTTATTTCTCCCATTACATTGATCGCACTGCTGTTTACCATTGTGGTCATGTTCAGCCTGAAAGGCAAGTTGATTGTACAGATTCCATTTGATGTAATCAGGATCGCTGTTCCGTTGGTCATCTACTTTGCCATCATGTTTGTGGTAAGTTTTTTTATCGGTAAAAAAATGGGGGCTGATTATTCTGTGAACGCATCCGTCGCTTTTACTGCTGCCGGTAATAATTTTGAATTGGCCATCGCGGTTGCCATCGGTGTGTTTGGTATTAACAGTGGCCAGGCTTTTGCCGGGGTTATCGGCCCATTGGTGGAAGTGCCTGCATTAATTGCGCTGGTGAATGTGGCCTTTTGGCTACGCAAAAAATATTATCCCATCAATACATTGAGTACAACCAGCCATTCATAAACAGTTGAAAAAAAGAAAATATGAAAAAGAAATTGCTTTTTGTTTGTATCGAAAATTCCAACCGCAGCCAGATGAGCCAGGCATTTGCAAAAATACTTGGAGGCAACCAGGTGGAAGCGTATAGCGCAGGCAGCAAACCCAGCGGTATTGTAAATCCTAAAGCCATTGCTGCGATGCAGGAATTAGGCTACGATCTGGGTACCCACGACAGCAAAAGTTTGGAGGAAGTAAAAGTATTTGCACCCTTTGATGCAGTGGTAACCATGGGTTGTGGGGATGCCTGCCCCTGGATGCCAGCCAAACAGTTCATCGACTGGGAGATAACCGATCCTAAACACATGGAACCTGCAGAGTTTAATAAAGTGAGGGATTTTATCAGGGGTAAAGTAAAGGAGTTGATTGACGCTTTGTAAATAAAAAAAAGCTTACACCTTTAAAAAAAGTGTAAGCTTTTAAAGTTAAATATTTTTATTTCCGGTCGCTCAGTTTTCCTAACAGCCTCAGTATTTCCAGGTATAACCAAACAATCGTCACCATTAAACCAAAAGCACCGTACCATTCCATGTACCTGGGTGCGCCGGCTGCGGTACCCTGTTCAATCATATCAAAATCCAAAATAAGGTTCAATGCGGCAACGGCCACTACCACCAGCGAAAAGCCAATCCCCATTAGCGAGCCTTCATGCAGGAACGCCATGTGTACGCCAAAAAATCCCAATACCATTGAAATCAGGTAAAAAACAGCAATGCCCGCCGTGGCTGTGAATATGATTGATTTAAATCTTTCCGTGGCCTTGATAATTTTAAAACTGTACAGCAGGTACATGGCGATGGCAGTGCCAAAAGTAAGCCCCACTGCATTCATAACAATGCCGGGAGCCTTTTCCGCAAAAGCTTCATTGTACATGGCAGAAATGGCGCCTAAAAATAAACCTTCCAGCAAGGCATACAGCGGAGCTAAATAGGGAGCCCATTCTTTTTTAAACATGATAACAAGTGCAACTACCAATCCTCCTATTAACCCGGTCCATAAAAATGGTACCACATTACCTCCTTCTGCAAATTCTTTCCAGGAGAAGTAAGCACTGCCCATCAGCATCAGCAGCATAAAGCCAAATTTGTTAAGTGTGCCCCTTAACGTCATACTATCCGCATAGTTGGTAACGGTTACACTTTGAAAAGATTTTTCAGATAACGTGGGATTGCCCGATTTGAAAAAAGCCATAGATGAAATTTTTAGAGGGTAAAATTAAATTATTTTAAAACGACAGCGTCATTTTTTGCAATGTTATTATTTTTTAATCCCGGGTAATGGGAAATCACTTCAAAATTGTACTCCCCGGTGTTTTTGAGTTTCTGCACAAACCGCCGGAGGCTGGCAAAATTAGTGCTGTCAACAAATGTTTGATCATGTGCCAACAGCACCAAATGATTAGGAGTTTTCATTTTCTCCTTTTTAAACAATCCATTTATCTGCTCTATCAACTGGGCATCTGTTTTGTACAACCGCAGATGGTTATCAAACCGCCACTCCACATCCCAGCCCATTACTATCAGCCCTTTTTGCAGCAGGGTATCTGCCATTGGAGCAATTTTCTTTACGTCTGTAAAACTGATGGTTGGGGTACGCCAGATATTCCTGCCTGGTGTCCTCACAATATTCGATTTCAGGTGCAGGCTGTCTGCACAACGCATAAAATCGGCACTCACCTTATCTGCACACTTATAAAATCTGTCAAAATGATTGTGGCCATGTGTATAGCTGTGGTTCTGTATTTCTACAAATGGGCTGCCGGCGATATTGCTGTAGCTGGATGCCTGCCAATGGCTGCCACAAATATGCTGCCCAATCAAAAACATCGTAATCGGTACCTGTTCTTCCGTGGCTACCTGCAATACATTAGCGCTACCTTTATTAGGCCCGTCGTCAAATGTAAGATAAATGGTTTTTTTGTGACAGTTGCTGGTATCGGTGACTGTTACAATAGTATCTGCTGCAGCCTGGCTTCCCGGGTTAGCAGTATTGGTAACTTTGTTGTCTGATAGTTTGTTTTCGCAGGCGATAAAAACAAACGCTATGATAAGGGCTTTAAAAATCTTGGAAGTTGTACGCTCAACTTCAGCATCAGGGTCCATAAAATTGCTGGGATGTATTTTTTCACCAGCGAAGATATAAATAGCTTTAATGCGGACATTTTTTTTATTGTTAATATTTTATGCAAACGTTACCGATCAATACCGGTTAAAAAAATAAAAATCGGCGTACATTGCAGAAAATTTTTAATTGCCATACAATGAATACAACCCAACAAGTATTACAGGACGTAGTAATAAAATTTGCAGGCGATAGCGGTGATGGGATGCAACTTACCGGCAGCCAGTTTACCAACAATACCGCCCTATTAGGAATCGACCTTGCCACATTTCCCGACTTTCCGGCAGAGATTAGAGCGCCCCAGGGCACACTGCCCGGTGTAAGCGGCTACCAGTTGCGTTTCAGCAGCGACGCGGTTTTTACCCCGGGAGATGCTTGTGATGTACTGGTGGCGATGAATGCCGCTGCATTAAAAGTAAATTTAAAGGCGCTGAAGTCAGGCGGCATCATCATTGCCAATACCGATGGATTTGACTCAAAAAATTTACGCCTTGCAAATTATCCGGAAGGAGTAAACCCGCTGGAAGACAGCAGCCTGGATGGCTATGAGCTGATAAAAATGGACGTGACCAAAATGACCCGGGAGGCATTGAAAGATATTTCGATGGGCATGAAGGAAAAAGACCGGGCAAAAAATATGTTTGTACTTGGTTTTTTATACTGGATGTACAACAGGGAACTGGAAAGCACCACCGCATTCATAAAGGAGAAGTTCGGCAAAAAACCAGAGATATTTGAAAGTAACGTAAAAGCATTGCAGGCAGGCTACAATTTTGGGGATACTACCGAAACTTTCCGAACCCGTTATACGGTGGAAAAGGCGAAGATGGCCCCGGGAAACTACCGGTCTATCATGGGCAACCAGGCATTGAGCTACGGGCTGATAGCAGCCTCTCAAAAGAGCGGGTTGCAAATGTTTTTAGGGAGTTATCCAATAACCCCCGCAAGCGATATTTTACATGAACTGAGCAGGTATAAAAATTTTGGTATCAAAACTTTCCAGGCCGAAGATGAAATTGCTGCTATTACCTCAGCAATCGGCGCCAGTTATGGCGGCTCATTGGGAGTTACCACCACCAGCGGGCCAGGAATGGCTTTAAAAGCAGAAGCCATGGGGCTGGCAGTTATGCTGGAAATTCCATTGCTGATAATAAATATCCAGCGGGGTGGCCCCAGTACCGGTTTACCGACCAAAACAGAACAAAGCGATTTGATGCAGGCTTATTATGGACGGAACGGTGAGTGTCCGATGCCAATCGTCTCCGCTTCTACTCCCAGCGATTGTTTTAGTGCAGCATACGAAGCAGTACGCATCAGCGTGCAGCACATGACTCCGGTGATTTTGCTGAGCGATGGCTATATTGCCAATGGAGCAGAACCCTGGAAGTATCCCATTGCGGCAGATTTACAAGAAATAAAAACAGAATTTGCCTCCCTCAACCATGCTTCCGACCTGGATACGGATGGCAAATTTCAGCCTTATAAAAGGGATGAAAGACTGGTGAGGCCATGGGCTATCCCGGGTACCAAAGGCCTGGAGCACCGGGTAGGCGGACTGGAGAAACAGGACGTTACCGGTAATATCAGCTACGATAGTGAGAATCACCAGCATATGGTGAGGACAAGGCAGGCCAAGGTGGATAAGATTGCAGAATATATACCGGAACAAAAATTAGACAGTGGCCCTGAAAAAGGAAAAGTGTTGGTGCTTGGCTGGGGCAGTACGTTTGGCGCTATAAAAAGTGCGGTAAAAGAACTGCTGAACGAGGGTCATAAAGTGTCACATGCCCACCTGCGTTATGTAAGGCCATTTCCAAAAAACCTGGGTGACATATTAAAGAATTTTGATCATGTACTTATACCTGAGATCAATAACGGGCAGTTGATAAAAATTATCCGGGATGTGTATTTTGTAGATGCGAAAGGATACAATAAAATAATGGGTATCCCTATTACGAAAGGGGAACTGGTAGACGAAATAAAAAAACTGCTGCAGTAAAAGGCTGCAAAATCGATCAGCAAATTTTAAGCCCAGTCATTCGTTTTTAATAAGACGATTGGCTGGGTTTGTCTTTTTGGCAGCAAATAAGACTGGCGTAGGGTTTGTATTTTATTGTTCGTAAAATTTTAAACATGACAATAGGTTTATTCGCTGTATCAATCATTTTTATGCTGATCGGTATGGCTGTGCAGTACCAGCTAAAAAGCAAATTCAAAGCGTATGGATTGGTGCCAACCAGTTCGGGTTTAAGCGGAAAAGAGGTAGCAGAAAAAATGCTGCGGGACAGTGGAATCTATGATGTACAGGTAATTTCTACCCCCGGCTTTTTGTCAGATCACTACGATCCCACAAAGAAAACGGTGAACCTGAGCGAAGAAGTGTACAATGGCCGCACGGTAGCTGCTGCTGCGGTAGCTTCACATGAATGCGGCCATGCGGTGCAACATGCCACAGCTTACGCTATGTTGATGCTGAGGAGCAGGCTGGTTCCCCTTACAAAGATCAGTACCAATCTTTCCCAGTGGGTAATTTTGGCAGGCATTGGTATAATGGGATTTGGTGGTGGAAGCCAAACTGTTTTGTTGTTCGGTATTGTTTTGTTTGCCGTTACAACGCTGTTCACACTGGTTACGTTGCCGGTAGAATTTGATGCATCTGCCAGGGCGCTTAAATGGTTAGATCTTTCGAACATCACAAGAAATACTGAACACGAAAAAGCAAAGGACGCTTTAAAATGGGCAGCACTTACTTATGTAGTAGCCGCATTGGCTTCTGTTGCTACATTGGTGCAATACATACTGATCTACCAGTCGAGAAGCAGGGAAGACTAAGAATAGCGAGTTTGAAAAATTATAATTTATCCAGGAAATAAGGGGCTGATTCACAAGTGCGAATCAGCCCCTTTAATTTCTATATCGTCTTTAATCAATTCATTTCTGTTGAAATTTCCGAACTCAAAATTATCACAAAACCGTTAATTTTTTTCCGGAATTTACATTCACATTCCCCGGGATTGTTGCAGAAACAGACTTTCAGGTTGCATCAGTATCTACCGTAACAATATGGCTGATGGTTACATTCGAAGTGCTGGTTGGCACTGCGTTTGTGCTCCAGGAAGCGGGGTTGCTCCAGTTTCCATCAGTGATACTGTACACTTTTGCTGGATCAATCACATACAATGATCCGCTAACGTTTCTAATGCTGCCATTCGCTGCATTTACCTCAATCGTATAACGGAAAACGCTGTCATGAATTGGTGACACAAAACTAACGGTTTGCATTGACCGCAACCTGTTGCATTAAACTGATGGGACATCAAAAAAGCCCCTTTTATGGGGCTTCTGTTATAATTTTATCTCCTCATCACTATCATCAAAAAAATGGAATTCTGTGAGATGGTAGTTGGTGTTGGAAACGACTTTAATTTTTTGTTTGTACTTCCAGCTCCATTTTCTGCGCTTTGAAATAAAGCCGCTGGTGAGATAGGTAAATAATATAGGGTTAACCATCACCGTAAGCCCCTTATGCTTTTGCATGATCAGGTAGCTGAGGTTCTTTTCTATTTCGTCTTCTAAAATAAGTGTGGAAGATATTTTACCGGTGCCATTACAACTGGGGCAAATTTCCGAGGTGTTGATGTTCATTTCCGGCTTCATCCGCTGCCGGGTGATCTGCATGAGCCCGAATTTACTGATAGGCAACACGGCATGTTTAGCCCTGTCGGTAAACATAAACTGCTCCATCGCATCGGCCAGCCGCTTTTTGTTTTCCATCAATTTCATATCGATGAAATCAACTACAATAATACCACCGAGATCTCTCAACCTTAACTGGCGGGCAATTTCTTCCGCCGCTTCCAGGTTGGTTTCCAGGGCATTTTGCTCCTGGTTGTTACTTACACTTTTATAACCGCTGTTTACATCTATTACATGCAGTGCTTCGGTGTGCTCCACAATCAGGTAAGCACCACTTGGCAGGTTCACCGTTTTGCCAAAAGCAGCTTTTACCTGCTTGGTAATACCAAAGCTGTCAAATATTGGTGAGCCATTATTGTAATAGGTGACAATCTCAACTTTTTCAGGCGCAATGCGCTGTATATAGGCTTTGGTATCTGCAAAAATGTTTTTATCATTTACCACGATGCGGTTAAAATCTTCATTCAGTAAATCGCGGAGCATACTGGTAGCTTTTCCCTGCTCACTTAAAATTTTTGCCGGCGGCACCGCATCTTTAAGATTGTTCTGAATTGTCTTCCAGGTTTGCACCAATGATAACAGGTCATCATGAAGTTCTGTAGTTTGCTTCCCTTCAGCAGCCGTACGAACAATTACACCAAAATTTTTAGGCTTGATGGCTTCAATTATTTTGTGCAGTCTTTTTCTTTCGTCGCTGGAATGTATTTTACGGGATACCGCAATAATGTCATTGAAGGGGGTGATCACCACAAATCTCCCGGGGAGAGACAATTCACAACTTAGCCTTGGACCTTTCGCAGCAATAGGCTCTTTCAGGATTTGTACCAGTACATTCGGTTTACCACTCAGTACTTCTGCAATTTTTCCTGTTTTTACAATTTCCGGTTCAACAACAAATTTGCCGAAATCGAGCCCACCTTCGGTTTTATCGGCTCCTGCAATATTTGTAAATTTCAGGATAGACCGTACGTAAGGACTAAGATCCGTATAATGCAAAAAAGCATCTTTTTCGAAACCTACATCGATAAACGCCGCATTGAGCCCGGGGATCAGTTTTTTCACTTTTCCCAGGTACAGATCACCAACAGCAAAGTTGGCATCCGCTTTTTCGTTGTGCAGCTCTACCAGCTTTTTATCTTCCATCAGGGCAATTTCCACGCCCTGTGGTGCAGCATTTATAATTAATTCCTTTGTCAAGCAATTCACATTTTAAGAAAACCATAACGTCACGTAAGGATTATACAGCATAGCCCAAAAGCTTCCGAAAAGCCAGTGAACGTACACAAAAAGTAAGTACCAGCCTGTATCCAGGCCGGTACCATCTGATAAGAATTATTTCTTCTTATGACGGTTTTTTCTTAAACGCTTTTTCCGCTTATGTGTTGCAATTTTATGACGTTTTCTTTTTTTACCACAAGGCATACCAAGTAATTTTATTTGTTATAAATATTTTTATTTTGTCCGGCTCCGCTTTCGTGGCTGCCAACTTTTTATTTCAATTCTTTTATTCTGTCGTCGATCTCCTTACTGTAAGCAGGGTTGTTCACCATCCGCTTGCTGATATTAAACCACTTCACCGCATTTTCTATATCCCCTTTCCCTGCATAAGCTTCAGCAAGCCATGATACGGCTTCTGTATTACCAGGTTGTTTATTTACTACAGTCAGCAACCTTTCCACCGCTTTCCCATATTGGGTGGAAACCACACCTCCGATCCCGAGTACCAACTGTGCCTGCATATTGTTTGAGTCCGTTCTTACTACCTGCAACAGTTGTTGAATACCTTTCATTGTTTCCTCTGCATTACCAGTCATTCCCTTGCCAAACACATAACAGGCACCCAGGTCTACCTTCAACGAATCGTTGCCCGGGTTCAGTTCAATTGCCTTTTGAAATAAGGCAATTGCCTGTTCTGCTTTCCATCCCCGTCTGGCTGCATCCGGCTCATTTCTAAAGTCTCTTAAAATTTGCCGGGCGGCAAAGGTGAGGTTTTTTTCAGAATTTACCAACAATGCAGCTTTTGAAAGATAAAAAACATATAGTTCATGGTTATCGAGGCTATCGTGCCAGTAGCTGGCAAGTTGATTATAGGCTTTTTCCTGCTGACTTTTTACATCACCCCTTGAAACGCTGTTTTCAAGCTGGTTCACATAATTGGCCTGGGATACAGTAAGTTCTTTTTTGGACGCCAGCAGGTGATTGTCAATATTAAAAGATGCCGCAGCGGGGTTGCCCCGGCCATCATTTGGGAGTATTTCTTTTTTAGCAACCGTTTTGCCAAAAAACCAAAGCAGAGATAAAAGTAAAATGCCGCCTGCCGAAAGAATCAATTGTTGCTTTTTCACAAAAAAATGTTGAGGCGCAAAAGTACACTATTCAGTTGGTAGGTTCTCTTCCAGTTTTTTATTTTTAACTTCCTGCACAAACTCTTTCGCTGGTTTAAATGCTGGAATATAATGTTCGGGTATCTCTACCGCTATATTTTTTTTAATGTTGCGGCCAATTTTTGCAGCCCGCTTTTTAGTAATGAAGCTGCCAAATCCACGGATGTAAATGTTTTCACCGGCAATCAGTGTCTTTTTAATTTCTTTAAACATGGTTTCCAGCGTCACCATTACATCTACTTTTGGAATACCGGTTTTATCGGCGATTTCTGAAATTAGGTCTGCTTTTCTCATGATGATACATTTTTGTATGTTGAGTCAATAAAGTTAATACATTAATTCGTAAAATGCAATATTACGCCCTGATTATCAGCTATGTAAAATTTAAAGGCAGGGTAAGGGCTGCTGTGAATAAACGGCAGGGCCCACTAAACAATTATTACCGGATATTTGCCCGCAATGAAGCCATCTGCCAATAAGCAATATTTTGTAAAGCAACTTTTACAGTGGAATAGTGATGACAATAAAAGGGAGATGCCCTGGAAAGGGGAAAAAGATCCCTATAAGATATGGCTAAGCGAAATTATACTGCAGCAAACAAGGGTAGACCAGGGGCTTGATTATTACAACCGGTTTGTAACTGCCTTCCCCAATGTGCACGCTTTGGCCAAAGCCCCGGAAACTACGGTGTTTAAGCTTTGGGAGGGGCTGGGTTATTACACCCGCTGTAAAAATTTAATTGCCACCGCAAATTATATTTCTACTGATCTAAAAGGGAAATTTCCCGATGTATATGAAGAGATATTAGCCTTGAAAGGGGTAGGGCCTTATACTGCTGCCGCAGTTGGTTCATTCGCCTTTAATTTGCCAAGAGCTGTGGTGGATGGTAATGTTTTCAGGGTACTGGCGAGATACTTTGGCATGGCCACCCCCACTGATAGCATTGAAGGAAAGCGACTTTTCACCGGCCTTGCCCATGAATTACTTGATAAAAATAATCCTGCTGCCTATAACCAGGCACTTATGGATTTTGGAGCAACGGTTTGCAAGCCGCAGCAACCGGCATGCGCTGTATGTGTACTCAAAAAAAAATGCAGTGCCTGCAATAGCGGATCGGTAAATCAATTGCCGGTAAAAGAAAAATCAATCAAAAAAAAGACGAGGTTCTTCTATTATATAGTAGCTGAATATAAGGGGGAAGTGTATGTTCGGAAAAGGGAGCCTAAAGACATTTGGGAAAACCTGTATGAATTTATTTTGTTAGAAAATAACCAGCCCTTGCCGGTAGAAAATGGCAAGGATTGGGAATTGCTGTCAGCCCTAACGGGGCAGGTAATTTTGGAAACCGAACATATTTCGGGAGTGTACAAACAGTTACTAACCCATCAAATAATTTATGGGCAGTTTATTAAAATAAAATTAAAAAAACCGCTTACCCTAAAGGGATTTGAAAAGGTAGATAAAGCAGGTCTGGCACTGTTGCCATTTCCAAAATTTATCACTAACTATTTAAAAGATAAAGCTGTATCTTTAAATTTGTTCTGATAATGTAAGGACCAACCAAAGAAATAAATCAACATTATGAGAGGCGTAAACAGGGTGATGTTAATTGGCAACTTAGGTAAAGACCCCGACATGCAGTTTTTAGAAGGCAATATTGCCGTCGCAAAATTCTCCCTCGCTACTACAGAAACCTACAAAGACAGAAGCGGAAAATTAATTTCTCAAACCGAGTGGCATACGGTTGTGTTGTGGAGAGGGCTTGCAGAACTGGCACAAAAATATTTGCACAGGGGAAGTTTGGTTTATATAGAAGGCCGTTTAAAAACACGTAGCTGGGAAGATAAGGAAGGTAATAAAAAATTTGCTACCGAGATAGTAGGGGACAATTTGATTATGCTGGATAAGCGCAACGATGGCAGCGGTGGGATTGGCGGAACGGACACGCCGGAAGAAATGGATCACGACAACCCTCCACATACAGAAGACGGGCCTGAAAGGCTTCCCTTTTAAAATCAACAAACTCATTCATCAACGATAATTTTTTACAGTTGATGATTAAAATACTGTTTACTAAAACATATTCTTTTGGATTATCATTCGGTTATTCATTTTACTACTTATTTTCATTTTTCTTTGCTGGCTATAACCCCCGCAGCAACCGCTGTACTGATATTTTTGGCGCTGCTGTTATTTACTGTTTCGTTCCTGGTGGCCGGCTCGGAAGTTGCCTTCTTTTCCCTTACATATAAGGATATCAATATGCTCAAAACGAAGCAGCAACCTGCATTCCGGAGGATTGTGTCTTTGTTGGAACAGCCTAAAACACTGCTGGCGGCCATGTTGATAGCCAACAGTTTTGTTAACATCGGTATCATTTTAATATCCAATATTTTGATGGACGGATGGTTGGAAATGTTTCAACTCAGCTTTTGGATCAGTTTTTTAATAAAAGTATTTATCGTTACTTTTTTACTGGTGCTGTTTGGTGAGGTATTGCCAAAAGTGTGGGCCACCAATCACAAAATATGGTTTGCTTCTACCGCCTCCCTGCTCATTGAAATTTTTAACAGCCTGTTTTACCGTTTAAGCAGGCGGTTGGTAAAGTTCAGCGATCGTGTCGAGAAAAAATTCTCACCCCATCATTCATCTTTGTTAGATAACAGCCAGTTAGATTATGCCATTGACCTGTTGCCTGATCATGAAGCAACAATGGAAGAAAAGCAGATACTAAAAGGAATCAGGAAATTTAGTGATACGCCCGTTAAGCAGGTAATGCGTACCCGGCTGGATGTAAGCGGCATTGAATACAGCAGTACATTTGAAGATGTGATAAAAAGGGTGGAAGAGTTGCACTACTCCCGCTTGCCGGTATTTAAAAATAACCTGGATGAGGTGGAGGGTTTGTTACACACCAAAGATCTGCTGCCGCATGTAAACGCCAGTAAAGTAGATAATTATGACTGGCACAGCCTGATGCGTCCGCCGTTTTTTGTGCATGAACAAAAACTAATTGAAGACCTGCTGCAGGAATTCCGTAACAGGCGGATACACTTTGCCGTTGTGGTGGATGAATTTGGTGGCACTTCCGGTATAGTTACACTGGAAGATATTATGGAAGAAATTATTGGCGATATCCGGGATGAATTTGATGATGAAGAAAGTGCCAACAAAAAGATAGACGATTTTACCTATATTTTTGAAGGTAAAACGATGATCAACGATGTATGTAAGGCCATGGGCCTGCCCGGAGATACGTTTGAAGCAGTAAGGGGCGACAGTGATTCACTTGCCGGCCTGGTCCTGGAAATAGCAGGGGAATTTCCGCAGGTGGAAGAAGAAGTGGTGAGTGGTGATTTTGTGTTTATCCCATTGGAAATTAATAAAAACAGGATTGACAAAGTAAAGGTGGTAATAAAAATACGTACACAGGAAGAGTAATATTAATGATATAATAAATTATGCTGGAAGATAAATCGTCAATGGAGAATGGTGAGTGGTCAATGAGCAATGGGCAATCGTCAATGGTCAATGGTGAGTGGTCAATGGGCAATGGGCAATGGTTACCATCCAGGTACTTAAAAAAGCTAATGCAGCCTTTAATTCGTGCACGCTTATTCACCATTCACTATTCACCATTCACCATCGCATTCGTGCTGCTGCTGGCTTCCTGCAACGCTCCGTATGTTTCAAAAAAACGGGGTTATTTTAAAATTGACCTGCCAGAGCGGGGGTATCAAAAATTTGAGCAATCAGGGTTCCCGTACAGTTTTGAATACCCGGTATATGCCCAAATAATACAGGACAGTACTTACTTTGACAGCAACCCCGAAAACCCTTACTGGATAAATATCGATTTCCCACAATTCAGGGGTCGGGTATTTTTAAGCTACAAAATGATTGGGGGTAAAGCCTTGTATAAGATCAAACAGCCAGATGGAAAATACAAAGACTCCCTTGGTACCAACAGCTTTGATAAAATGGTGGCAGATGCCTTTACCCTCACTAATAAAAATGATGTTGTTTCCAGTTCGATTAAGGATAGTTTTATCCATACTGCCAATAATATCAGCGGTGTGTTTTTTAAAGTGGGTGGTAATGCAGCCACTGCCAAACAATTCTTTTTATCAGATACCAGCAAAAACTTTATTCGTGGTGCTTTGTATTTTGACGTTACACCCAATGCCGATTCACTAAAGCCAGTGCAGGATTTTCTGCAGGCTGACCTCGAGCATCTCATCAATACTTTTCAGTGGATGAATCAGTAACAGCTACCGGCAGCTTTTCCTCCACTACCAGGGCTGATCTTGAAAAATTGCTGAACTTTATTTTAGGTGCTTTTCTTTTGACAGCTTTCTTTTTAAAAACTGTTTCACTATTTTTTGCCTTCACTTTACCACCCGCGGTAACCGTCGCTGTTTTATTTATCTCCACAGGCTCAGCAATTTGGGCCTTGAATAATCCTTGAGATCTATGTCGCGTTGTGCTGGTAATTCAGCCGCTTTTGTTTGCTTGGAAACAGGAGCCTCTTTGTACAAATTTTTCAGTGTTCCTTTTTCTTCCGAATGATAATAATCCGTCAAACCATAGATGGACGCTGCCGAAAACAGGCCGATACCTGCGTAGATAATTGCTTTCATTTTTTTTGATTTTGATGAGTAAGTAATTTTTTATTGTCCGAATTAGTGTAATCTTTTTAATCAGTTAACAACGGATTGTAAATACGATCTGCTCCTTTTGAAAATGAAATATTCTGCTACCAGCATATTTCCCAGCACACTGATCCAGAGCGATATTTCATAATTATGAAGATGCCCCACACCATAGTAATAAAAGATGATGTGGTACACCCGGAAAGTAACCGCCGTCATTGCCATGCTGTAACTTCTTATCATCCAGTTTTTGTGAGACAGGATATTCTTTTGCTTCACAGCCTGTAAACCCCTGATACTGGTGAACAACCAGTAAAACGCCATGAACATAAACAACAGTCGCTCGGCAATACTTCCTTTGGCAAAAAAACTCATGTATAGACCTGTGGGTGCCCCCAGTGCAATTACAACAAATACATAAACTTTCCCCATCCAGGTATGAATAGCTTTTCGCTTTTTTAAAATGTGGGAGGAGAATTGGGTAAGTGCAGCCAGTATGCAAAACATGCCTGCAAAAATGTGAATGTAAAAACTGTATTTATACACAGGCTTTAAAAATAGCACTGCCCTTTCTTAAATAAAACTGAAATCCTGGGCGAATGAAAAATAAGGCAGGGTATTTTTCACCAGCAGCAGGCTAAAGAAAATCACAGGTATCCAAAACAAAATTTTAAAGGAGTAGCGTACGCATTGCTGCAGTGTTAGTTGGCGGCTGTTGGGCATACAAATGGTTTCCGCTTATGACCACACACCCAAAAAGAATCCACAAATCCATTCGTTACAAATTTGTTAAAGGATTCCTGATAATTCTCCGGGTATTCAAAAACATTTTTGAGAGATTTCAACTTTCCGGCGATAACTTCTTCAGTTTTTATATCAATTCAACAAGCCCTTCCCCTTTTGTTCCTACTTTTGCAGCCAATATGATAGCCATAGACAACAAACTGGTGAGTGATGAAATTATTGAGGAACAATTTGTTTGCGATCTCAACAAATGCAAGGGTGGCTGTTGTGTAGATGGTGATGCCGGAGCGCCATTGAATATGGATGAACTGGATCATTTGAATGAAGTATATGACGCCGTGTTGCCTTACCTGCCTGAAGAAAGTAAAATGGAATTGCAAAAGCAGGGCAGGTATGTGTACGACAAAGAGTTTGGCTGGGTAACACCCACCATTGCCAGCAAAGTATGTGTGTATGGCATTACAGATAAAAACGGGATTGTAAAATGCGGTATTGAGCAGGCTTACAATGATGGAAAAGTGCAATGGAAAAAGCCGATCAGTTGCCACCTGTTCCCGGTAAGGATAAAACTCAGCAAAAACGAGCAAACCGAGTATGTAAACTACGAGCCCCGGGAAGACCTTTGCAAAGCAGCCTGCTCGCTTGGCAAAAAACTAAAAGTGCCGGTATATGTTTTTTTAAAAGATGCGCTGACAAGAAAATACGGTACTGAGTTTTATAAAGCATTGGAAGCGGCAGCAAAATATAAAAGCAGCGCCAACGCAAAGAAATAAATTTATGAGAATTTTCAATCAACCTCTACAAAAAATGAAACGATCTTTTAATTTTAGGCTGCTTATTCACCATTCACCATTCATCCCGTCCTGCCAAGTGATCCGGGCGGGCATTCACCTGCTGCTGATTGCAGGTTGCTTATTGCTCATTCAATCCTGCTCTGTTAACAGGGCCAAAATTGACGAAAGCCTTAAAACATATTTTGATGCAAATAAAGTGGATGGCTGTTTTACCATGTTTAACAACGCCGATGGCAAAGTAACGGTGTATAATATGCAACTGGACACCATGCGGTTTTTGCCAGCCTCCACTTTTAAAATTGTGAACAGTTTAATTGGGTTGGAAATTGGCAGGATCACAGATGAAAAAATGCTGATAAAATGGGATGGAATCAAGCGATGGAACGATGATTGGAATAAGGACCTGACAATGGAAGACGCATTTAAAGTGAGCGCTGTTCCTTACTACCAGCAAGTGGCAAGGCTGATCGGAAAAGATACCATGCAGCGCTGGCTGGATAGTACACACTACGGTAATCAAAAAATTGGCAGCCGCATTGATAGTTTTTGGCTTGATAATAGCCTGAAGATTTCTGCTGATGAACAGTTGGGCCTGGTAAAGCGGTTGTATTTTGATCAGTTGCCTTTTCAAAAGCGCACCCAGCAAATTGTAAGGGATGCGATGATCCAGGAAGATAACACTTTATATAAGCTGTGCTACAAAACCGGCTGGGGATTTGATGAACAAAATAATAATATTGGCTGGGTAGTTGGCTGGGTGGAGGAAAACAAACACCCGTATTTTTTTACGTTGCTGGTAAAAAGTCCCGATAAGAATATTGATATGAAAAAGACAAGGCTCAATATTTTGAATGGTATATTAAAGCAGTATGGTTTCTTTGAAGGCAAAAAATAATGCTGTTGTCTGCGATCTTTTTTAATAGCTTATCCAGGTGGCTGATGGTAGGCTAAGGTATAACAGCTTGAATAGTTTTAGCTTTTTATATTTACAACACTAAAAATGGTGATCACAACTCCTTCATTTTTTAAATATTTATTTAATCTTACTCAATAGCCAAAAAAATAGTTTGTTCAATTTTCAACACATAGCATACTTATTTGTGCTGGCAGCACTCATTCCTACCTGGGTATTGTATGCTTTAGTGATTCAATGGAAGAAAAGCAGGATAGAAAAAATCGGCGACCCTGCACTGGTAATGTTGTTGATAAGCGACTACAGTGCTAAAAAATTTTCACTCAAATTTATTTTATTCAACATCGCATTTGTGCTGGCCGCAATTGCCCTGGCAAACCCACGAACACCGCAGGGAAATACAAATGTAAAGCGCAATGGCATTGATGTAATCATTGCACTGGATGTAAGCAAAAGTATGCTGGCAGAAGATGTCAGACCAAACAGGCTCGACAGGGCCAAACAATTTATTACAAAACTGATCGATAAATTATCAGACGACCGCATCGGTATTGTGGTGTTTGCCGGCAGGGCATATCTGCAGATGCCTTTAACCTACGATCATGCAGCAGCAAAAATGTATTTGTCGTCGGCCACCACCGATGTGGTACCCACGCAGGGCACTATAATTGGTGATGCATTAAAAATGAGCTACGCCGCTTTCAACAGCAAGGAAAAAAAATACAAATCCATTATCCTTATCAGCGATGGTGAAGACCACGACGAAACTGCTGAAAACATCACCGCCGCCCTGGCAGAAGAAGGGGTAATGGTGAATACAGTAGGCATTGGGTCAACCGAGGGTGCACCTATTCGGGATGCTGCCACCGGCGATATAAAAAGAAACGCAGAGGGCCATCCGGTGATCACCAGGCTGAATGAAATGGCGTTAAAGAACATCGCAGCAAAGGGCAACGGCATTTACCAGTTATTTACCAATGCCGAAGAAGTGAGCACTGCAATGGATGTTCAGTTAAAATCGATGGGGCAGCGTTCTATTACCGAAACATCTATGATCAATTATCAAAATTTCTTTCCCTGGTTTTTGGCAGCAGCATTGTTGATGTTGTTAACTGATTTTTTTATGCCGGAGAAAAAAAGTGAGACCGTTGCAGTTAAAGCAACAACTCAAAAGCCGGATGATGCGAAATTAAAAGCTGGTGTTGCAATATTACTTTTAATCTGCTGTGGAATGTTTGTTCCTGCAACTGTATTTGCACAAAATGCCAACTCCCTCATTAAAAAGGGAAATGAGGAGTACAGTAAAAACCAATACGAAGCTGCAGCCGGCAGTTATAGAAAAGCTGTAGAAAAAAATAAAACCAATGAAACTGCCCAATACAACCTGGGCAACGCTTTATATAAAGCAGGAAAAACCGATGAAGCTTTGGACTCGTACGATGCAGCCATTGCCAGCAGCAAATTTCCTGTTGATAAAGGCGGGGCATGGTACAATAAGGGGGTGGCATGGCAGAACAATAAAAAATTACCGGAATGTATCGAAGCATATAAAAATGCTTTAAAGCTGAACCCGGCGGATGAAGATGCCCGGCTGAATTTGCAAAAGGCATTACAGCACCAAAAGAAGGAACAGCAGCCAAAGGAAAAAAAAGACCAGCAGAAAAAAGACAATCAAAAGCAGCAGCAACAAAACGACCAGCAGCCGAAGCCACAGCCATCAAAAATGACAAAGCGGGAGGCAGAGGAGAAACTGAAAGCTTTGCTGCAACAGGAAAAAAAATTACAGGACAGGCTAAGAAAGGTGGATGCTGCCGCTCCAGATAAACCGGAAAAAGACTGGTAAATGCTGCAAAAGAATTTACAGCAGGGGCAAACAACCCCTGCTTTTTTGTTGTTATTTTGTATGAATATAAAAAGCTATGCAATTGTACTGTGAATCGTTGACGGAATACAAACGACTTAAAACAAAGGAAGTTACCATCGGAAATTTATTGATTGGTAATGGCCACCCTATCCGCATACAGACTATGACCACTACCGACACCATGGATACCATTGCCACAGTGGAGCAAACCATCCGCTGTATTGAAGCCGGTGCCGAACTGGTTCGCATTACCGCCCCGTCAAAAAATGAAGCAGAAAATTTACAAAACATAAAAGACGAATTGAAAAGAAGGGGATACAATGTGCCCCTGGTGGCGGACATACATTTTACTCCTAATGCAGCAGAGATTGCGGCAAAAATTGTAGAGAAAGTAAGGGTGAACCCCGGTAACTATGTGGACAAGAAAAAATTTGAACAGATTGAATATACTGATGACGAGTATGCAGAGGAAATTGAAAGAATAAGGGAGCGGTTTACCCCATTGGTGTTAATTTGCAAGGAACACGGCACTGCAATGCGTATTGGCACCAATCATGGAAGCCTGAGCGACAGGATCATGAGCCGCTATGGTGATACCGCAATGGGCATGGTGGAAAGTGCCATGGAATTTTTACGCATTGCCCGGAGAGAAGAATTTCACAATATTGTGTTGAGCATGAAGAGCAGTAATCCCCTTGTAATGGTGGAGGCATACCGGTTACTCATCAACCACATGATGGATGAATTTGGTGAATGTTATCCGTTGCACTTAGGCGTTACTGAAGCGGGTGATGGCGAAGATGGCAGGATAAAATCAGCCATTGGCATCGGCACTTTGTTAGAGGATGGCATTGGTGATACGATAAGGGTGAGCTTAACGGAAGATCCTGAATTGGAAATTCCGGTGTGCAGGGACCTGGTAAAACGTTATACAGACGAGCGGTTGTTTGGTTCCAAAAACTGTATTATTCCAGCACTTGAAAAACTACCGTATGCTCCTTTTGACTATAAAAGAAGGGAAACTTTTGAAGTAGGTAATATCGGTAATAAGCAGGTGCCTGTAGTGATCGCAGACCTGAGTAAAATTGATAAGATCACCGCCATGCATTTGCAAAGTGCAGGCTATTTGTATGATGCGGCTACCGATAAATGGGCGATCAGCGATATGGCTGCGGATTATATTTTTACCGGCAACCAGGTACTCGATTTTGCGTTACCTGGCACGGTTAAAGTAATTGTGTATCCGGCTACCTGGCAACTGGCAGAAGACAAGGGAAAATATTTTCCCTTATTTGAAGACAGCGGATATGTTAGTGCTGAATTCACTTCTGAAAAATTGAATTTCGTTATGATCGACTGTTTTAGTGATGCTACAGCAATTAATGATTATACATATTTAGAAGAACTGGCAAATGATACCAAAGTGGTTATTTGCCTGAGCTCGGCTAATATTCATGCAATGCATGCAATTAGAAGGATGATGGCAGAACTGATGAACCGGGATATTAACAACCCGGTGATATTTATTACGGACAGTAACTGGACCACTGCTGATGAACACCTTATTCATTTTGCAACTGAGACCGGCGCTTTGTTTTTGGAGGGAATGGGAGATGGCATTTGCTTAGGGATGTCTTCTGGCGCCTATTCAAATGCAGCCAATACTTCCGTAAGCGGAAGAAACTATATTGCGAACGCCTCGGTTGAGCAATTCATTAATAACACCAGCTTCTCCATTTTGCAGGCCACCCGTACCCGGATATCCAAAACAGAATACATCAGTTGCCCGAGCTGCGGTAGAACCTTGTTTGACCTGCAGGAAACAACCGCAAGGATCAGGGCGGTTACCAATCATTTAAAAGGGGTAAAGATTGCCATCATGGGTTGCATTGTAAATGGCCCCGGAGAAATGGCGGATGCAGATTTTGGTTATGTGGGCAGCGGTGTGGGCAAGATCACTTTGTACAAAGGAAAGGAAGTAGTGAAAAGAAATATCGATAGTGCCATTGCGGTAGATGAGCTGATCAATTTGTTGAAGGAGAGTGAGGCATGGGTAAACCCCATCCCTGCTGACTAGTGGGATTTATTCGAAGCGTAAAAATCTACATTATTAAACGGCAAACGGTAAATTAAAATGGTTGAACAACAAAATGCAAGCACGTTGAATATCGCTACTTCAGGAGAAGGGGGGCAAATAGATTTTTTAGTCGTCGGAAGCGGCATTGCAGGATTAACATACGCTTTAAAAGTAGCACAGGATTGTCCGGAAAAAAAAGTAATGGTGCTCACCAAAACTCAAAGTGATGAAACCAATACCAAGTATGCCCAGGGCGGCATTGCAGGCGTAATGGACTTTGACAAAGACAGTTTTGACAAGCATATTGAGGATACCCTGGTAGCCGGGGATGGTTTATGCAACAGGCATACGGTAGAGATAGTAGTAAAAGAAGGCGTTGAAAGAATACAGGAGATCATCGAATGGGGTGCCAGGTTTGACAAAGCACCGGACGGTGATTTTAAATTGGGCAAAGAAGGCGGGCATAGCGAGTTCAGGATCTTACATCATAAAGATGTTACCGGGAAGGAAATGGAAAGAGCATTACTGGAAGCAATAAAAAAAAGCCCCAATATTGAATTGATCAGTCATTGCTTTGTACTGGATATCATAACTCAGCATCACCTTGGATATTTGGTTACAAAGGCAACGCCAGATATAGAATGTTATGGTGTGTATGTGCTGAACCTGAAGACAAATAAAATTGAAAAAATCCTTTCAGCAATTACTATGTTGGCAACAGGTGGTAACGGCCAGGTGTACCGTACCACCACCAACCCGGCGATAGCAACAGGTGATGGGGTGGCAATGGTGTACAGGGCAAAAGGCCGCATTGAAAATATGGAGTTCATACAATTTCATCCTACTGCTTTGTATGAACCGGGAGTTAGGGGACATTCATTTTTGATAACAGAAGCCGTTCGGGGAGATGGTGGCATTTTGCGTAATCATAAAGGGGAAGCTTTTATGGAACGGTATGATGAAAGGAAAGATTTAGCTCCAAGGGATATTGTGGCAAGGGCAATAGATAATGAAATGAAAGTAGCAGGTACAGAAAATGTTTTTCTGGATTGCAGGCATTTCAGCAAAGAAAAATTTACAGAACACTTTCCGAATATTTATGATAAATGCATCAGCATTGGGATTGATATTATCAGGGATATGATACCGGTGGCGCCTGCTGCCCATTACAGTTGCGGAGGTATCAAAACAGATGAATGGGGACGGACGTCCATAAAAAATTTATACGCTGCCGGCGAATGTGCCTGCACAGGCCTTCATGGCGCTAATCGCCTGGCCAGCAACAGTTTGCTCGAGGCAATGGTGTTTGCACACCGGGCCTACCTTGATTCCGTTATTAATATCAGGCATCGTGCCAATATCGTTTTGGGAGATGGGAGCAGCGTTCCTGCATGGAAGGCTGATGGTACCAATGCCCCTAAAGAAATGATCCTCATTACCCAGAGTGTAAAGGAAATGAAATTGCTGATGAGTGATTATGTGGGTATTGTAAGGAACAATGAACGCTTGCACAGGGCAATGAAAAGACTGGACCTGCTGTATGAAGAAACAGAAGCACTGTATGAAAAAACAGAGGTTTCGCCCCAATTATGCGAACTGAGGAATATGATCACTGTGGCATATTTAATTGTAAAGTGTGCAGAGTTCCGGCATGAAAGCAGGGGACTACATTTTAATACCGACTATCCCGGCAAGAGTGATAAAGGACAGAATATTGTATTGTAGCATGTATTAAACGCCTGAAATTTTAAAGTATTCATTGCATGTATTATATTATTTACGGATTCTTATACCTCTTATCGCTGCTCCCTTTTTTTGTGCTGTATTTAATTAGTGATTTTATTTATATCCTCCTATACTATGTATTTGGATACAGGAAAAAAATAGTACTGGATAATATTTCCATTGCATTTCCGGAAAAGACAATTGAAGAAAGAAAAGGGATAGTCAAAGAGTTTTACAAAAATCTTATCGATACATTTATTGAGACCATCAAGATGGTGAGTATGAGTGAAGAGCAGTTTGATAAAAGATGTACAGTAAATGCAGACGCCCTGAATGAAATGGCAGCAAGAGGCAAAAACGTACAAATCCACAGCGGCCACCAGATGAATTGGGAATATGCTAACTGGGCCTTTGCAAAACACATGCGTATTCCCTGGATTGGAATATACCAGCCAATAGGCAACAGCGCAATGAATAAACTTTTTTTTAAAATGAGGTCCCGGTATCATTCCAAATTAATTTCCACAAAGGAGTTTAAGAACGTAATGCACACCCTGTTTAAGTCACAGTATTCCATTGGGCTGGCTGGCGATCAGAATACCAATCCCACTTCCGGCTACTGGCTTTATTTTTTTAGCAAACCCGTGCCGTTTATTACGGGTCCCGAAAAAGGGGCGACTAAAAATAATGCCGCAGTGTTTTTTGCAAATTTTACTAAAGGCAAAAGAGGCTATTTTCACATCCACACGAAATTAGTTGTTGAAAATGCAGCCGAAGTTCCAGCAGGCGAACTGACCAGGTTGTACCGTGATTTCCTGGAAGAAACAATACGGAAAGACCCAGGCAATTATCTATGGAGCCACCGCAGGTGGAGGCATGAATATAAAGACGAATACAAAGACAGGTGGATAGATACCCGGTTGCCTTAATTCAAGATGCTGAGATCTTTATCTACTTTAATTTTCTTTTCTTCTTTAATTTTTTCCCAGCCGCCTGTTATATTTCGCAGGTTGTGGATGCCCTGTCTTTTTAATAAAGAAGCAGCAATAACACTCCTGTATCCGCCGCCGCAATACAGGTATAAATTTTGGTTGTCTTCAAAGCTTCCCAGCAGCGCTACATCCGTCATGTCATTCAAAGGCATATTAATTGCGCCTTTTACATGACCTTCGGCGAATTCTGTTTCTCTTCGTACGTCTACAGCCTGCAGATGTTGATCATGCGGAATATCCATTGCAAATTCGTCCGGTTCTACATCAATGATCATATCTATTTTTTCACCTGCATTGATCCATGCGTCAATACCTCCCTGCAGGTAGCCTTCCATATTCGAAAAACCCACCCTAGCAAGCCGGATGATGGTTTCTTCCGCTTTTCCAGTTTCTGTTACCAGCAGCAATGGTTTATCAAATGAAAGGATGCTGCCTGCCCACTCGGCAAAACGGCCTTCTAAACCAATAAAAATACTGCCGGGGATGTATCCATTAATAAAAACCGCTGCATTCCGGGTATCTAAAATTGTGGTATCCGAACTTAATTTATTTTTGAAATCAGTTACTGAAAGGGCTGTTAACGCCCTTGCTTTTATTTTGTCAAGGCTCTCATAGCCTTCTTTATTGATAAGTGCATTAATGGAAAAATATTTAGGGGCATCTGCTAAACCTTCAGTAATTGCTTTAATAAAAGCATCTTTTGTCTGCGGCTGTAAGGCATAATTATTTTTCTTTTCTTCCCCAATGGTACTGTAAGCCTGTGGATCCAAATTTTTACCGCAACTGCTGCCTGCTCCATGAGCAGGATATACCAATACCTCATCTGCCAGTGGCAAAATTTTAGTTTGTATTGTTTCGTACATGATACCGGCCAATTCTTCTTTACTCATTTCGCCACTGCTCAAATCCGGCCTGCCCACATCACCAACAAAAAGCGTGTCGCCGGTAAAAATTGCATGGTCTTTTTCATGCTCATCTTTTAGTAAATAACAACTGCTCTCTATCGTGTGGCCCGGCGTGTGCAACACTTTAACTGAAATATTACCCAGCTTAAAAATATCGCCATCTTTGGCAATCTGTACTGGGAATTTGGTTTCTGTTTGCGGGCCATATATAATGGGGGCCCCGGTTTTTTTGCTAAGGTTCAGGTGACCACTAACAAAATCTGCATGAAAGTGGGTTTCAAAAATGTATTTTATTGCTGCCTTTCTTTCAGCAGCAAGTGCTGTGTATTCTTCTGTATCTCTTAACGGGTCTATTATGGCAGCTTCTCCATTGCTTTCAATGTAGTAAGCCGCTTCACTTAAACAGCCAGTATATAATTGTTTTATAAACATACTAAAATCGTTTCTGAATATTTTATCGTGGATGCAGGCAAAGGTAAAAATAAAAAAGCGGATGAATAACCATCCGCATTACCTTGAAATTTTATTGTATAGCTAAGCCACCAGTTCATTCACAATGCGGCTGATCTCTTCTATTCTTTTATGATTAATAAGATAATAAATAAACTTTCCCTCCCGCTCTGTTGTTACAATTCCTGCTTTTCTGAGTATGGCCAAATGCTGCGAAGCCACAGATTGCTCAAGCCTCAGGCGAACATAGATTTCAGTTACGGTGATTTTCTTTTCCTCTTCAATCAACTTTAAAAGCTGCTGGCGCAATTTGTGGTTAAGTGCCCTTAAAATGAGAGCTGCCTTCTTTACATTGTAATAGTCAATTTTTAATGTACTCATGTTTCCAGTTTTAAAAGACATTAATATACCTTCTTTTCAGAGAGCTTGTCTTTATCATAGTTATTAAATTTTTATAAACTGTTCCGTAGAACGCTGCAAAGATACAATGCAAATCAGATAGTTAAATAATAGAATTTTACGAGTGGTAACTAATAACAACATTCAGCTAACCTTAGCGGACATTTTGCGCCATATAGAACTCTTTTAAATAAAGCGGTTCGGAATAGGCTACATCGGCTAAATCATTTTTTAAAAATTGATCAAAGGATAATTTACTCATTGCCAAACCATTACCTGCGGGTGCAGGAAAACTGGCATTTTTGTGTGTGCAGATTGAATGCCATTTAGCCGCACCACTACCGAAAAAAGCGACCGGGTTGTTTAACAACATTTTAACGAAGGAGCCGTCATCAAGAATCAATGCAGTAGCCGGGGAAATGATAGTTAACCTGCTGTCGTACACCGCTGTAAATACTTCCATGCGGCGGGCATCTATCATCGGGCAAAAGAGCATCCTTTCAATATAATTTAGTTTGTTTTCATTGATGGCCGCCGCTGCTAATATTTCCAATGCGCCAACGGTTATCAGCGGCTTGTTTATTGCAATGCACAACCCTTTTGCACTAGCCATTCCAACCCGTAAACCGGTATACGAACCGGGACCGTACACAACCGCAACAGCGGCTAAATCCTGCAAAGTATTACCTGCTTTTTTTAGCAGCGATTGTATTGCCGGCTGTACAAAAGCAGCATGCTCTTTTTGATTGGTGTTTATTACTTCCTGCACAATCAGCCCGTCTTGCGCAATATTAATTTGTGCAGTTTCTGAAGCAGTATCGATATTTAAGATCAGGCTCATAAAAATATTTCTTTTCGTAACAGTGGAGCAGGTAAATACCTTGTATCCTGCCTGCTTAAAACCGACAACAAATCATATACATTCTTCACGCCAATGATACCAGCCCATTCAAAAGGCCCGAAAGGATAATTTGTACCCAGCTTCATGGCAGTATCAATTTCCTGCTTTGAACTTACGCCTTCACCCAATGCAAAGTATGCTTCATTGATGATCATAGCAATTACCCTGGCCGCTCCCAGGCCGGGTTCATCTGCTGCTTCAATATATTGTTTGTTGAGCGCTGCAAGCATTTGTTTAAGTTCATCACTTATTATGCCACTCACCTCCCAAAGGTTTCTTGCTAAAAAAGTTTTCCATCCGTTAATGCGGACCACATTATTTCCGGTTTGTAATTCTTTTAAGGTATGAACAACCGAATTTAGTATTACAGGCTTGCGTATGTTTTCAAGGTGCTGGCTGTTTACTTCCTGCAAAATAATGTATCCTTCAGCGTTGGAAACTTGCTGCTGTAATGATGCCAGTCTTACCAAGTTTACACCACTTGCATTCATGGTGAGTTCATTCCATTGTTCTTCATTTGCCAGTACCGCAATCGTCATCTGATAATTTTTTACAAAAATAGGTGGTTGATAAAAGATATATTTGCAGTCCGTAAAAATAACAGCAATGAGCAAGCAAATTATCAATACCAATAACGCACCGGCACCTATCGGGCCATATAACCAGGCAATTAAAACTGGCAATCCCGGAAACCCGGCACAGGCTCTCTTGTTTGTATCAGGCCAGGTGGCATTAAAGCCCGGCTCTGGTGAAATGGCGATGGCTGACATTATAGAAGAGACCCACCAGGTGCTACAAAATTTAAAATCAATTCTGCAGGAAGCTGGTATGGATTTCAGCAATATTGTTAAAACGACTATCTATTTAAGTGACATGAATCTATTTGGACAGGTAAATGAAATTTATGCCAAGTATTTTGAGGGTGATTTTCCTGCAAGGGAAACGGTAGCTGTTAAGGGACTGCCTAAAAATGCGAATGTTGAAATAAGCGTCATTGCCGCTGCCTGATTATTGCAATTCAGTTAAATTGTTTGGAATGCATTGAATTTGCGGCTTTTCGCCTTTCGGAACCAGCAATATTATATTGTCTCTCAATATTTCGCCATTTCGGAAAATATAACCTGCTTTTACTGATTCTGTTGTTTCCTTTTCCTCAGTTTTTTTCTTTATAATGATATAAAAATCCCGGGCTTTTATGCTGCTGCTTTTTGAGGTAAACCTTTTACCATTGGCATTCCGGCAGTGAAAGGTAGCCAACAGGTTGGGGGCGTCAAAGGACAATACCGCTTTTTTATCAGCATAAATTTTAGTACAATTGCTTTTGTTTGTTATTTGAACTGTTATTTCATAGCGGCTGTATTCTTCTCCTTTGGCAGATTTTACCTGTTCGTTTTTGATGACATAACCATATTCAAACCCGTTTTCAACTACTGGATTTTTTTCATCGATATCCAATACCTGGGCTGAGGTGCCAAAGCAAAAAAGGAAACCGGCAACTTCCATCAAACAAGTTTTAAAAAACATAAAAAGGCATTTAATTTTGAACGATTAAGATAATAATAATATTTAACTTCTAAAAATGAGTGATAGCAAAGGGTTGGTAATCATAACAGATAAGGTACCGGATTTTTTGATTGATACGCTGAAGCAAAAGGGGTACGAAGTTAGGTACCTGCCCCAGCTTACTTTCAAAGAAATGGACGGGCTGATGCCAGCTATCACAGGATTAATACTGACTACCAAAATAGCCATCGGCAAATCATTGTTGGATAAGGGCACCAACCTGCAATGGATAGGTCGTCTCGGCAGTGGCATGGAACATATTGATGTGGCCTATGCAGCCAGCAAAGGTATAAAATGTGTGAGCAGCCCGGAAGGTAACCGCAACGCAGTGGCTGAACATGTACTCGGACTGGCACTAAATGGAATGAACAATATCAGCCGCGGATTTGATGAAATTAAGGCGGGTAAATGGATACGGGATGGTAACCGTGGGGTAGAGTTAAGCGGCAAAACTGTTGGAATTATTGGCTTTGGCAATACCGGCAGCGCCTTTGCAAAATTGCTGGCTTCCTTTGATGTTACCGTACTGGCATATGATAAATATAAATTTGGGTTTGCAAAAGACTATATCCGGGAGGCTAGCGTTGAGCAGATAGCCCGCTACGCAAATTTGATCAGCTTTCATGTGCCGTTAACTACCGAAACAACCTGCATGGCAAATGAACAATTTTTTAGTTCGCTTACGCAAAAGCCGTTTTTCATCAACGCTTCCAGGGGAGCTGTTACCGATACAGGGGCATTAATAATTGCCCTGCAGCAAAACCAAATTTCAGGTGCCGCCCTCGACGTTTTGGAAAATGAAAACCTGGCTGCACTTACCGCAAACCAGCAAACCCAACTGGATTTTCTTACCCGGCAACCAAATGTTATTGTCACCCCTCATATTGCTGGTTATAGCCATGAAGCGTTTATTAAAATGAGCCAGGTGGTGCTGGATAAACTGGGCATTTAAAAATTTGATTATATTTGCACTATCTACAACGCCTTGGGCATTCCCGGGGCGTTGTATTTTTTTTCTGTTTACAATAAAAATGTAATGTTATGAGCGAAACAAACTATGTGAAAAAAGACACGTACGAAAAGATGAGGGAGGAACTTTACCAATTAAAAAGTGTAGATCGCCCCGCGGCAAGCTATGCTATTGCGGAGGCACGTGAAAAAGGAGACCTGAAAGAAAATGCTGAATACGATGCCGCAAAAGAAGCACAGGGATTGCTGGAAGCTAAAATAAAACAACTGGAAGGGATCATCGCTACAGCCAGGATACTGGATGAAACCAATATTGATACCAGTAAAGTATCTATCCTTACCAAAGTAACAGTGACCAATATGGGTACCAAAAAGCAGGTGACCTACCAGATCGTTTCTGAAAAAGAAGCAGACCTTAAACTGGGAAAAATTTCAGTCACATCTCCTATCGGCAAAGGCTTGCTTGGAAAGGCTAAAGGCGATATCACCGAAGTGCAGGTGCCGGCTGGAACATTAAAATTTAAGGTTGAAAATATTTCGCTGTAAGTAGTATTTATAAATAGTCGTTTGTTTTGCCCGTTTGGTTTAGATTTTTTCACAATAGTTTCCATTTTATATTACAAGACACAAAACATAATGGTATCAACGGGTAACAAGAAACGGGTAACATTGTATTTGATATGACCATCTTCTCAAAAATCATAGCCGGACAGATACCTTCCTATAAAATTGCGGAGAATGACAATTTCTTTGCTTTCCTGGATATTTTTCCACTGGTGGAAGGGCATGTGCTGGTAGTGCCCAAAGTGGAGACAGATAAATTTTTTGACCTGGCAGATAATTACCTGGCAGAAATGCTGTTGTTTGCAAAACCCATTGCACATGCTATAGAAAAAGCGTTTGACTGTAACCGTTGCGGTATCTGCGTTATGGGATTGGAAGTACCGCATGCTCACCTGCATTTGATACCCATCAATTCGGCAGATGATCTAAACTTTAATAATTCAAAACTGAAACTGTCTCCTGAAGAATTGAAAGGAATAGCGGAAAAGATTGTACAGCTTTTATAACGAAACCAATATAGTTGAACCGCTGAAACAGTGATACGGTAAATTAAACAGCGGTTCGCCATTCAACTTTATTTTGCAGGCGGCTTTAAATCATCCACACCAATCTTGTTGATATCATGATCTATGGTATCGGGCTTATTTTCTAAAATATATTTGATCACTAAGTATCCGCCAAATGCACAGAAAAGTGCAATAAATGAAATTTGAAAAAGAATGGCTTGTTCAATCTTAGCAGGGTTGCTTTGTCCCTGACCAAACATCGCCAGTCCTAACAGGCCGCCAATTAACTCTGCGCCCAACCAGGCAAGCACGGTGTATAATTTCCAGGCGTTGGGCTTTAATCCTTTTTGTAAAGCCAATTGCCCATTGCGCTTACAAAGAAACACCAGTGCAATAATTTCTATTATTAACATGCTTATTTTTTATTATTATTTACACTATGCAACCCATTGACCCGGAAGCATTCCAACCTGATCAGTTAGTGCCAAAGGCGATTTCTGTTATACAAGATCAATATCAAAATTCACCAACTGCACAAATTCACCGATCCTTTCATCAATATCCTGTTTGGTAATCTCTTTCATCCTGTTTGGGCCAAATTTCTCCACACAAAAACTGGCTAAGGCGCTTCCCACAATGATGGCAGTTTTCATGTTTTCAAAACTGATATCTTTTGTTTTTGCCAAGTGGCCTATAAAACCGCCGGCAAATGTGTCACCAGCGCCTGTTGGATCAAATACTTCTTCCAAAGGCAGTGCAGGGGCGAAGAAAACGTGGTTACCATGAAATAATAATGCACCATGTTCGCCTTTCTTGATCACCAAAAATTCAGGCCCCATGTCTATTATTTTTTTAGCAGCTTTCACCAAAGATACTTCCCCGCTCAGTTGCCGTGCTTCTGCGTCATTTACCATCAGCACATCTACTTTTTTGAGTACTGCTTTTAAATCTTCCAGTGCAATGTCCATCCAGAAGTTCATCGTATCCATCACGATCAGTTTGGGCCTTGTTTGTAGTTGATCTATCACACTCAATTGTGTAGCCGGGGCCAGGTTGCCCAACAATAAAAATTCAGCTCCCTGGTAGCTGTCCGGGACAACGGGGTTAAAATCAGCCAGTACATTCAGATCAGTAACCAGCGTATCCCTTGAGTTCATATCCAAATGATACCTTCCACTCCAGAAAAAAGATTTCTTATCAGCTACTACTTCTACACCTTCTAATTGAACACCACGTTTTTCCAGCTCTTCCAGTTCTTCTTTTGGAAAATCATAGCCAATAATGGAGATTTGTTGAATCGGCGTTACAAAATGACTGGCTGCATACGCTACATAAGTGCCGGAGCCGCCCACAATCTGGTCTACTTTTCCGAAAGGAGTTTCAATGGCATCAAAAGCCATGGTACCAACTGAGATTAATGACATGATAAATGTTGATTTGTGTTGTAAAATTTTAGCGGTGCAAAAGTAACGGATTAAAAAGTGTTTCAGCTATGCGGTACTAAGTTTTATTAAGCAGAAAGAAAGTTTGTAATCAGTAACTTAGTTCCAGCTTTTCATCGCCGCGTTATTAGATACCGGTTTAAAAATTTATTCAGTGCTTTTACAAATTCATCCCGATAATCCCCAGCCCCGGCTTATAAAGCAGGTGGTGGAATGCCTGAAAGACGGTGGAGTGATCGTATATCCCACAGATACCATTTACGGCCTTGGCTGCGACATCCGGCAGCATAAAGCCATTGAAAAAATATGTAAGATCAAGCATATCGATCCTCAAAAATCTCAACTCACCTTCATTTGCAAAGACCTCAGCGATTTGAGCGACTACACTAAAAGTATCGATACGCCCCTGTACAGGATGTTGAAAAATCATCTACCGGGGCCCTACACGTTTATTTTGCCAGCGAGCAAGCAAGTACCTAAAATTTTGCAGAGCAAAAAGAGCACTGTTGGATTACGGGTGCCGGATAATAATATTTGCCAGCATATATTAACCGAACTGGGAAATCCTATTTTAAGTTCGTCATTACCGGGAGAAATGGTGGAAGAATATACCGACCCTGGGATCATTTTTGAAAAGTTTGAAAACCTGGTCGATTTGGTGATTGATGGCGGCAGCGGCGGGATGGTGCCATCTACAATCATTGACTGTACATCAAGTGAATGGACTGTAATACGGGAAGGGTTGGGCGTGTGGGAATGAAAAGTAGTTTGAGGTTGTAGGTTGAAGGTCTAAGTTGCCTTAATACAAAGGGTTTGTTGAAATGCAAAAACTTTAAACCTTCAACTTTAAACCCTTTAAACCTGTCCGCCTTCCACCAAAAACAAATACACCTCCTTCGGGCCATGCACACCTGTTACCAGCGTTTTTTCAATATCGGCCGTACGGCTGGGACCACTGGCAAACGTGATGAAGGAGGGGATATTACCGGCCTGTCCGACCGAGTCATCCGGGCGGGCGTATTTATCTTTTATATTTTGCAGGGCATCCTTAATATCGTACAGTAACTGGTGGGTGTACGCAATACAAATATGAACCGGGGCATATACACTTACCGTACGACCGCTTTGTTCAGCACTGCTCATCACAATCGTACCGGTACGGGCAACTAAATATTCGCAGCCGGTAATGGACGCATCGCAGCTTTCAAGACTGATCGTATTACTGAAAGCTCCGTTCCATTTACCATCGTTGCAGAAAATTTTTGTCCACTGTTTTGCAGTTATCAATTGCTGTACCTGTATTAGCATATCCTCCTCATCAAGGCAAAAAGCAAACTTACCCTGGAGGCCCGTAAATACCTGTGCAAAAATTATTGCGGGTTCTTCTGCCTGGGGCTGGTAAACAGCCGTACTGCCTTCACTCAAAGGAAAAGGCAAAGGCACCGGGTTACTCAGTGCCTTCCTTATCTTTTTTAATATATTTTCTTTAGCGGTTGTAGCGCTCATTGTTCAATTAAGGTTGTGTTACATTGGAGATTGCTTCAGCAGGTGGTATTGGTGAAGTTCCGTTAACAAGTTCTGAAGGTTCATCGGGTACATCCAGTGTTTTCTTTTCTTCATAAGGCCTTTTGCCGATCAATGCCTCTACATCACTCTTGAATAACACTTCTTTTTTCAGTAATTCTTTTGCCAGTTTTTCTACTTCTTCTTTCTTTTCAGTCAGTAATGCTTTAGTCCTTACATACGCAACTTCAATCAGTTTACGCACCTCGTGGTCGATCATTTTACCGGTTTCCTCACTGTAAGGTTTGGTAAAAGTGTTTTCCTGATTAGGATCGTAGTAGCTGATATTACCTATTTTATCATTCATTCCATACACAGTGATCATGCTGTAGGCAATCCGGGTAATTTGCTGCAAGTCATTGCTGGCACCAGTGCTGATTTTGCCAAAGAAAATATCTTCACTTGCCCTGCCACCCAGCGTCATACAAATCTGATCCATCAACTGGTCGGTATTGTATAGGTACTGTTCTTTTGGTGTGTACTGGGCGTAACCCAATGCAGCCGTGCCTCTTGGCACTACGGTTACTTTTAATAACGGGTAGGCATGTTCCAGGAACCAGCCGCATATAGCATGGCCGGCTTCATGGTACGCAATGATCTCTTTTTCTTCCGGGGAAATGATCTTGTTCTTCTTTTCCAATCCACCAATTACCCTGTCAATTGCATCCTGGAAATCAGACATATCCACAGCATCTTTTCCTTTCCTGGCTGCTATCAATGCTGCTTCATTGCACACGTTGGCAATATCCGCCCCGGCAAAGCCCGGTGTTTGTTCTGCCAGTTTATGAATATCCAGTTTGCTGGAAATTTTGATCGGTCCTAGATGAACTTTAAAAATAGCTTCCCTTCCTACCAGGTCTGGTTTGTCGATAGAGATTTGCCTGTCGAACCTTCCGGGACGAAGCAATGCAGAATCCAGTACATCCGGCCTGTTGGTAGCGGCTAAAATGATAATACCTAAGTCGGTACCAAATCCATCCATTTCCACCAGCAACTGATTAAGGGTATTTTCCCTTTCATCGTTGCTCATCATTACGTTCTTGCCCCTTGCCCTGCCAATCGCATCAATCTCATCTATAAAAATAATACAAGGTGCTTTTTCTCTTGCCTGTTTAAATAAATCCCGTACACGGCTGGCACCCACACCCACAAACATCTCCACAAAATCACTACCACTTAAGCTGAAAAAAGGAACCTGGGCTTCACCTGCAACAGCTTTTGCCAACAAGGTTTTACCAGTACCTGGAGGGCCGATGAGTAAAGCACCTTTTGGAATTTTACCTCCAAGGGCAGTATATTTTTTAGGATTTTTTAGGAAGTCAACGATCTCCATCACTTCCACTTTGGCTTCATCAAGGCCAGCTACATCACCAAAATTGATATTAACCCTGGAGGCTTTATCAAATAGGGTAGCTTTTGATTTACCAATGTTGAATATGCCGCCCGGGCCGCCGGCACCGCCACCCGGGCCACCAACTTTACGCATCATCATTACAAACAATAACCCTATCAGGAGGATGGGCAACAGTGTGGTTACAATTTGACCAAATAACTCACCTTCTTCATCGGGCGAATCCGGAACCCGGGTAACGGTCGGATTATCTTTGTAAAAATCGCTCATTTGCTCGGCAAATGTTTTGTCTTCCACGATAGAAAAGTATAATTGGGGGGCGGGCGTTTTCAGCGCAATATCGTATTGCTGTTTGTCAAATATTTTTTGATAATAGGCAGCATTCTTTTGTAAAGCGTCTTTTACCAAAAATACCCTTACCAGTTTCTTATTGCGAATGGTTTTTATTTTTTCAACATCCCCAGACTTCACCATTTCTGTAAACTTGATCTGGTCTGTCTCCACTCCTGCGCTGATACCCGTGCGGAAAAAATTATAGCCAATTAGTGCTGCAAAGGCAATTCCATAGATCCAGTAAATGTTAAACCGGGGCTTCTTTTTATTTTGGTTATCGTCACCAATGGGAGGAATATTATTAGGATTGGGTTTCCTGTTCGTCTCTGTTGTCTTATCTTCTGCCATAAAATACTTTCTTACAAATTTATTTTTGATTTACTGTTATCGGGATAATAACAATTTATTTTAACTAATCCTTATGTTCCATCAAGGGGGCATCACTCCACATTTCTTCCAGTTGGTAAAATTTTCGGGGTTCCGGCAACATAATATGTACTACTACATTTACGTAATCTATCAGTATCCATTGTTGTGCCTGTCTGCCCTCATGCTTAAACGCAGCTTCAAGGCATTTTGTTTTGACCTCAGCTTCCACAAAATCGGCTATTGCCTTTAACTGGGTGTTATTGGTTGCTTCGCAGATAATAAAGAAATCGGATACCGCTTCAGGGATTTTTCTCAGGTCGAGGCTGATGATATTTTCGCCTTTCTTATCCTGGATAGCTTTGATGATGACTTTAAAAATTTTACTGTTCCTGGTGAGCCTCGTAATACTATTCTTTTTCCGGCTGGCTAATACTGTAAGGTTATTCAAATTTATTTTTTTTGCATTTAGACGTTATAATGGATAAACCACCAGTGAAAGGCAACACATTCTTTTTTTTGTCAATTGTTGAATGTAGCTTGCAATTGCGTTCAAAAATACAATTTCTTTATCAATCAAACTATGGGTTTTACCGATCCGTCATTTATATTACTGGACAGCGTCGATAGTACCAACAACTATGCCATGGCAAAAGCCCATGCAGGATTGGCTAAGCATGGAGATGCCTGGTTTGCCCACAGCCAGACTGGTGGAAAAGGCCAGCGTGGAACAAAATGGCATACAGGTAACGGCGAAAACATCGCACTTAGTATTGTAATAGTGCCAGCCCAACTGGCAATGGACGAACAATTCAAATTATCGGTGGCCGTTGCACTTGGCTGTTTTGATTTTTTCAGGAGCTATGCCGGGGAAGACACAAAAATTAAATGGCCCAATGATATTTACTGGCGTGACAGAAAGGCAGGAGGTGTGCTGATAGAAAATATTATAGGACGTACCGCCACCGGTGGCAACTGGAAATTTGCCGTGGTGGGAATTGGAATGAATGTAAATGATACCGCATTTGAAAATGGGCTGAAAAACGCCGTATCCCTAAAACAAATAACCGGTAAGCACTTCAATGTGGTTGAATTGGCAAAAGAACTGCAGCTCCAGGTACTACAACACATCGCAGCAATCAATAGGATTCCCTTTGAAAGTATATTGCGTAAGTACAATGATCATTTATTTAAAGCAAATGAAGTTGTACAACTAAAAAAAGGAAATATTGTTTTCAATACCATCATAAAATCTGTTACCGAAAACGGGCAACTTGCAACTGTGGATACTATTGATAACTACTTTGATTTTGGAGAAGTGGAATGGGTACTATAAGTTTTCTGCCTGTCTTGCTTCCTCTTCATATTTATTATTGTAATAACCTTTGCGCAGGCTCTCCCATAAATATTTCGTAATAAAAATGATAAATCCGTGCTGCCGGAACTGGCGGATATGGCAAAGCTCATGTTTTACCCATTTGTCATCCTCCAAAAATGCTGCTTTGCTGGTATGGCATAAATGAATGGTGCTGCCAAGTACCATAGCTACCGAAGGAGTACCTAATTTTTTGGCTGCTATTTTTGCCAGCCAGGAGTTTTCTTTTATGGTAAATTTTTCGTCAACCAATGGAAGACCAGGCTTTTAAAATTTCTTCTGTATGTTGCTTGCTCCGGGGTTTTAAGAATATCTTTTTTATGGTGCCTTTTTCATCAATTAAAAAAGTGGTGCGGTGCAGGCCCAAATATTTATTGCCAAACATTTGCTTCTCTCCCCACACACCATATTTATCAATGATGGTACGTTTGGGATCGGCCAGTAATTTAAAAGGAAGGGTGAATTTTGTTTCAAACTTTTTATGTTTTGCCGCTTCGTCCGGGCTTATGCCCAGCACCACGATGCCTTCTTTTTTTAATGCACTAAAATTGTCCCTCAGGTTGCAGGCCTGCTCTGTGCAGGTGGGGGTATCATCTTCCGGGTAAAAATAAAGTACTACTTTCTGGCCCTTAAACTGTGCCAATGAAACCTTTTCACCATTTTGATCGATGCTGGTAAATGCCGGTGCTTTTTGTCCTACCGTTAAATGTGTCATAACTGATGCCCCATCCCCTAAGGTGGGATGGAGTATTAAAATTGTTACTGTTTTTGTTTTGACTAAACGTTGCCTAAGAGTACGCTTGCCTTACACCCCTTTAAGGGATGGGGGCTTATCTCGTAAACCTATAAACCTTCTCCGTTTTATTCCCCGCACAATCCTCCACACTTAATTTTAATTCATGCGCTCCTCTGCCACAATGCTCATCAAATTTGTAAATAAATGTCTTGCCTTTATCATTACTGAACCGCAGCCATTTGCCATCCAGTTCGGCCCTGAAATTTTGGAGTTCATCTGTTGCATCCCTGATAACAAAAACAAGCCGGTTTAGTTTAGCAGCGTTCATGCCATCTTTAAAACCAACAGGAGTAATGGTGGGCGGCACAATATCTTCGTACAGCTCTACATTGCCAAGCCCTTTAAAACTTGATTTGAACCAGTCGCCTTCGGGTGTTGCTTTTGCGTAATCTGTTTTACTACCCCACCAACGCCGCATGATCATCCTGTTTGGATTGGCCGCATAACTGTTTTTGATGTTGATATTGTAAAAACTATGTACCGGAACATAACCACCGTGTAGCTGGTAAGCGATGGAGCCAATATGCGTACCAGCAATTGGGCTAACTTTAAAATTTACAGCATCGTACAATTTGTTTTCATCAAGGTAAAAGCTGAGATTGCTGTTTTCAAACACGTTCAGGTAGCCAGGTTTAAAGATATTTTGTGCAGGCTGTGCTGCGGGTGGGGTTGTTTCAGTTGACTTTACGCCAAACTGCAGCAGGGTAGTATTACCCTCTGTATCTTTTACTTCAATTTTTATGTTGTGTATTTCATTATCGCTGAGGTCAATCACGCCATCGCCATTCACTTCCTGGTATACCCCTTGCGGATTTCCCGGCAACCTGCTTAAATGCTGAACAAAAGACCCGCCGCTGTTGCGTAATTTATAATCTATGTGTGCATTGAGGTAACGGGTTTCATCGTAGCTGATATTGTCAAGCTGAAAGCCAACAATTGGTTTTTCATCAGCATACAGGTTCGCTTCGTATATGCCATTCTGATTGGTGGAACCGGTATACAGGTCATAAGCAGTAATGGCAAAACTTGTCTTATTGGTGGGCAAAGAAATCACTGCAGGCACTGTTTGATAAAGGCCTTTTACCTTTTTCAATGAAATAAAACGGGGGCTTTGTTCGTAGGTGCTTTTTGTTCGGTCATACACAGCCAGCCTCAGTACAGCAGGTGCAATTTTATCTGTTACCGGGAAGCCAAAAAGCAAAGGGTTTAGCACTTTTTCTGTTTTGGTATCCCTGATTTCAAAATGTACATGCGGCCCCTGTGAACCGCCTGTGTTGCCGCTGTAAGCAATGAATTGCCCTTTTTTTACAGGAAATAAATTAACCGGGATATCAATAAAAATTCTCCAGCTTTCCAGTTTGTATTGCTGTTCCGTTACATATTTTTCCAGCTCCGGGTAAAAATCATTTAAGTGGGCATATAAAGTAGTAAGGCCATTGGGATGGTTGATATAAATGCAACGGCCGAAGCCATAAGGTTCAATTTTTATTTTAGCGATGTAACCATCAGCGGCTGCCAGTACCGGCATGTTTTCTTTCTGTTCGGTCCTGCAATCAAGGCCCATGTGGAAATGGTTGGGCCTAAGTTCACCAAAGTTGGCAACCAGCGCTTTTGTTGCCTGCACCGGCCAGCCAAAGTAACCTTTTGGATAATTTTTGGGTGGAAAGATTTGCGCAAAAACAGTATTGGAAAAGAGTAGTAAATGAAACGATAATAATACCCTGCTGGAAAAAAGAATCATTATGCTTTTGGTGATGTGTAAGAATTGTAACAGTAATCAGGGCATAAAATTAACCAGTTTTAACCAAATAGTTTATTCTGCTGATTTATTTAGCATTTTAAATAATCGGTTGATATTACTATCGCCGCCTCCCGGTATTTTTTCCACAAGCCTTTTGGGTGCATAGCAATAACGCTTAAATTGCCTTTGATATTCCATGTTGGAGTGCCGGTATAAAAAGCAAAAGGATTTTATTAATTAAATTGTATTTTACACTAAATAAAGTGTTCTCTATAAATCATCATTTTAATTTTCAAACCACCACGATATGATCCAGTTAACGGTCAATCAAAAAAAATACAATGTCGATGTACCGCTGGCGATGCCCCTGCTATGGGTAATAAGGGATGTGATCGGTCTCACTGGCACAAAGTATGGATGTGGCGTGGCCCAATGCGGTGCCTGCACGATTCATATGAATGGTGAGGCCATAAGGTCCTGTGTAACGCCGGTGTCAAAAGCAGTCAATCAAAACATTACTACCATCGAAGGCCTTTCAAACGACAACAGCCATGCGGTGCAAAAGGCGTGGTTGATAGAAGATGCCCCGCAATGCGGGTACTGCCAAAGTGGACAGATCATGAGCGCTGCGGTTTTATTAAAAGATAATCCCAACCCCACCGACCAGGATATTGATGATGCTATGAGTGGCAATCTATGCCGTTGCGGAACCTACCCAAGGATAAGAAAAGCAATTCACACCGCAGCCAAACTGCAAAAAGAAGGAGGTATCAAATGAGCAACACAACCTACAATGCAAGCCGCCGTAATTTTCTTAAAACAGGTGCCGGTATCAGTGGAGGACTTATCATCTCTTTTATGGTGCCTGCCTACGCCGGCCGGTTAAAAAATTTATTGGGTGAACCTGCAGGTTCGGTTTCATTTGCACCCAATGCATTTTTACGGATCGGTTCCGATAACAGCATCCGGATATTACTTGCCCATGCGGAAATGGGGCAGGGCATCTGGACAACATTATCAATGCTGCTGGGAGAAGAGTTAGATGCAGACTGGAAAAATATTACAGTAGAACACGCCCCTCCGGCAAAAGAGTACTTTCATACCTCCTGGGGTATGCAGCTTACGGGTGGTTCAAGCACCACCTGGAGTGAATACGACCGCTACCGCAAAGCAGGCGCAACTGCAAGAATCTTGCTGGTGCAGGCTGCAGCCAGTAAATGGAAAGTAAGTCCGGCTGACTGCCGCACAGAAAATGGTTTTGTGTTTGCAGGAAAGGAAAAACTCAGTTATGGCGAGCTGGCCGAAAGCGCTGCCACTTTAACCCCTCCGGCAGAAATCCCTCTCAGAACAAAAGAGCAATGGAAATATATCGGCAAGGGGATGAAACGCCTGGATGCGCCTGAAAAAGTAAATGGCAAAGCAGTGTTTGGAATAGATGTGCAGGTGCCGGGAATGAAGATAGCCGTGGTGGCACATCCGCCGGTAATGGGCGGAACGGTAAAATCCTTTGATGCATCCAAAGCAAAACAAATCAGCGGTGTGTTGGATGTAGTCCAAATACCTACAGGCGTTGCCGTTATTGCAGATAATACCTGGGCAGCTATTGAGGGAAGAAAAGTGCTGGTGGTGGATTGGGATTTAGGGGGGAACGTAAGTGTTAATTCATCCACACAGTTTGAGGGGTTTAAAAACTTAGCAGAGAAAGAAGGTAAACAAGTTAAGAAAGCAGGAGATGTAGCAGCAACAATACAACAGGCAGCCAAAACAATAACTGCAGATTTTACCATGCCCTACCTGGCACATGCAGCAATGGAGCCGCTTAACTGTACGGTAAAAATTACCGGAGATAAATGTGAGATTTGGACAGGTACCCAAATGCCCGGAGGTGACCAGGCTGCTGCCGCAAAAATATTAGGATTAAAACCAGAACAGGTAAGTGTAAATACCACTTTTTTGGGCGGTGCTTTTGGAAGAAGGGCCACCATGACTTCAGACTTTGTATCGGAAGCGGTGCATATTGCCAAAGCCAGCGGTAAAACCATTAAAATGACCTGGACAAGGGAAGATGATACACAGGGTGGTTACTACCGGCCATCATTTCTGCACAGGATCAAAGCTGGTATTGACTCAAAGGGGATGCCCTTATTCTGGCAGCATATTATGGTAGGACAGGCATTGCCGGGTGATGATGGAACCGGATCAGCAGAAGGGGTTTCTGATTCACCTTATTTAAACGCTATTCCCAATTATTCCATCAGTCAGCATGCGCCGCAACTGGGCATCACTACTTTATGGCTCCGTTCTGTGGGCCACACGCACACAGCATTTGCAATGGAATGTATGATGGATGAAATGGCGCAACTGGCAGGAAAAGATCCGGTTGCATACCGCCGTATCCTGCTAAAAGATCATCCGAGAAATTTAGGCGTATTAAACCTGGCTGCTGAAAAAGCTGGCTGGGGTAAGCCTCTGCCAGCCGGGCATTTCCATGGCGTGGCAGTGCATGAATCTTTCAGGAGCTATTGTGCACAGGTGGCAGAAATTTCTATTGGAGAAGACGGTTTGGTGAAAGTACATAAGGTAACGGCTGCTATTGATTGCGGATTGGCAGTAAACCCTGATGGTATCAATGCACAAATAGAAAGCGGCGTCAACTATGCTTTGTCTGCCGCATTGTTTGGTGAGATCAGTTTTAAAAATGGTGTGGTACAGCAATCTAATTTTAATAACTACCGGATACTACGGTTAAATGAATCGCCGGCGGTAATTGAAACACATATTGTAGAGAGTACCGAACAAATGGGTGGTGTGGGAGAACCTGGTTTTCCTCCGCTTGCACCGGCTGTAGCCAACGCTTTATTTGCAGCCACCGGCAAACGGGTGCGGCAAATGCCTTTTGGTGAAATAAATTTTAAAGCATAAAATAGTAATCCCTATTTTTTTGAACCCGGCGTTTGAATCATTACCAGGCTTCTTTGGGGCAGTTTACGCAATGGAACGAAGCGCATTCCCATCCGGACGATGTTGAGCCCGGCGGGCTTGTACATTTTATCTTTATGTTAAAAGAAAAGCAGGAAACAGCAGCATCCAAAGCCCCGGTTTGGAAATAGGACAGGCTATACCAATTCGTTGTTATGATAAAAAAATATTTTCAGAAATTATTACCCGGTAGCCGGAATACTTTGCTGTTAATGATAATATTGCTGGTATCTTTTTTTGCATCTTCTTTCAAAAAAGAGAATGGCTATGCTGGCGGACTAAATCCACATCCCAACCTTACAGAAGATAGCCTGCTTTCAAAAAAAGCATTCCTCGAAGTGTACAATGTATTGATGAGCCCACGCTGTATGAACTGTCACCCGTCTGGCGATGTACCCCTTGTTGGCGAAGAAAGCAAACTGCATTCGCCTGTAGTAAAACGCGGTAAAGATGGAAGAGGTATGTATGCCTCCAAATGTGCCAACTGCCATATGGATGAAAACCAGCCGGGCCTGAATACAGCGCCCGGCAACCCCAACTGGAAAATGCCGCCTGCTGAAATGAAAATGGTTTTCCAGGGAAAGACAGCCGGGGAACTGGCAGCACTGTTACTGGATACAACAGCCAATGGCAATAAAACAAAAGAAGATCTTATAAAACATGTTGCTGAAGATGGATTGGTGCTGGCAGGCTGGGATCCAGGGGAAGGAAGAAAAAAACCTCCACTCAGTCATGAAGACTTTGTAAAACAATTTAAGTTGTGGATTGATAACGGGGCTTACCTGCCAAATAATTAACGCAGATGAAAGAGATTGAAGATATTATCCAGGCGTTTAGATTGGCGCAGGAGACACAAAAAAAATCAGCACTGGCTACCGTGGTGCATGTGGAAGGCTCTTCTTACCGCAGGCCCGGCGCAAGAATGCTGGTAACAGATGACGGCCTGTTGACCGGGGCCATCAGCGGGGGTTGCCTGGAAGGTGATGCATTAAGAAAAGCAATGCTTGCCATTGCACAGCAACAGAATAAACTGGTTTCTTACGACACTACAGATGATGAAGACAATGCATTTGGAATACAGTTAGGCTGCAATGGTATTGTACACATTTTATTTGAACCCATCAACCCCTTACAACAGGATCATCCAATTGCGTTGCTTGAAACGGCATTGCTTCAAAAAAAGGCATCCGTACTGGTTACTTTATTTTCCCTTGACAATCCTTCCGGTAAACAAGGCGGCACCTGTATGCTGGTTACCGGAGAAAAACAATATGGCAGCATAAAAGGCATGTCGCCAGGTGCAGCCATTCAGGAGGACGCCAGCTCCGCTTTGATCACTAATACTTCACTGATAAAAACTTATCCGTCAACACAAAAGGAAACGGTAACCGGTTTTATCGAATTATTGGCACCACCGGTACAACTGATCATTGCGGGAGCAGGCAACGATGCATTTCCGTTGGTGGATATAGCAAATATCCTGGGTTGGCATGTGACAATGGTAGATGGAAGAAATACTCACGCCAATGCACAACGCTTCGCCAAAGTAAAGAAAATAATTGTTGGCAAACCGGTTGAAGCAGTGCAGCAACTTACCATTGATGAACAGAGTTTCGTTATTTTAATGTCGCACAATTATAATTATGATACCGGGATGTTGCGTCAACTACTGCATCAGCCATACAGGTACATTGGCATACTGGGGCCAAAGAAAAAATTAAACAAAATGCTGGATGAACTCAGCAGCGAAGGGATTGACATTACAGAAAAGCATAAAGAAAAAATTTACGGCCCTGTTGGCCTTGATATCGGCGCCGAAACAGCAGAAGAGATTGCGCTTTCTATCATTGCAGAAATAAAAGCAGTAATGTCTGGTAAGGAGGCTGCTGTATTACGAAACAAGAATGGGTTTATCCATGATCACGGCCATGTTGCCACTACGGGTAATGTCACCAGCCGGCTATCCCAGGCCGGTCAATTGTAAATAAATATGACCATATGTTTGTTACTTGCTGCCGGCAGTTCATCAAGGATGGGGAAGCCGAAAATGCTGCTGCCTTATAACGGCAAAACTTTCCTGCAAAAAATCGTTGATGAAATACAAAAATTGGATAATGCGTTGCTGTTAGTAATAACTGGTTGCTACCATTCTTTGTTAAATAAAATATTAACGAAGCAACACATTGCCTTTGTACAATGCGAAGATTGGGAGCAAGGCATGGGGGCTTCTATTCAAACAGGCATCAACTATGTCTTGCAGCATTATACAAACGCAGACAATATTATCATTTTAGTTTGCGACCAGCCCTATATTTCGTCCGGCTTATTGCAAGAAATGATCGATACAACAAGATCAACATCAAAAGGAATTATTGCCTGTGCCTATGCAGGTACAACCGGTACCCCGGTATTATTTGATAAAAAATATTTCAGCGAATTGGCCATGTTGGATGGACAGCAGGGAGCAAAAAAAATACTTCAGCAGTTTGCAGCAGATGTATCCCCGATCATGTTTCCGGAGGGTATCATTGATATTGACAATCCCGAAGATTATGAAAGGTTCATGAATAAAAAAAGTGGCGGGTCTTAAACCAGTCTTTTTTAAGGAATGATACGAAAACATATCCACGTTGATTAACCCGAATTAGTTTATTTATCGCATTCACTATGCCCCTGGTCAAAAATGGTTCCCCATACTTTAAAACATTTAAGTGTTGCCTTATCAAATTTTTCTTCAAAGATCACACTGGTGGAAAACGACACTAAGTTTACTTTTAATTTGATATTTTTTGCATCCTCAGGAATTTGAATGTTGAGCGTTCTGCCCAAAGTAAAGTTTCCGCTTTCTTCTGTTTTCCAGGCACCATTCAGCTCGTAAGTGACAGAGAAATTGATAATGAATCCGCCGCCATTTTTGGCAGAAATGCTTCCGGGCATGGGCAGATCAGGGAGTGGCCGAAAGAAATCATCTTTACTTTCTACCGGTGGCCGCATATTATCCACTAAATATTTCTCCGTAATTATTTTTAGTATCCTGCTTTTTAATTCTATGTCTGCATCGTTTGGAAACATGTCCTTTGTCAATAGATCAACATAGGGTGTAAAAAATAATTCCACCGGTGCAGGCGCCTTATCTACTTTATCACGCCACTTATCCAGGTCGGTTTCGCCGTTTCCACCCTGTACATAAATTTGTTTCCTGAAAACACTTTTTTTATTTCCGGTGCCGCCTGTTTCCCCGCTGCCAAATTCAACTGAGTAACCTAATTTCACTTTTTTGATGGTTGCTTCGGCAGCATATTTAAAATCCTGTTGGCTCATTCTCGCTGTTTCGTAATCGGCCCTTTTTATCTGCACCCTTTAAATATACTGACCACCCCAGGCCACATGGCTGGCATAATGGGTGCCATATTTATAATAAAATCGAGGTACTTATTTTTTACCTGTTCGAGCGTTCCCGGCAGTGGCTGATTTTTCTTCATCTGGTCTGTTGAAATGGATGGAACTCCAGCCTTGATCACCGGCAGGCCAGCTACATCATCTTTAAATGTGGGATGGAGCTTTTGTTTGTATTTCTGCCCGGTAGCAGCATCTTTCCATGTCTGACTTAAATCTATCTCATGGATTTTTCTTACCACTTTAGAAAAATGGTAGATTGATTCTGACCCTAACGACACTCTGTTCATTTCAGAATAGCTGGAGCTTAAACTCGCCGACGCCGCTTCAGGAATTGACACACTGCCGGTACCGCCCACATTAAACGAATTGGTAAACGACTTGTAGGATTCAACCCAGGACGAAGAATCAATATCATTACCTGAGTTGACGGATCCAAACTCGGCGCCGTATGGTTTTAAGTATTGGGATTCATTACCAGCCCTTTCGCCAGAATTGGAAACCACTATTCCCCGGAAGATTTTCCTGTTTTTAGTTTCATTTGGATTCAGCGGGTCAAACTTTAAAATATCAAAACCGCAACCCAGCCAGTCGATACCCGGAAGTGGCTGAACACCCCACTTGGCATCATTTCCAAGGTTTTTTGTATAGTCTTCATAAGTATCCAGGTAGGCATCAACGATTGACTGCGGCGTGTCAGGTGCGTTGCCGGAGTTGTCGCCTGCATTCGTTTGAATTGACACCTGCCCATTGACGGCTTCACTTGTATTTTCATTTGAATGGTTCTCTTGTAAAGTGGCTGATGAAGAAGACCCCGTTGATTGCTGGCCATAATATTTGATACCAATGCCCGTCATGTTAGTATTAAAATTGCCGACAAACCCGTTAAAAACAGATTGCCCGGGCATGGTGATGCTGAACGTTTCACTTCCCTTTTCATTTATTCTTTCGCCATAAACAGGGGAGGTTCTTTTGGAAGTCAGGAGCTGAACGCTGTAAATGAAATTTCCAGATTCCCCATTCTTTGTTCCGTTGATACCTGTAATACATTCGTCATCATCCAGCGCAAATGTATATTCACTGATCGTTTTTCTTCCCAGCGTGGGTTGTTCAACCCTTTGTGCTGTGGTAGAAACCAATATCGTTTGCATTCCGCTGATAACCGTCTTTCCCCAAATTTTTGAAGTGTATATTTTTATTTCAACAACTTTGTATCCTTTGGGTAAATTATCAGTAAATAACCTTCCCTGCTGATCTCCTTCCACCGGGCTTTGCACTTCCCGTAAACCGGCGCCAGCCGGAGAACCAGTAATGCAGCCGCCAAAATAAGCTGCATTGTTTTCTTGTTCTGTTACAATATTAGCGGATGCCGTATTCGCAGTATTGTATTGGGTGTTTGAAGAAGCTGATGGCTGAAGGGAAGCGGGCTTTGACAATCCCTTTGTGAGCCCGGGTGGAGCTGATGAAGGTTGTACCGTATTTAACGCGGTAATTTGCTTAGGGTTAAAAAACGTTTTTTGTTCAATTGAATAGGGCATTATTTCTCCGCCACGGATAAAATAAATAAATCCATCATCGGTATTAAAGGCATCATCAATTCCTTCGCCCCATTGCGTGGGCCATCCGTTCCAGTTAGTAATGTTATCAAGCCCTGTAAAACTGTTGGATGCGATATTGTACATCGCATATTCTTTGTTGTAAAAGAAAAAAATAAGATCTTTATTCCACTTCACAGCCCCGTCTAATTTACTATCCCATTCAGCGGGTAGTGCCGGCCATTGAGTGTATTCCGTAACAAATTCTCCGGTGCTGTGTTTAAACATCCTGTAGGAAGAGCCATTAAAAATAAGGGAATTGTCTTCATCCCATTCCAAAGCCGCATCTACCTTATTAAAGGCCTCCATACTGTACCATTCCGGAACAATTGTTTTATCACTTCCCACTGGATAATAAAAAACATTATTACCTGAGAAAAACATCACTGCATTTTTTGAATGGTCATAGGTTGCAGCAGTTACAGCCTTTGCCGTGGCAGACTCAAAATAAAAAACCTGTTGAGCAAAACTCATGGCAGCATGAACGGAAAGAAATAAAAAGATGCAGCCCTTTACCAGTATTTGCATATAATTTGTTTTACTTTTTATCAGCCTTTTTTACCCGCGGGTTTTTGTGGCGCTTTTGGAGTTGCTGTGTTATTGGATTTTTGCTTTGGAACCATTTTGGCTTCCACATTTTTAAAAGCCTGTGAATTTTTAATAGCGTTATTGGTTACATTCCTGTTGCTATTGGTGGCAGCGCTTGAAGAACTGCTGGAGCTTGATTGCACAGGATTATTGGTTTGGACCGCCTGCGGCATTTTTGATGTTGTTGATGTAGCTGTACTGCTGCTGGAATTGCTTGTACCATTTGTAGCCGGTTGATTCAAATTCTTGTTGACGGCCTGTGTTCTCTGCAATCCCCCCACCGGTCTTTTCGTCTGCCCTGAGTTTGGCGTTGCCACGGCAGCGTTAGAACTCCGGGCAGACTGACCAGCAGGAGGGGGAGGCGTACTATAGATAGAACTGTTTGATGGTTGCCTCGCTGGAGGGGCTGTTCCATAATTCGAACTGGTGGCTTGTTGCCCTTTTGGAATATTACCATACTCAGATGAAGAGGACGACGACTGGCCGGCAGGCGGAGGCGCTGCACCATAAATAGAACTGTTTGAAGGCTGCCTGGCTGGAGGGGCTG